>Ga0163217_1035603_pt1 | contig 11907 bp, 23 predicted proteins | sample SynspAceP_FD_185933 | JGI IMG/M metagenome (GOLD analysis project Ga0163217, IMG submission 185933) | Saline lake microbial communities from Ace Lake in Antarctica - Synechococcus sp. Ace-P (PacBio error correction) | ecosystem: Environmental > Aquatic > Non-marine Saline and Alkaline > Saline ... | reverse complement strand
CTGGGGGCCTTCGGACGAGGTTGGGACTGGGCGAGCTAGCAAAGGTTTGGCTCGGCAGGTTTTCGCAGGTTGTGGTGAATCTGCCGGAATTGGGCCGAGCGTCTGTCTGGGATGGCTGTCCCAACTTGGGCGGCGTGTGCGAGTGCGCTTTCGGAAAGGCTTGGCAATTTGACGTGGGGGGGCACTGGCGGGCCGGGATCCGAGTCCGTCGTTTAGAAGATGGGTGTTCTGGGTGCAGGCAGGGATGCGAGGGCGGTTGCAGGTCGTTGAGGGAGTTCTTTGAGGGGAGTGGATTGATTGTCCCGGTTGGGGTGGAGTTGCTGATCTGAAGTGGGTGTTTGCGGTTGCGGGCTTACCGGCGGGGCGGGATGATTTGCGTGGTCGGCGGGCATCCCGGTGTGAAGATGGTGGGTGGCGTGTTGGTTTTGTGGCCAAGGCGTTGGCGGACGCTGTCGCCTTATGTGGGAGAGGGCCGCGAAGCGACGAGATGAATTTATTGATGTGAAGATTGGTTTGTGAGGCTGGAAACGGCGCAGCGTAGGCCGACAGGACCATGCCCGGCGAAGGCATAATGGGAACAACGATTCTTTGTATGCACAGGTTTCCTTGTCGTTTTGTTGGATGGTTGATTGTGCTGAACCGTTCAGCGGTTGCGCAGCGATGTGCGGCTTGAAGGTGAGGGATTGGAGGGAGGACGGGTCGGCGTTTTGAAGCTGCCGATGGGTGACACAATTCCGGGGGTTGGTGGGTGCGGGTGGGGTTGAAGGAGGGGATGGGCTATATTGTCGCGGCGTTAAGATTCGGCGGGAGCTCGGGGCAGGTTTGTCTTATGTTTGGAGCATGTTTTCCGGTTTGCTTGACGGAGGCGCCGATTTAGGTGTCTCCAGACTCTGCTGATCAAGCCATCCTTGGGGCGGCGGAGTGGCGCCTTTGTTATGTGGGGCCAGGAACGAAAGACCGTGATGCCAGTGTCGCTGTGAAAGGGCTCGGGTTTCTGTTGTGGGGCCGTTGGTTGACGGTGCTGTTCTCTATGTTGGGGAATACGGGCGTCGGTAGTAAGTACATGGGCTTGGTGGGGCGACGCTGCGATTTCTTGTAGTCGAAACGGGGGTTGGAGTTTTTCTCCTGCCTGTTGGGGGAAGGCAACTTGATTAGGGGTAAATCGGGTCAGTGTGATCCGCCAGAGGAGCGGTCCGGAAGGAGCATAGGTTCTGCGGGGGCAAATTGTGCCCCTTGGGTGGGGGTTGTTTTTTTGCGGGAAGAACCGATGGTTCGCAAAGAGTCAGATATTCAGGGGGCTCCCCGGATGGGGGGAATTTGCGAGGGTACTGCGGGTGGTAGAGGGATCACAGCGCCAGCGGCAGTTATCGTGGATTTCCACGTTTGCCAGAGTTTTTCTGCGAAAGAATAGTTGATGCGTTTCCCAATGCCGAGATCGACATGCAATGTGTTCCAGTTGTCAAGAACGCATGCCATATGTTGCCGGTGGTTTCTGTTGGCCAGGGTACTTTTCATGTGCCGACTATGAACTGGCAGGGGGGAACTTGGGAAGGGTCGGTGGGGGAAAGGACAGTTGGAAAGCTGCGATATAGGCGATCCCACTTTCGCTTTGTCTGCCATGGGTCAAGCGTGAGTTTGGTTTGCGCGGGCGATGCGTAACATGGTTTCACCCGTGCGGCCCGTGACGGACATGGGTCGTGGTTCGGTAATACCGTGGGTCGGGGTGCGCGACGTCGGGTGGTTTTGGGATTTCATTTTCCTGTACTAGGGGGGGAAGTTGCAAATGCCTTCATTTTGCAAATAGATCCGCGGAGGTTGCTTCCGCACGAAGGCCAACTACCGGTTTGGGGAAGCTATTGTTAGCGGATGGTCCGAAGCCTTAAAAGTCGTGGGTTGGCGGGTGCGCGACAAAATGTGCCGAAAGGGCTGGGCGGGCGCGGTCGTCGTGGCGTTGGCGCACGGTTTCGGGTTTCGGGGTGTGTGCGTGGGACCCGGTGGGCTCCATGCGGTGCTGATAGAACGGTGTTGTGCGCGCGCATGGGCCGTTGTTAGGTATTAGATTCTTTTGCCGCGTGGTGTTGGCCGCAACTTGGTATCTCGGTATGGTGTCGTTGCGTGCGTATGGCCGCGCGTGATCGAGGGGGTTGGCAATGGGTGCGGTTGGATTCTCTTAAAGCTTTTTGCGGGGGTAGTTTTTTTGAAGGTCCCGGGTCAGGTCTGCGGGATGATTGGATGGGTTGGTTTTTATTTCTTTCCGGGGCGGGTTGACGGGGTTTGTGCTGATGTGGAGTTGTCGTGTCCGATCCGTTGGGGCGGGTCGGCGGTGGCGGTCCCCGGCTGCTTTAGAGTTGTTTGGGTCGGGTCTGAATTTTTGGGAAGGGGATTCGCGGGCAGTGGAAGTGTCACCGTTCGCTGTTAGGGTTGGGGCACCAGTATTTTGGCGTTGGGAGGGCTCGATCAGGTCAGGTTTTGCTAACTTGATAGATAGCTGGCGGGGGTTGGGTGTGTGATGGCCGTAGGTTAGCAATTCCGGGGTCGTCGGGGGCGGCGTATGGTAGTGTTGGATTCCCGTTTGGTTGGAGGTAAGAGACTGTAAGCAGTGCTGTCAGATGCGGGAATTATTGTGGCTTGGGAATTGCGGGTGTTCTTGGGTGTCTGTACTTGGTCGGTTTGATTGCCCGGTGTGCGGCGGCGCGTTTCAACTCCATCGCTGAGGCATGGAATTTCGAGGCAGCCGCCTGGATTAGTCCGATTTGGCAGTTAGGATTTTCGCGTCTGCGGTTTTGGTATTGTGGGGAATTTAAGCAGGGGAGGTTTTGTTGGTGTGAGGGAGGGGGGAGGCTTCGATTTGGCCGGCATGGCGGAAAACGTTGGTATTAGCGTCCGGTGTGGCGGGTGGGGGGCATGTATTGCTTTTTTTTTGGGCGGTGTTTGAATTGTGGATGTGGGTAGGTCGCTATTGGGAAGTTTTGTCGTCCGGGAGCGTTGACTTTGGCTTGAAGTGCTTTGATGTTTGTTTCAGCGAGGTTAGTTTTGTTTTGTGGTTAAGAATATGGGGGTGTTCGAGTCATCCGGGAATGCCCGTGGGGCGGGGTATTGACGTGGGAGGTTTCGCGCTGCAGGACCGGTTCCGATGGGTGCCGGTTCGCGGGGTCCTAAATGTTTTGCGTAGTTGGTCCTGATGGGGTCTCCGGGTTTTCGTTAGCGTCTGGATTGTTTGGGTTGTCCGGATTTTGGCTGAAGTGTTGGGACGGTTCTCCTCTTGTGGTTCTTTGCAATTTTACACTTTTGTTGATCCATGTTTATTGGGTTAGGTGTTTGCCTAAATTTGGCCGCAGGATTGCTTATGGTTTTACTTAGCTTTTGAGTGCCCGTTCTTTTTGTCCCGTTCGTTGGTTCGCGGACCAGTGCAACTTTCGAATGTTTAGAGTTTGGTTCCCGGGTGTTTTCAGCCTAGGTGTGTGTCCGGTGCTTAATGCCGTTCGGGCCTTGTTTAGGCATGCTGGGCCGGTGTATGGGGGTTGGGTTCGTTTACTTGGCCCTGTGCCGGCCGATGGGTGTCTGTTGGTTTCGGGTTGGCCGGACCCATGGCGTTCGTATCTTGGTGCAAGTGTTGGCGTGTTCTGCGTCGCAGCACTTTTGCCGTGGTTAGGTATGACCTTGGCGTGGTTGGCACCGTTGGTTGTACGATACGGCCGAATTTTTGGATCGGTTGGTTGGTGTGCCGCCGGATGGTTGGGTAGGCCAAGGGGCAGGTTTGTCGATTTGCGGTGCCACTTTCGGACCGCCGGTCGAGTTTTGTCCTACCTAGTCCAGATTGCGTTGTTACCCCGGAGGTATCGGTGCAGATCTGGAGGGGGAGGGTGGTGTGCTATCGAAGATGTGCGGGCGCGTTGGATTTGGTTTGTCCTGATCTAGCGTTGGATGAATGTTGTGTGCACCCGCGATCTTATCGGAATGCACAGATCCGGCATGCAGTCGGCGGATGCGGTTAGTTTTTTTCGTTTTAGAGGGATCGCGCTTATCTTGTAATGACCGCGGTTGCAGAGGGGGTTGATTCGCCAGTAAAGGGGGATCATAAGGGGAGGACCCATAGTATCGCAGGGATTCGGTAGTGTCGGCCCCAGGTGGCGAAGATGATGCGGAAGATAAGGTTCGACCGTACGTTCAAAGGTATCGATGCGCGTGGCCCGCGGCATCAGGTGTCGAAGTTTGGCATGAGTCGTGGCGAGGTCCGGTGACGTTGTTATCGCGTTGCACGATGATGAGCATTGGTGACGCGTGAGGGGCACGCCGGACGAAGCGATGCAGCCGGTTGTCGGGTTTCGGGCTTTCGTGGCGTCCCGGTTGCAGGTGGCGGTGTTTTGCTGTCGGTTTAACATCCCGAGGCAAGCGGGGACCCGACGGACAATCAGGGTTGGAGTGCGATTACACGCGGGGGGAGGTTCATGTTTGAGGTGGGGTTGTTGATTCCAGTGTGTGCACGTGATAGGCCGGCCGCAGGCACAGATGTTGCCGTGTTCGCCAAGTTGCCCGCGTGGGGTTAGTTTTTCGACAGGTTGGGTAGTCCCCGAAAGCGATGTCGGCTGCAATTTAAAGGGGCCCGCAAGGCGCAAGGGAGGTTACTGCCTTTTAGGTCGCAGAACAATCGCATTGACAGGTATATTCGGTTTACCGTCGGGGTTTTCTGCGTAGGACCTTGTTTTGTTGGCTGCCGCTTGACCGAGCCGTGATTTTTCACAGAGCGTGATGGGCGACGGAACTAGGATTTTTTATATGTGTTAGGTAGGATAGGTGGGTTTTCGATCTGTTGTGGGGTGATTTGGGCGGGAACAAGCTTTTTTGTGCGTGGTTGTTTATTGTCCGCCAAGGTTGTTTTTATATCGGCCGAGTGTGTGCATCGATCACCGTTCGTTTGCAGACTTGCAGTTAATGCCAGTGATAGGTCCGGTTGGGGGTTTTGCGGCGACTTTGATTTTAACGTGCATGAAATTTGTGGTGGGGTCGAGTTGGTTTCGGCCGCGGAGCTGTGTTTCGGGCGGAAGGGTCAGTCGTTTTGCTGGCGGGTGTAAACCGGTTCCCCTTACCCTGGATGGTCGCTGTGATGGCAAGGGATGCGTGACGATCGCCACCGGTGGGGTCCGGTAGTTTATTGGGCGGCGATATGCCAGTGGGACTTTTGAAAGGCGTGACAGGGATGTTCTTTTTTCGGCCCGCGCAGGATTTACGTGGCCTATCCAAGAATTGGAGGGTGCAGGGGGTTGAATTAGAGACCGCAGCGGGGTTAGATTGATGCTTTATGCATTGGCGGGCCGTGGTGTTCGTTTGAGGAGCGGTTGCCGGAATCAGCGCAGGAAGTCGGGCGGGACGTAAAAGGGGAAGTATTTTTTACTTCCATGTGTGTGACCTGGGCACGGAGGCGCGGTTATGCTTCCGCAACGGGTCCGGGAAATCCGCTCCGCAACCAGGCGTGCTGCAATGGACGTGGTCGTCGGTTTGCTCCGGAAGTGCCCGAGAAGCCCGAGTCGATAGCGGGGTTGAATGCGAGTACCTGCAACGGCGGAGCATGGAGATCGATGATGACGGAAAAAGGTGTAGATCAGGGGAAGTGATGTTGTTGTGATTTACGGTGTGATTCCATAGAAGTGATGAGGTCGCGAGGTCATCAATGGTGTTGGCTGTTTATAAGAACGCTGTGTCGTGGTTCACGATAACAGCTTTGGGTCGCGATGACCGATATCGATTTCGATAAGTTAATGGGCGTAAAGTCGAGTGCGTATTGGGGAATAGATCATGAGCTTTGAGTCGACTGGCTGTGCGTGGTGATCAAACGGGGTATGATTAGTGATGCCTGCTTTGGTTAGGGTGCGTGGCGGACAGATTAGCGATGTGGGGCAGGGGAGTCAGTTTTGCGTGTGGTGGAAGATGGGGTTTCAAATTGCATAGATGGTTTGACTGCGTGCGTCATGCGCGTTCTTTCAGTCGCCCCGTTCTCCCGGTTGCTTTGCCGGTTTCCTGATTCTGCCCGAATAGGGCCGCAGTAGTGAGTTAGTAACCTCGTTCCGCTTGCCGCGGTGTCATAGGAATAGATCCATTGCGTGCTGTTCGGACAGGGTGGTTGCGGGTTGGGGATGTCCCATGGTGGTAGTGGGGAGTTGTTTTTGCCATGGGGACTCCGTTTGTTTTCTTCTCGACACGCAGTCGCCGTGGGCCTCCGCGTACCCGGTCCCGGCATGCTCGGTTCTTCGTGTTAGTGGGTTGTCTGATGTGGTGAAAGCATGGCTTAAAAGGTGGGGTTGTTTCCTATCCGCCGGGGGCAGTGGTCGACCCGGCCGGTGGGTTTTCAGGACAAGAGGGGGTTTATGCGATGTTTGGGCGATTCCCAGGGAGGCGTTCTCCGGAAGGGATTGACTGCTTTTGTCCACGACCGTGCGAGGTCTTTTCCATTGGTATCTTTGGGGTGCACGGGAGGAAACGCAGTGTGATGACTTTTGAGGTTAAAAGGTTGATTCTGTGGACGCCGTCTGTCGAGGTGGCCGCCCGGGTATTTGGTTGCGGTGTCAACGCGTACGTGCGTGTGGGTTGTATTCCAAAACGTTGATTCGGGTGTTTTGTGCGCCTGGGGGGCCGGGGTTCCGCTCAGGATGTCCAGCGAAGCCTCTTCAGCGCTCCGACATTGCATGGTTGGGGTTCGGTTTTTGTGTGGTTGGGCTCGGTGTGTTGGGAATAGATGTTCGGGGGAGGAGTGTTTTGCTGCGACGCAGCTTTTCTCTGCAGGTTGTCGCTTCCGGTGGCGTACCGGTGGGGGCCTTAGTTGTTTTGGGTTATTAAATTTGAATGTTTTTTTGGAGTATGATCGGTTGCAGTGGGCGTTTTGCACCCTTGGCTTCCGGTTAGGTACGGCGGTGGTGGGGGAGGGTTGCGGCTTGGCCAGCCGCGGCCGCTTTACTTGGCTGTTTGATGTGGTTGGGACGTGGTATGTGAATTGGCTGACGTCGCTTTGCGGGGCTTTGCACCGTTTGATTCTCGGGGGGCCCGTGATTGGTGCGGCAGCATTGTCAATGTGAGGTCCGGGGCGTATTCGGCGGGTGGCCTGGTTGGCGGGTTTGCTTTTATGGGGGTCTGTGAGTTTTTGAGTAGCGAGTTTATTGTCGGCAGGCGAGGCTGGAGGAATTTGGTTGGTTCGGCGGTGATGGAGTACGTAAGCGGGGTGCGGATGTTTTGTTTGAGGGGGGTATTTGGTTTGTGAAATGTGTCAAGAATTTGTCAGGGGGTATCCCTGTGTGTTTTGGGGGTGTCGGGATATGTTGGGTTGGATTTGGTGAGGTCCGGGGGGTGGGATTTCTCAAATTTCGGCTTGGGGTGGCTTGGCGATTGTGGTAGGTTGTCGATATGTTTCTTTTTGCCCTTGGTGCCTTGGGGTTGCGGCGTGTTCTTTGTTTGCGCTGTTTTACGTGTTGTCCGTCCATCTTGGGAGGTTGGGTAATGGGCTAGCGCGGTGGGTGGTTGGTTCGGTGGTTATGCCGGGGTTGGGCGTGGGTCATACGGCGTTGGGTTTGGTTGTGTTGTTGCGTGGTGTGGGTTGATATGCCGCTGCTGAAAATGTGGCGCGATGGGGGTGATAGAGGATGGTGCGGTTGCGGGGTCTTTTGTTTGGTTGTGTGGTTTTTTTGTGGGGGGTGGAGGGTTTGTCGGCCGTAGGTCGTGGTATGTTTTTTGTGGCGTTGGGTTTGGCTGCCGAGGTGCGCCTGGAATTTTTCCTGCCGTCAGGGTGATGGGCCGGTCTGGTTGCTGAGGTCCGAATGGGGACAAGTGGAGTATTGATATTGGTTGCGTTGGGTGTTCTGGGGTGTGTGATTTTGGCGGTTGGTGTGGAGGGTTGGGTTTGGGAGGTGTCTGGTTGGTTTGTTCGTGTTCCTGCGCGAGGCGGTAGGTTCGGGTGTGAGGGAATGTGTGCAGTGCTTTGTGCTTGGGTGGAGTAAATCGGTTCGTTGCTGATGGTACTGGTGACATGGGGGCTTTATTTGGGCCTTCCGTGTCGATTGAGCGCCCGGGAGCTGGTTTTTAGTTTTTCCGAGAACCGTCGCGTGTTTGAAAAGTTTGGCGGAATCTGACGGCTGGAGGGCAAAGCGTGCGTCGGGCTTGAGGTTGCGGGGCGGGGGTTTATTTGGTGCAATGGTAGAAATCGCGGGGTGATCGGGTGTATTTTTGACTTCTGTGTTGCGGGGGATTTAGTTGGGGCGGGGGGGGGTGATTGCCCATAGTTGCGTAAGACGCGGGTAGATCAACCGCCGGGCCAGCACGCCGCGTTCCAGTTCGGCGCTTAGTCCGGAATGGTGTGCAAATGGAAGAGAAAGGGCGGTCTTGGGGTGTCTTGGGAATGGCGATGGGGGATGGGTTTTGCCCGAGCAATTACGCGCGATACGTGGCCCGGAGTGGTACCTTGCCGGGGCAAACGTTGCGCCGTTTCTAGTGTGGGGATCGGGTTTTGTGGTTGTGCTTTTTGTATAAGATGCCAAGTTAAAGGGGGTTTTGATTATAGTGGGAGGGGGTGGTTTGTCTTGTGAGGTGTCTTGGGTGTTGTGGTGGGGGTTTGGGTTATGAATGGGCGGGTCGGCGGTTTGCTGTTGGCTAGGTTCGGATTGCGGCTGTTTGCTAGGGTGGGTTGACTATGATGTTGTCGGTAGCTGAGAGTGCGCGTGACCGTTCTGTAAGTGTGGTGCTGTGGTGAATTTGTGTTCTTTTCGGGGGTTTTTTCCCTGGAGGTAGGTTGATCGTTAGGGACAGGATTGGCCGCGCCAAAGTGCCGCGTTTGGTGTGTGTGGGGCGGGCTCGACGTGGTCGGAAGGGGCCGATTTTGGGGTACGCTGATCGTTCGTTTAAGCGCCGCACCAGGTAGCGAAGACGGGGTCTTGGCGTTGACGTGACGGAAATCAATCGGTGGTGGGGCGACTGTGAAGTGGTGGAGGGAAGCCGGAGGTTATTGAGGGGTGGGTGCCGCTATGCAGAGTGGATGGAGGAGGACGGTATGGCTGATCGCCTTTCAGTTTGTTTAGCATTGTGGGAGTGGTAGGGGTACGGGAGGTTGGGCCGGGTAGCCGGTCCGGTAGCGGTGGGGTTTTGTTTCTGCGAGAAGCGCGCGATATTGATTGGAGGCCGCGATCGAGAAAATCGAGTATCCCTAAGGTTTTAACATGTGGTTAGGTTTATGGTGCGAACGGGATGCCGCCTGTGGTTGATTTAAGCGCCGGGTCGTGGGGTGAGATGCGGCCCCGCTGAACGGCGACAAGGCGGGTTCGTTCCGTCGTGGGCGCGGTTCATTGTCGTCGCTGTTTGGAGCGGAGCGGCGGTCCGGCGTGGGTGCTATCGCACCGAAGCCGCGTGATGCGGCAGATTTAAGAAGTTTGATATTCGCTGTTCCTATTCTGCCGTTTGCATATCTGGGTTTGTTTGCCGCCAGTGGTGGTACCGGGTGGGGTCGGTTGTTTCCTTGGACTGGGGTTTGCGCAGAGATTGGAACCGCGAAGAGGCTTGCAGTTGAGCCGTACGCGGAGGTGCATGTGGGCAGGTGTGTGTGTGGCCAGGTGGGTCGGTGTGGCCGACAATTCGGTTGTGTCTTGGCGCAAGCCCTCGGCTGCGTGGAGTTGACTCGCGCTATGGTTTGGGGGTGGTTCGCGGCGTGGGCAGCATTTGGAGGAGGGATTGGGCGGGAGGTTGTCCTTCGTACGGGGTGTGTTCCTCCGTAGGTGGTTCAGTCGTGTTGAGGATTAGCTGGGTTTTGGACTTAATGGCATTGAGTTGTTTCTGTGTTGGGTGCCGAGGATAGTGGGGCGTGGGTTGGTGTAAGTTGCCTCATCGATGCTTGGAGGGTGTGTCTGCGTAGTTGATGGTGATCCCGCCAATTTGCAGGGCGTGCGCGCGCCTCACTGCATAGGATGCGGGGGCTGTTGTTTTTAGATGCAGGAGGCGCCGCGCGAGTGGTAGGATGGCGTGGTGGGCACGGGATAGGGGAGGAGGTTGAGTTTCACCTCAGGGATGAATGCCATATTGTCCCATGAGCGGGGGTTTGTCAGTGTTCCGACAGGATCAGTGGGGAGTGAAAAGGCGGGTCGCTGTTGGCCACTTGTGGGGAGGGTCGACGGTTAGGAGTTGTCGCCGGTGGGAGAAGGCGGATTTTGTAGTCGGTCGCCCCGGCGCGTTGTCCGAGGGGGACGTTGGTGAATGTGATGCTTGCGGGTCTGGCCGGGTTTTTTAGTAGTGACAGCCGATGGTTGTTATTTGGTGAGGGTTTTGAAGCGGGTGGAAGATCGGAATGGGCATATGTGAAGACGGGTGGCGCTTGGACGTGCGACCTGCGGGGAACATGGTGTGTATAGTTGTATGGAAACGGGTTTGGCTTACTGATTGGCTGCTCGGAGTAATGCTTTTGCGCAAGGCGAGAGGCGTTAGGTGCTGGAAGAGCCGGGTTTGAGCAGCGTATCTGTCGCGTGCGTGAACCGCTTCAACGGTGGCAGGTGCGGGTTGTGGCGGTGGAGTCGGCGGTACGTTGCGGGCTTGTGCGGTGCGTGTTCGGGGTTGCGGGGGGGGGTTGTTGCGCTTCCGTACCGGGGGTCGATTGGGGGTTTATTTTAAGGTAAGGTTTCGTGCGAGGGGTGATGGGTGGTTTTCGAAGTGGACTATTTGCAAGAGGTTCTTTCTCGCGGTCGTGCGGTGGGTACTGTTTATGTTGCTTTTGTTGGGGGAGGTTTATAGTCGGGTCAGGCGGCGGTTCCGCCATCAAGGCGGGCACTGGTTTGGGCGCTGCTGGAGGGCTTGAGCACGGATGGTGAAGCGTGGGGATGTCATGGTTTTGGCCGAGGCCTTCGGTGGTGTTCTTTCGGGTGGGCAGTTTGAGTGCGAGCTGTGTGGGGTTGGTTGGGGATGTCGAGGAAATGTGGTTGGGTTGGTTTCGGCGACTTGGGTTTTGCTGGGCCGTGATTCGCGGGAGGCGGTGGCAGGTGCGTGTGATTATAGGTTTGGTGATTGGTTGTGGACGCGATAGGCGAGGGCAGGTGGGCGGGTGTAGGATGTTTCAGAAGGCCTTGTTTGGGGCGGTGGAGTTGTGTGAATGCGGCGTGGGTGGGATGCCGTTATTGCGCCTTCGGCGAGTGTGTGTTGTTTAGGCGGTGGCGTTGTGTGGGGAGGGGAGGTGTATTAGCAGCGGTGGTCGTTTCACGCGATTCCGCGTGTAGGGGAGGGGGGGGCGTGGCGCCCGGTTTCTGTTCGGGTGGGATTGGGTTAGATTTGGTGGCTTGTGGGGTATGTGCGGTCGGGCGGGGGGGGGTGCGGAGTGCGAAGGGTTCGTATAGGTAGGAGCACGGTTGGATCGTGGGGTATGGTTTGGTCCTTTGCAGGGTTGTGTGGGTTTCGGTTGGTTGGGTGTGTGTCTGTTCGAGTTGGTGGGTTGACTGCCTTGGGGCAGTAATGTTGGGGATTGCGGGGGTCGTTTTGTCGGGCGTCTTGGGGTGTATGTTTGTGTGACGGGGTTCTGTCCTTGTGGGGGGGGGCGGTGGGGGGGGTGAGGGGGTTTGAGTGTGTCATGATTGGTGATTTTGGTGTCAGTGTGGTACGAAGCCGGTGTCGGTTACGACGGGAGGTCTTGGACGTGGCGTCGATTTCGGGGGTCGGTTTTAAATGGTCATGTGGGAGGTCGTGTTTAGTTTGGTTTCGGGCGGGAAGTTGAGGTTATGATTTTTGGGGACCCCGTGGGTTAGGTTGGTGGGTTGGGTATTCTTTTGGAGGTTTTTGCAGGGGGTTAATTGGGGTTTGATTTGGTATGATATTGGTGGGGTGCGGGGAGGGGCGTAAATTTGTATGTGACGGGGCCGTGTTTGTTGGGGGGCTGTTTGGGGGGGATTTCTTTTTCCA
>Ga0163217_1028222_pt1 | contig 11907 bp, 13 predicted proteins | sample SynspAceP_FD_185933 | JGI IMG/M metagenome (GOLD analysis project Ga0163217, IMG submission 185933) | Saline lake microbial communities from Ace Lake in Antarctica - Synechococcus sp. Ace-P (PacBio error correction) | ecosystem: Environmental > Aquatic > Non-marine Saline and Alkaline > Saline ... | reverse complement strand
AGCGGAGGTGTATGGTTTAGCTGTTCGCGTTTGTTTGATGTGGTGTGAAGGATACTAGCATTGGGCTGCTGGTATTTTACGTGTGTGCGGTTTGGGTGGGGGGACTCTGTTCATGTGGAGTGGTGCATTACCTATTTCTGATCGGGTTTAATTGTGTTTTGTTCATTACAGGGTATTTATTGGGTGGGTTGAGGGGTTTTCTGTATTTTTTTTTTTGGGCCGGAGATTTTCTTGTATTGTTGTGGTTTTTTGCCTGTTGTGAGATGTGCATGTTGCTTTATGCGTAGTGCGGGTTGGTAGAGGGGTTTGAGGTCGTGTGGGAGATCTGTGAGTATTGGTTTTTGGGACGCTGGACTGGTACCTTTGGGCTTAAGGCTTCGTTTTATTGAATCAGTTTGAGTGTTTGATGAGTCTGTTTTGCTTTTTCACTTTTTCAATCCAGTCGCTGGTTTTCATTGGGGTGGCTGGTCGTTCGTTTTTGTTTTGGCAGTTTGCGTGTGCATCCCTAAAATGGTGGAGTTGCGCCCTGTCCCAATCTCTGGGGCAGGTTCTGTCCGTCTCATGTTATTAGGCCGGCGACTTGTCTTTGACTCTGTGCCATTGTTATAAGGTATCTGAACCATCTGACCCAGGTTATCGCGGCGGACTATCCCACGTTGGGCGTTGAGATTTCTTTTCCCTGAGCACTGTCTTACCTGAAACTGGATGGAATAAACATGATTAGTAGGTTATTTCGGGACGCCCTGTTGCTGTGATTAATTTGACAAGGATAATGTCGTTTCCCGGCCTGGGAACTGTCGATGGAGCCGCCGGAACCATTGCTAGGGGTTTGCCCCTTTGCATTTCCAGTGTTGTGCCGCATGTTTGGCTTGATGGCGGATCTGCAGAGATGGAAATGAACGAGGGTACTTGTTGCGGTATTACATTGAAGGAGTGTGTTGGATGGGACTTGGCCTTGGCGCCCAATGTCATGAAGGAAAATCTGTTTCTTTAAAGTTTGCCGGATTTCATAAGCTTGATTTGGCATAGGACGGCGGAATCGTAATTGGTTGTAGTGAGCCGTAGCCTTAGGCCGCCTTTATCTTGAGATATAAGCCAGAATGCCTTTGAATTGAGAAGTTCCAAGCCCGGATGAATTCTGTTTTAACTGTGCCAGGAGCCGCTATTGCATATTAGCCCTGTGAACGGACTTACTTATTGCCGGCCAAGTTCAGCGACATGTAGGCTGTATTTTGGTGGGGCCTCGAAGCCTGCGTTGCTTGTTTGGTGTCTGGTGCCATTAAATTGTGATGAGATACGAGTTGCGTGTGATTTTAAAAGGTCGGGAAAAGTGGTGGCGCCAAAAAAACAAATGGCCCGGTCCTGCGCGACCTGAGAAGCGATGGTGATGGGGGCCCGATGTGTTATTGGGAATTTGCCGGCATAGTAGTGACCGGAAATGGTTCATCCTGGCCCCCACGCCTTTGTTTTTGGCTGAATCGCTGATTTGCGCTACTGGTGCGCGTTGCGCCAGATGCATTTTGGGCAACAGGACGCTTTGATTTTCCAACAAGTGAAATGTCCTTTGTTTTCTTTTTTTTTCCTGGTTGCCTTAGATGTTGGAGCGAGCTCATGAGACATGAAAGCATGTGTTCTATGCTTTGTGCTTGGACAGGCTGTTTGCTGATTTGTGCGGTGCGATGGTGGCACCGGATTTGGTCCACAATTTATCCGCATCCTTTGACCCCCGTTTGTTCTGGTTTTGCGCCGTTGCGAACCAAGCCGGGTGGGTGTTTCCGTTACGGTGTGGTCATAAGAATTTAACCGTTGTTGATATCGCCGGGTGAGGTGGTTGATGCGTCGTCTTTGGCTGGAAAAAGATCCCGGATCTGTGTTTTCTGAGGTGAAGTACGCATTTTTGGCCGTGCATTGCTGTTGATGTGGCTATGACGTCACAACTATTTGGAGTCAGCGTTCGCCTATGATGAATGACTGGGTTTGCCGCTTAAATGGTGAAATGTGCGTTGTTGATCAAGGTGACACCGCGTTCCAAGATATGGGAATGTATTTGTGATGCAGCGTCGACGGTGTGCCTGATTTTTTAGCAAAGGTGTTTCCGCTTAATTGGCCGTATTCTGAACGGGGTGAGGTGATGGTTTTGATGTCGGGGACCCCGCGGCCTTTGATTGTATGTTAGCATTTAAAAGTGTTTGGTTTTGCCGGGCGTCGATGAGCTGGCTCGATGATGGGTTGTGATTGATAGGCGGTAGTTTTTTCCTTTATGGCTGCTTATGTATGAAGTGAGCGCTGAACGATGCGTGCGGCTGTGTCCCCAGTGGCCGAGCGAGAGATTAATGATTTGGCTTGTGCGGAATAAGTTTCCTTTTCCCATCTAATTTGGCTCCATAACAACCAGAGCGCCGTATGCAGGGAAAATTTGCGGCAACATTCTTGAAGTGCACCGATTTTAATGGTCGATGGCCCGACTGAATGGGGAGTTGTTGGATGAGGCTGACGGAAAGGTGTCCCGGTTCCCTTGAGGGGACGCACCTTTCATATGCCCGGATACGTGGAAGGTTTTGCTATAATTGTTATCAATGGCAAGGAAATTGGGCCCCTGATTTTGGGTCTTGATGTCCGGCAACGTATGTCCACCGGAACGTGACCGGGGTATTTTGACTATAAGCATTAACGGTGATGGAGTGCGCTGCTCAAAAAAGCATCTGCGCTCGCCAATCATGCTAGAAGGAGGGGGGATGGAAGTACCGTCAGATGTCCCTTCTGATTGATGAAGAACGTCTATTTTATGCTTAGCCAATGGTTGAGGAAGGTTGGATTATTAAGGCGGCACCTTATGGGATTAACGCCTAATTCTGGCCGGCTTGGATTGGCCGTTTTCATTGACAGTTGGGCTGCGAAAGTCCTTGGGAGAAGCTTGGGATCATGGTCTGACGTGTACTATTTTCCCGAGCAAACCCCGGGTTTTTTTTGTGATTCCCTTCTGGGAACCAAGTCTTGCGGCGCACTAAGGAAGGCACTTGTTCGGATGACGGGTTATTTGATCCAGTGATTTTGAGCGGAGCCAACCGCCGCCATTACGAGCGCATGGTTCCCGTGATGGTTGCCGTTTTGAAGAGCTTACTTTCCGAAGAAACCGCGGCGTTTCATGCAAGCGAGAAATTGTTGTGTTCGTAATCTGGGGGGACGTTCAGGCAAGTATACCTATAAGCGAAAGATTTACCTTCCTTTTTTGTATTTTTGTGGTTTTGATATCACTCGCCATTGGTCGGGTGCCTTTTATTCGGATTGGTTGGGGGGGAACCGGCCCGGGCTGTCGGATTATGCATGTAATGTGATTATTTCAGCCATGCGGCGACCGAAGAAGATGTTGTGGGGCTGTTCAGCCTATGGCTGAACATCAGGCCGTTGTGGACGAAAGGACGGGTCATTGGTGTTCGGTTGATGACCTGTGGAGGTATTGAGAAAAGCCGAACGATTGTTTGAATGGCCGGCGGGTGTTGTACTTTGGTTTGGCTCTTGACCTTTTGCGGGACTTGGTGTCGCCAAATGTCTTTCAATGGCTTTTCTCAGCCCTTGTTTATTAACAGTTCGTTGACATCCTTTGCCCTTTAACCGCATCAGTTTCTTCAGCCCTTCCTGCGGATGTGGGGCCATGTTGGCTTTCAGGTCATTGACCGTGATTAATTCGTGGCCATGGGTGCGGATCTCCCGGGGGCAATGGAAAGCTTGCCCCGAAGAGTTCGTGTTGGCTTTTTAATGCCTTCTGTTTTACATTCTCGGCGTTTTTGCTTATTGGTTTAGGGTGGTTAATTGGACAGATTGGCCCGGTTCTTTTTGGAGGTTCTTCTGATATTGTATGGGGCTATTGGGGATTGTTTATACGTGTTGATGTTGAGCCGGCAGTGGGATCAGTGGGCGGGACCTATTTTAAGTCTTTACTGATATTTTAGGATAGCTATTTCTTATGCTTGCTTGTTTGGCTTTTTGTAAATTCAAGTTCTTATAACGTCTCTGAGTTCTCAGATATTTGGCTTGGCCTTTATTTCATCGTTTTCAGCGGTATTCTTTGATAGGTAGGTGATTTTTGGGATACTCTGCTTTCTGCCATCTCAACAAAAGACAGCTGCATATGTGACAGATAAATGCACGTTCTTGCTGAGGGTCAGTTTTCGAGTGGGCCTTATTCTTTGCGGCTTGGGGTATGCATCATATGTGTTGGCAGGATTTTGTTCAATGCGGCCGTGATCGAGAATTTGGTTTTCCCAACCAATTGGGCCGGTGCATGATGGTTGCTTATTTACCCCGCCTGTGGGGCAATGGTGTAAATGGTTTTTATCGGACGATTCAGTGCCGGATTTCATGCCCCGCAGGATTGGCATCACCAGAGCTCTTTTATGTCTTGGTATGGGGCTCTCAAATATTACTTCTTTTTGCACTCTTGCTGATGGGATGTTTAATATGGGGTGGATGGGATGTTACATTGGTTTCGCCAGAGTGCCGTCTTATGGGCTATTGCTCTGCAGACACCAGTGGCGGTGCCAGCGATTTATGCTGGTGGTCCCTTTTGATTTCAGTTGGTGGAATGGGGCTTTTCATTTGGGATTTTTTCCACTGTGATCGCTTATCTTATATACCGTTCTTCGGGACTCTCCTAAATTGTTGGGCTACCGCACCGAGCTAAAGGGAGAGATTTCTGAGAAGACTCGGGTTCTCAAAGATTAGTGATTATTTTGTTGTTCGTGCTGTGGTTATGCATGGCCAATATGTTGCTTATTGTCGTGGGCCGGCGTGATCACATGGGCACCTTTTTCATTGATGAAGGCACGTTCTTTCCCAGCAGGCTTAGGTTGCGCTATGGTATAGCCGGCATTGTTGGGGTTAGCCGGTGGATGTAGAAACTTTTCGGGGACGGTTGGCGCCTGTTGGGTGCGGGCTTTTGCTTTGTGGCAGTAGCCCTGTTTTATTTTGGGGAAAGCTGGGCGTGGTTGGGAAAATAGCATTGCTGATTTTTTGTTTTTGGGGTTTCTTGTGTATGGCCAAGGTTTTGTGTTGTGGTGCCGCGACTGGTCCAAGTGCGTGGGGGTGCAATGGCTTTTCGGGAAATTTGCCTTGTGGGTGTGGGCGTCGCGTTTTATCATGGGATGGATTGGTCATTAGTTGGGATTATGGTTTATTTTTTATTGGGTTTGCGCTTTTTAGGGCCGTATTTTTTGTCTAGGTTTATCCCCGCCGATGGACCAGAGGAATGAGCATGAAGATTTGATTTTTTAAGAGCTTCCAACCAAAGGGCGTCGGCACCTTAAACCCACGCGATCCGAAACGCGCTTTTCTGTTTTGCGGACAAGGGTGTGTTAGGGACTCTGCGCATTGGAGATGGCCGGGTGTCATTCCTCTTAACACTTACCCATATGTGATTCACGGCTGACGTGTTCATCAGCTTGTGGTTCAAAAATGACGGGTGGGGCCGCCTATGTGATGATTTTGGGGGGTTCAGATTTTTCCTGGGTCCACGGTTGTTGCTTGAAATAAAGGGGTCTGGTAATAGCCCGAAAAACTCTATTGGGATTGTCGAGAAGGGGCGAATTCAAATTATGTGATGGGATAACATTCTATTACCAGAGTTGTTTCGATTCGGCGGGGATTTAGGGCCGATTGGATTCTGGTTGGGATGAATGCAACCGTTCTGTGAAAGCTACCGCAAGATCCATGGATGAGTCACGTGGGCAAGCGTCCTTATGACGGTTTGAGAGACCATCATGCTACCAGCCTTATAGGCATTGTCAGGGTGGCGTGTATGGGGTTTGGGGGAGCACCCCGGTTTGTGATTGAATGCTCTTTGGGACATGCAGTCGGGGGATTTGGCAGATAATCTCAAATGGATGATTTTGTTGGCCATGCGTTGCCTATGTTTTCCGAAGTCGCGTTTATTTGTGGGCTTGGGGCTCCCGGTTTATTTAAAGGGGTGATGAAGGGGTTGGATACTTTGATTGTCCCATCAAACGTATTGCCGGATGGTGGCGAGCTCGTGGCGCTAACTGGAAGGCGGGATGCGAGATTTCATTGCGCCTAGTGTTTTGAAGCCGATAGGCATTCCCGATGGCTGTTTGTGAAACTGCCAAAAACCTTTCCCGGGGCGCTGCTATTTGTGAAGGCAAAGGGAATGACGGAATTATTGCCGATACCTGCATTAATTGGTTTATGGGATCGCCTTTGACGGCGTGATGCCCTTAAAACGATACGTTATCGAACCAAAAAGAGTGATTTCGAAGTTTTGGCGGGTGTTTCCCGGGAGTTTTTCTGGCTTATGGGATACTAGGGGAGTTGTCCACTAGCGTTGTGGGTGGGACCCGATGATTTGTGATTTCGGGGCGCGACGTGTAATCCCTTGGGAAATAATGCGACTGTGCCAATGAGAGGGCCATCCCAATGCCATCTATGGCCTCTTTATAGGGAGCGTTTTAAGAGCCTCCACTCAGGTAATTCTTATTTTTAGCCCATAAGTTGATCGTTGCTGAATGGTGCATCGACCAATTAATTGCTCCGCTTCCAGCTTCGGATAGCGGGCAATTGATCATGTACCGCATGGATTCATCGTTTAATGATGAGAATGACTTTGCGTTAGGTCCCTTGGCATTTTCGTGATCCCCCAGCATTGCCAACACTTGAGAGGGCTGTTTATCTGTTGAACGATGATTTCTTGGACATGAGCGTTACAGTGGAGGGGTTTCATTGCAGTTTTCTGTGAGATGTACTGGCCATGGTAGGCGATTTGGCAATGTAGGGGGCATCTCATGATGCGGGTTTTCAATTAATTCCCGTTCCCCCTGTGAGGACAACCGGCTTGGTGTTTGTTAATCCGGACAAATTCAATGTGCTTTAGGGGTGTCACCTTTGGCCTGAACCAGGCCCGCTTTAGATTAGGCGGGAAGTCTTGCACTGGCCTCTTCGGCCAGTTGATTTAAGGATAGTTCCCGCTTGGGCTAAATGACCCGGAGTTGCGTTCCTTCGAGATCCGTCAGCACTGGCCAAAGCGTAAGCCCGTGTGCGTTGGAAGCGCGAGAGGTATGGGGTGATATAAAAGGAGCGCTCTATTCGCATGACATTGCGATTGGTTGAGGCAGAAGGCATTGTTCAAGACGTGAGAATGTTTTGACCAAGGGGCCACGTTTTCGCCAATAGATCAAAATATGTTGAGTATTGGTTTGCGACGTCGTTCAAGCCGAACCCGGTAGATTTGTCTTGAAAGGTTGTGTTATGGCTAATATATAGTATTCTAAGATGAGTCTATTTCTATCGCTTTTCAGAGTTAATGGAGTTTATTTTATCCAACCTTAGCTTTATATTTTTGCAAAGGATTCTGACCCGGATCGATAATCGCAACAGATCAGTCCGACCTATGAAATATATGGTGCGGCCATGCCATGGTCCTGTTTGATTAAATGGGGAAAACGTCTTGTGCTGCGACGTTGAGAAACTGCCCGAATTTTTTGCGGGATTAAGACAGGGGTCACGAGAGTCGGCTGTCCTTGCGTAGATTTACCGCTCCAATTGTGAAGCGACGGGGGGAAACATCCGGTCGACCCAAGAATTACGGCTTATTGTCGTTCCTTCGGGATCTGTGGATTTAAGGCCTTGGGGACGACAGATAATCGCCTGTGATGTTCTTGCGATGGGCGGAACCGGTGTGCCGCCATTTACAGGTGCATATGCCCATGATCCCCCCAGCTTCAAGGATCATACGGCTAAAAAATTGACCATTGCGCTCGGATAGTGTGTGTTCTTATGTGGATTGTTCTGGAACCTGTGTTGAATTGTCTACGTTGAGATTCTGAGCAGGTGAGTATTTTTTCTGACCAATCGGAAAATATGAATCCAGCACGGAGGAGTTCTTTTTCCAAAGGGATATGGCAGCCTCTTTGGCTTGGTGAAAATGGTCGTGAAGAATTGTTCGAGCGAGTCAAAAATCTGATGTAACAGAAGGCCGCGGTGACGCTTCATGATCCGGCATTACCTTGCTCAAACAAAGGGGAAGCAAATGATTTGGTTATTCTAGCATGGATCGTTTATCTTTTCAGATGCGCTATTTCCCCGAACGAAGAAACGAGGTACTTTGAGAAATGCGGTTCTTTAAGCGATATACCCGGGTCTTGCGGGTACGGCCTTGCGTTGATGTGGCTTGAGGCAGCCTTAGGGGGGTTGCTGGCGTCTGGCCGTGGGTTATAGTCATTCAAAGAGTGGTAATCCATGGGTGATTTGGGTAAAGGTTTCTTGTGCCGTTTGATTTGGCCGCTGTCGTTATGACGATCATTGGTGAAGAGGTCGTACAGTCCAGGCATTGACGGGACTTGGTTTTTCAGACAAGGACACAGCGGTTTGGTTTGTCATTTTTATCTGGATGACAGACAAACTTTGCGGATTGGGACGTTGAAAAAACAAGTCAGCCCCGTCCAAAGATTAGAAAGCTTTTGGATATGGCCTTGATTTTCTTTATTGCAATTATGTTGCACTATAATATGCAATATCGAATCGCTCAGTTAATGACAGGAATTGACACTGAAATGCCCTGCTCCCGGTTCCCGTGCCGCTGGTTTTCCCTGGCCTTTGGTCTCAAGTGCCTATTGCGATTTCGAATGTTATTGCGCCGCGCCCATCGATGAAGCGATATTTTTGCGCTATGCAAGAATTAGTGCGGGCGTGAAGGTGGATTGACCAGTTATTTATTTGGCCGGTTGGCCGCTCTTCATGTCGGGCTTGTGCTTAAACTGTGGTGCGTCCGGTCTTGTGGCTTTTTGGGAGATTGAAATCCCCTTGAAGCAACTATTTTGCGATGTAGAAAATTCGCGCCGTTTTCAAAGGCGGGCTTCAACGTGTCTCATGGGATTAGGCCATAGATGATTCAAGGTGTTATTTTATGGGCGCCATAGCGGTGGGGTGACGATGCCGGAGCGCAAGGACCTTTACCCGTAATTTTTGATTATTATGCGCGTCAGCTTTGGCTTGGGAAGACTGAACGAAGTTGCGATATGGCCGATATTTGTACTGTACGTGGACGTTGGCCATACTTTGCGGCACATTTGGGGGGGAAATGATTTTTACCCCGGATCTCCAGCAGATTTTTCGTTTAACCGAAGAAATTTTGGGCATGGGGATGGTCCTAAAATGAGATTCAAACTATGCCCAAGCCGTGTGAATCCAGGCATAATTTTTGTATTGGCCAAGCAGTTGGGTGCGTTGGCTGGTTGCATGGGCTTACATGAGACCCGGCGTTTTATGTCGGCGCGGGCCCTTGATTGGAAGGAAAAGCATGGAAGTCCATGTCCGGGATCGCAAGCAGACTTGAGCTTTGCCAATAGACAGAGAGAATTTTTATGGGGATTGTTGCCGGTATTGAAAGGCAGGTTTTGAAGGACGTGTTGGGGGCCGTTTAATGGCCTTTGTTATTGGATTTTATGTTTTTTGCAAGGTTTGGCTTTATCGGAACCCCTTCGGCACCCTTGAAAGCGTTTGTTGGACCATGTTGGGGAATTACTGGTTATGGCACGCGTTCAAAAAGAGGATAGTAATCAATTTGGACAGGGTTTCAATGAGCGCAAACGATTAATAATGGTTAAGGCAAGTGAGATGATATTGGATGATTATTAGAATTAATTTGGGGGGAATCATGCGTTAGATTGATTTATAAGATCAATAAGAACAAATAAGAATGGTCTAGAATTTCTTAATTTCTGAAAATTTAATGACAGAAGTCGTCATTCTTAAGGTATTTTATTGCAGTAGATGTTTTTATTGTAATTGTGACACAAATGTAGTGGATAATGAGTGTCGCGGGCTATGTTGCGATTTGATCGGTGTGAATTTAAATTATATTTAGTATCATATGCAATATAATCATATTTGGATACAATGGTGTTCGTTGATATTTTTTTTTGATTTTGATATAAAATGCGGTGTTTTCGCGAATTTGCTCAACAATATTTTTTGATTGAAAGAATTTAGAGCAACGCCAGTATTGTAATTATTTTGATTAAACTGATGAAATGGTTATTGATACAACGGTAAATGAGTGGAAAAACTAAAATTCTTTGGTACTTTGAATGTATGTACATGCCCATAATATCCAATTACATAAAATTGTTGATCTTTTGTTCCATACTCTTCTACATTAAATACGACATGCCAATAAACAAGATCCCCTTTTGCTTTCAAAATGAATGTTGCGATTGGGTAAGTACCGAAAAGAAGGGCATTGTTGAGAGAAAATAGTTTGTGTGTTTTTTCTGGTTTACGATGAAACTTTGCGATATTCTGAATTGCTGTTACATTGATAAGTGATAGATCATCAGAATAGCCCAGTGATGGTCAGAAGCTGGGTCTGTCAGCTCTATACTCCCAAGATAAAAGAGTTGAGCAATGGTAAAATGAAAAAGGAACAAAGCTTTACATAAAATATGTGGATACTGGCCCTTAATTGTGTTCGGTAGGTACGCGAGGAAGTTGATTTAGATGCGATTTCGATAATTGAAAAATTATTAGTGGGGTGTGAAAAAGAACCCACGTACGCTAAGCAGAATGTATTGAGAAAATTATGATAGTAGTAGAGAGTGCTGAAAATAATGGATGACGGGAAAAACGTTCCATCTGTCAGATACTATATTCCCACTGGGAGGTGCGTTTGAATTAGTTATAGAGCTTTTTTTCAATTTAAAGAGCGCACGTATTTTACAACCCAACTGATTAATTCCCGATTCGGATTGAGAGTCTTATTTATTTAGCTATTAAGAAAAGGTTACTGATAGGGGACGTATGCGCCTTACTAAGTATGGTCCTTTCTTGCTTGCTGGTTGTCGGATCTCGCGTTCCACTGTCTTCTTTTTCCCAGCACACGTTTAGGTAAGGGATTATAATTTTTATCAGATTCTTCATTATGATATCTGCGTATTGTTCTTTAGATGTGGAGTCTATATAAGTTGTTTGTTGTTTGGGACAATCGGTCGTCGGTAATGGGTTGTGTGATTGGTTTAGTGGTTTAATAGAGATTTGTGGGGTGCGCATCGCGTATCGGGGTGTTGTGGTTGTGTCATTGTTCGTTGTTGAAAGTCTTTCAATTGATAGGACGTAGGTGGTGTTGTGCAGGTGTTTGGTCTTCGTGTTCTGTTTGGACTTACCGTTGTTCGAGTTATTTTTATTCTTTGGGTGGGTGTTGTTGTGGATGATTTGTTGATGTTGTTTGCTCACCATGGTGCGGAGGAATGATCGTGATTTTTATTTTAATAAAAGTGTGTGGAAGACCTAGATGGGGTTTGTGTGTGTGGTAGTGGGGCGGCTGATGAAAACGTTTCGGATGAGTGTGCGCGTGTGTGTTTCGCCGCTGGGGTTAGGTTGGGAGTAGGTTGGATCTGATTAACTTAGTGGGGAGGGTGTATTTATTGTTTTTATTTAGGGCTAGAAGCATGGAGGCGACAGCGTGTCGATGTGGTTAAATTGAATTTGGCGGATGGATGGGCGGGTTCTGGGATGACTTTGTTTTCTGGGGCGGCGTGTGTGCGATTGGTGTGGGATTTATTTAGTGGTGTATAATATGTTTTTTTGTGAGAGGCATTAGACAGTCCTTTGTTGGATATATTCGGGGTTTGATATGGGAGCTTGTGTGGTTCGTGTTTGTGAAGTTTTTTCTTGTGGGAGGTTTTTTAGTGTGTTGTTTTATGTGTTTTTCGGTCGGGGTTCATATAGAGATTGCGTGAGGAGAAGAAAAAGGGTTTATCGTTCGCACGATCTATTTTTTTTTCTGGTGTTATTTATTTTTTCAGTTTTGTATTGTGTGTTGTGGGGTAATATAGGGGTGGGGAAATGGCGGTTGTTTGTGTGGGTTATAGTGAATTGCTGTTCGATGTGTTTTCTTTTTAGTAT
>Ga0163217_1008532_pt1:0-7500 | contig 11908 bp, 11 predicted proteins | sample SynspAceP_FD_185933 | JGI IMG/M metagenome (GOLD analysis project Ga0163217, IMG submission 185933) | Saline lake microbial communities from Ace Lake in Antarctica - Synechococcus sp. Ace-P (PacBio error correction) | ecosystem: Environmental > Aquatic > Non-marine Saline and Alkaline >... | reverse complement strand
TAAAACGTTAACCAATTTTGGAAACATTATTGGCAGCACTGTCTTCTTTCCATTGCTTCTTAACCCGTTTATCATCGTAGGTTAACCGGCGCAGTAAAGAAATAATTCCCTAATTCCCAAAATCGTTTACAAAATGTAGCCCGTTCCTTTATTAAGGATAACAAACCTTCTACAACATAGTTGGATTATCCTTGCCTTGTGCGTAAATTAATGCTTTGGTTTTCAGGGCTTCCAACAAAAATGCATTTGCCAGTTCGGAATTGGTCCGTGGTCTGCATAATAGTGTTGATTGTACCATTTAGTTTTGGCTGGGTCAAATCGTTGCTCCTGATTTGTTTACCCTTTCCAAAAAACTGAAGGGCGGCTACTAATTCATCAAGAGAAAATATTTCTTGTTTGTACCTGGGTTCCAGCCAAAGCATTGCCAAGAATTGGTAACAGCTTCTGGAAATATCCTTTTCTCGCGGTATCCAACGGAATCATCCCATGTAAGTGGAAAAAAAACAGGAAAGCCCATTTTTGCGCCATCACGTTTACTTTACTGCCTTTTCCAACTGGTTCATGATAGCGGTAATGTCCAAATTGCGAGGTTGCCCATCCAAAATTCGTCATATTAGTTGTGGTGAAGGTGCTAATGGATGGTAGCCATTCTTCACCCCTTATTACATGACTTATTTTGCATTAAATGGTCCATCAAACTATATTGGCTAGATGACTAGGTTGGCATTCCATCGCTCTTAAAATAACCACCTTGTCGTCAAGGGTAGTGGGATCATTTTATGTCGCCCCTTATGATAATCGTGGAGAATGTGGAATTCTTCATCTTGTGGAGTTGAATCGGATAACATTACTCCTTCCAGCCTGCAAGTTTGGCCTGGTTTCATTTGCAGTTAATGATTAGGGAGTTTGATAGTTTTTAAACGATTGTGGTAATTGTCAAATAAATGTCTTCCTCTTTCCTTATGGGGTCCTTTCTATGAGATCTAGATGCTTCACTAGTGTTCAAAGCATAATAGCATTGACCGCTGGTAATTTAGGGTGTTCTGCATATTTTTTATATAGATCTTTTCTTCCACTTTTGGCGGTATGCGACAAATCCAGCCTCTTTCCAGGACCTTCATCGAAAGGATATTACCACCCAGTTAAAGAGCATCTATTATGTATTGTTCGCAACCCTGAACATAACGGTTTTGATCGTGTTCCTCATTCTCATATGAAATCGCCGTTTTCTTTTTGGCGAATAAATAATTGAAAGAGCCAGTACGAACACCACCAATATGTAATGGCCCTGTAGGGCTAAGCAAACGAACGCGTACTTTTTTGGACATTGTATTAATTTTTCCCAAAGATACATGAAAGCGTTCATTTGGTTAAGTGGTTTTTGTAGTACAGTGTCTTATTTGGTTTATCTTGGTTCTAAATATGATTGACTTTGGATAAATTAATAAAATATATTAGGTAGCTTAAATTCCTTTATTGCCAAGTTCTATACCAAGATGCTGCTTAAAGGCTACTTCTTTTTTTGACGTTTGGTGGTTTTCCTTTTTTTTTCGTTTAGGTGTAGAGTATATTGTGGTTTGAGTTCTACTGGACGGTGATTCTCTTTCTTTTCTTAATTATTGCAGAAATGTATTTGTTGTGGAAGATTTATATTATTCCTGTATCCTTTTTATTTAAAGGAAAGGCGATTAAGTAATAAGAGGCTTTCTTTACTGATGGCGTATATTCCCAGGGTGATGATTAAGCTTTACAATTTGTTGAATTGGCAGAAAGTGATTCGAAATCAGAATTGTTATTGGCCTAGTATCCCAGCAACGATCCACTGGTTGGGTTACTGTTCCTTTTGTTAAGGCTATTTAAACTTTAAGCGATGAATTATTAAGTATGTGAAATTATTATTGATCCCAGTTGGTTATATTTATTTTGATATGGGTTTCAGGAGATATATTTCATACTTCAGTTCATATAAAAGTCATTAATTATGACTTGGTTACTTGAACGCCGGCGCCCTTTAGTTTTAGATTGCGTTACTACAGATCCTAAATGTATGGGACAAGAATTCTATAACTTTAAATGGTGACTACCGAAGCCTTATTAAAGCCAGAAGCCGTGTCTTATAGTGGTGGTGTTGATAGGGATTTTCTTTTTGCAGGTTTAGGGATGGTTTTTATCAATATGTTTCTCCACCCTTGCGTAGTACTCCTTTTATTTGAAGCAAATGGGTATAGGGTCAAGAGAGGATTTCTAAATGTTTTGATTACTCCTTCAAATTGTTGATTTTAATATGGGTTTTGGATTATCCTGACTATACAATAGAGATAATGAAGTTATAGGGAGTACTGGAAATGCAGTTTTTTCCAGAAGTACAAGAAGTATTGTGGAGTATTAAATGCAATGGCAATGAGGATGTTATTTCCATTCTAGGAATAGTTTGAATTGTTTTTAAGGACTGAGGATAGTTTTACGCTCTCTAAAAGGAATTTTTGCAATGTGGATTATGAATTGGCTACATTCAAAATAGTAATATAAAGGTTATGAGAGGTTAGGGTTATCTTTTTACTGTGATTAGGGATGCTTACCCTAGTTGCGCGTTAGATCAGGTATTGGATTCCTTAAAATCCAAATGTGTCTTATTACGTTGGGAGGCAACTGATGGACTACAATTAAGTACGGTGAGAGGCTATTAATGAAAAGGGGAGGAGACAGAAAGGTTTTAGGTTGTCCAAGTCCTAATTTGAATATGATAAATTTTATTACACTTTTCCTTCTGGGTTATTAAAATTTGGTGAAGGTATTAATTTATGATTTTTATTTTGAGGTTGTATAATGATGGCCAATTCACAAGGTTAAAATAACTAAGAGTCAGGTATTTAGCTCTACCTTGCTAGATGAACATGTGAAAAAAACACGGAGTTAAGTTTTCAAAAGTCCATTTTGAGTAATTTTGATAAAGTCCTTGGAGAAATCAAAGATCAAAACAGGCTGACCTTAAAGGATTAACCAAGGGAACAAAAAGAGAATAGTATTTAAGTTTTCTTGATCAAGAATAGGGATTAAGGATTTTTTGAAACAGCAGCAGCAGCAAGAGGAATTAATGAAGAAGTTCCAATGGTCAACTAAAGGAAAATCTAAAAAGACGGATGACGATAGTAAAGTTGAATAAAATTGCTCCAAGAGCGGATTGAACGGCAGGAGCTAGAGGCCAAAAAGAATGAGCAATTGTTGGATGAATTGAATGAATAAGCGGAGAAATTGGACAAGGAGGGATCTGGCTAGGCGCTTAGAGGAGTTGGGTAAGAGCAGAAGAATGGGGAATCGTAATTTAGAACAGCTTGTTTAGAGCTTACCAAACGGTATTATATTCTCAACAGAAATCGGAACAGCTAGCACCGAATTAAATTAAAATTGGCCAAAAGAACAAGAATCATGGTAAATATTGATTTGATAGTTTGAAAGATGATCAGGAGAAATTAGGTTCCAAATTCGATAATATTTCAAAAGGAATTGGATGAATTGAAAAAAGGATAATGCTAGTCTTATAAAAACCGATGGGAGTTGAGAAGTGATCAGAATAAGTGGAAGATGTAAAGGCGGAACAAAAGGATGCTTTGGAGGGATTGGCAAACAGCTTAAATCCGGAAAATCCGTCTCAAAACGATAGAAAAACTCTCGACCAAGGTAAATCAAGCAAAAGTCAGCTTCTAAAAAAGGATGAAAGGGAAACTCGCTGAAGATTATGCGGGTCCAGTTCTGCAGGCAGGAGTGGTACTCTGAGCTGAAGATGCAGAGATGTGCGACAATTTTGGATAATCTAATAACCTTTTCTTTTAAACAAGAGAGTTTGTTGTACTCATAGTTTGGGTAAAATCAGGGTGTCTAGTATGATCAATCTGGTGCCATAAGAAACAACAAGGAATTAAGGGATTATTTAGCATGTGGATGGGACAGTTTTGTTTGCTTTATTCCCTAAGGCAGGCGGAGATGACAGAGTTTGTAAATGGAAACAGATAGGGAGTTGTATATAATTTGGATAAGGGCTTTTGGAAAGTATGGCTGAGAGTGAGAATTGTATCAAGGGCTTCCTATCAGAAGTATTGTTTGAATTTCTTCTAATAGTCTTTCGGACTGTTGCCAATGTTTGGAAAATATGCAGCCAGAATATGAAGTATGGGCCGGGTAAAGGGAAAAGGGAATCATTTCAATTACCGGATATTATTATGTTCAAGAAAAATTGGGCGAGAAGTTGGAGGATGGGTAAGAAGGGGCGTTCTAAGGGAAAAAGGCCCTGGTGAGGGCAAAGGAAGGTGAGGGAAGTGGAGGAGAAGCGGGGAAAGGGACGGTAGTAGTGTAAGGAGGGTGATGGTCTAGGGAGTAAAGAGCAAGGAAAAAGGGTCGGGGAGGGTCTAAAGGAAAGAAGGTGGAATGGTGCGTGAAGGAGGTCTTGGTGCTAAGCAGGGGAGGGCTAGTGGAGGAAGAGTTAAGTGAGATTGATGAAATTTATAAGGAACAAAAACAAGCTTTGCCGAGAAGAGTTAGAGAGCAATTGATGGATCTAATTAATTTAATGAGGATCGGAGGATAGGAGGGGAAAAATTGGTCAAACAGATGAAGATTTTCAAAATGATTTATTACGAAATGGGTATGAGCAAAGCCTGAATAAGATGAACATAATAATTAACCGTTGAACTGCTGAAAATGAAAAATGCTGCTCTTAAGCAGGGGAAGTCAGAGAAAAGGAGGGAGCCAAATAGAGCAATGATTGCGTTTTCAAAACCCAATCTTACTAAACCCTCAATATTAGATAATTATCGTAATGATGTTGAGATTTTTAAACAGACAAAGATTACCTTTGCGCAGAATTTTCAATTAGGTTAAAGAATATTTTGGAGGAGATGATGATTTTCACTACGAAAAACTGAGGGTTAGTATTGAGAGGAAACTAAGGTTACCGATTGGATTAGGTAGGCTAGTTTAGTTCTGAAAATTGCGATCATACGCAATTGGATTTTTATTTTTTGTGATGATGAGTATCTTATTAAAGATTAATCAAGACTATCTAAATCATGATACCTACACCGACGATATATTACTTTTCCTTATGAGGATTTAAATGGACTCGCCGGCAGATATTTTTATTTCTGTTCAACTCGGGGAGAATGCGGGTAGATTATGGCTGTTGATTTGATACTGAATTAAAGCGGGTAATGGCTTCATGGGGTTACACCTTATGGGATATTGTGATAAAAGTGAAAAAAAAGGAGACCTTGTTGATTGAGGTCTAGGAGGATGAAAAATTAAATTGTTCCACGGGAAACATTAGAAATTATGTTTGAAAAGGAATATGATGTTATCGTAGTTGGTGCTGGTCATGCTGGTGGCCGAAGCTGCAGCTGCAGCGGGCCAATCTCGGGTCTAAACTCTTTGGTTTACAATGAAACCTACAGACTATTGACAAATGTCCTGTAAATCCTGCTATGGGTGGAATTGCCAAAGGGGCAAGATTGTCCGCGAGATTGATTGCATAAGGGAGGATATAGTGGTATTGTAAGTGCATAAAAGCGCCATCCAATTTAAGATGCTTAATATAGTAAAGGGCCCTGCCATGTGAGCCCTAGGACGCAAAATGATAGAATGCGTTTTGCGGAAGAATGGAGAATGCCTTGGAAAAAATTACACCTAATGTGAGATTTTTTTAATCAGGAAATGCGTTTCTGGACTTTTTGGTGGAGAATGGCGTGCTGTAGAGTAAAGACATTCCTTGGGAATTAGACATTAGATTAGGTCTGTGGTGCTTACTAATGGTACTTTTTAACGGATTATTCATATAGGGAGACAAAAATTTGGTGGGGGGGAAGAAGCAGGTGAAAAAGCTGCAACCGAATTACCGAACAATTGTGTGGGCTTAGGTTTGAAAGCGGAAGATTGAAGACGGGAACACCACATAGGGTGGCATGGACGTTCATGGATTATGCTGTTATGATTCCTCAACCTTGGGGATGTGATTCCTTGAAAAGTTTTCCTATTTCGGACCACAAAGGCGCTTGTTAAACAGCGGATTGCCATATGACATACGAGCTTTTGTACATGACTTGCTTCGGGGAGGGTTTTGATCGTTTCCCCATGTTTAATGGCAGATTAAAAAAGCTTGGGCCCAGATTACTGCCGTCTATTGAGGATAGATAAAATCGTTTTGCGGATAAGGATAGCTCAGCTTTTTGTTTGAAACCTGGAAGGCTGGAATACCGTAGAGGTTTATGTTAGATGGGTTTTCTACTTCTTTCCGGAAGATGTACAATTTAAGGCGCATTAAGACTGTTAGGGATTTGAGAAAGTGAAGTTTTTTAGACCTGGTTATGCTATAAGAATATGTATTTCCACCGTACACAGTTGAAGCATTACGTTAGAGATAAGCTAATTGATATAACTTATTTTGCAGCGTCCAAAATCAAATGGAAAAACAGGTTATGAAGGAGCCTGCTTCCCAAGGTTTAATGGCCAGGGATTAAATGCTCATTTTAAAAAATTTTTTCCCCCCCCAAAAAATGAAAGGATCCTTTTTATTCTTAATAGAGATGAAGCTTACATTGTGTGGGTATTGGTAGAGATCGGGATCACCAAAAGGGTAGCGGAAAGGAGCCATATCGTATGTTTACTGTCTAGGGCAGAATATAGGTACCTTATTACGTCAGGACAATGCGGGATTTAAGATTACACCGAGAAGTTTTAAAAAGGTTTGGCTTCAGAGGAAGATGCTTGTTAAGATGGAGGAGAAGGAGCGTAAATCTAATGCTTTATCGAATTTTTTAGAGAAACTAGTTTAAGCCTTGAAGAGATTAATCCTATTTAGTTGGTTTGGATTCTTCGACTGTAAAGCACCGGAAAGATGTTTAAGGTATTTTCTAGGCCTAAAGTGACTATGGCATCAATATGTTGTGCAATTGGAAGGTGTTTCTGAGTTTGTTTCCGATATAATTTGATCGGGGAGGTTAGGCAGCAAGCGAAAATTCAAGTTAAATATTCTGGTTATAATCGCAAGGAAAAGAACAATGCCAGGATAAAAATTGCAACGTTTGGAAAATATAAAAATTCCAAAACGGAGCTTTATTATAGTAAAAGCTAAGTCTCTTCTTATGAAGCCCGAGAGAAGCTTAAGGCTATTTCAGCCAGTCACAATCTCACAGGCCTCTAGAATTAGTGGTGTTTCGCCAAAGGCGACATTAGTGTTTTACTGGTCTATATGGGCCGGGTTAATTTTATGATCGACTTATTATTGTTCACGTGGAACATTTAATTAACTGAACGTGATCTTAAAAAACCGGGGTTTGGGTTTTTAAAGCTGTTATAATATAATACCACCATAGTGTTAAGGACTGCTTTTTGCTCTAATGCAATGATAAACATCCTGTTTTTTGTCGGCTTAGTTTTTGATGGCCAAATATTAAATGGAAGAGTGTTGACGCGTAATCGAATATTAAGGAATTTTTTGAGATAAGTGGGCAG
>Ga0163217_1007379_pt1 | contig 11908 bp, 11 predicted proteins | sample SynspAceP_FD_185933 | JGI IMG/M metagenome (GOLD analysis project Ga0163217, IMG submission 185933) | Saline lake microbial communities from Ace Lake in Antarctica - Synechococcus sp. Ace-P (PacBio error correction) | ecosystem: Environmental > Aquatic > Non-marine Saline and Alkaline > Saline ... | reverse complement strand
TTGCCGGTTTGCGGGCACGGCGTGCGGATCGCAATGTATCTACTAAGTGCAAAACTTACGCCAGCAACGAAGATGAACTGCCGGTGATGCGTCACTTGACCTATCGCCTTGAGGGCATCGAAGCCAGAGCGAATCCGGCACCATCGCCCAGCCACGCGAGAGGTTACGGCGCAAGCGGACAAACAGAGCTGGCGGGGGTTCGTCATCGCGTAGAGGCGCTGCGGCAAACGCGCATGACATCGCTATGACCCCTAAAACTAAATAATAGATTTTTCAAAAGAGTTGAGCCTTAAGCTCAACCACTTTGCTAGTCCGCGCCTCACGCGGACAGTCTACGCTTTCCATCCTTTGAATCTCAACGAATAGCGACTCTCTCCTGTAACATTTGGCCCCATCTTGCGCTTTCGAGAGCACCCACATCGCGCCAAAACCGCGCCGCAATTCCCGTCAAGGTCCGAAGCAGGCGCGATCAGCTTGCCGCGCGGCCCGCGCTTTTCGGATTTCGCCTTGAGCAAGACCCGAAGCAATCAGATAGGGCCGGAATTGCTGTAGCTTGTCGCGCTGCGTCTTGTTGCTCGACCCGCGCAGTATCAGCACCGCGCTCTACCGCCTTGAGGAATTCCATCGCGATCTCGCCTTGCGCGATTCGGAGCAAATGGCGGCACGGCGCAATTCTTCGTGGTTTTTCGGCTTTTACTGGCCATGCCAAACATCGCGTCGTCTTATAGACGCGGCTATGCGCGGGTGATGTTGCGGGTTTGGGAATACTTCTTCGAGAAGGCCGCAAGCTGCGCACCAGCGCCAGTAATCTTTGGCGAATTGGTCCGCGTTTGACCGTCGAGCTTCGGGGCGGGGGTGACGTAGGTGTTCGGGGCTGTCGAATTCAACTTTCCTCAAGCCCAGGCGTGCACGGCCGTGTTCTTTTAACTTCTATGCGGGGCGAGAAACTCATTAGATCTGGGCGCAAGTGCGTTAAGTCAGCAACGGCGTTATTTCAAACTGCGCAGTCGCTCAGCGGTACGCGCGACCAATCGTGAAACGTGATGTCTATCGAGAGGTGATGTTGCAATCTGCGAACAAGGTCTAAATCCGACCTGTTCGCGAACGCAGACATTGGGCGCGACTGCGTGTTCGAACAGTTGGAAAGACACCGCAGCAACAAGAAATTCGAGGTTCCCTGCCTTCCGGCGTGGGAAAACCTTGACCACCGATGTTTCGCGGAGACAGCCGTGTACAAGGCTATAGTCTATAGGCCTCTCGCTAAGGGCCCCAGCACGGCGTTGACTCATCCCCGTCGCCCGGCATGGGCAGTGATAGAAGAGTTGAATAATAGGTCCTTCGCAGAAAATCGTATCGACGTCATTAATTACTGCGCCTCTTGCCAGTAGGTCCCCCAAGTCCAGCGTGGTGTGATGTTTTCATTTAACGCATTTGACAGAGTAAGCTGTTCAGCAATGGAAAGGCATGTTTCAGCGCAATAGCCCTGCCTAGCTAGTCCAGCCATTAAAAGATCGCGAGACCGTGGCTAAGCCCGCAGGACCGCAGGATAAAGTCGATTCTGCACCCCAGACCGCCGGCCAGTCATCTGGACGTGTTCGCCCGGCCATAACCGAATTGTGGCTTGGCCCAAATCGGCCTATCAGCCCGCGTGACTCGTGCCAGTGCAAGCAGTGCGGGGTATCGCCGTGCTCGGCGCCGGGCGTGGGGGCAACCTTATATACCGTGCAAAGCGTAAGGATGATGCATACTCGACGACCAAGCATCGTTAATCGCGGTTCAGCTTGCGCATGAACCGCAAGCAGATTGATAGCCGGGCGGGGCATCAAACGGCGCGGTCAGTTCGTTTCAAAGCGGCTCGATCCTGCAAAGGTTAGTTCAAATTCGGTCGCATACCCGTTCTTTGCCAAGCGATTCCCCCGCATCTGCCACATTCGACACGACGCAGGGCCGCGCGGTGGCGTGGTATGTCATTCACAGCGCCGCATATTTGACCGCACGGAAAGAAGATCGCAACCGTTTGTCACGCAGGTGCCGGTTATAGCAAGGCCGTGTATCCCGTGACGTCGCCATTGGGTTAATGTTTCCCCGCCGGTCCAGCCCAGCGTGCGTCAGGATCGGCTTTCGGACTTGACACAAGGATCTGCCACCACGCAATGATGTTTGAGCATTTCGGCTTGGAGAATGCGGCACGTCAGCCATCATTTATGAAAACAATCGGCAGTTCCAGATTTCAAGATCACGATACGAGCACCAAGATTATAGGCGAACCGTGCAGTTTCGTCGACGCCCCCGGTGATGTGGCCAGCGCTATGAACACCCCTGCCGCACACCTGAACGCGATTTTAATAAAGCGCGTTTGCGCAGCAGCACCTCGCCAAGTGCGTCGCCCAAGGGGCAATCCGATCCAGCCCAGCGACTTTCAACATTTGGCACCAGCGATATAAGCTTTGGAATGCACCCGTCGCGGCAAGACGCAGCGCACATCGCCCGCCGCAATCGGCGGCAATAGCGCCGTTCATCGCCGACGAGAACCCGCATGGTTCAATTTCACCTTCGAATAACCCCGGCATCTCGGCGTTCTCCGCGATCAAGGCAAGCCGACCTTCGCAGCCTTGCTATACTTCGATGATCGCGCAGCCTGCTCTGTCTCCAGCTTGCACCCGTGATGGAAAATATCTAGGAAACAGAGTCAGCCCTTGGAACAGACGTTACGCACATAGCCGACAAGCGGACACCCAAACCTGAACATCCCCGGTTATTCCAATGCCGATCCGAGTTTGGTGCCCAAACCATCCCCCGGTCGCCGGCAGAGGATTCGGGTCCCCCCGGTGTGCCGCCCTTGAGTCAAACAGGTCCCGAACCGCCAGCCAACCCGGGCGCTTGGTGGCTTGCCGCTGTTGAACCGCTCTACCGCGCATTGCTCATCCGATTACACACGCATCGCGTAGCGGATCGAGTTGTTGGTTGTTCATGACACTATCCGCTGCCTGTCCCTTTGCCCGAAAACGTGTGATCAGGTGCGCGGGGCAATGCACCTAAGCCAATCTACGCGTTTCTATCTCTTACCGGCCCACCCGCACCTTACCAACGCGCAGGGGGCTGTAGTCAATGGGTTAGAGCAGGGCTATAGTTTGGTTGGATTTCCAAATCCCGGCCTCAACCCTATTTCCCGCCCTTATTTCTAAGACTTATTCGTCTGATGTGGACGCATTCAACCCCGTGTCACATTGTCAAATTTGACGTGAACCTTACGATCCGCTTCCGCCCCGCAAGTGCTCTCTCGTGCCGGTGGTATAGATTTCAGAATTTTGGCTTGACACGCCCGCACCTCTTTATATGGGTTTTACAGGTTTTTACAGTATTCGTGTTTTGGGCAGCGCGCAGTTGCCGCCGGAGCCTCAAATTGTCCCAATCTGCGCGCACATTGCCCCATGGTTTGCAAGCAACATGAGGGGCGCTTAGACAGTGTTTGGTTGCCAAAGATGAGTCGGTTTGAGTGTTTGTAATCGGTACGCAGAGGCCAACTTACGGCCGCATCTAACGTATCGAAGATCTCTTCATTCCAGCCGGTAGGTTTCAGCTGCCTTGAGTCTCAATGAGCGTTCTGTGCAGTTGCCGGATATGATACCAATCCAACTGTTTTACACCGCCTATTCAGGATCGCGCGATGTAACTCCCGTTGCCACTCTACGGGATTTGCAGCAAATCGCCGCGGGCCCATGTTGTCCCGCTGGTAAAGCCGAATGGCTTTTAGACTGCGCCCCCCAACGATCCAGTCCGGCCGACACGAGCGCCGAGAGTGGTTGTCAGCTACAAAATAGATTCTCCCCCCGGAACATATCTTCCTTGCGCATGCGGAATTTGGTGACGAACTGAGTTTGGTGAGACGTGAAGAGCGTTTATCTGCCTGTGAGCCTATCACGCGGATGCGGGCCAACCCTTTGTGAACTTGGCGCATGTTCGTGAGTAGGAAGCCTTCGGCGCTCCGCGCTGGTGGTTAAGGGCGCCTGAGAGTATTAGCAGCGCATGATGATTATTGCCTTATTCGACAAGGGATTCGCCACCTAAAATTTATGTTGGCCCTGCATTTTCACGCTTATGAGAGGTATTTTACAATTAGGCGGTCTGGCAAGCTCAGCAACTTTTTGTTTGGTTGGCAGGTGGGCATAATCAAACGTGACACCAACCGAGCAGGCGGTGTCACCCGAGGCTCCTCCAACAATTCTAATGTCGGTCAATCATCCAGCCAGGTGTTCGAAACAGCCCCCAGTCCATCGGGATACGCCCGATCTTTCGGAAGTTGATCCAAGCGGTTCGATTGCGCCGGACAGCCCAGCCCCGTGCGCGATCTGAATGCGGGTCACACCGACGAATTATTTGCCCGGATGACACGATGTTCGCGCCTGTGCCGCTGTACCGATAAGGTTCTTCGTTCGTAGATATGCAAAGTGCCCGAACACCCGTACCCCCGTTGTTACTTCGTATCGGCTTCACCCTCCCATTTTGATGATCTGATCTTTGACATACTTAAGTTGAGGCCTGGTATCAGTACTAGTCATTCGTCGGAAGGTTTTATGGCATGAGTATATCAGATGCGGCAGAAAGTAGCGGGCATTGTAAAATTTGGAGAGCGTGGTTGGAATTTGGCGTGGATCGCGGTTGTCGTTGGGCCTGGATTTGCTTCGTTGTACCCGGTGATCGTATGGGATGCCGATCTGCTGGGCGCTGGCGTTCATGGGTTCTGTTGCGTTCCCTCCCGTCTCGCGGATCCGAGGATCGCCAGGGACTGATGTAATCTGCATCTGATGCATTGTCCGTAGGGCGGCGATGTACGAGTTGCCACTTGCGAGCGGTCATTGATGGCTGAGCAACTTTACTGGACTTGCTGTCGCTTGGTTTCGTGATCCGGCTGGGGAAGTCGAGCGATATGCCGCCCCAATCGAGTTCAACGATCTTCTCCGACAGCTTGAAACGTGCAACGGATTATTGCAGTATCCGAGACCCGTTGGAACGATGCGGGACTGAAATTGGTGCTTTCGCGCATTCTCCCCCCTTCCTTCTCGCAAGCTTCAGCTGCTTTGCAGCGTTTTGACGCTTTAAAGGTGATTCACAGGGGAAACAAAGACGCATGGGGCATCGAGTGGTGGAAGCTCATTTGTGTGGCTCCCGTGTTGCGGTTCTTGTTTATTCCCAATGCTTTGGCTTTTCTTCGCCTGAATTGTCTGTATAGCGCTGTCTGCATTTACAGGAGAACCTGAATGCAGGTGCACGTTTACGGATGATCTCCGCTGTCGGCATGGGTGTTGCTGCGGATCGCGTCGCGTTTGACCGAAGTTTTCAGGTGTGCTTGGCAATGGTTGAAGTTTCGCCAACACTGTTCTATTGCTTGCACGGGGCCCGTCACCGGTCGCGCCGCCCCAATGTTCGTGTCCTATTGGGATTGTGGAACCGCTTCCTCTTTACCGTCACCCGTTGTTATGATGAATAAGGAGGTCAACATGTCTTCGGCTTTTTGCAGGGGGCATGATGCTGGGTTTGTCGCATCCGGTGCATCGTGGGAGCATGGCCGAGGATCGCTCCCCCTGTCGGGAGATAACAGCATCACCATACGTTGCCGTTGCGAGGGAGGTTATCGTCTTGGCCGCGTTTCATGGAGACCGCTTGGGTTATGTGATTTCCCCCGATAGGTCAGAGCCGATTAGCTAACGGCTTCCCGCGCAGCGCAGCATCCGGTATCTGGGCTTCAGGGACCTTCGTTTGCGTGGTATAGTGGCTGGTTAGGGAATTGCCTGTTGCGCAGCGGGATTGATGTGACTTCATCAGTAGAGGGCCTTCGATTTGTGCGGCAGTCCTTTTTTTGTCTTCATTGTCGTTTGCCGTGACTGATTTTTATCTTCCCCTATTCCGCTACGATGATGGCACTTTTATTGCTGTTTTATCCTTCGTTGCCTGTGCGGGTCGCTAGCAGTCCGCCTCATAATCCGACACTCGTTGAGTGATTGGCCTGAAGCACGTCGCCGACAGCATGGCAGTTGTGTGAGGTCTTCGGGATAGCCTGTGCGTGCCGATGGTAACGATGTTGTGGTCGAGATATATGCCGCGCGGCTATTCTTGCTTGAATGGGTTTATGTTAGCATGGATGAGCAGAGGCTGAACGGCCGATCATTAAATTCTGCAGTGTTGAAAACCTGGGACCTCCCCATTTGCTCCAGTGTCGCCGGGGCTTTCCCCGATCGCGGGCGACGAGCCAGCAGGAGAGTTGAGTTCAGCAGATCCGCTGTGCAAAGGGAAGGGGCGATGCACTCGCTTGGCCCCAACGCTTGTGCGAATTTATTGCCGATGCCGCGCGCGGAACGGAGGCGAGCAGGACCGAACAGCCGAGAAGTTGATGCCCCCGCGATTTTTGCTGAATCAGAGCGAGCCATCCGACAAACAAGGTGAGTTCCGACGTCGGCGGGCTGTCAGATTCAAGCCGCAGATTGTAGCCAGTGTATCGTGGAACCCGGCGATGGGATTACAGGAGGAAACGTAGGTTTCCACGGGTCAAAGCATGTATTGGTACGGGACAGTTGGACTGCAAATGCTTGATGGAGGGAGGTAAAGGTCATATGCTGCGCTCCATATCGCTTGGCTGTGGTCGCGCGAAGATCAGAAACCATGCAGGCGCCGACGTTATGAATGGCAGATGTGGTTTAACCTAGTCCGAGAATCGTACTTGGCGTATATATATAATAGACCAGCGAGCGAAAGCTGCACAGCAGTGAGAAAAGAAGGAAGAAGCGAGGCGTGTGCTATTATAATCCAGCAACATTTGATATTTGACGTACCAGATAAAAGGAATGATTCTTGAATGTAAAGGACAAATGGAAAGAAGGTTAGCGTAGATCTGGTTGCAGTAGATTCAAATATTAAAAACCAGTGAGTGAATTAGCACGGCCGAATATGTGAAATAAGCATGCAGACAAAATGAGCACAAAAAAAAAATTAAGAAGCGCTGAATCACCGAAGATTGATACATGAAGTGCTATACGCGAGCATAGGCCGAAAACAAATGCTACAATGGCATTAATAGCGCACGGATATAACTAGCATGGATACCATAGCGACGTTCATACACCTCCTCCGCCGTAGCCCCGGCAGGAGCAGAAAGTATGATGTCATCGAATAATGATTACAAACAGAACTATGAGAAACCGGATCTAGAATCATTGGATACAGGAGGAATTGGTGAGCGCAGGGACACAAGATCCCAATAGAATGGAAGACGTGCTTTAAAATGAAGCCTCAACCTCAGGGGTCGATGAATCACCGATAAACGATTGACCCATAAGTTTAAAAAAAAAGACCGGACAATGAAAAATGAAGAGAAAGATGAAATGACAGTAGAGGTCCAAAAAATGAGACAAGATGTTGGTAAAAGCTGCATAGGCAGTAAAAATAAAACAACCCGGAGAAAGCGCCAAAAAAAAAAGGGACGCGTTCCAGAATATCGAAAACTAAAGGGTGATTTAGGTAGAGCCTTGAAACAGAAAAGAAACAGATCCGGATACGGCATTGAAGACCAAAACGAACGAATTGGAACGTAAATGATGATGTCAGTACAGTCGCAGTAATGAAAGCAAGAAGCAGAAAAAAATCCGATACAGATATAACTGCACTCCAAACAAAGCCCGAAGGAAAATTATGAAAAATCATCAATAGCGAAAACGAAGTCCAGAGAGACAAAATGGAACAGTAGTATCAGTCCCGAGAAAAAATATAAATAGACTACACGTAATAGAAATGCTAGTTAAAAAAGAACAGCCGGTTTGAATCGGATCAAATGGCCCTCAGAAAAATAAGATAATAAAACAAGAAATTAAAAAAAGAAAAAATATATAAAATACAGTTAAAACCACAAACAAAAAATAAAATATAAAAACAGATAGATAAAAGAAACAGAACAGTAAAAATAAAAAAATAGATAAAAGATAAAAGAAAAGGAAAAAGAAAAGAAAATATTTAAAAATAATAGACAAAGAGATAATAATATAAATTTTAGTGAAAATGATTCAATAAGGTCATTTATAATAGCAAAATATTTGTGGCTGCTAGGAAGCTAAGACTACGCGAATAAGTGAAATAGCTAAAATGTCAAAAATAACAATTAGCCAACCGTAATATCAAGAGACAAGTAAATCAAGACGATGGGAACAAGAACTGTAGTAGTACTTGACCAATCAAAGAACCTAGAGAAGAGCAAAATGAAAATATAAATCGCGCATTATGACCATTTACGCATAACAAGGTAAAAAAGGCGAAAACTAACGGAGTAACATATAGCTATACAAAAGAAATACAAGAAGAAACAGAAGAACAAGGAAAAATAATAGCAAAAGCAAGTAGGCAACAGAAAGATCCGGAATAAACATCTCGAAGGACAAGACCTTGCAGTTTACCGGTATAGAAAGAGGACAGATCCCCAAGGTCGGGAGAAGAGTCAGTTAATTAATTTCGAAAACAGACGATACGAATTATGCCTCTGACGAAGAACATCCGACCATTGCAAATCCAGGAGGCGACGACCTAAGCCAGCGACCATGATGGATCAGAAGAACATAATAAATCTAGGAAAATTTTAACAAAACGCTCATGACAATCGACGGTCGCAATACCAGCGACAATACAAGGGAAGCAAAATAGGCCCAACCACTGGCCCTCGGACCGAACCGAATGTGCGCCATACCGGCGATGAGCTGGGAGATCGTGGCGGCTTGGCGACAGGACGATGGATTGTCTGCCACCGCATTCACTGGTGTGCGTATTCACTCTGTTTTCGCGTATCCGTAATCGTTGCCCGGTGCCGCAATGCTTTCGGATTCATGAAGGAGCACATGATGCGGCGGCACAACTCGTTAACGATTATGCTCGTTTATGGCGAGGGTGATCGCGGCTTTTCGTTCGCAAGTTTTGCGTCGGGGGTTCTGGAAGACCTGCGATGCTGCAGCAGGCAAGCGGCTGCCGTTATCTGCGGCGGATCGCAAATCTGCCACATGGCGGGCAATTTATAATCCGCAGGAAGATATGGGAGCCATCAATATTGATGTTCCCAGTTGGACAGTAGTCGGATCGTCGGTTCCGTGTTCGAGGCAATGAACGTTCAGCAGGCTTTATGATTATCTGTGCAACGCGCGGTGCATGTTGCGCAACATTTACCGTTCCAAAAACCCCGATTTTTGGAGGAGAGAGAACGTATGATTTCGATGACAAAACCCCCCCCGCTTCAAAAATCATAGCAGTTGTTGAAGTTTTAGCTGTGCTTCGCGACAGCAACCATTTGATGGCAGCATCGTCATTTGGGCTCATTGCCTGCCATAGTTGCGCAATTAGACCAAGGTTCCTGTTTGGGCCCCGTTGCGCGGCTTTCGGAAGGTTGCGGATGCCAATCCACCCCTGGACTACTCGTTGACGAATGTACAATTTCAACTAGTATTAGACGGGATTGCCGTCCCTTATAATTCATATGTGTATATGTCACGGGTAGCTGAATAAAGTTGCAGATACTTTCATGAATCAGCTGAATGGAGATCTCAGAAATCTTACGCGGATGAATATTTCTGGGACGCTCTTTGGAATGCACCTTCACCATATTTTGCTTCGATCTTGATTAGGATGTGTGGGCCCAATAATGCTATCTGATCGTCAGGGAGCCGTGTAGTCCATTATCGGCCGCCTCTAACTGAGGAATTCCCAGCAGTCAGGATCTGTCTTGACAAAATTTGCGCGGCGGTTCTTTCAAGTGGTTGGCGGAATCGGAAAACCTGATCATCTTCCTTCTGTCCCCTACCCATTAAGGCTGCGGATGGTCTATTGGTTGACGTTTTGGAGTGGACCACATACCCCCATTCTGAATAGGAGGGGCGCTGCTGAATTTTTCCTGCAGAATCTGTTGACTTGTTACGAACTATTCATGGCCAAGGCCCGAAAACCAAGACATCGTACGCAATGCAGGGCTTTTGCAGCGCGCCCGAAAGCAGTGCATCCAAAACCTGAGATTGAAAGCCCGGAATTCTTTCAATCTGCTTCGGACCAAGCTCTGTTTATGGCATCGTTAACGGGTTCGCAACACGTCTTTCAGTTTGTGAATCCAGGCATACAGACTTGATTGGCGCTCGCTATGTTGTTGCCTATCCTGCGAGAGGCATTTGCAGAATGAGGGACAGTTTATGAGATGCTTATCAAAGTGGTTCAGGCAGGCGGGCCCTTCGGTCAAAGTCGATTGTCAGCGGATATCGGCCGTTACCCAGACGTGCCGGCTGAGGCGCGCTTGATGATTTCATTTTTACGCCCCTGAAGACAACGTTCGGGCATGCAATGGGATCTTGTCAAGGCACGATATAAACTGATCAAAAAAACCGCCCGTAAGCCGCCCGTCACTGTACTCGCGAAATTTAGAAACATGCAAGACTGATGCCAGGTTATGTCTGACGGGCCGAAAAAGATGGGCGGGTGAAACTGGCTAATGTTGCGTTATCTTATCGAATTTACGGCATCGCAGAGGCCGAGCTTATGGAGCATTGGGGGCTTGTCGTCCATATGACGATCTGGGAGCTAGCAGTGAAAACTGACCGATGCATCAGAAAGGGAGGCTATGAAAAATGAATTTCGAGTCCGGGTAAGCCAGAGGAGCTTTCTGGTGGCACTTGTCGGGAACCCCCTTGCACGCCAATGAGGAATTTGACAGGTTGGGTGACGTACACGATATCCCCCGAAGACCCGGAAAAAATGCCGAAGCGGTTATACAGCTCAATTTCAACGTTGAAGAGGGGTTGAAAAAGGAAACGTGAACGGAGGCTTTGACGCTGGAAATTGCGCCCCCAAAGCCCAAACTTGAAGCTATTGTAGCTTGGGGTGGAATGACCACGATTTCAAAACATTCTTCAGATTGTATGATTGAGATTGTGCCGTAGCCGGAAGATTCGACATTCGAGGCCGATGTGGAGGCTGTGTACAAGCGTGAAGGCGGGGCGACGCTGGACTCTTCAATTTTGTTCCTCGTCCCGCAAAAAGTTTGCCTGTGGTGATCAAGTGGACCGCTTGATAGAGATCCATAGAGATATTGGCAGCGCCTGTTCAGTGAAGCGTGGAGCTTGATGACGATTTGACGAAGTATATGGATACGAGCGGATCCCAACGAGTATGGAGAATGTCGCTCAATCTCGTTATAATGCGCGTTGTTGAACCGATGGACGGAAAGGGAAGCTAAGTTACATGCGTCTAAATGAGGCGCTGGACGAAAGATTTGGTCGAACCCATGCTGGAAAAGAGCATAATTGGTCTTGCGGTTTACGTACGAGGATGTGGGCATGTTCACAGAAAACCGTTGATCGTATTCGAGCCGTTTTTTTTACAACAAGAAAAACGGCCAACGGAAACCGGGCTTCGGTTGTCCATGGTTATGGTTCGAAACAATGGGAGTCATATGTACTGTCATAGCAAAATCGGTGAAGCACCCCATAATGTATCTACGCGTTCTTCCCGAAGCTGACAGTTTCGTGTCCAGCTGGATCATGGGCTAAAAGCGGGACCAGCGATCTGCTGTCGGAGGACGGAGGACGGACGGTTCGCGAACCCGCGGTATTGCTGCAGACGTTGGATATAAGGTTGTTCCAAAGCATCAATCGAAAGCGGGCGTTAGCTATTTTGTGTACCGATGGATTGCCATGATTCTCTTATTCCACGGATTTCGTGATGCAGCACAATGAAATAACGCAGCGAAAAATTGGACAACAGGTTTTAAAAATTTGTCGTTGATTACCCGTTTTTGCTGTTCAGTGCTGAATTTGTACCAGATGTTTTATGTCGTCATTGGGACGGTTGGTCTGGTGGACGGAAGGGAATCTATTCCCTCCCTTTTTTTTTTTTGGGG
>Ga0163217_1060617_pt1 | contig 11910 bp, 8 predicted proteins | sample SynspAceP_FD_185933 | JGI IMG/M metagenome (GOLD analysis project Ga0163217, IMG submission 185933) | Saline lake microbial communities from Ace Lake in Antarctica - Synechococcus sp. Ace-P (PacBio error correction) | ecosystem: Environmental > Aquatic > Non-marine Saline and Alkaline > Saline ... | reverse complement strand
ATTGCAGCTTTCGCGAAAGTCTATCCAGGAAAGGGATTCGATTGAATTGGCTGTTGGTCGGACTGGACCAAACAGAAAATATTCTGCCCAATGTGAAAAGAAACTTGCCTTCCTTAATTGAAGCGCTCAATAAATTTTGGCCCCTTATCATAGAACCTGAAGACGGATCCATTTTGCAAGGTGCTTTTGCAATAACCTTAATGGGGCACAGAAGCTGCTACTAGATCCGCTAACCGGTAGCAGAAACCATAGACCAGCTCTAATCCCTGAATAGGATGCGACATAAATATTGATTATGTATTATCTTTTGCGTTTGCCTTTATTTCTTGGGTTTTCATCGCTTCAAATTTCAAGACAACAACGCTCAGAAATTAACGAATTATTGTACCTGTTGCCAACAGTACATTAGTTGAACTCCATTTTACCGTATGAAATACAGTGTTTAGTGATGAGGATGGCAATTCTCAATAGATGAAATTAATCGAACGAAGTGCCTATTGGTCGTAAAGTATTTGCATGATGTTATCTGAGGTTAAGGACCTATTTGCAGCGTGAGTCAACACCAATTATAAACCATTGTTCCAGATGGCCAATTCAAAGCTGGCTAATTGCCACAGAGGCTAAAGGAATCAATTAATAGGTCCTTCGTTTTAACGAATTTGCTCGTCAAAATTACAATTACTGCACTCAAATTCGCTCTAAATAGACATCTCTCTGCTCTTGATACAACATGTTACAGGAGCACTTCTTTTTTGGGTGATGAGAAAATGCCCCCACCATCCAGATTGATGGCTCTCGACATGGTCTAATAATAAATGACCGTACTCAATGGATTTTGGCTATAATATATTAGATTCAAACTATAAAATATAATCTTATGCGGAGAAATTTATATGTATCCATCAATGAACGATTATGGAACAATCTGCGAGTCTCTGTCACCGAGAGAAAAAGGTATCATTGTTTTGACGGCAATGGTATAGTGATCATGCTCAATGATGGATCAAAGACATAAATAGCAAACAAGCCCAAGTAAACACCTTATATTAAAAAGCGACTGATTCTGAACGATAACTAGGCCATGCCTCCAGGTGGCTATTTATTAGACAATTCACAAAGTGAATTTTTACTCACGGGCTTTTCGTTAACCTTTACCAAATTTTGATCCTTTCGGGATCAGGTTTTAAATTGTTTATCTCCGTTTGCACGTCAAAAGGCATCATAAGGGAGTGAAAATTCATCAAGGGTCCATTACACGCACATAGGAGGGAATGCGGATCCGCGTTACATAGTTCGTAATAATTTCATCACGCATTTTAACACGTCCCAAATACTGGCAAAGGCATAAAGAAGCGCGTATGGTCTGGTGTAAAGCGCAATTTTGTTTGTGTCCTGTCCTTGTGCTGTTCAATTTAAAGCATCATAGGCAAGTGGCAATTCCCCATTATCTGACCGTGTTTTTCACCACGGTTAGGCTCTTTGAGGTTGGTAGGCTAATCCAATTACGGTAAAATTCACTATACTGGTCAATAATTTGTTGGTTTGCTTTAAATTCGTGTAATCGTCTTTCCGTCAACCAATTGGAATACATTTCCATTTTTATCATATTGCGCTCCTTGATCGTCGAAGCATGCGTAAATTCATGCCCGATTTACACAAAATTCTGCGATTCCCAAATGCCTCGATAGTATAACGTCTATACTCGTCCGATAACAGATCATAAATAGGGCGACTGTATCTTATACCTGCCTGGATATACATATTTCAGTCAGGGATGTCTTAATAGGCTGTACCGTAGAGGATGGTATTTGCCCACTGATCCCTATTGGGTCTGTAATTATTTAGGATCCGCCTCAATTCATACTTGGTTTTCGTTCTTTGCCTATATAGTGTGCCACCACTATATTTTACCCATAAGAATTTTCTTCATATCTATTTCTGCCGTCGTAGGTTTCGCCAACATCGGACTTATCCTATTTTTCTATCTTATAGCATAGAGTTTTTCCTTGCCCTTTATATTTGGTTTGTATTCGCTCATTACACATCAAGCTGTGCCTCAATTACGTGTTTTTCCAAGGTTTTCTTGTAAAACTAACTTTTTGAACCATAAGGTCCTAATCGCACAGCTTTTGCGTCCTTCAATTTAAATGTAACGCTTTACATACAAACTGCCCAAGGGCAAAACCATTTGCTGGTCTACATTTACGTGTCTCATTTTGTTAATTTGCGAGCTTGTTTCTGACTGTCCGCGATAATACCTTAGAATATTCAAAGGCCGCGTCTCGAAAAGGGATGCCTCAAAATATCGTCGTGAGACCTCAATTTGAGTTGGCTTTTAAAGTACCTTCCCAATCTTTTAAAGGTATAGAATCAGACAAAGCGTTTAAGGTTTCGTAATATGCCGGCTGGCAACATCCACCCGAATCCACACGGCACCTAAGTTTTCCAACATAATTTCCAGCCCAGGTTTACCTTGGGTTTATCCAAAGGTCAGAAAACGGCAAGTTTATGATAGTTTCCTTAATTACTCTTCTTTCTACTCGTGTTTTATGAACTTTGCAATTGCTTTTCCCAATAGCGTACACGGTTTATTGGCACGTTGATCGGCATTTGCTTCATCTATCAATTTAAATATATTGTAAGGTAGGTTTTGAGGCTCTTGAATTTTTTCACAAAGGATCATCGCCAAATTAATAATCCTATCAGGCAGGCTAGACCTGTTGAGTGAGGCAAAAGTATTGATGGCGCTATTTTTTGATCCGGGAAATATAAGGGGCAATCAAGAATAGTCGCCCGATTTATTAATCTGGCGGTCAACAAAACTAGACATCATAGCAGGAATATTCGGTTTGCAACTAGCCATTACTAAATTGGCACTATTAAGGAAGTACTACCCCCTCTGGTCTATGCCAATAGTATCCATTACCCGAGCATAAAAATCGCCTAACCTGTTGCTCAATGCTTCCTTTTATATGTTTCCCTTTAGAAACTTCATCCAAGATTTGCAATAATTCTTGCTTGGGAAATATATTAAAAAACGGTACGACCCTCCCCTAACTCTGGTCTGCTGCAATAACAGCTTCGTACTCATACCATGTTTTTATTAACGTGTCGAAAAATTATCTCTTTTTATGGACTCTGAAATTACGATTAAAAAACCACCGTTTATCTTCACGGCGTTGGAAGGATCATTTTATTGAAGATATTCATTTTTACAGGCAAATAGTAGGCATGACAAGCCAGTGCAACAACAACTAAAATTTTTTCCATGCTGGATTCGATATGTTTCTTCATATATAAGCATAATTATTAGTTTCGACAAACTTGAGATATTGAGGATTCGGTTTACAACTTTTATCCTTTCAAAATACAACCTTAAAGGATAACATGAATTGTATTACAAAGCACGTCCTGGATGATGGTGAAAGCAGAAAAGACCAAACTCCTCTTCCCTCGACCGGTGGGGTGAGAGAGATGTTCGTGCTGCTGTAAAGTACCACTATAGGGAACTGTGCTGGTCAGAATCACAAGAGCCTTAGGTGTAGTGGGAAGGAAAAAGGATAGTCCGTGCCAGCCTTCATATGCCGTGGAGTAAAGACTATAGATAAGCTGAGATGCAGAAACATATCGGATGCTCACAGTGTAAAAAAGTGTGTGGCCACCTGCGGTGTCTGTCGCGAACGTAGTCCGGAGAAAATGAAGTGCGCCAATGAAAATGATGTTACGTGGCACTAGCCTCGAGATAAAACGGGTGTGGAATGGTATCAGAGTCATAAAAACCAGGAGATAATTCGGACCACGAATAAAACAGTAGGTAGGACGAGGCTGGAGTGCAAGAAGGACCAGGTAGGGGTAGGGTCGGACCGGTGATGTGTGAAATTTTATGCCACAGTCAGAATATGCAAAACAAATCTGAGAAGTGTCTAAAGAGGAACATTATGAAAGGAAGCATGAGCAACAGTAGGCGAGTATGGCTGCGGGTGTGGGATACTATGGCAAGAGACCAGAGGGAGGTACGTCCCAGTAGTGCCAAAGAAGGATGAGATGCCATAAACCGATAGTCCTGTGCCTAGTGAGGCAGTGGCCGACCAGAGAAAAATCGTGGGCGGACAGTGGCCGTATGCACCCTATAGGCCCCAGGAGTCAAAAAAAGTAGCGCCTTCAATAGGGTGCACTTGCACTCAAAACAGGCTGAGGCCGCGTGATGAGGGATGATGAGTGGGGCGAGGGACCTGCGTGGTGAAAGAGAAAAATGGCAAGAAGCCGACAAAAAACCTACTTACCACTTAGAGTGGAAATGGAGTAGATGTGAAGCAGAAAGGCCCGATCAAGGACGTGCCAATTTACCGGGTACAGCTAGGGAAAGCAAGGGCAAAAGGTGCATAAAACACGAGTAGAAAGAAGAGTAGAGTAAGGAAAAACTAGGCAAGAAAAACGCCGTGGTCTGACCTGGTTAAACCACGCGAACCTGGGTGGAAACGTTATGGGGAAAACGTAGGGTGCATGTGGATCGGGATGTGGGCCAGCCGGCATAACCGAAACCTGAGTAAAACGCGTGGTGGGCTGACCTATACTGGAAAAGAGTGGGAAGTAGGGGAAAGCCAACTCAAATGGTGTCTCACGGACGATGATGTGAGCATCCTGTTTCCGAGACGCGGCCGTGAATATCGTTAAGAGTAGTCCGGGAACAGGTCAGAACAAACCAAGCTTCGCAAATACAAAGACACGTTAAGGTGAGGACCAGCAAATGAGGTGGCCCGTGGGCAGGGGTAGGGAAGCGTAACCTGAGGAGAGCAAAAAAAGGCGGCATGAACTGGGCAAGTAAGCAGAAAACCTGTGGAAAAACGGATTGAGCAGGTGTGGAATTGGATGAGCGAGTAGCACCAAGTAAAGGGCAAGGAAAAACGCGGATGCTGTATAAGTGAAGAAAATAGGAGTATCCGGAGGTGTGGCGAACCTACGACGCAGAAAAGAGAAGAAAAACGGTGGAAAATTGGGGCTACGGCAAGACGAATCACCAGTAGGAAGTGGCGGATCGAAATGAAGCACCCAATAGGACAGTGATACCACTCCTCGACTGTAACAGTCCTAGAGACCCATGCCGGAACGAAATGGATGCCGGCAGAGATTACAGTCGCCCGAGTGTGTGATCTATGCGGACGAGCCGGTAACTACGGAGGCATGGGGAGTGGGTAATTCGGGCATTGAAGTACGCATGCCGCGACGACAAGGAGCGCAATGAGTGGATAAAAAATGGAAAAGGGATGCAATGTGGACGGAAGACGATTTACACGAAAGTAAAGCCAAAAACACAACAAAGTGAGGACCAGGATGAGGTGAAGGACCGGTAGTGGATAGACCTGACACCTCAAAGGAGCCCTAACCGTGGCTGGTGGAAAACACGGCAGAGAATGGGGCAGGGCCATGGGCCATGAGCCGGTGAAAAGGACAGCACAAGCAGGACACAACCAAAAAATGGCGGCTGTGACACCAGACCAACGCTGCACCCCAGTGTGGCACGGATGGTGGTCGGGGGTAAAAGGTGAATATTTTCCTGACAGGAAACAACGGTGGAGGAGTGACGAAAACGTTAGGTAACCACGTATAGCCGGACAGTCCTCCCTCTCCTCATGGGCGGTAAGTGACTCCTAAGATGAATAGCACTACCCCGTTCAGTGATTGCGTGATACCGTGTCTGTCATAATCGGAGAACTATTATACCATGGGAACCCGGTACACTTTCCGCGAAAGGAGGCAAAAAGGTTGGGTATAATGGTTAACAAGGGATGTGTAAAGTACGGGTGTCGAGTGTCTAATGAAAGTCGGCCCTTGGAGGCAGTGGCCTAGTGCGATGCACCAAATCATCGCTGTGTAATGTAAGTAATTCTGGGCTGGTGTGGATAGGTCTGGTGATATATGTTAAGTGCCAGATGGATCACTGTATGAACCCGGTGCCGGACATAACAAGGATACCTTGATGCCTGTACAGACTCAACAGATGGTCGCGTGGGGATGGGACCGTGTAATCCCGCGAGATTAAGTGATGTCATCGAAACTAGCTCAAAAACCTTATGATTTGTGTATCACTCGTGGACCTGTTCAAGTCTCAACAACGGAATTGCAAAGTTATGGTGGCAGTGCTAGTCTGTCACCCCAAAATAATACTATTGCGTTCCCCTTAATAAGTAGGGTCAGCCAGGAGATGGCGTGATGCATGGGTCATTATTGCGAGGTGGCCGTGCAATCGAGTGCATTAAACAGATGACCGTTAGCTAAGCGCTTCAGTGAGCGCATTGGGCTGAGGTACAATACCACAGTGCTGGTGAACTGACCCACGTGGGACCAATGGCCTTGTGAACTGGTGCGTTGCGGTTACTCACGGGCAATATAGGTGCTCATTCTCAGATTAAAGCATGCAAATACGGTGACGACCAAGTAGCCACGTGGTGTCGTGTCGGTCTTATGAGTCATGACGATATGTGTCAAGGTATGGCCATTCCGCAGCTAGCTTAAAATCTGTATCTGGTCCGGGAAAGGAGGTTCCAACTAAAATGGATGACTGTAGCAATAACTCTCAAAATGGACAAGGAAGTCTATATGTCGGAGGGTGGGGTGGTAAATTGGTGGAATAACGATCGAAAATACTCCAAGAAGAATGAAAATGGAGTCTCAAACAGTGAAAATGATAAGTACCCAAGATAATTATAGTGGGGGCGCATCCTACAGGATAGAGCTGGGGCTTGATGGGGCTGCTACCGGGAGCGGATGCGTAGTAGCAGCGGGCGGCTGCCCCAAGTAAAGTATGCTTGCATAAGCACTGCAAAAGGATGTCCGTCTCGTTGCAGCGATGTGATGAAAGGGCCAAAATGAGTGAGCGCGTCCAGTAGAAGGCAGGTCTTGCAACAAAATGGGCGAAGATGCTGGGGGGCCAGGCCGGAACAATCAGCTCAATGCTCAATCGAATCCCCGTGGTCCTGGATAGACGTCTCGCGAATTAGCTGCCAAGAGTCTCGCCGTGTGCTCCCGCCAGGGGTGGTGTGAGAGAGATATGGCAGCGGGTCTCGAAGGCCGATCCAGGTAAATAGGGCGAAGTCTCGAGTGGGGAATGAGTGGCTATGCATTCGGTATCTGTACCAAAACTAGAAAGTAATTGCGAGCCTAAACTGTGGATGAGTGAAGAAAACCGCGGGAGCGCTCCAAGTAAAGGTGGCCCATTACCAGTTGACTAAACAGAGAGTAGAGACTGATACCATGGGTGCTTTCCAGTTAAACTGAGTCATGTAGTATATCCTCTTCCAGCTGGTACGAGAGCGCTGAACCGGGGACAGAACCATAGACCCTAACTTCCGTGATAGATGCGTACAAATAGGTAATCTTTAGGCAATACTGTGTCGGTGGGGCCCTGGGTGAGAGCGGTCTCAATCAGTAGAACAATAATCAAGAAAACAACCGCCTCAGAATCTGAGATGAGGGACCTGGGCCAACTCAACAGTGGAGATAAGATAACCACCAGGTGTGTGACCGTGTATGAAAGACAATGGTGTAGTTATAAATGGATGGATTGTCCAGTTTCGGTAGTACTCGACAAGTAATCCGGAAGCATTAAAGTAGCGATGGGCGGTAAAGATGCAGAGTACGGAGTGAAAGATCGCTTAGGGAGCCGTGAGATTCCATCACTATCTGAGAAAGAAATAACCATGTCGCGTCTCCTTGTGTTTTATGGGCTGAGTGCAAGAGCGCTGGTAAGGCCACTCAGAGCAAAGGACATATGATAAGCGTAATCTCAACTGCGCGTATTGTGCGAACGAAGGCGCCAAATCTAACTAATGATTATGACCCAAAATGCATGTTAGAAGCTCCGCGGTGCGCGTGGAAAATATACTAATACAGGAAGCTACGCCGTGTGGGTGGAGTGAGCATTAGTGTGCTCCCCTCTCATCAGATGATGGTGCGTCACCATGGCTCAAAAAAGTACAATGAGTGGCTAATGACTAGAGTCAAAGAAAAAGTTATCGGAGCTTGAAGGCAATAATCGGTGGGACTCGTCACGTTTCAAAACAGATATGAAGAACAAGTCGGAGTCTGTCACGGAAAAAGTAAGTGGGGACGGCAAGGATAGGAGCATTGGCTGCAAAATGAGCAAAAGCATAATGAGCAAACAAGCCCAAGGTAACACTAATAAAAAGCGACGAGCGTGATAGAACTAGGCAAGTGGCTCCAAGGGGGCCGATGTAAGACAATCGACCAAAGTAAGGACTCACCTCGGTAACCTGTACCAAATGTGTGTGGATCCTGCGGTCAGGGTAAAAATGGTGGTCTCCGGTGCACGGCAAAGGCAGCAGTAGAAGGAGTTGGAAATCATAAGGGTCCATGAACACCGCACATAGAGGGGAAGTGCGGATCCGGTGTGACAGTGGTGGCGTAAAAAACATCACGCCTAAACACGCCAAAGACGGGCAAGGGATTAAAAAGAAGGGGGGTCTGGGTGGTAAAGCCGCCAATGTTGTGGTCCTCCGCGTGTCAAGGTAAAGGCAGCAGTAGGCAAGTGGCCAATGCCCAGATCGCCGTGCACCCCACGGTAGGCCCGGGAGGTGGAGGCTATCCAATACGGTAAATCACTAGACGGGCAATAATGGGGGGGTGGGCGTTGAAAGGGCTGGGAAGCGGCTCGGTTCACCAAGTGGATTACAGTGCCATGTTTAGCAGATGCCGCGCCGTGGACGCGAAGCAGCGGGAAATTCAGGGCCCGGATACCATCCAAGGGCCGTGCCGGTGAGTAACGGCAGGGCGGCCGGCAAAAGATCAAAGTAGCGACTTAAATACGCAAATTACAATATATCACTCAGCGCAGATTATAGCTCAATAAAAGAAGACGTTACCGTCAAAGAGCCAGTACTGCCTAGGAAATGCCTAAAACTCTAACCAAAATCAAAAAATTGGACATGTGCTCTACTTCAACCACGAAACCACCACATCTGACAATATGGAGATGCCGTTACCAATAACTGTGCGTGCCAGTCGCCAAACATCGTAGATACCATACCTACTACTGACGTGATCAGAGGCATAGAGCCCCCGCATGGTGAACCTCAGAATCTCTCTCACACGCATTATCAATCCTCTTAACTTCACATACAAATATACAGTCCTCAATGATCACTATGTCGGTTCTCTCAAGCGGGTAGCGATACACCTAATATAGATCAGAGAGACTCACCCACCGCAGCAACCTATCTACTGGTACATACGATGTCCTCGACTATGTACATTCGACAGGTTCTACATGTTCCCTGTACAATACCGTTTATAAGCCTATTGCATTATAGCCGCCCAAATGCGCTTAATTCATTCTTGATTCTGCACTATTTTATATAATGACGCTACATAATGAACCCAAATATGTCTGCCTCTTAAGAACCCAACCTCATAATCGTATAAATCAGCAAAGTCGGTTAAGTTCGAAAAACGTCGCTCCAATCGCTCTCGCGCGACCAGATTGTCGCCACATTTCTGGCACCTAAACCCAACATAACCAGCCAGACCTATCCTAGTTCCGATAATATCTTAACGCCTAAAGAGCCTAGATCCCGCAAATACTCGTCTAATATTTAATACACTGAAAGTGTTCAATATCTAATGTCCAGCGTAACTACATGAACGTTCACGTCTGTCTATTGCAGTCATCGCTGAATACTCACTGCACAACATAAAAATCGTCCTAATGAAAGGATTCGATTCGTACATCTAAGTGTCAACAGACCGAATATTCACTCCGACGATCCACGAAAAAGATACAAACCATTCGAGGAACCTTGCACCTACACCATTACTCTCATGCAAGAACTCGCTACACATGATCGCCTAATGACGGAGGCTGCATGCTCGCTGAAGGCACATATAGTAACTGGCAACTTCATGAAACTAAGCCTCGCACGAAAGCGTCTTCTATGGAGCACGGAATAGCCGCAATATTAATGGAATATCTATTGGTACTTATCGGATGCACCTGATCCGTTCGAACGCGTTCAACATCCAACTGAACGTGGAACGGACAACTCACAATAGGTGCCCGAGAATTACATTACACAATACCAGCTCAGTGAAAAAAATCTGAGCACATCGAGTTGGCGCAACAAGATCCAGTCTTGTGGAGGAGATTTTTGGTAAATTTTAAAACGAAGTAAATCGGGTCAACACAAAACCACTCATTCTGTGAGGAGAAGAATGCGGGGACAGACCGCTGTCATTACCCACAATTTCTGGTGCACAACCCTAGACCAAATTCGCTACCCTGACCCGAGCGACTTCGCAAAACTTCGCATTCCAAAAATTCTCAATCAACGGGCACTCTCCGGAGATTATTTTAATATAGAACTGAGTAGTGATCTGGCGAGATCAATGAAATGAAGTAATTAAATATCAATATAAGAACAAACTGCATAACCGGATCCCTCATGTCTGCATCTCTCGAAACAATATCTATGCGACTCGCATGACTCATTACATTTATTCGGCGAAGTTAACGTGATCGCAGAAATATATCCACCTCCGCTGGACGAAAAAAAGTTGATACCTAAAAAACCACCAATGTGTGCCGTATGGCAATGGATTGGCAGAATTGACTCAAAACTCTCAGTCGTATCACATAAGCACTATTTAGAAGATATGCATTATAGTCATGCTCAGCGAAATGCATGACCTGCAGACAGATAACAGAAGATATAAGTCGTATTACTACTCTATAACAAGTGGTGTTCCTCAAATACCATACCACATAACCATATACGGTTGCCGGTTTGGAGGCAAGACGACTAAAAAAAATGTGGATTTTGCTACCGAAGAACGTGAACTAAAATCCCCATCACAAAGAATATATATCAAATGCCATTCAGCTATAAGACGATGAGAAACACTACTATGTACCAAGCCTCAGACACGTCGGTATTTCAACAATACTATATAAAAATGCCTTGGAATAGGTCTGGATAAAAGGTACGCATCAATGATTCCAAATCTCCTCGCGTCCCGAAATTCGCTCAATGCTTGCTGCGCAATGCCGCAACTGATACGTTTCCAGTTACCACATTTTATGATTGCCTCAGATCCCTATTTGAAGGATTTGTGAGAAGAATTTACTAAAGTTCCAATAACGGTAATGCTTATTACAGCAGCTTGAAGGGACTAGGAGATTTGATTTTTGAATTACAGACGAAACAGAACCGAAACGCTTTTTAAGCAAATGGTAATACAAACAAACTGAAGACTGCAGAACCTACACCCAAAATTAAAAAACCCTTGGCCAGGTTAAAGGCTTGACCGGTAACAAGTCCAAATCTATCAAAGAAGAACTTCGAGAGAACTTTGACTCCCGAAGATCAAAGCGAATGGAAAAATGTCTTCGAAGTGGTCAATATGGGGCTCCTGAGTGCCCTGATTACTGTGATCCCAGATATGTAGCGGGCGATATTCTTTCCCGTCCATCGCAATATCAACCTACTCGGTCTTCTGTGGTCAAGCCAAAACACGAATTGCGCGCGAATATTTGTGACACATTTGCTGGATTATGTACCAGTTGTGTTGCGGAGCGGAGCTTACAGATGAGTCCATGCAGCCGCTTACAAGTTTTGCGAAGAACTTTATTGGAAGAAAAAGGAGATAGTTACTCCGGCTTGCTTGGTGGCATTCGCTTCTCTGATCGCTATACTGAAAAGCTAGCGGACCACCAGATGCTGTCCGTAGCAGATTTGATCGGAGATTTAGACCCAATCCAAGGCAGCTTACGATGAGGGCTGTGCTGGATGTGTCGAGTGTGACGACAGCGCGTGATTCACTACGATTCGTTTTCCAATATCTCGACCGTTTCCATTATTCGTCATCAATTGAATTACTTATTTTTCACTAGCTACAATA
>Ga0163217_1031450_pt1 | contig 11911 bp, 12 predicted proteins | sample SynspAceP_FD_185933 | JGI IMG/M metagenome (GOLD analysis project Ga0163217, IMG submission 185933) | Saline lake microbial communities from Ace Lake in Antarctica - Synechococcus sp. Ace-P (PacBio error correction) | ecosystem: Environmental > Aquatic > Non-marine Saline and Alkaline > Saline ... | reverse complement strand
TTCGAACCACTGCGGAACATGGGGCGCAGTCGACAGCCACATGATTCGTGACGAACAACAGCGCGGTGACCGCCCATGTCCACGTCGGGTTGCCCTTTGACGCCCGTGCAAGCTGGTTAAAGTAAGTGGCGGATTGTGACCCCATCAGGTGTTTATTTGGACCAGTGTGCCATCCAAAGCTAGAACGTTTCTTTTCTTAAAGACATTCTACTCTACTTATCTCCTCTCTCTACAGCACAATATTAGCACATAGCTTGCTAGCTCCGAGTATTGCTGGGCTCCATATGTTCTTACGTATATTATGACTTGATTACCAGCGCTTCGACGTGTGCATAGACAATACAGCACAATACGGGCAACACGATACTAAAATTAGCTCTTCATAGAAGATCGTCATGCGCCTCTCTGTCACTGTTGTTGAGAACTTCTTGACACTGTTATGGCGACATAACGCTCGCGTACTCTTAACCACTCCACCACGCGCGTTGAATCTTGGTCTCGGCCGACCACGCTCACTCTCTCTTGGCATAGCTGAGATTCGGATACTGTTGATGATGAAAAAAACATAACATGGAGTGTTGCACGATTTCTAAAGACTGAGCAATTTCAACTGATCACGGTGCTGTCAACAGATAGAGAGCGCCATATAGTGCTAAATAAGGCTCCCTATGAAGATTCTCAGACTTTTCTTTTAGCAGACGTCGTGCGCTCGAGCTCTCTGCGTCGAAACTGCGCCGTTGTAGAACGGTATCAGAAAGTAGCTCTATTCTGCTCTCACACAGAGAGAACCTCACTGACACTTACAAGTCGAGTCCGAAGTCTCGACGTCTTAATATGTATGTCGTGTCTCCGAATGGTGTTTGCGCCCAAAACTAATTGCTGTCTGTTATGTTACAGCCAGCAAAGATATCAAGTGCGCAATGCTCAGAGTGCGTGTGACAAATATCCGGCGCCAAGCGTCACCTACGCGCGAAGCCTGTGACATGTGCTAACAATCATGGCGCAGCACTCTAAACACATAACTTCTAGTGAATTCGGTCCCCGAGGGTAGTAGGCCAGGATCAGCAAAACGGTCTCCCTCTCAAAGGCCCGAGAGCTCCAACACGATACTCAAAAGCTTTTCCACTATTGAGACCTACGTACTCAGAGGTCTCTGCATCTCTGAGGCATCTCCTATCGCGCAGGGTGCCACTGATTAACTCGAGGACATCGTGCGAAGATAGAACTCGCTTCTGCTCGACGTCGTGTTACCTCCACATACATATACCCGCGTGTGCTCTGTCTCGTCGAGATTTTAGCGTTCGTCACTACTAAGAAATATCCGCAGTTTTTTGCTATTGTCTCGCTCGTGAGATCTAGTCTCAGTAGTACCATGCGCACCTGGATTATACGTGTAGTATTGCAACTCTCGACGTACCCGATTCACGCAATAGTGCTCAGTGCTGCGAATGGCATTCTCGCACCACCTTATATTACTACGCCGCAAATACAACGGGCAAACTCGATCACGACAGTTTTTCCTGCAATCTCTATTTTGTGATTTTCTTGAAGCCGCAGCATATCAATATTGAGTCGTGCCATTACTCCGTACCATGGGGTAGCTCTTAGTGACGTGTCTTATGGATAGGAGTACAAGCAATCTTATTTCTCGCTGGATTCGCGCAGCGCTTGCACTTATTATGTGTACACCGCATACATGAGCGAGGAGCAAACTCGCCCGCCCGGAGACTTCCTCGGTTAGTTTAACCCATCTGGTGTCCTTATGTTCGTCGCGGGCAGAAGCGTATAAAAGTTGCCATAGTGTACCTCAACTCTTATGTGGCAAATCACAAGAGCGTCCGTGATAGTGTCAGTCCTCTGCTGGTGCGTAGACCATAGAATTCTAATAGTCACTCTGATATGCTACATGCATCGGTGATGGCTACTCTGCCGGTGCTCTTAGCTGCGCCCCTATCCGATCTATATGTACTCTCTGCTATTGTATGGCCGACTAATGTTTCTCACACAGTGATGTGTCAGGTCCTTCTCTACGTGATATCTGACATCTCAAGGATCCAAACCATCCAGACAGAAACATCCGCTCATTGGCTCCCTTCGCTCTCCTACGGACCATGCACCATAAGTTCTGAACTAGCTGGATTCTTCCAACATCACACATAGAGCCTCCAAGACAGCCCCTAAACACACTCGCATCGGGGTCACGCCTGTTTGTGATACTCAAGAGAGCGTTCCAGCCTCGCACCACCCCTTAGGTGGACATTGCGCTGACTCTTCTCCTCTCCTCTACGAGGCCGCTACAGAGATCCTTGGAAAACAACGCGCGCATCGATTATAGAGTTGAGCGACATGGCGCGTCAATCTCATATAAAACAGACTTCCACACTCCTCAGACGTATTCTCAACGGGAGCTGTATCTTTTACTGCTGAACTTATTCTCGTATTTATGCCTAGTTATCGAGAGGCCAGGCCACCATAACGATTGTTGTTGCACTTCCGTTCAACATCCAGTTCTGACCCTTGACACGCACAGCAAAAAGAGACAAGGTACTGTGTCACTGTCAATAGTCGTGTCTTTTATCTCCGCTCGCCTATCGTCTCGGCATACGCACGCTACTGTCCTTTTGGGGCTAGATCACCTGCTCCGACGATACGACCCATCTCTCGTTCTCTCATATCAGCCTCTCGACAAATCGCATGATAAACGTCAACAGTTCTAAGTACGAATGCCTGATCTGATACATACGCCTTCGTGTTAACCAGAGAGAAACATTCGACAACTCGGAATATCGTGTCCTGGCGAGAGGCGGATAAAGGTTCAGGGTCCTGTTCACGGACAGGACAAGTCCGAGCTAGAACTACTCTACCCCTCAGTGTGACTATCAATCCTCCCTGATGTTTATCGTCGAAGTGGGTTTCCACACCGTTGACCATTTACTGCAGATACTATGTGCATTGAACTCAGTATCGTAAAATTCAGATCAGCTTATATACTCTCGAGATTTTTCGATCTCAGGCACACGCTCCTCAGAGAGACATGAGGTGAAGCTCAGCAATACTGCTGAAGAGGTGACATAGAACACTCACCACTTCGCTTCATCTGCGTAAACTACAATATTGAATGCACCACTCATCAAGCAGGCGAGTGTGTTGCATTAGCCTGACCAGTCTTCTCTCGGCGAGAAGTCCTTGACTCTGAGCTGTAAAGTCCAGTGTGAAATAGCGGATGAGATCCTGATAGTGCGCGGTGTCCTCCTCACATCTCTTGCGGTCTGTATAGTTGTTATGCGTGATCATAGACATAAATGACCTCAGACGATCACTTAAGTCGTCCATCATTCAAAACATACAGCACAAATCTTTTATTCAGTTTTTTCTGGCACAATTCCTCCACATGGATATTAGTGTGTCTATTATCGGGCCTCGAGCTCTACATGTGCGCTCTCAATAGAAGCGTGATATGCCTCGAATTACACGACAGTCTCTCTCTCCTTCTGATAATCGCGTGGATCTAACAATTTATAGCTCTCTCGATCACCACGGTCACCGAAACGCCAGCAGCTACAATGTGCATCACGTCGGACAACATTTGCACAGGCCAACCAGCGGATCATGATGGTATTACATCTACTTATGAACCGCTTTCTATCGTCTGAAAGATTAGAATATGGCCTATAGCGCCTATTTTCTCTCTGGATCGTACATCCCTGCTCCCCCGCGATCCAAGGACTCCAGAGAGCGTCACGTTTGCACAAGCTCGGTACGCTTGAACAATCCTCTCTGGCAAAATCACGCATTGCTCGACTAAATCCCTTGGATTCAGAGCCTGATACTACTCTACCTGTTCTCGGAAACTCAGGACCGAGTGCAGTTCGCATCTCGCAAGATAGACCATATCACCAGACCAGCTCTCAACCGAGCGCGATACTGTATGCATGGTCTGTGCGCGCGGCAAAGTTGGCTTGTACATGTGTATCACTAATACCATATGCGCGCGACAGCACATGACTGGCATAGTACACATCTCGCAACGGAATGGCTCGCGAGCAGCGGCGGCATGTAATTGGGTCGCGCAGTTGCTTCCGGCGGCCCGATGGCGTGGCGTTTCATAAATCAATGTCCTTGTTGGATCGCTGGCCCGCCAGTTTTGTGCGGTCCTCTCTCTAGGCCGCGGGGTCTTACCCCTTATGATTCCTCAGACCTAACCGAGTCTGTCGGTGTTATACGTGACAGTGTGTTTATTATGTTCGTCGAAAGAGATAAACGTCTCAGCGCATTAGCCTGCTCTCTCGCGAGATTGTGCTCTCGGATACTACACACTCTCGCGAATAGGCCAACTCGAGACCTCCTGCGAATGGCTTGATACGCACAGGCTCGGGCACGTCGCTCTAAATGATTTCGCCGTCCGCGCCGATATCCTCTCACGCCACTTGCATGTGTATGTGTGCGCACGCTGAGAATGGTATCTCACGGGATTCCTGTTCAGTTTTTCAGCGTTTTCTTAATGTTACCTTATTTTGGTAATTCTAATACCTATGTATTTCAGAGTTATACATTGAAATATTTGAACTTCCATATTTTCTTTTTAAATATTTAAAAACTGACTTGCTATAGCTTCTTCAGGCAAAACCCATTTGTTCAGTTGTAACAATTTTCAGAAGTCTCGCAAGCGGTCGATTTGCCTGCGCGCATCTCATATTGATCACGAATATGTGCGACACTCTATGTGACATAGTATAATCGGATTTGGGCTCTTCCACATAGTACCTATGTATCAAGCCGAGCGGACGAGATAGATATCTTTCTCGATTGCAACATTCAGGTGTGCCGTTTCTTAAGTTGTCTTAACTTAAGAACGGAACAAAAGCTGCAGCCTTGGTTACGCTTCGCGAAGGCAGCGGCTTATACATCGCTCTGGAAAATCGGTTAAGGCAAGCTTAGTTTAGCTTTCCACATAGAGCGCGTTAAAAATTTCGCACCTCGATGTCCAGACTCGCGCTCAACCTTCGCGTCTCCCTCGCGCGTATGAACTCTCTCTCGCGTAAAGCCAGATTTCATGATGACTCAGTTTCGCTGGCCATCTATCGCTCCTCCTGAATCGTGATGATTACGGTCCGGTGAACCAGAGGCGTCCAGCACCTCTCCGAAGGGGGCGAAGGCGGCAGCGGTCAGGCGGCTGAACGGCGATCTCGCGGCATGGCAGCGTCGGTCATTTAGCGACAGCGGCATGTGGCGGCTTCACATCCTTATACAGCAGCATAAGGCGGAACGCTACATCGCCCCGCGCGGATTACAGGCTGCGGACAAAAGCGCGTAACCACATGAAATCGCCCGCTTCTTACCGGAACCAGTCGCGGTTCAGCCAAAAATAATCCGCCGTGCCTTGGAATGGACTAGAGCCCGTTTCCATCACATGGGTTTCCGCAACGGAATGCGTTCCGCCGCGCTGGAACGGTCACGATATTACGTGCAATGTCGTGGCGCAGGTCACCGGGTCGGCCAAAACGCCTGGGTTTGCCCAAGGCCCCATCGGTATCGGGCATGGCAATAGGCGCGACATCTTGTCATGGGTGACGAACGCATCCGTGCGCATCGATCCCTTGGGCAGGGACATACCGTTTACGCACCAATGGAGACCACACGGCGTATCGCCGGTTGTTTCCCACAGCGTCCACGGGGTAGCAGGGGGGGAATATACGCGTAGGACCCCGCCACCAGATCGCTTGAGCGTCGCCATCAGCGTCAGCCGCGCGTCCCCCGTCCGCACAAAACAAGATCGCTCTGCGCCTGTGCGTTCGGTCGGGGGTGTCGCTGCCACCATTGAGGGCAAGTTCTATCGCGTATTGCGCAAAGGTTTCGGCAAATCCGCGTCAGCGGCCGCGCCAACACCCAAGCGCGTGTATCCTTCCAACCCGGCAACAGGCTGAGCCACGATAATCGCGCTGCACGAGGGCGGGATCACCGCATAGGCATGGTGAAACAGCTGTGCTTTCGGGCGACCACGGATTGATCGCCAGACCGCCGGGGGGAAGGCATTAGGTCATAGCATTATTCCTCTAGCCGCAGACGTGCGATCCGTTCGAACCTGCGCTGCATGCAGTTGTAAATTCATCTTCGGTTGCATGGCGATACGGGGTTTCGAATGGCGTAGGATGCCGTCCTTGGTCTGTGATCCTTTTGACCGCGATTGATTAAACGGAAAACCCGTGGTTTGGCGACGTATGGCTGTTTCAACGTCTCGAACGCGTCACGCTTCGGGGTCGGTCAGTGCTCCAGCCCGCGCTGGCTTGCTCCTGCGTTGCTTTCCGCCGTCAGCCGTTGGCCGCCGCCAAGCTTGCCCGCCAGATCGGGGTGGCGCGGTCAGCACGCCCCAAGCGTTTTCCGCCCGCGTCGCCGACCGGAACATCCGCGCCAGTGCATGTGAATCCCCGGCGACGAGCCAAGGTTATGCGCAGGGCCCGAGTTTCAAGCTCGAAGGGCGCGTTTCCGCGATCCACGGCGAATTGTTCGAACACGCAGGAAGTGTGCGACAATCTGAGCGCGGTCCATTTCGATCCAGGGACGCAGGGCGCGCTGCGGCGTGAATGGGTCGCGCGCCAATTGCGTCTGCGATTCGGATTTGCGGCGCGGCGTCCAGGCCAGACGCCCTCGAACCCTTTGATATAGGCTCGATTAAAGCGTTTCAGGCGCCTTGTATCCGCCCCGGCGCCGATCAAGCGACAGTGCAAGCCGACCGACATCATTTTTGCCCTGACCTGCGCTGCCTTCGGCATAAAGCGCATCGAAGTATCGCACAGGTAGGTGTAGAACTGTTTTCGCCCGAGTTAAAGCCCTGGCGGCGTGGCAAAAAACCGCATGTCGTTGCAGTCAAGCGTTAATGGTATATCAGTTGATCGCGGCCCGCCACCTGTGTCCAGTTAGGGCAGATCATCGTTCGTAATGTGTCAGAGATTATATTCGAATTCGCCTGTCTCGCGCTGCCAGCGCCACCGTGTTTCACAGAGCTGCGTCCTTGTTACCAGCCGCTCGGTGAGCGTGACCTCGACGAGATCTGTCGCTGGCTGGAGTACGGCATTGGCCTCGTCCATGTTTTTAGCGCTTTTCGAACCTCGGCGGGTGTTGATCCTTGTTAGTCGACTCCAACTTCAGCCGTGGCTTTGCGATCTCCCATCGGCTGGGTCATTGCCTCTACTGCTGGGGGACCGCGCCAAGGCGGTGGCGACACCATAGACGGTGACGGGAATATTTTTGGCACCGAGTGAACAGGCGGTGCAGCCGCCAGGAACCCCGCTCAGCGCGCCCGTAGTCGTAGATTAGATTCCAGTATTCCAGTGGACGCTGCCCCGGGCCAAGGGGCGGCCCCGACGTCTCGGGACAAGAATGCCCTCTGATGCGGCGTTCCCCGGGAGCAGACCAGTTTTCGGCCGCCCTTCTTCGTAAATTCAGCACAAATTGACAAGCGATCCCGCGCCCCTCCGGCCATTGAGCGTCAGGCCGGGTCGGGCCGTAGCCGTGAAAATCACGAGTCTGGTAACGCTGTCATGAAGATCGTCCTTTGGTCAGCGCCCGCCTGCAAAAGGGAAACCTCGCACTTGGGCCGATTGTTTTGTTTCAAACCTACAGTTTTCTGGCCACTTGAATTTTTCGCAATGTACAGGCCAAGCACCCCTTACAGGAAGGTTGGCTGGCTGCAAGATCGGCTCGAGTAGAAACCCTGCTCTCTTATACCGAAAGTTCAAGGCGCTGGGCCGGCCTGAAACTAAAAGGACAGTTACATGCCGGGGATTAAAATCGGGCTTGGATAAAGGTTGCAGTGGAAGGGGCCGCTCTTGCTTGCGCTATGCAACACGAGTCTGCCGGGCCCCTGCCCAATTGATCGCCGCACCAGATGCGGCTTGCCCGATCATAAGAATTCTGTCCCCCAGAATACATATTCGGATTGTCATGGATCGCTGGCAGGCGAACACCTCCGATTTATGTTGTCTACCATATTAGGCTCAGGATGATTCGCGGCTCAAGCAAAAAACGAATCGGTTATTGTGCCATATTTTCGCCCACCACCCGAATTCGCGGCTTTTCCCGCCCCCGGCCTTCCCCGCTGATTCCGCATTGACCTGCCGTTGGACACCTTGCCTATCGTAAGGGTCCAACGGATCAGGAAAACCCTACTCATTGGCAAACGGCTACTTGACCGACGCATGTGTTCTTGGACACCGCACGGGACGCCCCGCAGGGGATGGAGATCACGCTGTACCGGATCGGAAGGACCAACCGGCATGAAGCTTGGTTCAAATGAGCACAAATGCCGACGGACGCACCGACACGCCGATTCCTGCCCAAAGGCCAGTTTGCAGGCCGGCACGTTTACGAGCTGGTGTTCGTCGCCGGAGGCTATTCTCGACGCATTCGGGGCAGAGGCCCCGAGTCACCGCGGTTCCTTGACCAAATACCGCTGCGTTTTGCATTCGGGCACCGGACGCGCATTACCACGTGCCGCTTTTGCTTATTCGCCTTTCGGGGTATTCCACCTATCGCCGGCCAGCTGAACGCCGCTGCCAGATGTGGACGTGAGGGCGGATGCTTGCATTGCGCGCTTGCCCCGTGGCACATGACTGTCTGCAATCAGACAGGAAAGCGCCCATGTTCCACGCATGTAAACAAACCCGGACCGAACTGGCACAAAAGCCACTGCCGCAGGTACTGAACCCGCAATCGGGGATTGCGCTGGATATGGATTGGTGTTGGCGCGCCGTGGCAGGTAAACACCTCTGCGGTAGCTCTAGAGCGTCGTGCCGCTGGGCCTGCCCGCACGCCGCGTCCGTTGTGAAAAAAAAGAACCATCAAAGACCGCGTGGCTGCGCGGCGCCGTCAGCTGGCATCGATCTAAACGACCGCTATCGGGCGATGACACTGCCCGCGCGTGGAACGGCCTGTGCGCCAAGGCCCGTCAGCCGATGCACCCGCTTGCTGGACGCGCTTTGGCATGTCGCGGATCACCGTGGCGCGGTCTGTGTCTACCACGAGATGTCGCCCCCGCCAAAGCAGCATTGGAAGGCACCGGCATCCCGATTGCGGCCGTGTCCACCGGTTTTCCCGCCGCGGCTGTCCCCCTTTTCGAGCTGCGCCTTTGCGCGAGCATCGAAGATGAGCGTTCCCGTCAGGAGGCCGCCGAGAATTCGACATCGTTATTTCACGCCGCCATTTTCCTATCGGCGACTGGCAGCGCTTATTGATGAATGCGTGCCTTCGCGCCGCATGCGGTGGGACGCCCACGTCCAAAGCGATCCTTTGCAACCGGAAGAGTTTGGGCAGCCTGCCGCAACGTCGCCGCGCGTGCGTTCGCTGATCTGCATGCAAATGGCGGGCGGCGGATTTCATCAAGACCTCGACCGGCAAGGAAAGCGTCAATGCGACCCTGCCCGTGACCCTTCGTGATGATCCGCGCGATCCGCGACTATTCGCACCGCCACGGGCTTCCGCGTCGGCTATAAACCTGCGGCGGGATCTCGAAAGCCAAGGGACGCGCTGGTCTATCTTGCCATGATGAAAGAGGAATTGGGCCGACGCTGGTTGCAGCCTGGACCTGTTCCGTTTCGGGCGTTCGTCGCTGATTGGGCGACATCGAACGCCAGCTCGACCACCATGTGTCGGGGCAGCTATTCCGCAAAGCCATTCGTCACGCCATTAGCTTGAGCGCGCTGAAACCAATGTCGGATTTGAGTATTTTGAAAAGGTGTGAACCCATGAGCGTGTCCGAAATCTATTGAAACCATGGACTATGGGACGGCACCGGAAAATGCCGCTGACGCGCTGGCGTGCGCTGGTCGATCAAGGCAAGCCGTTTCGGGCATTTCATGACGGCGCGTCAACCGACGCACGCGATGATTTCGAAAACCGCAACCCTGCCAACGGAATGTGCTGGCGACGCTGCGACGCAAGGCCAGTCAGGCCGAGGTCGACACCCGCCGTCGCTTGCTGCCACGCAAGGCGCAGCCCAAAGTGGGTCAAGCTTGGCGGACACGGGCATGTGCGCGGTTCCTGGTATGCCTTGGCGCGCGTTGTTGCCAAAAACACAGGCGGCTTTTTGCCGTTGCTGGAAACGCTGATAACGGCAAAACCCATCGCGCAAGCGCGCGATGTGGATGTGCCACTGGCGCAGCGGCATTCTCTACTATCACGCAGCATGGCCCAACTGATGGAGTCCGAGCTGCCCGCGCAGAGGCGCTTGGGCGTTGTGTGGCAGGATCATCCCGTGGAATTTCCCGCTGTTGTGCTGGCTGGGAAAGTCGCAACTGCTTTGGCGATGGGGGGAACAACGGTGGATATTGAAACCTGCGAGATACGTCGCTGAACGCGCTGCGTGTTTGCCGATATCTGTGTGCAGGCTTGGCTTGCCCAAGGGTTGTGAAATAATCGTGACAGGGCGACGGTGCCGTGGGCGAGTGATTTGTGCAATCGGATGTCGACAAGATCGGCTTTACTGGATCAACGCCCGTGGGCCGGGCATATCCGCGACGGTTGACAGCCGGGAGCGGCAAGGCGCTGACGCTCGAGCTGGGGGGCAAGTCGCCCTATATCGTGTTTTGACGATGCGGATCTGGATTCAGCCGTCGAGGGAATAGAAAGTCCGACGCGATCTGGTTCAATCAGGTCAGGTCTGCTGTGCAGGGCTCGCGCCTGTTTGGTGCTATGAACCTGTGGCGGATCAGTTCTATGCCAAAGCTGCGCGTTTGCGCATGGCCGAAGCTGCGGGTCGGTAATCCGCTGGATAAATCCTTGGACGTGGGCGCGCTGGTTCTATTCCCGTCAGGTGCAGCGCGTGACCGATTGGGTCGCCGCCAACACCAGCTGGCGAAGTGTTTACCGGCAGGCGAGATCCTGCGAACCGGCTTGCTATTATCCCCCCACGCTGGATCACAGGCATTGAACCTGCCGGATCCCTTGTTGCAGAACGAAATCTTTGCGCCCCGTGCTGGTATCCACCACATTCCGCACCCCGCGAGGCGGTCGAAAACTGGCCAAATAAACACCCGCTACGGTCTTGGCCGCGACGGTCTGGTCCTGAGACATCAATCTGGCGCTGGATATCGCGCCCAAGCTGTCGCGCGGCATCGTATGGGTGAACGGGACCAACATGATGGATGCCCGGCCGCAGGCTTTTGGAGCGGGTGCGCGAAAGCGGCTTTGGCCGTGGAAGGCGCGCTGGGAAGGCCTGACAGCCTACACCCGTTCGAAACACGCAAAAAAAGCCGTTGAAAGAGATCGCCGCCTTTACCGGGCAGTGGCACGCCGCGGACCCGATTTGACCGAACCGCCCAAGCTGTATATCGGGGGCAAGCAAAAAGCCGTCCGACAGCGGCTTATTTTCCGCACCTGTGTGGGGTTAAGTCCGGGCGATCTCTGCTGGGCATGTCTCGCTGCGTCAGCGCAAGGATGTGGCGCCAACGCCGTGGAGGGCGCTCATGCTGGCAAAAGGGCTGGAGCAGACAACGGCCCATTTTGCGCGCGCAAATCCTGTATTACATCGCTGAAAATCTGGCCGCACGCGGGGATGAGTTTCGCGCAACTGGCTGATGCGATGCAGGGTTGGCAAGACCGGCAAAGCCGAGGTTCGATCTGGCGGTCAAACGGGCTGTTCACCTATGCCGCCTGGGGCGGACAAATTATGGACGGGTCAGCGTGCTGGCGTGCCGATCCGCGGGGGTCGCGCTTGCGATGAAAGAAACCCGTTGGCGTTATCGCGCGCTTTGCCCCGCAGAGGCCCCATTGCTTGGGTTGATCTCCTGCATGGCCCCGGCGATTGCCATGGGCAACCGTGTCATTCTTTGCGGCCAGCGCCCCTCCGCTTGGCTGCGACGGACTTTGTTCAGGTTCTAGAAAGAAACCTCTTTGATGTGCCGGGCGGGCGTGGTGA
>Ga0163217_1094836_pt1 | contig 11913 bp, 8 predicted proteins | sample SynspAceP_FD_185933 | JGI IMG/M metagenome (GOLD analysis project Ga0163217, IMG submission 185933) | Saline lake microbial communities from Ace Lake in Antarctica - Synechococcus sp. Ace-P (PacBio error correction) | ecosystem: Environmental > Aquatic > Non-marine Saline and Alkaline > Saline ... | reverse complement strand
TAAAATTTGACCAATAGAATGAGGTAAAAAGAATATCAAGTTTGTTTTTTTGGGTGATTTAAGTAACATTTCAAAAACAAAACATGTTTGTAAATAAATCTATTTTCTGGTTTGAAGAAGTTTTTAAGATTGCCAGATCAACCAAATAGCTTTAAAATTCCTTTTGAAAGAAAGCTCAATCTACACTCAGGGTAATTCATTAGGGTATCAAGGAAACTACTCATACTTTTGGACGACCCACCTGACACGGGAACCGGCAGGACGCTGCCGTTCCGTTCAGGTGGGGCAATGCTATTGGAGCATCTTCAAATCTCACCTAGAAGTAAAAAAAAGCGTGATCTAACAGAAGTATACTTACCCCTATTGAAGACGCTTTCGAAAATGAATTCCAAAAAACTACTAACCTTTATTCAAGCAGCAACTGTAAGGGTTAACTGGTGAGTGCGTCAGGTGTAATGCTGACAAAATATAAAGTTCATAAAAGCTTAGGCATAAAGAATGGCATAAACAGTATAGTTCGGCCTCAGACACGCGACACCACAGCACTCCGGACGGTAGGCCCCAAGTATTCCACGGAATTAAAAAACAAGGTTACAGTTCCGAATCCTCAGTAAGACGCTTCAAATTCAGGAGCCCAAGCCCTTAATCATGACAAGCTATTCTCTGAACATTTTACCAGAGATACGATGCGCTGATATTTTTGATCGAGGCTGGCCATAGCGGAATTTAAGCCAATAACAACCAATCACCATGTCGCCAATTAGTGCAGAACACAAAAACGGGAATGCTTTATTGATTTTAATCAAGATTTTAGGTAATTCTGCCAATGCCCCAATTTTCCATCCAGATAGCACCAAGAACTGACAGATATGTTACCCCATTATTGGTCCCAAAGGGCAACCCTGGGGCATCCCACCAGATTGAACAACGGTTTAACCTTTTTCCGATTTTCGTTATCTATAGCCGTATCGCGTGAAAATTGCGACTTTAAAAATAGCTAACATTGGAAGCGGAAAAAGCGGTTTCCAATACTTCTGTTGGTGAAAAAACAAGGGCTAGCGGGGTGTGTTGGGAGGCCAATAAGTGGCCTTTGTATTTTAAAAAAGTTATGGAGTGCTATTAGCCACCCCTGGCACAAGTAAATAAATACGGTCTACCATATTAAAGCTACTATTAAGCTTATTCCTTAATATGCCACTAACATCCACTCCCCTGAGGGTTTCTATGGTTTAAAGGCTTTATTATCGTAAAAACTATAGGGTTAGTTAATATTGTAGGAACAGTTGTAAATGTCTATGATATTTATTCTCGCCTCTGTCCCTTGCCCAATGGGGCGGGGCCAATAGTAGGCTCATCGCTTATTAAGGGACATTTATCCTGGATAGGGCCGTGAATGAGGCTTCCCAGAGAATTCATCCCTGGATTTGGATGCCCATTGCGCCCCGGTCCCAAAACCACCAAGTGGCTATGCCAGTTGCAGAGTGGTCCATGACACTTCCTGTTTGGCCACGGGGAGATTTTGTGCCTGCTCCCGGCTGCGCTTAGAGGGGGATTTTCCAAAAAAACCCCGCTCCAAAACATTGACGTAAGAAGCACCATCGGCTTAACCCCGCTAAAAAACCATACCAACAGTACCCGCCAGGCGACCACCAAAAAAACAAAATCATAATAGGGGACATACCAGTACACTTCTTAGATTTGTCATTTACTTTCCAGTGCCCCCCGATTGTTTTTTAAACTTAGTTATTAAACTACCCCCCACCCAATGGCCGCTATTAAAGCCGGGCAGCCAGATATACTTCTAATCTGATTGAATATCCTTCGGGTTGCAGTAAGAAAATTCAATAATAAGACCATTTTCAAATAACACTGGGATTTTAGAGCTTCCCAGATATTCAATTCCCTTTTTCTACAATATTTGTTCATCTCAGGTCCAAGCGGGATTAGTTGCTAAAGTTTTGCATTCTATGGCTATTAGTTTCTTCGTAATATTTACGATTTTGAACTCTGTTCTGCAAAACTTCAAACCTTACTCCTCTTTCTTTTTTCTGTTTTTAGATTTTCCAATTGGGAATAAGCAGTTCTTTTTCATGGGCCATATATGGTGTCCTATGGATATGATCGTCCAATCCATTGAAACCGAATTACCATTTGGACAGGCCCATTATCCAATTGCTCTTTGCCATTGGATTTTGAAGAGGGTAGGATGTTGCCGGGGGCACTTAAAACAGGGTTTTTATAAAAGCCTAAACTAAGAACGGCAAATATCCCAAATGTTTTCTTTTGCCATTAATTCCATTAAGCATGGTGCTTTCCAAGGACCCCAACATCCAAGGTCATTAAGCCGCCAAAAGCCCATATTCCGCATTTAAATGTTTTTTTTCATTAAGCCCGTTTGTCCAGGCCAGAGGATCTAACCCTGGATACACCCACACGCATCCGTCTGTTTCAAATTTTGCCCGCAAAATAAAAGGGCATTTTCCGCCTATGTTTTTTATGTGCCATAAGTGCAGTGTTCGCATATTCTTAAAATTGGAGGAGCCCTTAAACATCCCAGGAGTACTGCCCACAACATTACCAGCGCCACTATCAACTCCGTTACGGTCCAAAACAAATCTTTGGTACCACAAACTACTCCAGCCCACACCCAAATCGCGGTGCCATTTTATGTAACTTATGTTTAAACTAGGTGGATAAACAATTATACGGCTCCCAATTGTATAGGGAGATATGGATAGGGAGAAAAAGTATTATCCACCACTAATGGGATATTATTGCTTTTGAGGCTGTTTGGGAAAGGCGCCACAATATCTTTGCCCTTTCCAATAAGGGGTTACTTACAGACTTCACAAATAGATCATTTTGTTTTTGGGAGGTAAATGGCCATGGCCACTCTCACAATTTTGTAGTATCTACAAAAGGGTTGCGATATTGAAAGTTTCTTTAAAAAATTGTTCATTCAACCATGAAGTACCCATAGATTCGTCCTACTGCTACTACAATAATGGTCGCCTGCATATAGGAGGTCCCATAACTGCTATTAACAGCACTTATGGCTCCCCAATACCACTGGCAGTTACATTGGCGGTTTCTTGTACTTGTCCAAAGCGGCCAATGCCTCACCCAATAGACGGTTGGGAAGGGGAGGACTGCTTGCCTATACAGATAACAGCCTTCGTATTCCCCCTCAAAGTATCAACATGGGGTTTTGCCGATATTAAAAGTATTAGGTACGAGGAATCGGAAATAGAGGATTACCCTCATTCCCCGAATACGGTAAGCTCTCATCAGATTGCCCTTGTAAATTATAGGCAATTGATATTTATTTACCTATAAAAGTATATTTTGTAGTTATTAGATCAAACCAGAATTACATATTAAGTAGGATTCATAAATTTCTAATCTAATTGTATGTAACATATTTATCTCTATTTAATCCATACTTAAAAACAGACCTGGCCAGAGAAAAACATATATCACTAATGAAGTTTTTGATTGAAATCCGGCGCATTAATTTTATTGGTTTGACTTCAAAATGATAGCAAAAGGACCCAAAAGGAATTTACGCCTTAACTAATTAAATTTTTTCCGTAACTGCCCGTATAACGCACGGTATTAAAGATTAGGGAGAAATTAGGAGGGTGATAAACCCAAAGAGTATTCTGTGGCTTTGGTTCGCAAAAGGAGTATCGGGCTTTTATCCCAGTACCGATTTGCTTCATCAATAACTGAGATCCCAGCCATTAAAAAAGTAAATGTGCGTCCCGTCTTGCCGGGAAAGTACAGCAATTACATGATTGTAAATTAGGCGAACTGGCGTTTTACCTTTTTTATTTCAACACCAGCGGCGGATACGACTATATTTTAAAAATATAGTGGGCAGCATGCGCGGAAGAGCTACCCGAGAGGTTTATGATAGCCCAAACGTCAGCCGCCTAATCATATTGGAGAGTACCCCCAAAGTCATTTGTTAATCAAATGGGAAGGTTAAGAAGTACTACGGAATGTAAATAATTTTTCTTTACATTTATTTGTCCCATTAAACGCTTATATTATTGAATAATAGTGGTATGTTGCCCCCATCAAAGTGAAACATCGTATTTTTGGTACAATGAATTTAAAACTAATCTTTTCATACACATTATATATACCCAAATACGCATGTAGCCACTAATAGGGCTAGGTCCGCTGGTGGATATGCATGTGCAAAGCACAATCCGTTTAGTGCCCAGTAGGAATGAAACCGCAATAATTGAAAAAATATTCAACTTTAGGGAGTAACATCCTTTAATGTAGGATGTATCACTTCTGAAGGCCCTATTTGGACTTTCCCATCATTATGAAGAACTTGCGGTTGAAAACATTTTCGAAGAGCATGGTAATGACAATTTCCAGGAAATTCCCAAAAGGATTTCAGACTTTGCAAAAAAAATGATTGCTTAGGGGCAAACAAGCCGTGGATAGAATCAAACCAAAGTTCCGGTGTAAAGATTTCCTTATGATAAAAATAAAGAAGAGTTCTACGCAGGCGTTGGGACGCTTTTAAAAGATCTACCCATGTCCAAATAGTAAAGAACCGACGGTAAAACAGAAACCATCGAGGCTTAAAAAATTCTTATTGCCACGGGTCTAAAGCCTATCTACTTTGCACTTTTTTATAACATTAAGATAAAATTAGCGTCATATACTTCACGGAACTTTTAAAACTTAAGAAATACCCACATTGTAATAGTTTTGGCGGCGAGTTATTGCCTGGAATTGGGACAGGTTTATAAACACGCTTAGGTGCGGAAGTAACGTTATTAAACATGGACACCGTATTTATTCCGGGGATGGATTGGAGCACTTTCAAAAAGAACTTTTGAAAGTAAATGAGAAGCAAAAGGTGAAATTTAATTTTTATCGCACACTAAGGCTTAAAATATCTCGCTTGGAGCCCACAAGGTCAAAGACGGTAATGTTAAAGCTGGAGACAAAGAAAGGTGCAAGACGATCACCTGTTACGGGGACTAGTTGTTTCGGTTCAGTATAGAAGGACCTTTTACGCGAGTTTTAAATTTAGAGGGCTACCAGAGGCTGTAAATTAAAAAATTAACACTATAACGGTGTCAATGGACCATTTACAGACCAATGTGGTCGCGAATATTATCGCGTAGTTAGAAAATGTAGTTAAGATGGATACCCTCTTAGGCCCAACGGCTGAAGGAAGAGGGAGCTTTCCGTTTTCCGAAATGGGTATTGCAGGGACAAAAAGGCCCTGTAGATTAACACATTATATTACCAGTGTTTAACACTGGCAGGAAAAAAGGAGCAAGACTAGCAGTAGGAACGGGCCAAGGTGTGAAAGAATTCTCCCCTAGGTGTTGAATATAAGGTTAGAGTTCAGTTTCAATTGCGTGCTTGGAACGGGCAAAAGGGCAGTATGCGACTTGGATACTTTGTCCCAATTGCCGAAAAACGGAGTAAGATTTGGGTGGCAGTATCATATCGAGGGGGAGCCCGTTATGGCCGATGTTTATTGCCGGAGGGCAGGTTACAGGCATGAATTAAGTCGACCGAGATATTCTAGAATGAGCCCATGGGCTCACCCCAACCTTTGCCGGAAGCTGGGATAAAAGAAGACGGCTTTTAGCGTGCACTGACAATACAGTCGTCTTTTGCATGTTAATAAATGGCTGTATTCGCCAATAACAAGTTAAAAAGCCCACACCCTATGGTTATATAAACGTTCTTATTGGACGGCTTTATAGATATACTTTTTGTAAGAATCTCTCATCTATTTTATATGGTGGGGGAGAAAACAAATTGGTTAATTCACAACTTTATGGTGTACCATCCACAAAAAGGAGTGGATTCTTGGTCAGTTTTACAAGTGCACAAATGGCCCTTTATCCTCCTTCCGCGATCAAAGACCAAAGGGGGTTGTTAGCGGTTTTCCCGCCCCTTTATTGGGACCATCCCCGCAAAAACGTTGCAACACTAGCTATGACTACAAGTACCCCACTTTATTTTTTATCCTATCTTCTGAATTTCAACGGCTATGGGTTGAAAATTTTTTATTCGTCTCGCTCAATCTATATTTTTTGTTGCCTGAAAAATAGGGAAAGGTCATTAGGAAAAGAAAGTACTCTCTAATTTTTTTAACCAATCTTAAAATGAAGCGCTCACGTCCAAACTTGGGGATTTTAAGACAAAGGCCCTTAATTAGGATTGCCTTTTCATTCAACCAGGACTCGCCTTTTAGTTGAACAGCTAACAGCGCTTGACACTTGCAGTTTTAATATAAAACCTCTTGTTTTCCTTTCGTTTGCCCAGGCTTAAAGACCGCTAGTTGTGTTAGCATAACAACAAAGGCACCCAATAAATAAACAACAGCACTTACGGGGAGAGACCTGTGGTTCAAGAAATAGTAAAGTCCAAACCCGGTAAAAACTTCCGATACCCATTAATGTTAAATGGATCACATTAAATGGAGAGGGTGCTTTTGCCCGATTTCAGTTAGCCGTACTTATGTATAACATCTTTCTAAACACTTTAAATTACGGCAATTAACCAAGGATACATCCCTAATCTTATAAACAAAAGCTGTTGAAGCTAAAACCTAGAAAAAATAAGCCAAATCCCGATCCAGTATTATTATAGCTTTAAAAAGAATTTTCCTGAGGAATACAACTATAAGGACAAGACCAACAAATAGAGTAAAACTGGTAATGAGCTGCGGGGTATAGATATTTTGAAATCTTAAACTGGTAAACAAGACCGACATAACGAACCAATGGTTGCATTACCCAAACCATGGCATAATGGTTAAAACACGACCCCTTAGCTTTGTAGCTAGTTTAGCATTAATTCTTGGTTGGTGAGTGAAAAATGCGCTATTGTTTATAATTTGGGCTCCGCATACACAATAAAATTAGGCGTTATTGTATAATAAAACTCCTGGGAATTAGAAAAATTGTTTTTTCTGCAATAGTCAGGAAGATAAATTCGATACTACCCACCAATAGAAAGACCACATACAATGTAGAGACATTCACATAAGATTAAAATTGAAACCGTAACTCTAGGCTTCAAATCCAAAAAAAGTTTAGTCTAAGCAGGAGCCAATCGCACAATAAATTGCAAGGCCACGTTTAACTTCCTTTTTTTTGACCCTTGGGTTGGTGGAATCCAATTATCAATTCTCTTGTTACTTAAGAGGTAGGTTAAATATAACCGGAACCGTAAAAACACAGGCCTGCCGTAACACCCCTTAATATTGTCCATACAGAAAAGGACGGCTATTTGGTATTATCCCTAAATGCTTGGTCTAAACAAGCCACACCCAAAATGTCCCTGCCAACATCATAAGGATAGCCCATGCCTATGCACAAATTAAATAACACGTCTTAGGTTTTATTGCCATATTTGCTATGTGGTCATACTTTCCTATATACTTGTATACAAGGGTTTTGGATGATTGCGGGTGAAAATTAATAACAAATCCTCGCAATGTCAATCTATTTTGCGGTATTTTCGTTGTTCAATTTTAAATAATTTCGGATGTCTTGTATTTTTGGCCTTTGCAGGGAGTAACTCAGCACCTCCATTAATATAAATTGGGAAAAATACCACCTCACTCATAAGGATCAAATGTCAATAACAGGGTGGATTACACTTTCCCCGATCTTTAGTGAGGATTGGAAAAGAAATGAAGGGGTTCCGAAATGTTAACGGGCCTATAAGGGACAGATTGTCCAATGCGATGGTTGTTTTATTTACCGGTAAAGACACCAATTAGCATCCTTCTGCATATTCAAGAAGGAATGTATTGATTGTTATCACGAGGTGGACAGGAATTACCTCAGCCGGTCCCGAAGATTTTACTTTATGTCCTGTTTCCGGTGGATAGAAGGGAGGGATGGAGTTCCTTGGAGTTTTACCAAAGGGGAATTTTACCCCGAGTTTGGTGGAGGAAATTGTGCTACCTTTCTTGCCTCCTTTTAATCATACCTTTGATAGGAACCCAAGGGCTATAAACGACTTGAACTTCGCCAAGGCCATTTAAAAAGCCATTGGACAATGTTCTTGTCAACAAAATTTAAAGTCTTTGCGAAATAAGATCTTTACCGGTCTCGGACATAACAAATTTAAGCAATCCTTATTACTTTGGGTCCCAACAATATTATTGAAATTGTTTGCTGGACAGCATGCACCATAAAAACAAGTACAGCTCCCTTTGATGGCATGCTTTGCGGTGGATGCAGAACTAACATCGATTGTAACGGATTACTCAAATCAATTGAAGATCTCAAAACTACCAATCCAACACCAAGGATTGGATTTTTGTGCTATTTTCCTGTGATCTAAAAAAACTGATTTTACGGAACGGCTCACCTCGGCCAATGTTGATTGGATTGAGATTTCCTGACCTATTTTTCGCCTAGAGATTCGAATAGAATAGAGCGGGGCGGTAGTCACCTTCTGTATAATATGGGAGAGAAATTGAAGCGGATTTTGAGTCGATCAATAAGGCAAGCCATGCCCTATTCTCGGATTTGCGAAGGTTGAATCCAACTTTTCGCATTAAATTAGAATTTTTGAAGACGACTATTTTAGTCGCGGTAAGGAAATGTATGCACGGCATATCCATAGAGGAAGATATTATGGTGCTAACTTTTGTCAGGATTTATTGCCGAAAACACAAAAATTTGATCCCATTAGAACTACACAAAGCTAAATTCCATAACCGGGCACAACTTTTTCAGCTTTTTTAAATAAAAAAAACGAAATAATACTTATTGTCCTTCCTATCCAGAAACGATATAATAAAAAGATGGGAAGATAGAGGATTAATATCGCAGCCCATTTAAGGGTACCGCAAAGCGCTCTTAATATAAGGGAGGATAAAATATTGGTAAAGACCTTAGAGAGAACGAACGAAAAGGAAAGGGCTGAAAAATATTATGATCGTAAGAATTTGATCAGGACGAATTTTCCAAAGTGCCTTAAAGGACTGTTAAGTTGAAGAACTTTGCCAGGTTCACTATTGATCCAAGTGCATCAAATGATCTCCACATATCAGCCAAGTGGTTACCGTACCAAAACCCTGGTGGACTATAATTAGGAAACCCTTTCCATGGGCAGTCATGACCGGAGCCCCAAAAGTATCCGCTATGCCGTAGTCATCGAAGTTACTGGAAGCTTCCAAAAAGAGATCCTATTCCGTACAGTGGCTATTCTTTACGCCAGAAAACGATTTCGATTTTAAATTCGTTATTCGAAGTTATGTCTATTATAATTAAACGGGCCAAATAATGTTTCTTTTCCGTGGGAAGTGCCATTACTGCAAAGGCATACCAGAGAAAAGGATTATGAGAATGCCTCTTAAGGCCACAAGGCCATGAGGCAGGTCTCGAAAGATTAATGTATCCCGTTGTTGTAATCACCCAATTTTTCAATTTAAACTAACCTTTTAAAGATTAGGAATAAAGTACTAATTCTATACTTTAATACTATGGGATATAATTCTGCTTGTATAATATAAGGACATCCCTATTATGCTGGTACACCAGGACCAAAAACTAGTGAAAGAGAGCGCATTGTCCTCTGTCCCATGGCTCTTGCAGGGAAATGTCCGGCCGATTACTTGGATGGACGTAGTCCCTAAACTATTGGAGGAAAATTTGGCCGTATTTTCCTATGGACAATATAGGTCCATTGCGAAATTCGGTAAAAAACGTCGGGTCATTGTCCCAATTACAGTTTCTGTTAGAACATTTGAAACGGGGCATTGCAAACGGCTAAGATTATTCAATCCAACAACCTATCTTTCTTACGGTCATGAGTATGGTGGCGAATTTGGTTTTTGAACTTGCCTTGAGTATAAATTCCAATTTGGGCAGGTATTGTAGCACAAGCCCTTAATATTAATTAGCCTTTCAACCTCCAACATGGACATGGCCTTTAGGGAAGGGGCCATTTGTGAAATTATTTTTCCTTCCATTTCCATGCCTCTGGAATTAATCCCCAGCCATACTCTAGGATCTTTACTGAGGGGAAGTGGAAAAAATACACAAGCAAGACCCATGGTTTTCATGCTAAGTAAGCCTATAGTATTCCTATCAGCTACTCTATGGAGACGGGGGGATGGGCATTTAAATAATGCCCATTAGCTAAAGAACCAACCCGGCACCTTATCATGGAACAGCGGGACTGAATTATAGACCTTACAGGGCCAACAAAAATTTTCACGAAAATCAAGTGTTACTAGCTTTTTTCATTAATTGATGGCGACCTTATCTCGAAACTTGCATAAAAGATGTATTCGGTTAGTAAAGTTCACTTTGGGATATTTAATCGCTTTGTGGTTTTAAGGATTTGACTTGGACGACTTTCTAATGACCACGAGGTATGCTTGCAATCATTTTTTTGTTTAGTAAATTAGGCATTGTTGCTAGAAGAATTTCAGTAATCACATAGACCCAAGAACCTTCCCCTTCTAAGGACAGGGTAAATTTATATTGGCCCTGCAGTTGGCGGAAATCGATTAGTGGTTCTGGCCCATTATGTGTCTTTTTCCTATCAATATGGATTTCACAAGGGCCCTTGCAACTTTAAATACTTGCGTTGGAAGTGATAAGGGACGAGGAACATGTAAGAAGTATATGAGCGGCATTTTCGCCAAGGATATTTTTGTACCAGTTTTTTGATACACATGGGCTACATTGCCAACATAACAAACCAACTTTTGCAAATTTGCGGCAAAGGTCCTCCGTTCATAAATGGTTTTTCGGAATAATGGACGGGGAAAACATATTTAAACCTGGTTTACAGCCAACACCCACGGCCGATGATAGCTTTTTCGGAAACTTTTCTTATCAACTTATCCAGAGGAACGGGTATTGGCAAGGCCTAACAGGCTATTTACCATCGCTTACAGTTAACATCTCCAGGGCCCTTATTAAGGTTTTTCTCGATTCTGAAATCTGTGTTGGCCTAATTGCGAAAGGACCAGGATTTAAAGTGGAGAGAGGGACGCCAAGTAAATGAAAATTAACAAAATTATTTAAAGAAATAATATCAGCCATTATATAATTCCCAACTAAGGGACTAAAAATCCAAATTTTTTAAAGTAACCTTTTTAAAGACACAGGAGTATTTCTTGGTTCAGGACCAAAGAAATAATCAGCACCCCATACTAAGGCATTTAAGAAGGGGACTATTTAGAAAGTAGCGAAGTTGGGGAAAAGGTAAAAGTAGCCTCATTGTTGGTTTCTGATCCCTTTACAGAGCTTATTTCTATTTCATTTCTTTTAGGGATTCGGCTTTACCGCAATGGGAGGACCATTTTTGGATTTGTTAGGTGCCCACATAGCCGGAAAGGGAAGTTCATTTCCCAATACGCATGGCTTACTCGAAAGATCGGGACTTTTTGTTATCTTGAAACCAACAGAACAAGAGGGAACTAGGTTTTTAATTATTGAAGAAAGAACAAGGTTTTTCTAACGGAAACCTATTTCTTTTAAAATTTTTCAGTTAAGGGTAAACTCGTTAGGGAGAGTTTTCCAAAAGCGATTTACGTAAGATAAAAGAAAAGTTAAAGTACCCCTAACTTGTCCGTAGAATTGCAGAAAAAAGGAGACTATTTTTTACCCCCTTGGAATGGTTGGGGGAAAGGAAAACAGGTATTCACAATCTTCAAGGATGAGAAGAACGGATATCTTAGGCCAAAGAAAATCAGAATTGGTTGTTGTTGTTTCCGGGACACGATCATTTGTTGGGCTCAAGGGGAAAAAAACGCCGCCGGATGACGTTTTCCCAAAATAAAAACAGGGAAAAAGACTAAAGGGGGAAAATTTTTAAAAAGATTAATTTTTTTTCGGAATTTTTTAAATGAAGGTTTACATTTATTTTTTTTAACTTAAAGTAATT
>Ga0163217_1054602_pt1 | contig 11914 bp, 17 predicted proteins | sample SynspAceP_FD_185933 | JGI IMG/M metagenome (GOLD analysis project Ga0163217, IMG submission 185933) | Saline lake microbial communities from Ace Lake in Antarctica - Synechococcus sp. Ace-P (PacBio error correction) | ecosystem: Environmental > Aquatic > Non-marine Saline and Alkaline > Saline ... | reverse complement strand
TCACCGCCGAATCTCCTTAGAGTTGTTCTGTTGAAGCCTGCCGTGCAGGAGCTTCCGCCATCGTTCACCCGGCGCTCCGGCCCCTTGCGCACCCCGCTTCACGACCGATCGGGGACCCAGATTTTCTCCTTCGACCCCCGGGCCGACCGTCGTTGGCTGCTTGTTCTGCGGCCTGGATTCTGATCTCCCGGCTGAGTGTGGTCTCTGGCAATTGCTGGGCCTGCCTGGTGCTGGCGTTCAGGGAAACCAGCCAAGACGCCCAAGGTTCAGCAACAGGGTGGGAAAACGCATCCTCACCCACCCCTCACCGACCTGGGCCCTGCTCATCAAGCTGGGCCAGGCCCTCTTCACCCGCCCCGCACCTGGTGCAGCGCGCCTGGGCTCGAGCAGCTCAGGCCAAGCTTCCAGGAAACAAACCTCCCGCCCTTCCCCCATGCGATCGCCCTGGCGGTCATTGAGAGGAGCTCGGCCGCCACCGGCCGACCAGCTCTTCGAGCATTTCCCCGCCTATCCGATTGCAGGCGGCCAGCTCGGCCAGGTCTACAAAAAAGCGGAGCTTGCAACAGCGGAACCACTGGGTGGCGTCAGGTGCTGCGTCCGGAACCTGCCTATCTGCTGCGCGGGATCTTGGTGTTGATCCGGCTGCTCGCGGTTGCTCAGCGCGCCATTCCTGCCTCTGACCTGGGGGTGGGCCTCGGCGACATCATCGAATGACGTTCGGCCGAAGCCTTTTTGAGGAGATGACTAACCGCCGCGAAGTGACAATGCGAACGACTTTGCGGGCCCTGTTCGCCACCACCCAGCCGTCACGGTGCCCAAAAAGGTTGGAGCGGCTGGCTCTCCAGTCGCCGGGTACTCACCACCAGCTGGTCCTGGCATCAAAGCTGCAGGATCGCCACGAAACTGAGTCCCATCACCTTGACCGAAGCCCTGATCCGCACCGGCGTAGATGGCGGGGGATGCAGCAGCTGCTGGAGTCGGCTATTTTCCACGGCCGACCCCCACCCGGCAACCTCTTCGCCCTGCGGCAAAAACCGGGTCCGATGGGCATTGTGGCTACGTCAGATTCGGCACTGATGGATTCGACAACGATGCGATCGCCTTTCACCCTGACGGCGGCGGTCGTTCATCTGATTCAACCGGGATTTCCTTGCCCTGGCCGGCGAATTTTCAGACCCTCGGCTTTCTTGCGCCGCAACGCCGACCTACCCCGAATCGTGCGGCCCTTGGAAACGGTTGCTCGCGGCCAGCTGGGTGAAACGTCGCGGTTCGTTTCAACTTCAAGGCGATCACGAGTCGTTCTTCCGAAGATGATGTTCGATTAACCCCTTCCGGGTACCGCGCGCCTTGCCCTGATCATCCGGGCCGTGGTCCAAGCCAGGAGGCCCCTGGCTCTGCGGCTTGATCCCACGCTTCCGAAAATCATCCGGGTGGCCTAGCCCTAACGTGGCCCGCGCGGCTGCTGGCAGGGGACACGCCGAGCTGCGCGAAAGCTGCTGGAGGTGCTCTTCGACAAACAGGGCGCCTGCAACTGCAGCGGTCGAAATGCCTTCCTGGCCGGGTCGAAACAGGATGAGGGTCCAACGGACCGACCTGCTGCCTCCGTGGTCGGAGCCGACTTGCGCCTGCTGCTGGGTCCCCGTGGCGACAGCCTCGCCCAACGGCTGCTGCTGGATGCTGGTACGCGACAACCGCTTGCACACCGACGATCTCAAAAAGCGCTGCTCGATGGTTGCGTCGCACGTTTTCCCCGCTCAAGCTGGCGGCGGGATTGCTGCAACGGCTCAACCCCTGGCCCCGGCAGCCTGAGCGCAGGGACAACGCAGGGGATCGCTAGGGTCCGCTTATTCCGATCCCCATTGCCTTGCTTTCACCGTGGATCTCGAGCCGATCATCTGAGCGAAGCCCCACCGCGCTCCGCACCTCCGGTGGGGGCTTCCACGATCTCGACGCCCAGGAGATGCTGTTGCAGAATACGTTCCGATCGGCCAAGCCTTTTTTCCTCGCCGGCCGTGGGCCTCGTGAATCAGGCTGCCTCTGCGGCCTCACCTTTTCCAAGCTTGAGTGCAGGAACCGGGCGGATTGGCTGAAACAGGATCGCCTGGCGCTGTTGCCCCCTGGGCAACGCCGGAACGGTGGCTCCTTACACGGAATCATCCTGGGAGTCAGCCTGTTCATTGGCGGCAGCTGGCAGGTGTTCGGCTTCGGTGGCGCCACGCCTTCTGGTGGCCTTCCTGACTTGTCGTTGCTCACGCCGGTGGCCTTCTGGATCCAAGCTGGAGCGTCTGATGGGCCAGGTGCAGGACGCAGTTTCCAAGGCCGTGGACTTCGACAACTTCGACCAGTTTTTCTGAGGCGATTCAGGCCACCAGATAGCCCTCCAGGCGACGGGACTGGGGAACGCGATGCCTTCGAGGGCGCGGCGCTTCCAGGGTTACGGTCTTGTCGCGGCTCATTGCCCAGCTCCCGGGCGAGGAGGTGAGGCTCATCGGCTCTCGACGTCCATTGCCATAGCGCATCTTCAGCACATCGCGCTTGCAGCTCCGGCCAGTTGCTCCAGCCAGCGCCCCGCATGTCACCGCGCAGGCAACTTCGTTATCGGACGTTTGCCTCGGGCAGGGTGCCACGCCCTGCAGCAGGTCGAGCAACTTTCGGTGTCCTCGGCCGTCGCCCACCTTGTTTCCAGGCTCACCGGTTGCCTCGCCCGGGCAGAGAAGCGTCCTTCACTTCTCTTCCCGGCAGGCTTCCACCGCCACCGCCAGCTCGCTTCAGGCTCGGGGTACGCCCCAGTTCCTGGCTCAGCTCACGGCTGACCTTTCTTGAGTTGTTGAGCGTTTCGGGGGATGTTGGAATCGGCAGCCGGATCGTGCGGCTCTTCTTCGGCAAGCGCCCGGGGTGATCCCCCTGGCGGAATCCACCAGTAGGCGTAGGGTGGAGAACTTGTAGCCGTCCGGGGGGGTCGAAACTTTCTCAACGCCGCGCCACCGACCGATCGTGCCCTCCTGGATCAGGTCGAGGCAGCTCCATGTTCCGCTTGGTGTATTTCTTCGCCACGCTCACCACCAGGCGCAGTTGGCGGCCACCATCCGCTCCTTGGCGCGGCGCCCGCAGGGCCAGCTTTGCCGCTTGAGGCACGGGCTGGCCCTCAGCCCAGGGCCTGGGCCCACGGCGCTGGCTGGGGCCGGCCTCCGGCACGCAATCTCAGCTCCAATCTCCACCTCTTCAAGGCGTAATCAGATCTTTGAACTGGCGGCCGAGGCGTGGATCTCCTGCTCATGGCTGAGCAGCGGGACCCGGCCGATGTCGTCGCAGTAGGAAGGCAACCAGCGTCGGCGTGGGAATATCGCCGCCTGGAGGAATCGGCTGCGGGCCATGAAGAAAGAAGGCATCGGGCCGGTCACGCGAGGTTAGCGAAAAACCCTTGTATTTCGTAATTTACCCATCTCCGCACGCAATGCTCTGCAGCGCTTCCCCTGCTGTTCTCCATGCCGTGCTCCTGGCTCCGGCAGACTGGCTCACCTGGCGCAAGCAATTCGGGCCAACAGCGATGGCAGACGGAAACGGGAACGGATTCAGAAGCTGCTGGCCCGGCGGCCGCGAACTCTGCTCCAGACGACATGCCGAGCAGTGAAGCGCGAGGGGCGGGTCCGGGTCAACGGCGTTGTGGCCCAGCTAGGGCGATCGGGCGATTCCCGCCTTCGACGCGTCGAGTCGACAACCAACCGCTGCCCAATCCGGCTGGCAGCCTCACGTTCTGCCTCAACAAGCCACGCTCGGGGTGGTTGTGCCAGCTTTGCCCATGACCCCCGAAGCCGGCACAACGTTCGGGACTGCTGCCCAGGGAACTGACAGAGCAGGACGGACTCCACCCGATCGGGCCGCTTGATGCCCACAGCCGCGGCTCCCTGCTGCCTCACCCAATGACGGAGCGCTCACACTCAGCTTCAGCCATCCCGTTATTCCCACAGCAAGACCTACACCTCTTGCCTTGGCGTGGGCCATTCCGGACCGGGCATGCCTGGATCTGTTGGCGCCAAGGGGTCCCATTGATGGCCACCTCGCGGACCCCGTCGCGGTTACGTGATCTTGAACAAAACCCCGGCAACAGCAGCGACACAACCTGGCTGGAGCTGCGGGATGCAGCGGAAGGTCGCAAACCGCCAGATTTTCGGCGCACGGCGCCCTGTTGGGTTTCCGAGTCCTGAGACCTTGGCAGCGAGTGGCGACGGGGCCCTGAACACGGGAAGATCTGCCCGAAGGCCGTTGGGCGGCACCTTTCCGGCCAGAATGGCTGGATCCACGGCTGCACCTCGCCTTCCCATCCGCTCCATGTTCCCCCTCCTGGTTCGTTCCATTCCTGGCCCCCTTGGGCGCTGGCTGCGGGCGGCTCAGCCGGTGGCGGCGGCGGCGGCAGAACCCCCAGCCGACGCCTTTGCTGACGGTGGGTCTGATGCTGCGGCGGGCATCGGGAAGCGCGGGGCCTGAGGCCTGCGCACAATTGGCCCAAACGAGACCCGGATCAGCACGCCGTTGCTGGAGGCTCTGGAGCCGGGGGTTGGCGGGAGCGACTGCCCGGAAACGGCTTACCTGCGCACGATGCTGCCCTGCTGAACAGCACCTGCGCCCATGCCGGCAGGTTCCATGGCGAACCCCGTGCCGCAACCAAGCGCCTCCAGTCCACGACGGCGGGGATCCAGCCGGCAGCCCTTCCTCTCCCGATTCACGCCGGGCTCCATCAGATTGTCTCACCACCTGCAGGGAATCGGATGCTCTATGCCCTGATCGCAGTCTCGGTCTTTCTCTACGGGCTGAAACCATCCAGCAACAACGGGCTTGCGGCGGCCAAACCAACTGACCCTGCGGCCGGTGTTCGGCCCCTTGCCGCTGCCATGCAGGACGGCCCGGCTGGGCCAATGACGAGCTGCTTCAGCCTATCCGGAAACTGCCGCCCGCTGCGGGCTGGCGAACGGGGCTGGCGATGCAACGTCTGCGGGGGTTGGAGAGCGGCAACGCCATTTGCCATCGGGGGGTGCTGGCCTTGCAAGCTGCCGAACGACCAGGATCGACCTGAGCAGTGAAAAGCGGGCGAGCGCACGCAATTGCAGTGCGGCCGAGCGAACCTGGTGCTGCAGATTGAAGCCGGCCGATCCAGCTGCAGCTCAACCCGCTCCAGTCGACCGGCCGCTGTTTCTGGGATGGTCAGGCCAGTTAAAGGGCCGAGGGGCGACTCAGCCGGGCCCCCGCTTCCCGCATTCCTCCGGCGGCTGAGACAGCGGTGCCGTCCCGGGCTGCGGGTCACGGGCCGTAGCGACCGGGCCAGTTCGCCGAGAACCCTGCAAGGGTCGCGCAGCGCATCGATGGCTGCGCTCCCAGCCGCCAACACCAGTTGACCGTGCTGGCCTGCCAAGGCGTGTTGAAGCGGGCGCCGGTCATCGAGGTGGAGCAAATCCTGGAGGGGAACAATGCCAGTTCGCGAGAGCCCAGCGCCAGTTCCAGCAACTTGCCAGCCGGGACGCGGTCGATGTGCTGGCCGATTCAACTCGGCCGACCTGGTGACGCACGGTCCTCGCTGAGGTCCTGCCACCAGCTCAGGCAGGTGGCGTTGTCGTGGGTGCCGGGTATAAACCCACCCAAGCGATTCACCCCGATAGTGCAGGGGAGATAGGCTTGTTCGGCGTTGCCGTCGAAGGGCGAACTGGAGGGGATCTTCATGCCTGCAGGGCCAAAGCAGATTCGCGCAAACGCCTCCACCTCCGGCGTGATCACGCCCAGGTCTTTCGGCGATCAGGCGCCGGGGTCCATCCGCCAGGCCCAGCAGGCTGCCCACAGGGCATGGCCAGGAGAAGTTTCTCCACCGGCCCGCTGGGCCGTTGGTCGCGTCGCCGGGCACGTCCCAGTAGGCTCAAGGGCGCGGGAAATGGTCGAGGCGCAGCAGATCAAAGAGCTGGAGTTGGCGCGCCAGGCGCGTCCACCAAGCGAAAGCCGCCCAGCCGATGCCGCCTACAGCGATACACCGGGCGTGCCCCAGAGCTGGCCGCTTGTCGGAGAAGTAGTCGGGTGGAAACACCGCTTTGTGACAGCGAAGCCCATCAAAAACGCACGCGAAAACAGCTGACGATTCGCCCAGACATCGCGCACTGTCATGGGCCACGTAGAAGGGCAGATCGCCGATCAGTGCACGCCAAAGCGCCGATGGTCAGGCGAGTCGTTGCACTGGCGTTGCAGGTGCCATTGCAGCAGCGCTTCTTGAAGCAAGGGTCAGCCTCCTGTTTACCGATCGAGCTGCCGCAAAGCGGAAGCGCCCATGGCGGGCCCAGGGGTTTGGGCCAAGAGCCACCAGGACTGCGTGGCCATGCGATCGCGCAGCACCATGAAGCGACAGATGATCCTGCCAGCAGCGGGCCTGGCTGGTCGCTCCAGTTTTTGAAGGCACGGAGCTGCTCGGCCGGTTGGCCGCTCCAAGCGCCGCAGGCAACAACCGCCCGAAGGCCGCAGCCCTCAGCGGGGGCAGGCCGTTGAGTCCCGCTGGTCGTCGCGGGCTGGCCGGCAGTTCCTCAGATCGATCAGCAGCCAGGAACCCCCAGCCACCAATCCGAGCCATCAAGCAACCAGGGGGTTGGGGCGAACCACTTGGGAGAGCTGTAGGGAGAGCCGGTGCCATCGGTGGGGCCAGGGGCAGCAACTGCCAGGCCCCGATGCCCTGCTCGGCCAGCAACTCCAGCCCATTCCAGGGCCGCCGCCCGAAACTGCCACTGCCAGACGTGCCGGGCAGGCGTGGGAGTGGAGCAGGGACGCCGCAGCGCGCGCGGCCTGCTCTTCGATGCTGTCTTGCTCCACCGCGCTGGGGAAGGGCGGTAGCGGCTGATGATTTTCTTGGCGAAGGCCGGATGTGCTGATCGCCTTCTCCGGGTGGTGCGGCGCACCCAAAGCGCGTTGCGGTGTGAAATGGGAGCGATCGAGAAGCGACCGTATTCCAGGACCTTTGGAACCCACCCGCTGCACCAAGCCAGCCCACCAACCTCAGCCAAAGCAGGCGGGCAGCTTCAGCGCCTTTGTCATAGGCGCCGATGCCCTGTTGCACGGCGGCGCGCCGATCACGCTGCGGTTCACCGGCGCAAGCTCCTAGTTCAGGCCGACCAGTCCAGCAGCAGCTGGCCGGAGCGGGTTGCGTACCACCAGCCATTGGCGGCCGAAATGGCACCCATGTACCCCACGACCAGATCGCTCCGGCATGACGTAATCGAAACAGCTCAGGCAACTGGCGCGAAAACATCCTTGGTAAGATGGGGGCGTGTCGAGCCGAAAGAACGCACCGTTTCCTGGCGGCCCAATCGTATGGCGGAAATGAATGCGGAAGCCTGCATGAACTCGTAGTGGCACCACGGTGGCCGGCGCGAAGCTGCTGGCGCTCTCCAGGAAAGGTCTTATGCAGGCCAGCGCGGCTGACTATTGTTTCAACACAGGGGCATGCCGAGCACGTTAGAGCTGCTCGAGTGGAGGGTGTGCCTGGACGCGCTCGCAGGGCCTGGAATTGCTTTGGGCAGTCCACGCCGATCGCCGGCAGCCTGCGGAATGCCGCTTCCCGCAGTTTTTGCTCCAGCACCTCAAGGTTGGGGGAGAGGGTGGGCTTGTTCACCCGTGCCGCCAGAACCTCTTCCGGGGTGCGGGCCAGCACCGGCACCGGCGTGAAGCGATCGTCCGGCCTCTGCTGCACGGCAGGCCCACCGCATCCACCAGCCCGCTTTTCCAGCGGCGCACCCCGATTCCGGCGACGATGCCTGTCCAGCGGGCACCGGCGATCGGTTGGACCAGCCGGCGTGGACCATGCGCTGGTGAACCCGAATACAAGCTCGTCTTCGTGGTGAGGTCACGGCTTGCGGCCATGGGCTTTCTCTCGAGACGCTCGAACTGCTTGGTTGAGGAAGGCACGAGGCGTTACGGACATACGCCACCCAGCGGCTGTTCGCAAAGGGCCGCAGTCACTGCAGAGGACCTTGGCTGCTTGGGGCTCCCCTTGGCCAATGGCCTGGCCCGTTCGTGGGGGGGGAGAGAGAGGCTGTCGTCAAAGTCAATCCTGCCGTTGGGCGGGCATAGGAGCTCACAACCTATCGGTCGGTTTCGGGCGGCCTGGCACGGGCTGGGCGAGAGTGGGACAAAAATCGATCCAGGGGAAGGAACGACGCCCATGCCGGCGGCCAGAGAAGCACAATCAGCTCCAGCCTGAGCAGGCGCAGGTCAAGAGCTTTGGGAAACCGAGCTCGAAAGTGGCGCCCGCAGGCGGCACGTATTCTACTGGTCCTGGCCACAGCGACTCTGCGGCCTGGCAGGCGGCATGTCGGGCCGCGCTCAATCTGGGTTGGCCCAGCCGATCTGAGCGAACCGGCGCCCCACAGGCAGGAGAAGCGCGCCAGGCTGGAGGGCCCTCCGCCACTGCCCGATCACGGTTTGCTGTTTGTCGGCAGCGACGCCGATCGCTCGCAGGCCGAGGAATGGCGCCGCCCCCTTCAGGGCCCCGCCCAACAGCGACGCCTTGCTGCTGGGCACGGGTGGATCCCGCCGGGGCCCTGCGGCTCGCTGATCCTTCCCGCCGACCTGGCCGTTCACTACCAGGGAGAAGCCCCCGCAGTCGCTCGGTTCGTGTATCGAGAGGCGGGCCCCAGCCCTGGGCCAGCAGCTCCGTGGCAGCCCTCGCTTGGGCTTGGAATCCGCGTCAACCCAGCGCTATGTGCGGTGGTGCCCGCGGCCGCCCTGCGCAGCTGGTTGATGGGCTGGCGGCGTGGAGATGAATCTGGAGCAAACCGTTGCGCTTCACCGACAAGGACCCAGAATTTCGAGGTGGGATCTGCAGGCCGGCCTGCAGGAATTTCAGGGGCATCAGGTGGAGCAGATGGTTCGCTTCCTGGAACCATCCCTGGGCGACAGGTCGCGGATCCGCCAGCAGCTGGTGCTTGAAGGCCTCTTCCAACAGCATGTTCCCGCCCTGAACAGGGATCTCGGCTGCCAGAGCTGTGACCCAACTGCTCGCAGGTCGACACCAAACCTCTCCACCGGTTTGACCCTCAGCCTGCTCAGCGCCGGCAACGGCCAATCCCAAACAGATCCGCTTTGACCAACTGCCACTGGGCGCGGCCCAGCAAGGCCGCACCAACCCTTGCGGCAAGCTCCAGAAGAGTGCGCGCGCGTGCCGCTCTGGCCCAAGGGCTGATTTTCAAGCCAGCGCCAAGCGCTGCCAGCCCAGCTGCAGGGCTTTGCGTGCCAAGGCCAGCTCCTCGGCGTCTTGGGTCGGAGCGAAGGCAGGGTTCTCCTTCTCCAAAACCATGCCAAGCCAGGCCAGACCTTCCGGCGGCGCATTGGCCTCCAGGGGCGCCCCACTGAATCAGGCCCACCAAGGGCACCCCGCAGGCATTGGAGAAGCGCGCTGTAGGCCGCCGGGTGCCACCGCCGGCAGGCGGCTGCGTGATCAGAAGCAGCGGGGTTGCCGCCATGAACCAGGGAGTCGGCCAGCGGCCATCCGGCTCGATCCACTGCCCCGGAATCCAGCGAACGGCGGCAAGCAGGGGCCACTGGCGCTTCAGGCCAAGGAGGCCAGACGAGCCGTGGCGTGGCCTGAGCCTGGGCGGGCCAGCGGCAGCGGCAAGGCCAGCAGGTCCGCCAGGCGGCGGGCCCGCCTTTCAGGGTGGTCGCGGCGTTCACAGCCAGCACGACCAGCATCAGGCGTTTGGCTCGGTCGGAATTGGGCCCAGGCTGACTGTTACGGCCCCTGTTCTTTGCCATTTTTGCAGTTCTAACGGCGACAGCTTCTACCATCGGGACTTAAGGCCATGCGTCATCGCCGCCGCCCGTGGAGCAGTTTCTTTGGGGACCGCTGAGCAGGTGAAGCAGGGGCGCGACAGCCCACGACACCAGGCGGCTGAGGCTGTTCAGTGGAACATCCAATTCCAGGATTGCCCAGGAAGATCGGCGGCCTACCTGGAGTTCCGGATGGCCCCGGGGAGGGTGATTCAAAACGCTTCGCCGATGGCGAACTTTATTATCCAGATCCAGAATCGGATTCGCGGTTGTGATGTTTTCTGATCCAGCCCACCTGCGCTCCGGTGACGCATCACCTGATGGAGCTGGCTGATCATGGTGGACGGCTGCCCCGCGCCTCCGCCCGCCAGATCACCGCCGTGATCCCCTATTACGCTATGCCCGCGCCGACGCAAAAACCGCTGGCCGCGAAATCGATCACCGCCAAAATTGGTGGCCAATCTGCTGGTGACCCTTCGGGGTGGACGTGTGGCTGGCCATGGACCTGCATTCTCCCAGATCCAGGGCTTAGTTCGATATTCCCTGTGATCACATCTACGGATCACCGGTGCTGGTGGATTATCTCTCCGCCCGTGATCTCGGGTGAGGTGGTGGTGGTCTCCCCTTGGATGTCGGTGGCGGTCGCCAAGGAGCCCGGGCCTTCGCCAAAGCGCCAGCACGATGCGCCACTGGCAGATCATCGACAAACGACGCTCCGGTTCACACGTGGCCGAGAGCCTGACCGTGACGGTGATGTGGTGCTGGTGGCAAAACCGCAAGTTTTGATCGACGAACTATGATCGACAACCGGCGGCACGATCGCCCAGGGGGGCCAGTTTGTTGCGGGAACGGGTGGGCCCACAGGGTGCTGGCCTGCGCCCACCCACCCGTGTTTCACCGCCGGCCATTCGCGTCGCTCCGAACCGGGCTGTTCGAAGAAAGTGTTGGTCACCAACAGGCATTCCGATTGCCCCGAGTGCAGCTTCCCCAGTCCAGGTCTTGTCGGTGGGCCAAGATGCTGGGTGAAGCGATTTCTGGCGCATCCATGAGGAGAGCTCGGTGAGGCTCGATGTTCGCTAACGGCCAAGGCCGGAAACTTTGGTGGCCACCACCACTGGCAGGGGCTGGTCCGAGCCGATTTACTCTCCGCCCTGGTGCCACAGCTTTCACCATCGCTCTCCTTCCCGCAGAGCGAGAAACCCCGCCCCAAAGGCCGGGCCCATGCCGAGGCCATGCCCCTGAGGGTTCGGACTCAAGGGCTCCTGCCGGCCCTGCTCACCACCCTGCTTCACCGCAGGGATTACAGGGCATTGGCGCCCTGCCGGCCCTGGCGGCCAGCCCCCGGGTGGGCGTCTGGCTCACAACAGCCCCAGCCCCCTTCTACTACGACCCGCCCCGACTGGGAGAAGGCCGTCGACGAAACTGGCCGCCCACCGGGATCAACACCCTCTTTCCGGAATGCTGGAGGCCGGGGAGCGACGTTTCCACGACAGGCCCGCTTTGCACCGATCGAAGCCGGCCCTGCTCCAAGGCCGATGCCTCGTTAGACCCGGATCTCGTCACCTCCACCAGCGCGGCCCATCCCGGGGGCATTGAAGGTGATCCCCTGGGTCGGAATATGGCCCTGATGGGAAAAGCCGGCCGATTGCCGAGTGGTGCGCCGTCACCCGGAATGGGCTCTGCGCCCGCAGCGGGACGGCCAGCACCCTTGTACGCCATGCATGGGGCCAACCTCAAAACCTCCGCCGCTTCAAGGATCTGCGGGGTCTGTTTGAACCCGCCCCACCCTGGGTGCGGGGCCCCGGTTCATTCAGGGCCTGATCGGCGAAAATCGGCAAAAGCGATGCAAAACGTGGAGGCATCCAGCTCGGATGAACACTTCGCCTGGCCGGTGGGAACTCGGCTTACGACACCTACCAACCAGCGCCCTTGTTCCGCCAAAGGACCCCCACCGGCGTCTGAACCGCGAGTGATTACAAAACAACAGAAAGGGAATGGATCGACGGCGCCGCCCAGACCAGCCTCAACCCAGGCCTGCTGCGGGAAAACTGGGCGGCCGTGAAAGATTTTGAAGCGCTTCCCCAACAAAAGCGGCACATTCTCTTCTCTGTGTTTTTCTTCTCAA
>Ga0163217_1000193_pt1 | contig 11914 bp, 14 predicted proteins | sample SynspAceP_FD_185933 | JGI IMG/M metagenome (GOLD analysis project Ga0163217, IMG submission 185933) | Saline lake microbial communities from Ace Lake in Antarctica - Synechococcus sp. Ace-P (PacBio error correction) | ecosystem: Environmental > Aquatic > Non-marine Saline and Alkaline > Saline ... | reverse complement strand
GCAGGTCTGAAAGAAGCGGCAGAGAAGGCCAAGATTGGAACTGTCGGCGCAGCCAGACAGGATCAACCAGCGTTTTCATTCGATGGGCAAGGACGGCTCGCGTTGCACTGGTGGATGAAGCTTGACCCGCTCCAAGCTGGGCAGTGGTAAGGTGACCTTGATCAAAGCGTCGATGAAACCTGCGTGCTGCGTGAAGATGCCGGTGATCCGCCATCCGAGATCGACGAGTCGTTCTGGTGGCGGTATGGTGACCCGCATAGCAGCGTGATCGAAGAGTGACAAGTTCTTTGGCAAAAGAGCCGACAAGGGTGTGAACCCTGACGAGGTTGTATGCCTTGGTGGGTGCCGCTTCGAGGCGGGTGTTCTGCAGGCGACGTTAAAGAGTTGTTTGTTGGACGTCACACGCTGAAGCCTTGGTTATTCGAAACGCGGGTGGCGTGTCACCCGTCGACTGTCGACCGCAAACCACGATCGACGAAAAAGTCGCAGGGTTTCTCGACGCTGAGGGACAACCAAAGCGCGCGTGACCATCCGGTATTCCAGGGGAGTGGAAATGGTGGGACAACAGATCCTTGGGCGTCAATCTGGAAAGATCCCCCCCGCACCGCGCGGTATGCCCCAGATGAAGTGACTTTTGGGAAATGACGCAAACGGTATTGTTGCTGTTGGCGGCTGGATAAAGGCACGGGCAGAAGAGCAGAAGATCACGATCAGGCTTCTGGCGGTCTGTCCGATGCGGACATCGAAAAAATGGGAAGACGCGAGGAAAATGGCAGATGCTGATAAAGGCGCGCTCATTGGATCCGAAGCGAAGAACAGGCGAATCGCTGAATCAACTGACCGAACGGTCGATGGAAGAAGCATGGTGGACAAGGTTGACGACACCGTTCGAAGCGATCGAATTGCCATTGTGCGTGAAGATGAACTGGCAATGAACGTTGATTAAAATCAAAACGGCATCCAGAACGTCATGAGGCAGCATGAAAACTGGCGAAAAGCTCGTATAGGCGCTCAGGACGAAACGAGACGTTGCCGGCTGCTGACGCATTCCGAGGTTGATGCGATATCTCAGATGCGATTTCGAAGATCTGGACGATAACAAGCGGGTAAGCACGCCCACGGACATGATTGGGGCCGGTCGCTTTGCCGGGCGGCCCGTCACGTTCAGCGTAGGAGTTATTCATGGCAAAACGTGATTACTACGAGACGTCGGCGTCGCCAAAGGAGCGCTGCGACGAGATCAAAAAAGGCACCGCACCAAAGCAAGGGAATTGAACCCGACCGCAATGCGGGACAAACCCAAACTTCCGGAGCCCAGTTCAAAGAGCAACGAAGCTTACGAAGTTTCTGAAAGACCCGAAAGAAAGCCGCCTGTGACCGCTATGGTCACGCGGCCTTTGAAGGGGCATGGCGGTTGGCGGCCAACGACGGCGGGTTCGGTGGTTGGTGCCGTCAGGCGGACTTTTCCTCGGCGTTTTCTGATGTGTTTTGACGACTGTTTGGCGACTTCAATGGGCGGCCAACGGGGCGGTGCGGGACGCGTGCCGAACGCGGTGCCGGATCTGCGCTACAACTCGGTATCACGTCGAAGATGCGTACCGGGCATGCAAAGTCGATTTAATGTGCCCACCTCGGTTTGCCTGGGTGATTTGTAGCGGCTCCGGGTCAGAGGGCGAGTAGAGCCGACGACCTGGTTCCACCTGCTTCTTGGCATGGGCAAGTCGGCGCGCAGCAGGGTTTCTTCCGTCGAACGAAACTTGTCCCCCTGTCGGGATGGGCCAGATCGTCAAGAACCGTGTAAATCTTGCCGTGGCGTGGCGCGTTGAAAAAGGACCGCGCACTGTTTGTGGAACATCCGCTGCGGGCGTTGAAACCGGCACGGCATTCGTCTGGCTGGCGAAGGCGAGGGGTAGCGAGGCGGTCCAAAACGGGTGATTTGTACATCTTTATCGAGGCAGGACACAAGCTGTTTGAACGCGACGGGCCAAACTGTTCTTTGCGCGTTCCCGTGTCGATGAAGCACAGTCGCCCTTGGGGGCGCATCGAAGTGCCGACGATAAGACGGCGGCCGTGGGCGCGTGGAAATTCGGCGGGCAGCCAAGGCATCTGGTCGCCAGGTGTCTGCCGTGCAAGGGTATGCCCCCGCTGCGTGGGCGGTGGCACGGCCGATATGATAATCGAACTGGCGGTGGACGCGGTTGAACCTGACAGCCGCAAAAGGAATTGTGCAGGATTCGAAAAGAATCGTTAACAACAACCTGGAAAGGCAGCAGCTTCTTTTTCGGTCGGTGAAATCCTTCTGGGACTCGTGAGGGCTGATTGGCTGACATTGAAAGAATCGGGCGGGCAGGCTCCGCCTTTTTTGTTCCACTTCTGCCGCATTTAGTGATGATAACTTCGTATTGGCACAGACTGGGAACTTTATTGGGAACGCAACAACGTCATTTTCTTTGGACCCGCGCTACCCTTTTCTAGAGGGATGAGGCTGTGGCGGGTGGCCTTGCCACCCTCGGCAAACAACGTCTATACATCGCGGATCCCGCAACGGTTGCGCGCGCGGCTTTACGCAGGGCGTGCTGCGGCCAATCCCGATTACGAGCTGCTTGAACTGTGTCTGTCCGCGCCATCCCCGCCGTGACGTGAACGTCGGCCCGAACGCTGATGGACCGTTTCGGCGACTGTCAACCGTGTGATCACCGCTGAGCCACGGCTACGGACGTTTCGGGTGTGGGCGACGCGGGTCATCGTCGATCAAGATAATAGAGGCAGCTGGCCCACCGCATGGCGCGTTCAAGGCTCCTGCGCCAATGTGTGGTCGAGCTGGGACGCGCTGCTGGATTGCCAACCACCATTGGGCACGATGCAAAACGAACAGTTCGCGTGTATCTACTTGATGCAAAAGAACAGTTCGTGATCGGCGGACGAGGAACAAGGCAAAGGACAGTAGATCACGTGCTGCTCTACCCGCGAGGTTGCAAAAAAGCGCGCTAGAGTGAAACGCAGCGCGCTTTTCTGGTGCCAACCACCCGTCGGGCGGACGAAGCCATCACAGGCCGATCACGACGATGGACAACAGCAGATTTTGCGGCCGAGACTTGGGGTAACGTTGCACGGACATCTGAATTATCGGGCAAAATCGCGCAGAGCTAAGCTTTCGCAGCGCGGATATTTGTGATGCAAAGCGCCTGTGCGGGCCAAAAGCGCGGTTACAGGGCAGATGCTAGCGAACCCGACCTCTACACGGGCGGTTGGGCTTGACGACCCCCACGCCGTAATTCATCGCAGGCATCGGCATCGCTTCCGCCAAGGATAGGATCGGAGTGACCGTTATCCAAGAATGGCCCGGTGACCGCGCGCGATGACAGCTTAGCGACCGCCTCGAGCAGGCGCAGCGCGGAGTGTCACGGTTGCAAAAGGACGCACCCTTGCCGTCGCTGGAAACCCGCAAACAACAGACGGCGGGCTTCGGTATTGACCGACTCTAGCGCCGCGCGAGCTGTGCACGTTTGATGCGCGGATGTGCCATCCAGGCGCGCACCGACCCGGCCTGAACTAAAGAGGTCGCAGCGCGCCATGGGTTTCAGCGTCGCGTTCAGCGTGCAATTCAGGCAGGCGTGGATCTCCGGCCTGCGACCGCAATCGCGTTGGTAAAGCGATTAGCCTGCTGTCTCTATCGGGATTTCTGGGTGACTGATTTCGACAAATCCGCACGGGATCACGATTGGGCAGCAGGGGCTGGAGTGATGCAGAACATTCGCGGTTCACCTGCGGCAAAGTCGGGCCGGGAAAGTTACCAGAAACATCAGGGCGCGGTCGCGAGTAGTCTTCGGTCTTTGATGGTTCCGGCCGATGCGTTCAGGCAAGCCGCAGTCTTGCCGACAGGGCGTTAGAAACCTCAGTTAATCGCGCTGTTCGAATAGCTTTGGTGATAGCAAGCGCAAAAGTGCTTTAGGCACGGTTCGGCAGATCGGGCGGGTCGGGCGTGTCGCTGTGATCGTGTCCGTAAACGTAAGACGTTGCCGGGTGCGCATATGATCAGCTGATCGGCTGTGCTAACCGCTGCTGTCGTCGGGCAATGTCAGGCTCAATCGGCGCGTCCGGCCCGCAAGTTGTTTGCGTTCGTCAACTTTGCCGGCGAACGGCCGCGCCAGCATCAGCGGCGATATCGCGTTTACGGGTGACGCGGACACCACGGGACCGCCGCATCCAGCGAAGTACGCAGGCTGCGGTTCAGGCCGTCAATGTCGCCATTCCGCTTCGCGAGCGGGACCCCGTTCCTCGGGCCGAATTCTCACGCAGGATTACAATGTCCGCCTCATGCAACAGATCGGCAAAGCTTCGTGCTGTTGCTGGCGAAACATAAATAGAGGCAAACGGTCTGCCGCTTTTTCTCGTCGACGCGATAGGTGAACGTTATTGCCTCTTGTCTACGCGGGTGCTATGATGCCATTTGCGCTGGCGAACGCGATCAGGGAAGGCATCAGTTTATCTGCCATTTGTGGAGCCCGAAAGCTGAGTTCGGGTGGAAATGTCGTTGGACAACGGCCCTCGCATTGAAGCGGTGCTGAATCAAATCGTCAACTCGCCGTATTCGGTTTCGACCGGATTAAAAATTCGCATCGAAGAAGCCCCCAGCAGATTGTGCCGGCTCAATCGATTTTGCCATCGCGGGACGAAAAGCGCGATATTCTGCGCCCAATCGATTGCGCCGCAGCGAACAAGGAAAAAGTGGCGGCGGAAAAACCCGCCGAGTATTATCAGTGATCATAAGGCCCAAAGCGTTGCCGTTAGTGTCCGCAACCTTATGTTCTTGGAGAGATTATTCAACACCAAGAAAGGTTGCTACGGATCACCAATCGGCACCGCACGCTTCAGGTCCTGGGTTTTGACTTTGCATCCCCAGAAGTTCGGGATATGCGCTTCGATTTCTGACCACAATGCGCCTTGATCACTCGGCTCGACCGTCAGCGCACGCGTGCGTCCTGGACCTTCGGTCAGCGCGGGAAGTATAGACATCCGGAATAGGGTGCTCAGCCGCGGAGGTTCGCGTTTTCACGTTCATTGAAACCGCTCTCGGTGATGGCTGAGGCCGCTTTGCGCGGCCTTGCCGCAGACATTGGCCGGACCGTCATAGTCGGCACGAAATTCGCAGGTGCGTGCATTGGAAACCAGTATTCGCCTTTCATTGCAGAACCACCCGGTCGAACCTCTGCCAGATGCCGATCTTGGGCCTCTGCAATCGCCCCGTCGCCATTGCAAATGCAATGACGAAAGTCGCGTTTTGCGAAAGGCGCCGGGACAGTGATGTCGAAGGGCGCCTTTCGAAGTCGTTTGCGTAAAAGTATTCCGTTATGATGTACGGTGATCCGTTCAATTGGGCATTGCGGGGCAGGGTCCAGCGTTCAGCGTTCACCATGGGCACCGCCACAGGGCGCGCAATTGGCGGAGGATATCGCAGGTATATGTGGCGTCAGGCCTGAGGGGATGGGGCGTTACTGCGAAATATGGGGCGGAAATGGGCGCGAAATTCGGTTCACTGGCGCTTGCGCGCGGCCACATGACGGGGGCAGAATCAGGCAGCGCCAGCGTGGGATCAAGCGGAATGCAGCGTTGACTCGGCCGAGTCAAGACGATTGGTTCTTCGAGACCTCAAGTACAGCGTTCTCGTGACTCTAGGCCTTACGTAGTTTGTTCTTTCACGGCGGCTCAGGACCATAGCGGGCTGTCGCTGGCATCCGTATTTGCATCAGCATAGCCGATGCAAGCGCAGGCGAAGCGTGCCAGGCAAGCTGTCGCGATCTTTTCATACGTTGCCTGATCGTCTCATGGGGATAACTTCCACATGAAGTAATCGCGCATCACAGAGGCCTGTTATGACCTTGAGGGGAAGATTTGGGCGGTTTTGAGGCAACGAAGCCTGATAGACTTCTAATAGCCTTGCGTAGTTGCATAGGCACCCGTATTCGGCACGTTATCCGTGCGTTTCATGCGTTTCATCGATCTGGCAGCAGACCAGTGATCCGCTTGGTTCGAATTGTGGAAGAAACCGCATGGATTCTTCGACCAAGCCCTTGTTCGTGCGTCCATTTGAGACCGAAAACAGATCGCGGTCGGCGTTTGGGAAATGATACGATGTCAGGGGAACAACCAGACCGTGGCGTATCGATGATAATGAAATCATATTGGTCGCGCATCTCGGAGATAAAGCTTTTTGAAAACGGTCGGAGGAGAAGATATCCGCCGTATTCCATTGGTTTCTTTTCCGCGCCAGAAATTCTGCGCCGAACGTCGGCTATGTTATCGCACCGCGAATTTCACCATCGCCGTTAAGCACGACGCGATTACGTTGCGCGGCATGTCGGGAAAATATTTCGTGAGGGTACGGCGGCGATATGCATTCGGACCCGAGGACGATTTGGCAGACCGACAGGAATTTAGCCAGCGACAGCGAAACGTTTTGGTTTACCTTCGCGGGGATGTATGAACGTGAGACGAAACTTGAGGCTTCTTATCGAGGTTTCGGACGCATCAAACGATGTACGCAGGTTGCGGGATCGCTTCGGCGGAGGCAGGGTGGGTTATCTCAGATCTTGGGGTGTTTTTCGATCACGCGCAGGATCAAAGGGATCTGTTCGATACAGTGTAGCCGGTGTGATAGCTCCAGCTCAGTCGACGCGTGACGGGGAAGGGTTGCGGGTTGCTGATTCGCGAAGCGAGCACCAAGGCCGGACCACCATCGCACTAGGACTATCGCCGATTGCACTATCCGTGATTTTTTTCGGGACTTTTGGCCCGCGGGATAATAACGGACGTAGATAGCCATCGGCTATCTGCCTTTGTATCCCCTCTTGATTGCAAAAGTTTCTTTAGCCGGGTCCAGAATAATATCAGCTAGAGAGCCGTGTCGCTCGGATTATCGGGTCAAGAACTTGCCTGCGCGCGATCAGATTTGCCTGTGAGCCAACTGGCGGCAAACTTCGGTTTTCGAGGTACGCAGCGCTTCAAGTTGCTGGCTACTGCGCGCAAGATCAGACCGAAAACCGTCCCAGCACCGGTTTCGACGTAGATCGAATGCGGTCTGGTTCGTGGCAGACGAAAGACGCCCCCATTGCTAAAAAACGCGTCAGGCGGCCGTCTTGTGCGGCATCGCTTTTCGGGATGTTTGAGCAAATTCCAGATTGGCGAGCGTGCTTCCAGCGACTTGGCGAGACAGTGCAGGCACTTTCATACGGTCGCGCAATTCCTTGATTTGACGCTCAGTCCTTGGCAGCCGTTCGATAGAAACAAGCGCGTAGTGCTGGTAAATTCCGAAGACCTGTTTCCCGCAATTCTCAAGTTCGACCTGAAGCTCGGGGACACCGGTTGTCAGCCATGCTGTCGCTTTCTCCGTCGCTTGAATTTTAACTTCGATCTGGTTTAGGATGTGATAGTTTCAGCAAGGGATAGGCAATCTGTTGGCGGATTTCGTGTGGCCGATTCGGTTTCTACAGTGACGTTGAAAACTAGGCTTGGCAGATATTCGATAATAGATACCTGCTCAGCAATGATTGCACACACCATATGTCCTATTTTTGGAGATCACTCTGTTGTGCGTTCAGCTTTGGGGATTTTTCTAAAGTTAATGTGAACGTAAGCTCGATATTATACCGCTGATCATAGATTGGCTCACGCACTGCCGATTGAATCGAGATCGTTAACTAAATCAAGCGGTCGACGACCTTTTCCAGCAAGCCCACGTGAACCGGAAGAACTTCAATTATCGCGTGTTGATTTCGGTTGAGTCCGGCGAGAAGCCACGATTTAAAGATGTTAGTCGACAATTACTACTTTTTAGTTTACCAACACACAACCGCGTGACCGTAGGTCGGGGACGCACGCCGTAGGCGCGTTAATACCGGCAGAGCATAAAAAATCAGCGTTGAACCGCAGCGATGAATCAATTGTGCGGCCATAATTGTACCAATCAGCGCGCCAAGTCGATGGTATCGTCATCTTCGTCCTAGGCCCGGAAAAAGTTCGAATTTGGCTTTTGGTTATCATATATGCATGTGTCCGAATTGGTCATTGCCGGAAATTGGCTAAAAAGAAGGTTCGAGGCAAAGGCCTTCGAAATCACGATATGCGGGTTGGTACTATGGAGAGAGATCGCCTGTATGCGATTGCGCCCGAGGGGGATGGCGGCTTTGCTTAATCGTTATGAGAAAAAATTCATTCAAAAGTCGTATAAAATTTGCTACATCTCGGGAAAAATGATCCCGTAGAAAACATCATTTAAGACCATCTTCGCGATATTGAGCGGCCAAATCAAGTTAATCAGTTGCCCCGCGCGCCTTACGATGGCCGCCGGGAGCGCCTTGGGATCGGAATGCGACGGTCAATCAAATAACCCGATCTTTCACGCCAGCGGTCAGGACAGCGAGCGAAGTACTGTCCGGAAGGCGGAACTGGGCCCGTTTCGGTCGCCACAATTCGCTAGCAACGGCAGCTCAAGGCGGGCGTCGGGATAGGACTTCGAACGCGGCCATGGTTCTGACGCGATGGGGCTATGTGAGGCGCGACAGGTCTCGGCTTAGCTCTAGGCTACGGCGCGTCGGCGCGCGGGCCCACAGCTCGTCCGAAGAGTGACAAGGACATTGGACGCGCGTATAAATGGATCTCGTCGGCAGGCATAGCTGGGCAGTGACACGTCACGTACATCTCAAAGCGTTGAATGAAATGCTGAACGCTCATGATGACGGGGGATCTCCACGGGATAGCGATCGGCAGACGCAGGCGGCCAAGAATGCCACCAGACCAAGGCTTGCATACTTTTTTAATACGTTCATATTTTACCGTCCGCAACCAATGAATTGAGGTTAGTTCGATTGTGCGCGCCAAAGATGCAAGCGCATCGGCCGTTTTTGGGATGTCACAGCATGGGTTTCCTGTGCGTGCGAGATGATTCTGGTCAGCCTTGTTGTACCCTTCGATCGTGCGCTCTGCTTGTGGTTGAAACCGACGACAGGCGGTTCACTATTCAGCGGCTAAAATCTTCGCCGAAACGGCGATGTATCGCCGCGTTACGCGCCGAGGCAAAGGTACGGTTCACGGTTCTCGACCGCCCCACCCTCGCGGAGATCGCGCAGTGATATAGTTCAGCTTGTCCAAAGCATTCTTAAGCGATCCGGGCAGCGCAACGGGCATCGGTGTGCCGATTACCGATCGCCGATCGGGTCAGCGCTGTCAAGTTCGTGGACCAGGCTGTTGCCAGTTCAAGCTCGATTGCGGTTAGGCGGCGACAGTCTTCATTCTTCGATTCAACTTCTGGACCCTTCGGTCGAGGTGGATGAAGGAGATCTGCGGTCGAACAGAGTCCACCGCGGCCAGCGGACGTGCTGCCATTTGTTCTTCTCAAGGGCGGACAAGCGTTTCGGACGCAGCGATAAGCGTTTGGCATTCAGCGAGACGGGAATATTCTGCACGAATTCAGGGACGAGACAACCGTGACTCGTTGATAACTAGGACATCGCGTGGGGTTTGTTTGCAGTCATCGCTGCGACAAGGCTTGCAGCGAATTATTCAGACAATGGGCGCTGTTCAGCAGCTCTTCGTATGGGAGGTTGTTGAACGGCTAAGACACCTTCGGACCGTGGCTTGACGGACGTCAGATGTTTCGTTCTTGGTCGTGGGCATACGTGGAGTTTGTCGCGCATGGACAAGCGCGCAGGTCGGGAGCGTTGTCGACGACCACCAGTTCACTTTAGACACGCCGTCAGCAGGCTTGCAGATGCGTCTGTGCCGAAGGCCCATTCCACGACGACGTCTTGCAAGAAGGAAGGCAAACGAACTTTCCCGCGTCACATCCCCGGAGTAGCCAAAGGGCGCGCCGGCTTTGGATTGCCAGTGTTGAGTTCAACCGCCACACGGCTGTCGCCGAACTGATCCAAAATCCACGATCGCCTGACAGGGTATCGACTTAGCGATGTTCAGCCCGCTCAATCTACCGTGGCACCGACGCGAGGCCGAGACTTGTCGTCCGAAATAACGTTAAGCATTCAAAGGTTCGACGTGCAAGTGGCATTAAACACTGCGCGCGCGCGTCCTCCTTTGGTGGCGAAGATATCGAACACCAGTGCATCTTGAAACACGTCGCCACAGAAGAACGAAAGTGGTCAAAGGTAATACCCGCCGATCACGTCGCAATTGATTCAAAATTCGAGCTTCGGGCCCGCCGGGTCCAAAGGACAGGGCTGAACCGAGGTATCCAGAAACGTGTGTGCTGTTGTAGGTTGCGGTTTGCTTTCGTAAATTAGCGCCTCTACAATTGGCAAAAAAAAAAAAAATTTGCCTTTGGGGCGATCGCTGCCTTGCCGATACCGACCAACCTCGATCCGCCGCGATAGAGAATGGGGCGTCATCCGTCAGCGTTCCATTACCCACGGTGCGAAAGGCGATTTTGCAAACCGGAATTGGCCGCGCGGGATCAGGGGCGGGCGCGATCCGACCCGGACGAAGCGTTCGGCAAAATCCTATTTATCGTTCCAGGTGCCTTCATGTAGGAGCCGCTCAGGCACGTTGGCCCAGCGGTGTGTGAGCCCTGCGCCCGTTACTGAGGCTTGCACGATCCAGGAAGACGCGCTTGGGCGATCGATGAAGGGGCCGACGTTCTTGTCGGACACGGATTGTCGCCCCTGTAAATTTGCAAGGCCCGGGTGTAAACCAAACTTCCTCGGGACGGGGCCACGGTACGTCACGATTAGGCGCCCAGTTCGGTTGCCTGATTGATTACCGGCCCTTTGTTGAATTCAAAATAGATACAGGACCGCGGAATTGTAGCTGCTGATGCAGGCCAATGCGCAACCCCAGTGCAAAATCCGGAATGATTCCAGCGATGTTAACGGGCCGTTGGGAAACCCAGTTTGCGCGGGATTTAACTTAACTGGGTTTTGGCTCGTGTAGACATGTTGTCGGATCCCCATTCGGAAGGTTCGTGTCCCAGTTCAGTTGGAGTCGAATGGTCAGATTAGATGGTAAAAGATGAGCGACAAGGGCGAAGGAACATTGCTCGGCAGGCCGGGATTTAATTGTCCGCCAATGTCTTGAGTTGCACCACAGGACGAAAGGAATCGCAAACAAAGGAAAGATATCGATCATCGACCAAGCGGCGATTGATACTTACGATTTCATACATTCAATTGGCGCGGACCAGGTGCGCGTTGGGCATTGGGTCTTTTGGACGCTGACAGAAAAAGGGCGATTGGCCAGGAAAACTTTTGGGGCAAACGGGATTGCGACACGAGCAAAGGGCAGGATGATTGAACGAATTTTTGCCAAAAGGCCTTGATGTGCCAGTTTGACCGCCCCGCGACAATGGGTGCTTTCGTCACCTGAAGACAGCGTGCGCGGTTTTGAGGGCAATTGCGGGGTAGGGATTGGCCGGGTGTTAGCATTAGCGCCCCCATTGACCCAGAACGCCAAACCGGCTGGATTAAATGCCAAAAAGTCGCGCGAAGGGCATTCTTGTGGCCGCAAAGCCGCTGGGCAAACCGGTGTTTGCCGATGGGCAGGAACGGTACAGGTGGCAGGCCACCAACAAAAACCCCATTTCGCGGGGCGCTTAGATTTTTTTTCGGATTTTTCAAGCCGGAAATTTTCCCCCAATACCGGACCCACTTAAATGGGAATTTGTCCTGCGCCCAACAATTTCAAGGAACAAAAAACTTAAAACCAACAGGAAATCCAGGGGAATTGGCTTGCCCCCAAACCCCACAAGTTTGCCCCAGAATCGGCGATTTGGGGGAAACCAGGCGCCCGCACAGGCCCAAAGCGCAAAGATCTCGGCCATCGACCAAGGCGCAAAACGCCTGCGGGACAAAACGGAATGCCTGCATCGGTGACGCGCAGTGGAGGTCAGACAAACGGCACATTCTTCTTT
>Ga0163217_1031350_pt1 | contig 11915 bp, 11 predicted proteins | sample SynspAceP_FD_185933 | JGI IMG/M metagenome (GOLD analysis project Ga0163217, IMG submission 185933) | Saline lake microbial communities from Ace Lake in Antarctica - Synechococcus sp. Ace-P (PacBio error correction) | ecosystem: Environmental > Aquatic > Non-marine Saline and Alkaline > Saline ... | reverse complement strand
TTTCTATCAGGTATCGGGCCATCAAGCCGGGGCTTTTTTTGCATTAGAAAGCTAATCACTGATTGAATTGACCGTTATTTTTTGTCGAGAAAATTCGGGGTATAAGCGGAGAGAGGTTAATTTTTTTCTTGTTGACTGCTTTTGAAATACTCATTTTAGAAGGGCTAGATTGACCAGTAATTCGCTTCTTGAAGGTTGTCATTGATTTTATCAACTGATGTCCCCCAAGAACTGATAGAGATTACCTTTTTCCTCTCGTCGTTATCAGTCTTGTCCCCATTTCGAAGTCGTAGGCTTGCATCAGATCAAGCGGCTTTAGTAATCCTACCAAAACCACTCAGCATGCGTTAAGGACTCTTGGGATATTCATATCGCTTTCATTTAACGAATAAGCGTCTTAATTTAAAATTTTCAGGATAGACATCACCCATAAAGGTGTTAAATTGTGGGCGAGCTATTGAAGCTGTGTGTGTGTCTTTTTGCCATTCTGATAAACGAGAAATTAGTGGGCAAGTTTCGCTTAACTTCATTAATGAGGCGATATCGGCCGGTGTACAAGGTTTAATTGTGTTAATGAGTTGGCTGAGAGGTCACAGCGTAGGGGGGTAGCTGAATGACTCATGTTAGCTTTGATGTTTAGGTCCAGTGGTCTTAGCTGGTTGAGATTAAAAAACTTCATAGTATTCCTCTGGGCTTGATCATTGCGTTCCCTAAAGATTATCCATAGAGTGTCGATAAATTCCAGGACATGCATTATAGAGATACATTTATGAGAATATCTGATACCCATTCCCTTCAGTCTCGTCAGCCCGATAAGCAAACAAAACCCCCTTTGGTCTAGGCAATTAATTACTGCGCTTTTCGTGCGGCGTTTGATCAAGCTCGTGCTGATTGGGGTAATAGAGCTTGCTGAGCTCTGAAATAATAAAGTGCGTTTTGCGGCTCAAAAAATTATCGAATCATCCTTCATTATTTTCTCTGGTGCCTATTAAGGTATAAACCCATGTTGCTTTTTCTTGTGCGTCATATACCCAAACTCTCAGCGAGATACTGGTCTTATATGGAATGTATGCGCAGAACGTCTTGCGCAGTGGCTGAATCATCTGGCTCTATTCTTTGGCGCTCTACGCTCAATCTCTGCTTGCATTGTATGGTGCGTGATAAGCGCAGTAGACCTTTTTACGTAACAGGCTAGCACTTGATTCACAAACTGCAGCCCTTTTGCTGAACTTGAGTTCTGGTTTACTTTCCAGGTAATTGTTGGTGGGACTATCTATGATCTCTAAGCAAGACTTACTGATGGATGATTCACCTCAAATCTCGCATGTTACGATTAGGTAGTACCATAGAAGCTCTCAAATGAAAATTAAATTAACTTGACCGTTACTATCCTTTAGCATTCAAGACAAAAATTGCATCAAAAAAACGCTGTTATTTTAACAGCGTTTTTTTTGAGGCTGGCAGTAAAGGACGAATTTATTAGTGAGGTTTTGTTTAACGTCTAGTTGTCTTGGTCAGCACCACTTGACTGGTCTTTATGCGTTTTGTGGGTCTGGGTATTTTCTGTAGTCCTGGCTCTCGGTACTCTCGTTCTTGCTCAGGCTCCTCTTCTATACTCGCTCTATATAGTTAGATTTTCTTAACTCTGCTATATCTTATCCAATTTTGATAATACGTCCACCTCATCTTTGTCGATTATTATGCTTCAGCTAACATCTTGAGCCTTTCTCTATTTTGCGAGCTGACCAATGCATTTTCCCATATTATTCTGGGCGGATCTGCGCCATCCGTCACTGTTTGTCGTGTGATCGTACGCATATGTCCATAGATTGTCACGAGGTATCTGCGTTCGTTTTTTGGTTTCTCATTGTGGCAATCGCCAGGTTGAGAACCGCGTCGCAACGCCTTTGGTGAGATTGATGGGATCTGGGCGTTAGACCCCGGCGTGTCCTCATGTGTTGCCTAGACGGCATCGTTCACACACTCTCGTGCACAACAACGCGGTCCGTAACTCACCCGTTGCTGGCGCTGCTCTATACTCTCTCTCGGATCATTAATGCTTCAATAGTATAGTCTGCTCAGCTCAATTATGTCATTCAGTGCGCTAATCGGCTCGCTATCATTTGTGTATCGCGTTATACGCCGTGAGGGAGCGCTTAATGCTCACATGTGTCTCTGATGGCGTAATTGAATGAGTGGGCTGACTATGTGATGTGCCCTGCTGCTCATGCGTGATGTTGCAAAAGATTACATGCGCGTGGCTAGGTCATCAGATTCATGCGGAGGCAACGTGCTTGGGGCCTCGGCGGCAGCAGCGGCAATGTGCGCAGGCTCTGTTAGGCATCCAGGCCGTGGTGCGGCTGGAGTAAGCGCTCCTAAAATGTAGTGAGAGATGGATGTTTAGACGTATAGATTAGTACACTGCTCTCTGGTACGCCTGTGTGGTTTATCGCAATGCCAGGCGGGTATATATCACTTTACGTACTAGTGGTTCACCACACAACACCTCAGTTAGGTGGCAGGTCCAGGGGGGAGCGAGGGGCCGGCGAAGTGGGCTCAAAAAGCCTCCGTCGTGAGAGGCGGACTGGTGGAGGGGGGTGCCGCGGTGCGGGGGAGTGTTAGCTTCAGTGACAATCCCTATATGTTAAAGGGCAATAAACGGGGCTCGCGCCTCGGACGCCGGCAGGCCGGTAATGTATAAGACTAACGACAATTGCTTAAAACGTCAGTGATATAGGGCCGGATTGATTGACTTAATGCTACTGGTTGGGTAGAACCTTCCGCTGTGACAAGATCGTATCTGCGGGACCAGCGGCACATCTTCTCTTGATTTTCGAGTTTTGGAATCTCGCTCGGTTCGAACGAATTCATTAGTGATCGAACGACTACCCTTTATTGCCTTACTTTCGGCTAGAAACTCGGGGTGTCGACATAGGCATATACTATCTATTTATATAATCACACGTTCTTTGTCTTACCATGCTCTCGATTCTTGTATCCAATTCCATCAAGGTTTACTGCTTTATCGTTTCCACATAATTTGGAGGCTCTTGAGGCAGGTTGGATGTCGTGTACGTTTTATGAGGGGGCTGCCGATTTATATTTCACTTTTATTATAAAGCCCCTGCATTTTCTTTCACTAACATAGGGGTTAAATGAATAGATTGCGTAGATCGGTGGGAAGAATTGTTGCATGTCGATGGTTGTTGCTATGCAGTGAGTATAGGTATGGACGCAAGCACGGTCCATAAGGTCATACGCATCTCTGACGTCTGCCGGCGGCATAGAAGAATAGTATACGCCTACAAAACAACAGTGGTAAACACCCAAGATGGATAATCGCCAATGACCATAACAAAGATCACCATGAATGGACGACCCGTACCAACCGGAGGCTTGGGGCCTAATTAGTATCCCAACTGGTTATTAGACGTGTCTACAGCAATACTTTCGGTTTTCCGGAGCGTAAATAGCCGCGTCAGGCAATGGCTCTTACCTTGTTTTCGATACAAAAAGTTAAGACAGCGGGCAAAAAACAAAACAACACAACCCAGTAGCAAATCATAAAATATTTTCAATGACAATTCTAAATTCGACTCTCAGTCATAGTGTCTTGACAATACGCCTAACGCGTCAGAGCAGAAACATCTCAGGCAAGACTTCCAACCAAGTTATATCGCCAGATACGGTATATCATATATAGATTACAGAGACGACTAACTTAACGATTCTCAAGGAAGGAACTCTCGTGAATATAGAAAGGATAAAACATGAGTGCATCTCTGAATATTTATAAACAAGGATGACGAATTCAATAACTGATATCACGCTGCAATGTTCTTAACTTCCGCGCGAGTGCGAGTCTGTGATACTGCACCTTGGAAACGTATGAACATAAATATGGAGAATCGGCTATAAAATCAATGATAGTGTTAATAGCAAGATGGTCAATTAGACCATTTCGCTTGCAGATACTGATCAAATCCTAGTCATTGCGCGTCAACCGGATACTATATACTCGTTGGCGTCCTCAATCAATGACGTGTCTACCACAAAGTGCCGCAGCATACACAACAGTACTCAATACCAAAGATTTCTGGCTCATATAAGCAACAACACCAGGCCGATAACATGCCGTACCACGATAGCCATAAGAACGAGACATCAGAGTGTCAAAGAACAGCCGTACAATCCATATTATCATATTACTGCTTATAACGCTTATTAACTTCATTTTTTGCGTTCATAACTCCAATAATCAATGTCAAATCAGTATGTAAGACAAAACAAAGGATAAGAAGAAAGGAAAAAGATCTAACGTGAGCATGTAAGGGATCAAAAGTACCGAGTACGGTGCAAACTCGTCGATCATAAAAAGAATGTGAATTGACGCACAAAGAAAGAAGCAACATGGGTTTTATATTATACTTATAGGTCGACCCAGAAGAAATAAATAGGTATGAAGGATGATTCGATTATTTTTTTGAGCTCGCAACCACTTTTATTTATTGTTTCAGGGTTATGCTACATAGCAAAGCTCTATTTCTCCTTAATCAGCCGATGCCTTTGTATCAACGCACGCACCGAGAAGGAACGCAGTAAAGTTCATTGCTAGACGCGAAGGGGGTTTTTTGTAGTTGGCTTATAGTGTTGGGCTTGGGGACTGAAGGGTCCCAATATGGATATCAATTATTTTTCAATTAAATAATTTATTTCTCTATTAAGCATAGTTGTGCTGAGATATTTATCGCGATACTCTGATTGGCATAATCTCTTTACGGGAACGCATATGAATGTGAACGCAGATGAATAACTATGAATTTTTAATCTCACAGCTAGACACTGGACCAACAATCAAAAGACACACCCATTACAACTCCCTAACAATGAGTCATCAGCTTTAAACCCGAGCTGGCTGGATGACTCTCAAGCAACCATTAACACAATTAAAACCTTGTACACCGGCCAAGTATCGCCTCATTAATTGAAAGCTCTAAGCTAAACTTGCTCCGTTAAAATGATAATTTCTCAGATTTACAAGAATGGCAAAAAGACAGCACACAAGCTCAATAGGACCGAGCAGCAAATTTACCACCTTTATGGGTTGATGTTCATATATCTCGGTATTAGACAGCTTTTTTCGTTAAAGAAAGTGATTGAAATTATGCCAAGAGTCCTTACGCATTCTGAGTGGTTTGTCCAATGGCATTGACTAAAGCTCGCTTCGATTGATAGCAAGAAAAAGGCTACCGACTTGAAATGAGTGGTACCAGGACTGTATTCAAATAATAAGTACTATGAATTGAGAAGTAATCTCTATCAGTTTTGGTGGGGCATTTCATTGCTCTTGTATTTAAAATCTTGAGCTCTGTCAAGGAAGGGCGAATTTGGGTCTCCAGGACTCTGTGCTTCGTGAATGAGATAATTTCAAAGCAGTTCAACAGTAGAAATTATTAACCTCTCCGCTTATTACCCGAATGTGTTCTCGACGACAAAACACTGGTCCAATTCAAAAGTGTATTAGCATTCTAATGCAATAAAATGCCTGCTCTCGGGGCTTGATGGACCCTCCAGGGAATACATGGCTGATCGCCACTCAACCGGAATTCTCCGTAGATCTGTTAGACCAGAAAAATCAACGCGTATCTTATTGAGAATTCGTGAGCAGGGCTGATGTGCGCCTCGATACGACCTCAGCAATCGACAAAAAACACCCTGTGTTTTATTCGCCCTGAAAAGCGCCCAGCCAAAAAAATAAGTAACACAGAAGCAAGCCACAATGAAGGAAGGTTACTCGTCATTTAGTGGCCCTTCCTTCACACACCTTAGTTGATTAGTCGGGAGATTTAATTAGTCGTCCAGGTTTAGCCTCTAGGTCTGAAAGGATAATATCGTTACTCGGTGCGATTTCGTGCACCGTAAAAGTGTGGATATACTTATCAACAGATAGAATAAAACCTGCCGAAGGGGTTTTAAATCGCTCTCGAATCGCTTCACTCGCTTGATCATACCATGATTCGAATCATCAAATACGCGGCGTGATGACACCCATCCAAAAGCCACGTTCTAGATGTGCCACGATTGATGATATTGACTCGAAGTTGCTGCCAGACCATGATTGACCCCGTGCCACCAACGCATTTTAGGTGCTCGCAAAGCGCCCATTCCCTTTTCGACATAGCCGTGCTTCTTCAGGTCGTAGGGTCAATTATAGGTGGATTAGAGGGACAATTAAATCAAAACTTTTCTCAGGCCACTGTTAGAACGCATTCTAACACTAGTAGTGCATAAACGTTCACAACTTACCACGCGTGGATTTCGTAAGGCATTGCGCCACTTAAGATCAACGCGTTAACTGAACAGCCTTCAAGACAAAATGATTCCAGCTTCGACTTTACAATTCGCCACCGAGGCTGTTCGGTCAGGCGGTGCCAGCGCGAATGGCGCCTGTCCAGTACCAAGATCTAAGAATGCGATGCGCTTTATTGACATTCAAGTTACAGATAGAGCCACCTCTATGAACGCTTCCAGATACGGCCGCGCCTGGAATTTACTAGAGGTACAAAAAAAAAATTTGGTGACAGCGTTGCTAGTCTAAACTCCTAAAATGCCTGGGATGGCCCCAAGTAGAACTCAAGGCGTTGGGTTCCACAAGTACTCGACGAGCTAACAGTAAGTTGATGCTCAGATCGGCGTCAACATGACATTATTTTTTTCAGGGCCAAGTTATTGAGAAAATAAGAGCCGTCGCTTTGATTACCACAAAACTCATGCGGAGCAATAAGCGAGCATCTAACACTTAGACGTCATCAGAGACAAGAGTATAGGCGTCGGAAGCGCCTTTTGAGTGATATCTATCAAATTCCGATTACAGCGAATTGATTTCTCACCTTATATTCCTAGTATTACCCCTGTGAATTATGGGATGTTAAAATTGTCTGTACCGCTCGTAAGTCGTGCGCCAACTGCATAGACTGTCGTCAGCTTGGGAACCTCAAGTGCGTCGGTACATAGCGGCAGTTACTCAATACTTTACCATATTTTCACACTTTGTTCACTCAATTTCATACTAACTCTGTCATTTACAAGGCCAAAGGTGGGGCTGGTTTACTGAGTTCTTTCACGGAGATTGATCGCGTAAGACGGACAACCGTTGGTTATTATTGGAGAATTACATAGTGTACGAAATAGCGTTGTTCTGAAGCTGGGTCTACCTCACTAGCCATCTCATTAGGCAATAAAGATTTACGCGCTTCAGACTGTTCGCTTGCTCGGACTTTATCAATATTGCACCTCGCTGCACAGACTAACCAAACGGCCCCGGCATGCACGCAATGACGAGCATAGCTTTAGCACTTAGAAGGATTCTTATGTTTAGAGACGCGTCTTTCGCCTCCTACATCTCAGAGACAGCGCACTCACACCCGTCTTGTTAGTTAGATGTGACCCATTAGCAAGGTAAAGTATAACAGCTATACGATCAAAGATTGTACCACTCCTGAATTCTGTTTTGTTTAGACGTTATTGCCCACTGAGCCCACCGCGCCTGACGTAACGGAATTTGTTGTCAAATACGTAAATCCCCTTTTAGTGATTAATGAATGTCGTCTGTTTGGTGATCCATTTCTGGCATAAATACGGCAACAGTACAAGCCGAGTCGGTTTATGAATACGGTTCCTTGAGATTCCGTCAGGTATCCGGTACTGTTGCAATCGATGGTACACACAGATTTTGCAAAACTTTCAGTTTAGAAATAAGCACCTTCACCTTCTGATTCGCGCTCGCCCATGACTTCTTTGTAAAACCACGCGTGTCACCATCACTTGCGCTGACAACTCCTCCAAACTTTTCCAGCGCTGAGTCTCTGCATAACGTGAATACATTGCGGAATAAGTCGCCCAGAGAATCGCGCTTTCATCGCCACCAGTACCCGCTCTAACTTCTTAAAAATACGTTTCTCGAAATCGTTAGGGGTCTTTGCGGTAAAAGTAACTTTTTGGCCAACACAAGCTGAAGCGCTTCTTTTTTGCGCTTGTCCTGCGGTTATGTATCCTTTCAACACCCATTTACTCTTAATCTCCGGGTCTATGTAGTCCTGATCATATGAGTTCGAATTTCAGCAATATTTTCAGTCAATTTTGTTTTGAAAACTCATTAAATACACTTAACCAACTGGATCTAGTATTCAGGGCGTAACTCTTTATTGATTATAACGCAACGAAAGAGCAGCGTTCCTGAATTCATACTAATTGACAAAATTGCAAGTAAGGCAAGACACTCTTCAAACTAGGTACAGCCCAATTTCTCATCATAGCGATCAGACAACTTTTATAATTTTATACTTTATGGGATTCTTGTCATTTTTTGTAAGCCTTATACTTTTTCTTCATAATGCCTTAATACATTGAGGCAATGGTTAATGATTTTTCATCTGCGATCGTTGCCACCAGCAATGCAGCGCATGAAATAAGCCCGCTGCGGCGGACATAGCGTGAATGAGTTTATTTCATTAAGCCATGAGCCGCCCTCTAATTTGGCAACGCGCCGTGCCCCTCTCAACGCGTGTGAGTGACGCTGCCTGTCTCAAGGCCTTTTTAGTGCTTTGTTCCCGCTCTCCTGCATTTTAATAAGCTCAGCAGATTTCCAATAAGCCAGGTAAACGATAAGATCTGAGACTTATTTCTTGATTCGGACTACCCGATCGCATAGAAATAAACCCGCATTCTTCGATCATTCTACCATCTTTGCCCGCTTTTGCAGACCATCTTGCGCGTTGCGCGGACATTTTCTATACTCAATGCATGAACTGCGGATCTTGTCTACGCTATAACAGGTTAAGTGCATCGTATTACTTTCGTTTAACGAGTCGATTCCCGGGCGACGCATTCCTATATCGCGAGGCCGCACCAGTCAATATTCAATCAAAAATATACACTTGGCTGAGATGACGACGCTGCGATTCGTTGTAAGCGTCTTCAACCCGATGCCCTTCCCTATAACTTCTCGCAGAGATAAATTGCGGCTGGCCGTAGGACGAAATTGGACAATTCCGCTTGCGATAGTGTCTCGCCTATTTACGACCCCAACATTAATGGCTTCACCGCATTCAGCTCCATTTGCATCCGCTCGGCTCGAGCTCCAAGGTCCTCGGGTATGAAGAAAGCGCACCACTATGTTCGCATTTGATTCCATTTTCTTTAAGGTGTTAGCCACTCAGTTCTTATCGTCTGCCCCTGCAACCTCAATAAGCAACGCCGCTGGTGCTTGTTCTCTAGATGTCGGCGCAATAAATTTCACGATTGCGCGCCAACGTGCAACCGGCATCAAACGACTATCGACACCGGGTTCTCACCGAGGCCGTATCGGTACGACACGTTTTAGCACAGAAAAAAGCACGCTGAAATAAGGAATCTAGTTCAGGACCAATCAAGACCCTTCTTGCGAACCGCGTAGGCTGACCTTTACCGCCCGGGATTTGAGGCCGCCTAAAATTAAAGAATCTAATCAGGAAGCCACCCGCATAATGTGTCGCCACACTATATCGTTAGAGTGCGTGTAATCAATATTGCTTTTTTAATCCGACAGAGCAATACCGTGATATTCTCCAAGCCCACGCAATAACGTTAGGTCCCACCATACTGAATCTTCGACTGAACAATACAATTCAGTTCGATTACAGGTGTTGGGACACTTATGACGGCTTCATGTGGCTTTTTTACGCAGACTATAGAGAAGACAAGGCATCATATCATTTTTCAGGAGCAAAACGCCACAACGATCACGGATTCGAAAATCCGGTGCGCAGATTTTGTGGTATTACAACCTACACTCAATTAAGGCGGCATTCAGCGGCTCTTTCTCTCAAAGATCGAGAGTTTGAAGGTAATGACAGTGTAGGAGCAGTGCGTCCAAACACGACTCTTTTACATAAAGAAACACATTATATACGATAAATAGCTTTATTTTCGCCACCACATAAATGATCAATATAAAGAGTATAGGCATTAGTGTTATCGATAAATTATGGCTGACATATAGAGTGGGGTAGCGCGCAACCATAAAGGGTTATATGAATTTAAAACGTCGAGATAAAGCACATGTCGTCTTTTATAAGAACCCTCATTTAACACAAAAAACCACATGAAGTTAAAGCCTCATTACAAAAAGGTTTTTTGGTGCTGCTTACAATTTCTTTGGGGGGCATTATTATTAAGCGCCATGTCATCCTACAGACACGACTCAACTGATATCGTACCATTGAGCAAAGAATGAGAAGAAATAAACTACTCGGAACAGAAAGTTATCTCATTAAGCAACATTTTGCAAGATGCTTTCTCAACGTGCCGACGTTCACGCTACAAAGAGAAGTCCGAATTAAGCATTTGACTCTTTTAGAGCTAGCTAGCCAATCCTGATACTAAGGTCTTGCAACTGGATAGATACGACTCCACATCACAGGGTTCGTTTCACAAAACCGGCCCGCGCAATAGATATACAATAGGAAAGAATTACGCATTGTATGGGCTGTCGTTGACCAAAGGTCGCGCCAGCAAGGCCGCGTTCCTCGGATTTAAGCTGCAAGTTCTCGTCAGAAGGAGATCGTTTCGGACGACAGGTGACAGCGCTGCTAACCAATCGCAATTCACACAGACGTCGCTACGTTAGTTTGTCCGCTTTACCCGAAGAAAGTTGTCACGGGACGCCGTGACAGGCGATCATTAATGTTATAACCTTTAGAAGTAAAGGCGCGGATAGCAGCTTCTAGATCTCCTGAATCAAAACGACGATCACCTAGCGGTACAGCTGAGCCACCGCGCACCTTTTATTCTTTCAGGAAAGTCTCTCCTCTAGTGTACCGCGATGAGTAGTCTAAGAAACTTCTAGCCCAGGCCTAAACACCGAAAAAGCGAGCTCTTTACCTCATTTTGGCTTTTTAGTCAAGATTAACCTTGGTCGATCTCGAAGGACGCGTATGATGATCTCTATACTGTACAGTCACGTACCCAAACGCGCGCTAATAAACTCTTATCGTCACAAACGCCTGTTGATCGATTTCTGTCTCGAAAATATCTCTATGCTGCGAACGCGCAGCAACGGTTTTCCGCGAGATGCTCGAAATTCTATAGAAACACCGCCGAAAACTCTCCAAATCGGCGATTAATTTCATTCGTACCTTACATAGAGCTACGTAACAACCAACCCACTGGCACTTGAGACCGCCAATCTTTGCCCAAAAAAACAACTGGGCTTATCAGAATCCAATATTCAATATTTAACCGGCCAATTGCCACATTGCTCAACTAGACAAAAAACAGAAGCCATCGAAAACAATGGATACGGTGGACGGTCTTTTACGCGCTAAATGCACTCAGCCAGATGAGCGTTATGGCTTTATGACGCCAGTCCCATAAAGGAATACACAGTAAACGACGATTGGTTCTCAAAGCGCTACTTTACGAGGATAAATTAGCCGGAGGCAGGGTCGCTGCGTATCAGACGACATGTCATGCACGCAGAAGTTTATATATCGAGTATACGGAATTCATACTCAATCAACGACTTTACATTCGCTTTTACTCGTAGTGTCTCCGACGTCTGTGTGCGCTATCGTAGAGCGTTACTCGCTGGAAACGTTAGGAAAACTGTGGACTGAGTACGGAATCGACATCAAAAAATTTGCCTCAGGAGGAAGACACAAAGTAACCCACAAAAGAGTACCTCAATGCACTTGGCTACACATTGCTCGACCCGAACCGCTCCGCATTGAGTGGGCAATGGAGTAAAAAGCGGAATCGTTGAGTATTGGAAAAAGAGCGTTTGTTAATGACGTAAGACTTACATAGAATCCGCCTACGAGAACGCGCGCAATGGAACTCCAGCTATTATGACAGTTTAGGATGGGGGTTCTTTATGA
>Ga0163217_1030314_pt1 | contig 11916 bp, 17 predicted proteins | sample SynspAceP_FD_185933 | JGI IMG/M metagenome (GOLD analysis project Ga0163217, IMG submission 185933) | Saline lake microbial communities from Ace Lake in Antarctica - Synechococcus sp. Ace-P (PacBio error correction) | ecosystem: Environmental > Aquatic > Non-marine Saline and Alkaline > Saline ... | reverse complement strand
CGGTGGTGGAACGGAAGCCCTGTGTGGTGACCCAGCCGCATGCGGGCTCGGTTGCTGGCTCTCGATCTGGAGAAATCAGGCATCACGTGCAGCCGGGGTGGTCAACAGCTGGGTGACCGGGGCGGTGAGCGGCGAGGCTTTTATTACGCCTCCCGATCCTCAGCCAGGGTGCGGTCTGCAGCATCCGGCTGGCAACGGTGTGGCTGAGAACGCCCGGTGGGGTTTGCATTGCCTCAAAATACGGCCGTCACCAGCAACAGTGCTCAGCTGAGGTGGGGTCTTGCCCGTATGGCAGATCACCGGCTGGGCGGTTCGTTGCGGAGATGCCGGCGACTGATCCTTGCGTGCGTGTGTTCATCGGCAGCGAAGGCAACCTCGGCATTGCACGGCCATTCACCCTGCGGCTGCTGCCCCCAACCGCAGGACCGTTTGAAGTGCTGCTTGCCGATTTCAGTTGCGATGGAGGCCGCCGGTAGGCGGTTGAGCAGTGTCACGGCGGCGGCGGTGTTGCCGGCTGGGATGGGGAAGATCATGGATAACTGCACATGCCAATGCGGTCGACGACCTCTTTCGGCCACGACGAATAACCCGCGAGATTGCGGCCGCTGTGTTGCTGATTTGAGCTCGATGGCCGCAGCGAGGAAGTGAGGCGCGGGCGCAGAGCACACGATCGACCTCTGCCGTCCTGGCCGTGCCGGGCTCGATCCGTCGGGCCGCAGGCGAAGCGGATCGGGCCCTGCTTGGAAAAGGTCGCAAGTCTGCTTGCAGCGGTGGGCGGAATCACCCCCACTATTACGTTCAGGATGGGGTGGTTCCGCGCAGTCCCTACCGCCGTTGCTGGCGGGCGATTGAAGCCCTGAGCGCGCTACAAACTTGCGGTGGCCAAACGTCTCCATGCCGGTGATGGCAAATCTTCACCCCTGTCCTCTACGACGCCAGCAGCCCCGGGTGTTGAGATCGGTCCAGGAACTGGGAGCCGACATTTGCGGCTGTGCTTTGATGGCCGGCGCCACGCATCACCGGTGACGCACGGGGTCGGCTCCGACAAGCGCTGCTTCTCGACTGGCGATGTTTTCGCCCCGAGGGATCGGGCCAACCATGCACGGTGCGCCGGGCATTTGATCCCGAAGGTCGCGCCAAACCCCGGCAAACTGTTCCCCACCCGCGCGTTGTGGCGGAATCGGCTCGGCGGGCCCGCAAAGCCTGTACATCTACATGGGATGGGTCGCGGCAGATTGTTGGTCCCCGAAACTGTGGAGTGTTTCTGGAGCCAGGACCCTTCCCGATTTCATGCCCCGTCTTCTTAGAGACCAGCGGGTGATCGGGAGGGCTGATCGACTTGAATTTTAGTCGTCATCGATGTCTTTTCTGGCCACTTGCCAGATTCACCACAACCGGGGGGCAATGGTCGCTGGGTTGGGTTGTTTGCCGCGGACCACTTTTGTGTCGATGGCACAGCCGGGGCGAGGCGATCAGATCGTCTGTGAGGAGATGTATCGATCCGCCAGCCCGTCGCGGTCCCAGCGCCGCTTTGCGGTAGTCCCACCAGTCCAATGCTCTCGTTGGGCTCGAAGAGACGGAAAGGAATCGTGGCAGCCGATCGGCTTAATTTGCGCGCGCCAGGGCTGGCGTCGCGTCGCTGGCCATGATGGCCGCCGCCAGACGGCCAGGGTCGTCGGATGTCCCGGTCCTCCAGGGCGATGTTGAATCTCCCACCATGCAGAAGCCCTCGGCCTGCTCGCCCTCGGGCTTCGAGATTACGCGCCGCCAAACAGGGACAGCCAATCGAGCTTGTAGGTATTCTCGTGCCCAGAGCCGGATCCATTCGGGACGTAGGGGAATTCAGCACCGCACCCCATCCACAGGGCGCTGATCAGCCGTTTCTGTTCACTTCAGGGTCCGCGGCCCCCAATCGCCTTGCCAACAGAGCGGCCAAAGCAACATTCACATCCTCAGGGGGAGTTGGCTGAGGATGGCGACATCGTTGTAAGCCTTCTGACCCTTGATGGCAGCGCTGTAAACCCAGGCTTCGAAAGGCCTCAGGGGGAAACAGATGGTCCTTTTCGACCTTGGTTTCCTGAAGGCAAAAGCACATCGGGGGCGTTGCCGCTCAGCCAGGCAGCACGTCAAGCCGGCTGCGGAGCCGGAATTCACGTTCCAGGTGGCGGATGGCATGGCGGGCGGGTCGAGCGTTGGCGAAGACCCTTTAGCATTGCCCCATACACCTCCGCCATGTTCGCCATGGCCCGTTGATGGCTTCAAGCGGCCTTGGCTTGCTCAGGTTCCTTCCTTCCTGTCTCCGGCCGGTTGCGAAGGCTTGGGGGTTGCACAAGGGAAGCGGCCCAATCGCTGCAGCCAGCGACAGTTCTTCGATGGACGGGCCCTTGCCAAGGAAAGGGGTTCATCGACGCCACCAATCACTTGAGCTGATGAACATGCTTCGCCGCAGTCAGGGGGCCTCAAGACGCCCCAATCCCGGCGATTGCTGTCGACCGTTGCCTCAGGAGCTGGAGGTCCAGGGGCCAGCCGGGCCCAGCATCCCTGGATCGGCAGGATGGGATGGCGCCTAGGAGCCTGGCCATTGGCGGCTCTCGCAAGGGGGCCAGTCCCAGGAGGCGCACCTGACAGCCGGGGATCCTGGGGATCAGAAGCGTTTCCTGCTTCAGCGAGAAGGGTTTTAGGGCGGCCTGGGTCTGGCCGCGCTCATGGCTGAGCAGGGCCAGGAGCCAAGCTGGGTTCCATGCTGTTGGGATGGTCTTTGGCCAAGCTTCGGTAGAGCTGATCGGCTCCTGTTGGCTTCCCCCCGGCGTTGGTAAGCAGGGTTGCGAGCAGCAGGCCGACCTGCAGCGCCTTGGCTTGCTGGGCGGGCTCTGCTTGCTGAGTTGGACTTGGACGCGCCTTGTGGGCGGCCTCCAGCTTGGCTTGGGCCTGTTCGCCCCGCCCCTGCTCGAAATTGGAGCAAGGCCAGGTCAGTTTGAGCGGCTTCGAATTCCGGGGTCGGGCTTGACTGATTGAGCAGCTGGCGTACCTCGCGCTCGGCTCCTTGCGTCATTATGATCGCGCCTTAGTTCGGCCAGCCATCACGCAGTGGCCAGCGGATCGGGCTGCTGATCCGCCATTCGCTCCAAGCAACGCCGTGGCTTCGGCATTCTTTGAAGTGCCAACAGCAATCTCCAAGCAGCGTTGTTGCTGGCTGGCGGTGGCTCTTTTGCCGCTGCTGAGATCCTCCTGGAGCAAATTGATTGCTGAGCGCTTCTTGTCAGGAGCGATCAGCGGCGGCAGCGAAGCCGCGCGCTGGCCCAGCACCCAGCCGGCGACAACGCGGAAGGGCGCAGAAGCAGTGCAGACCCACCCAGCCGAGAGGCCCGGGGGGCGCCGACGATGCCAACCAAACGGCAGGGCGGGAGAGCCATGGCTGAATTCGTTTGCCCTGAGTCTTGCTGCCTGCGAGGCCTGGCTAGATTGCGCCACTGGCCATTGGTTGGCCCCCCTCACAATGCGTCACCATCCGCATTTCCCCGGTTACCGAACGATTGCAGTACCCGGGCATTGGCTTGGTCCGCGGTCCAGTACGTTCCGACGACGCCGAGCAGCCAGCCGCGGCTGTGATTCCGCAGCGACGAGGCACGAGATCGAAGCCGTTGTACTGGGTCGTGTGCTCAGGCCTGCGTTCGCCGCCACCTCGAACATGGCCACTTCCCCAATCTTCTGGGTCGTCCTACCCACGTCTTGCGCGAACACGGACAACCTTCCACTCCAGATCGGGTTGGCGTCTGGTGCGAGCACCGCGTACTCGCCCCACAGCCGCTGAGCTGTGGAGAGACGGCGGAGATCGAAGCCCAGGCACGGCGATGACTTCCCGAGGGGGACGACTACTTCATCGTTCGCGGCGAGTGATTACACCCGACCTGAGGAGTGGCGAGGGTGGTTAATCAAGATCCGCCAGAAGCCCCGCGCCCGACGGCAGCCGCGTCTCAAGCCATTCAAATTGGCAGCTCAAGGGCGAGATTCCCCTGAGCACCTGCGTCACTTTCGTTTCCCTTGACCACGTCGTGGCAGGGCAGCCAATCTGTGCACGGAGCGCTATGAAGTGATTCCGCTCCAGTGGCAGGCGCGGCAACCGCGCGGCAAGGACGCGGCAGGTAACAAGCGAAACGGCAGTCAAAGCGTAGCCATGCGAGATCACAGTCCACGCGCGGGTCTGCGCGCGCGATCATCCGGCCGGGGGCTGAACTTGCCTGAGGAGCGCCCAAATCCACTGAACATCCCTGGCAACTGGTCTCGCCAGGACACCGGCGATCCCGGGCGATGTGGCTCCCGTCGCACGCTCGCGCTTGGCATCGCCGTGGCCAGCAGTGACAGCGCTGCGGTGTTGGGCCACTGTTACTGGGGATCTCCCCCCTGGTTTATCGGCCTTGGGCGGCGGCGGTGCCTTGGTGGCGATCACCGTTGATGGGGTGCGGTTTGGTGGCGCGGCGGGGTTTGCTGGCTGAACCCTGCCAGGCGGCCAGGCGCGCCTGCGGCGGAATTCGCCACCATGGGGCGGCCATTCGCTGCTGGGCTGAAGCAATGACCTGCCATCCAGGCGGGTGTTGATCGGCAGCCTTGGCCTGCCTTGCGGGTCGGCCTCAACGTCAATGGCAAGCATCCGAATTCGAACCGCCCAGCCCACGCCAAGTTGGCAGCGAAGGATCGTCGCCGCTGAAGCCGGGTGCTCCAGGCCGGTTTATCGCCGCCGAACATGCTCTATGGCAGCATCCAGAGGCGGCGGCGATGACAGGGCCCTGCTCGGGCGGCTGTGGGATTAGTCGGGATTTTGATGTGGCCAACAGCCCAGCTGGAGCAAAGGCGGGCGCGCCGGAAGTTGAGCAGTTGTTGCGCCGGCAGCATGAACCAGCTCGAGAGCCGCGCCCGAGCAAACTGCTTGGCGCAGCCCCCCCGCCTGATGCGCTGAAGCCAATGAGGCCTGCCTACCTCGATTGCCCACCCGGCGTGGCCGCGACATTGGTGCTGGCGGCCCTGTTTCGATTTTGGGCTGCCCCATTCGTGTGGGGCCGTTGGACCAGCTCGGATTTGGACGCTGCTACCGCATCGCTGTGAACAGGCGCGCGTGGTGGGCTGCGCGGTTCTCGCCTCACGCTGGAGCTGGCTGGGAGGCGCAAACCGCCGCAGCGAACCTTGGCTTGACCTGCGCCAGCGAAATCAGCGACGGCCCGATCGATCCGACGCTGAAGCAGGCAGGTGCTTCAAAGGGTGTCCGTTGTTTGGCCGAGGCCGAGGGGCGCCGTCCACGGCCATGACCGCGGAGTCGTTCATTTCCACGAGTGGGGGCGGTGGATGCCGTTTGTCGATGTGGTGGGGGTCTGCGCGGGCTTGCTGCATTTCGGCGTTGATCGGCTGATCTGTTTCGCCGCTGCGGTCAGGGCCATGGTTCGGTGACCACGGCCCACGGCCTGCTGCCTTTGCAGCTCCTGCGGTGCTGGAGCTGGCCCGCGTTCATCGCATCCTTTGGCAGGTGGCGCGGGTTTGCACGCCTGGCGAGTTGACCACGCCCGACGGGTCTGGCCCCTGATCGCCGCCTGGCCGAGAGTTTGGCGCCTCGCCGCCGAGGCGATGCGGCTGCCGTGGGGATCGGCCTGGGCCACCGGCAGAAGCTGGGACGACCGTTACCCAATCTGCTGCGCCTCTGGTTTGGCGCAGAACCCCGACCCGTTGGCTGACGAGCCACAAGCTCGATTGGGCCCGGTGGAGCCCGGTGCTCTGCAGGAAGCCAGAATGGATGACGCCAGCGCCGAGGAATCTGGCCTTCCGGTGGCGAGGAGCTTCGGCTGCTGGGGCCTGGAGTGTTCACCCAGGCGGCCCAGAATGAAGAAAGGCCGCAGCGGCCTGCGTGATTACGCTGGTGCACGCCCCTGATCAGCCGAGGGCTTGCGCGCGATCTGTGGCGCCACAGCAGGCAGCCTGGGGGTGTGCGCGAACAGCTGCAGCCAGCGCTGGCATCTGCCGCGGCGTATGGTACAATGAGGGGCACTCCTGGGGGACGGTCGGCCTGAAGTGGCCCGGCTTCCCGTGGCAGCGAGCGCCCCAAACCCGAGTTAGACGACCTGGCGGCCCTGGCCCGGCAGCACGGCACTCAGGCCGCGGCCAGCTGCGCGATGGCGCTGAAACCACGCCCTGGGTCTGAGCATGCGAGCTGCATGGCATCGCGCAATGACACCGTAACGACAATGCTGAACAGACAGGTCGAGTAGCCATTTTGATGCCGAACGTTCCCCTCCCTCTCTTTTCTGCGCCGTTGGCCGGCCTGGCTGGGCCAAGCCACAACTCCGGGTGGGTTGCGCCTTTGGGGTGAGCCTGCTGAGCTTCGGCTCGTCGCCGCCGCCGCTTGCTCAGGCAATGGGCCCAGTACTGGCACGCGCCTCGACCCCAGGGTTGGCTGGGCTGACGATCGCATCGGGCATCAGCCTGCTGAGCCTGGTGGTCAATGTCTGGCCTGACGGTGGCGGCTTGCGCGGGCTCGGCTTTCGGCCTTCCTGGGACGCTGCGTGGCGCTCTACCTGCGCTCCAACCTGCTTAAGTATTTGCTGGAGGCATCTGGCATCTGCGCGCCAGGGCTGCCTGCAACGGCTGCGCCTGGGCGAGCAGCCAGGCCAATGGGCGAAGCGCCTTGCTGGAGTGTCCCAGCAGGCTCGAGGCCTGGACCACGCCCCAGCCTAGGTGGGGCCGTCGCTGCTTTGATCCGATCTGGCGGCCAGTGACTGCCTGTTGTTGATCCCCCTGGGTGGCTGGCGGGCGGTCTGAGGCCTGCTGGCCCTGCTGCACTTGGTTGTGCTGGGTCCGCGCTGGCTTACATTCCCTGCTCGCCAGGCTGGAGCGACGTCGGGCTCGCCAATTGGCTTTGGAGCTTCGCCCCGACGGGTGGAGGCCCTTGGTTGCCATTCGCCCTGCCTGCGTTATCCGCTGCTGCCGCTTACTTGCCCAGCTGGTGTTTGTGTTGCTGCGTTTCCTGGGTTTCGCCTGCTGTGTTGCTCGCCTTTGACCAGCAGCGTGAAGCTTGCCTGGCCAGTTGGGTGGGCGGGCTTTCTGCTGGGCCTGGGGACCGTCGTCTGGTGTGCCGGGCGGCGCCAGGCGGGCTGGGCGGTGTTCGAGGCAGTGGCTGTTGATTGCGCCTTGGTCTGGAGATCCCTGGAGGCCCCATGCTTGGCGGTTGCCCCTTCAGTTACCGGCTGCTGGTCACCCTGGCCGAGTTTGGCGCCCGGGACGTCCTGGCTCGATGACGCCCTGGTCTGGCCACCGCTGAGCGCCGGCGATCAGCCCGGGCGCCACCCGGGCTCCATGGGCCCAAGCGGCCCAACGGCTTAAGTCGTCAAAAAATTGCAACTGCCCTTACTATTTTGAGAACGACAGGGTTGTGTTCGTGTCTGCCCGTACCACCCCTCAGCGGCGAACCAACTGCAGGCCACATGAACTGCGGCACCAGCCTGCAATGCCGGAGCCAGAGGCTCACGCCCCAGCGGCAGAAGGTTCCTAGGCCCTGTTCAACGCATCGGCGAAGGTAGTCACCTCAGCGCTGAGGAGGTGCACCAGCGCCTGCTGGGGCAGAAGCAGAAAGTGTCGGCTGCTACGGTTTATCGCCACCCTGCGCCTGCTCAGCGCGATGGAGGCGGTTGCGGGAGCTGGAACTGCCCGAAGGGGGGCTCGCGTTGATGTTGTCAGTGGGACACCCGACCGCGACACCCACATCTTGCTCTGCTCGCTGCGGCCGCACGAGGAATTCGAGAGGCCCCCGGTGCTTACCGCAGGCGAGCAGGCCGCCAGCGACCCAGGGATTTCGCCTGAGCGAATGCGTTCTCAAATGTCAGGCGCCCTTTGCCGCAAACGCCAGGACAGAGGCGAGTCGGGCGCCCAATCAGCTTCTAGTCGGCAGATCGGCGCGGACTTGCGCCCTGAACCACGACGCTGGAAGTGCGGAAGCGATCGGGCAGCTTTGTGGGCGCGCTCAGGCCGTGATTGGTCGCCAGTGGGCGGTGAGAGCGGCCCAGCAGGCTGTCGCGATGCACCCAGGATTCGGAATCATTGGCGTTGAGGTGTGAGATCGGTCGCTGAAAACTCTGCCGCCAGTCTTCGTTGGCCAGCGTGCGGATCGCACAGATCGGGGGGCTCAAAAGCACCAGGTCATTTGCAACTACCAATTGTTTGGAACCACTTGCAAGAAAAGCCGGTCGACTGTTTAGATTGCGAGTCATTCGCAATAAGCCGACCCGTGGCTTTTCGGCTTTTTGCCGTGACACGCCAGCCGCTTCCGTACGCATTGCGTCGTCCAGACGGTGCTTGCTGGAATCCCAGCACGCGCTCCGGTCCTGCGTGGTCACTGCATTGAAGTTGCTCGAAGGCATCGCCAGGGTGTTTTGCCCCTGTGAAGAGAAACCGGAGGGCATGACCCTGGCCTTTCTCAGGCCGGTGACGTTGCGCACCGATCGCTCTGCAGTGAAGGGTCTGCGTCGAAGCACTTCACGCCTCTTAGTTTCCGCAGCGATTCCGAAGCTCTCAGCGGTGACGGCTTCGATCCTGTCAATGAGTGGACTTGCAACCTGCTGGCGCATCCCACCTCGGCAGGCGCTGAGCAAACGGCCTCCAGTGCCTTGGCTTGGCCTGCTGGTCAGGCGGCTGGGCCGCCGCTGCGCGTTCCTGGTGCGACCTGCATTCCGCCTCCCACCCTATGAGCGAAAGTGCGGTGAATTTGATCGGCACTACCCGGGTCACACACACCGCTTGATCTCCAGGAATCCGTCCAGGCCGACTGCTGCAATCCCCAGCGGCGAACGGTGTTGCGACTGGCTCCAAGCGCTGGTGGAATCGCCCCGCTCGAAGCGACATGAGATCTGATTCCAAGGCTGATTTGCAGACACGCGCTCCCCTCGCCTTCCCAATCAGGTCAGCAAGCTGGTGGCGGGACTCTGCCGCGAAAGGGCCGGATCCATTGGCCGCAACAAAAAGAATCCGCCCTTGGATCGGCTGTTGCCAGGCCAAGGGCTGTTTGCTCGCTTACGAGCGGTAACAGCAGAGCTTCCAGCACGTCAGTGCGACTTGCAGGCCATTGGCCCGCCAGCTCAAAACAGCAACCCAATCTCGACCCGCTCGAATGAGTTCCTGTTGGAAACTCACCCGGCGCAGCCCAAGCCCGGAGGCTCAGCTGCCCATGCTGGCGGGTGAAGACTGACGGCGAACAGTCGCCGTCGAGTAAGCAAGGAGGGCCGCGGATTGTTTTCGCACAGCCGAAGCCGGTCGAGCAGCGTGGCCGACTCGGCCTCGGCGCCCGTTTGGCTTTTCGAATCAACGGTCAAGAAGACGGTGCTCGTGCGCACGTTCACCGGAAACTTTTCCGCCAAGCGAATAAAGCTGCATCAGGGAGGTGTGGTGACCTCTGTTTCAATCTGGAATACAGCGCGAAGACCTCTTCGAGGCTGGTCCCATTTGGCGGCTTGTCGATGGGCATCTGAGCTGCGAGGCTGACGCGCACCAACCCAAATTAATCGGCAAAAGATGCCGGCGTGGATCCGCGCTTCTGATCTGATTCCTTGCTTGAAGTAGAGCGAGAAACCGCGGAATTCCCGCTCGGCGAACCAAGGCTGGCCAGGGCCCAGTTAGGCCGAAACTGGCATTGAGTTCCGATGCTCACGGTGCTGCTGCAAGCCATCGAAGCGGCTTCTTGAGGGGCTGCGAAGACGGCTCTTCCCCGGTCCCCAGAGCTTGGACGCTTGTATGACATCTGAAAAACCATGTGTTACTGAATGACCAATCAGAATAGGAGGACACCCAGCCAAGTTGTTTGATTCGGGCTCTAGCTGTGTAGTCCCACCACGTTGTTTCAAGCTTTGACAAGGGGGTGTGAGTGCCAGGGGTCGGAGTGTCACACCGTTCCCAAACCCACACACCATGCATAGCCACCCTCTGGCCCGACTGACACCCTCGAGTCATGGGAAACGGCTTCATCCGCCGGCATCTCGATGAAGGCGTGCATCCAAAAGCCCTTGCAGCACAGCCGGATCCAGCTGCGTACGGCTACAATGCTCTCCAGGTTTCGAAGCAGGCGCGTAGCGGCACTGGCGGATCGACGGAGTGTTCGCCGCCAGGCCAGCGGCGGACCGCTCGATTCCGCAGCAACTCCAGCAGAGCTGTAGACCTTGCGGCACCCAGCGCTGCACGCCTTCCGCCGCATCCCAGGGCTCTCATCGTGCGCCCTCTCCACCGTTGTCGGGCTCATGAAGGGCCTGGGCCTGGGACGCCTGAGAAGAAAACCTTGACCCCAAACGTCTGTTCGTCGCTACCAGTGGGAGCGGCCCGGGACATCGATCCATGTCGGACAATCAAACAGCTGGGCCAGGTTTGAGCGGGTCGGCCACCCGCTCACCGGCGACGTCGTCAAGGCTCTCGGAGGTGCGGCTACGAGAAAGTACATGTCGCGTCAGAGACGCCACCCGCCTGGCTACGTCGAAGTTGCTGGCTGATGAGCAGAAAGAGACCGACCGTTGGATTCCTGGGCCGTGCCGTCGGCTGGTTCTTCTGAGCAGAGGGATCACCTGGTTCGGCGGATCCTCTCAGACAACGGCCCCTACCGCTCTGGAAGACTGGCGAAAAGCCCTTGTCGCGCCTTGGAATCTCCGTAAAAGGGGCCCTCCGCACCAAGCCCTTACACGCCGCAGACCCAACGGGAAGGCGAACGGTTCATCAACAACACATCCTGGCGGATGGGCTTCCGTGATCGGCCTACACAACATCGGTATGAACGCAACCGCTGGCTACCCCGCTATCTGGGGATCAATTAACGCAGCAGGTTGCCACATTGGTCTCGGTGTGCTCACGCCTCAGCAATGCCTCCAGCGGCTGCTGATCGCTTGAATTGACCTGGTGAGAAAGCACATCTAGCGATCTGCGTTGTGCTGCACAGCCGGGCGACGCCGGCCAGCTCAAGACCTTGTGAGCTGCAGTGGCCTGCTTCCGGACACTGTACGCGATCGCACCAAAATCACGGTGAATATACAAGGCGAGAAACCCAGCGGTATCAGGCAAGCGGCATGAAGGTATCAGTGAACAAATCGCTCTTCCTGTGGGTGAATCAATGACTGGATGTCTCCCTCTCAAGCTAGAAGTTGAAAGGCCAATCACAATTCAGGTTGCGATTGATCGTGTCGAGAACGTATGAAAAGATCACCACAGCGCCGCCAAGGCAGCGCTCAGCGGCTTCGCCAGACTTGATCCAGAGTGTTGCAGAGAGGCACGGGTTTCCATCAACCAATCCTCCTGGGATATTCCCTGTCATGGCGCGGGCATCCTCCAGGTCGGGCTGGAGCGAGAGATCGAACAACCGTTCCACTGCACCAGTCCGCGGAAGGCTGGTGAGCTGGTTGTGTTGCACTTGAAGATGTTGCGATCGTCTCTTGAAGGCTCTGTGGAAATTTATCCATCAATAGGAGGCCTCTAGCGTTGGCCTTGACTGATTGTCCAGAGTTTGACTGTCAGACGTTTTCTGACAAATGTGAATAGATCAATGGCAACTATGGCGGGTGCCCATTTCACACGGTCGGCGTGGACTTGGCCGGCGAAAATCCGCGAGATCTGAGCGGCGAATTGGTCGGATTGGACAGCTGACGTTTGAGCGTGTCCTGGCGGAGGGCTTTCAGGCGCTCGGCACCAGGGCCATGGAGGCGACAGCCGAGCACCATGATCATCAGGCGGGCCCAGGACCGCCCCCACCGTTCGTCGCTGGCGTACGGGAAACCCCGCACCGCCAGGGTGTCGAAGTCGAGGGGGCCGCAGCAGAGGGTCAAACGCGCAGCTTCCATTGACCACATCAACGAAGACCAGCAGGCTGCCCACCAGCATCGGCCCTTCAAAACAGAGCAAGATGGAATGCGC
>Ga0163217_1018000_pt1 | contig 11916 bp, 8 predicted proteins | sample SynspAceP_FD_185933 | JGI IMG/M metagenome (GOLD analysis project Ga0163217, IMG submission 185933) | Saline lake microbial communities from Ace Lake in Antarctica - Synechococcus sp. Ace-P (PacBio error correction) | ecosystem: Environmental > Aquatic > Non-marine Saline and Alkaline > Saline ... | reverse complement strand
CAGGCGGGCGATGGTTGCCGGCTGGTGCGTCTGATACGGCGCTCCAGGTTAGTGCGGCAATCGCGAACAATCCTCTTCGGTATTACAAGCCAATGGCATTAATGGGCGCGCGAGCGCTTAAAATGAACCGCGGGATTTTGCCACGCGAGTTGGATAATTGGACTTATCCAGGACCTTGCCATAAATGGAAATGCCCGGTCCGGGGCTTTTTAACCATTTTTTTGAAAAATGTTTTTTTGAGTAAAGAATTGTGAAATTACGCACCAGGCGAGCCGTCTTGATGTAAACCCAGTTGAATGACCAGAAAACGTTGTTGTGGATTATTCGAGCACCAAACCTTGCCATAAGAAAATGCAGTTCGGTCATTGCGCTCAAACGGTATTGGTGTGCCGTATGTCGCCACGTGGAGTTCTTGGGTCTCACTTTGTCCGTCAAAACCACGTAGCGATTGGGTTACTCAATTCGGTAATGTTGTTGGCCGTACATGGAACGTTTGCAAGTGTGAGAATACCAAAATCAGCATTGGCGCTTGCGGATCTTGAAAACCTTCTATGTGCGGCTAAACTTGCTTGACGAGGATGTAGCCTTCGCGCTTCGTGCTCGTGAACTTGGTCGTTGCTTTGCAGTCTTGGCGATGAAGGAATGTTTGGTGGCTTTGGGAATGGTTATTTAATTATCTCTATGACTCACTTGAAGAAACTTACAAATGTTAGGCTGTTTTCTTTAGACAACGTCAAGCACGTGATTGCCAGAAAGTGCTTATAACGGATGACTTACAGAACGTATCAATGAGTTAAAAGATCAAGGCTTGCTGCAGAATCCAATGGTGCTCAGTTGTTTTTCATGGAAGAGTTGCCAATAAAAGAGGCGAGATTACACCATTAGCGTACAAAAAAAACGGGTGCGGCTTCTTGTATGCCACAAACAGATTTAGCGCGGTGCGTTTCCGTAACATTGCCTGAATGCAATCGTGTGTCTGTATTTGTTGATGCCGCCAGTTTTGCTCATTTCAACAATTTCACCTTGTCTCGCCAAGCGGCTTTGTGGTGAAACCAGAACACAACTGAACACATGCCTTTGGCACCGTGGATGGGTAGTGAGTGGGAGACCTTTAAAACTCGTTCCGGTGGCGTAGCGAAATATGTCAGACTTTATGGAAGAAGCGCAAGAGCGTGCTTATCAATTGGTGAGCGACCAAAAATCCAGACACTGCAGAAGAGGAATGGCGTAACATTGGCCGCGTTGTTGGCATTTGGCATCGGTGAAAGTACGCGGATTTGTCAAAACGTACCAGCGATTACGTGTTTCAATTGGATACTATGCTGAGCTTGAAGCAAACAGCGCCTATACTTGTTATACGCATATTCTCGCGTAGCAAGCATGTTTATAGCGTTCTGAGATCGATGGCGCAATTTAGCGGGCGGACATCGAGATTGAAGCACCAAGAGGAGCTTTAGCGATGAAGCTATGCCAGTTTGAAGAAGCTATTCAACAAGTTGCTACGACGGGTATGCCGCACTTTCTTATGCGCCTACTTGTACGATTAGCGGGCCCTTCATGAAGTTTCTACGAGAGTTGTCCTATTCTTGAATGCCGAAGATTTGATGTGGAAAAACAGTCGTCTACCATTTGCATTGAATACGGCGTCAACCTTAAAAAAGGTTTGTCTTTTTAGGCGATTGAAACTTAGAGGCATGTAATGTTGGCTTGGAATGTTGTTTGAGTTAATAACGAAAGCCCTTTCTTCTCGGAACAGCGCGCTTTTTATAAGATTAGAAAAAACGCGTTTAAAAGAGGGCGAAAGAATGGCATGAAAACTTTATATCGCGTTACACCGGTGGCACGATTGGATATGGTACCGTCTGGCAATGGGCTTGTGCTGATGAGCCTTTGCAGAAGCAGCTGGCTCAACAGTTGGGGTTTCTCCAACGAATTACTCATGACTTTTCATTCCAACGTTATGGCATTTAATGATTCATCGAATGCGACACCGAAAGAGTGGCAGGGAAGATTGCTAGCGACAATACAAAGCAAATGGAGGCGTTTGATAGACGTGTATTCATTACATGGACACGGACACCTGGCTTTACGCGGCGGCCTGTCTTTTATTTGACTCAATAGTGATAGCGATTATTGTTCACTGCGTTCGCAAGTGCCTTTATGTACTAGTTGAAGTGACGCCATGATTCAATGTCATGGGCGTATTTCTGCCTGTAAGCTCAGTCTATGAAAAAAGCGTGACCGGCGTCTGTTCAATTCTTTGGCGGTCGATTGATAGGAAGGCGGATCGAGCTCACAAGCGACACCAGTGACGGCAAGCCTTTAATTGCCACACCAACTGAAGCGTGCGTGTATAGGCATTTGACTGGCGCTGGCGTGATGCTGCACCTGGACGCATCACGGTGACGATTCCCAATTCCAGAGAGGACAAGAAGTGCAGGACGATCTGCCTAGTTTTCCCCGTTGCAGCGGAACATTGCAAGGTTATTAAATGAAAACGTCAAAGGTGCGGTGTATTGAGTTATGGTGCGGGCAACGCACCAGACAAAACACGGGCGCTTTCTGGCGCTTTTAAACGCCGCCACAAGCCGAGACGGTAGTGATGTGAATGTTAGCAGTGTGCGCAGGAAGGTAGCTTGGCAGGTGCTTATGCGGCGGGGTTCGGCATTGGTTCAAGCAGCGCGTTATTTCTGGTGAAAGACATGACCTATGAGGCAGCGTTTGTGACAGGTGCATTTTCTAATTGGTTGGTTAAGTGCTGAGGAAATAAAGCATTTTTGAGTTGTTTAGTATGGTGTGACGTTTTCTTAGTTTTACTTTAAAAGGGAATTTAGAATGCGTTTTTGTATGTGCTTTTTAGTCGTTATTTGTCGACGGGATGGTTATTACCGGAAAACTTCATCGTTCAGTCTTATCGATGACTAAACGTGTTACTTGGGCTATTCGCCTTCTTTTCGCTGGTTTTGCTTTTCATCGCCATTGACCTTGGTGCAGCGTCGCATTTTTCCTAAGTGGAAAGAGCTAGCCCTAAAACATATCGCTGATGCTGATGAATGGCTTTCTATCTTGGCTTCGCTTATGTCGCCTCGCCAAAGTTATGCCTGCAGGTATCATGGCGCTGTATTAGGTGCCTTAAAACCGGCCGTTAGTCACTTTGCTGCCGTTCTTAATAATAAAAGAGAAAACGTCGTTCAAGGCATTGTCGGTATGCTGATGCATTGGGTCGGTTTAATGATTGGTGGTGAGCCCCGCCTTAGAGCTCGGATATGAATCACGGCGGTGATGTTCCTTATTTACCTTTGCTTGGGCTTGCTCGGCTATATTCGCTCTGTGTCTCTTGGGGTCGACCTAGTCAAAAATGTCGCTCATCTCTCGGATTTTTAGTCAATGGCGATAACAAAATCTCGCCGCCCAGCTTGTGGTTCTTTTGGTTTTGTGCTTATTTTAGGGTGAAAGCTTTTTCCGTGGCAGCTGGATCGGTTCTTACTGATGTTTGAGGCCATCGTGATTGTATTTTGTTCCGGCGGGCGGGCGTATTGTTTAATGGTGTGGATTGGCTGAGAAAAGTCACAAGCTCGCAAAGTCTCAACGTCTTAATACTAGCGCCACCTTGGCGGCGATAGAGTTATTTTATATTCACAGAGTCCATGACAACGATTCGATCGTCGGCTTTTCGGTTGGACATCACTGGGTGTTATTTGAGTCAGAACTAAAAGCCAATAAGGGAATAATCACATCCACACTGGCAGAGAAATAACCATGATGCAAAATGTAGATACTTTTTAGCGAGTTAAATTCAATCTGCTTCGGCTCTATCAATTTTAAGTGCCGAACGTCGAGTTCATCGAACGTTTGATGATCGAATTTCAATTTTTGCTGGGGCAGAAGTGACTGTTGGTTTGTAGCGGTGGTGGACCAGTTTGTATTCTGGTCTATTGGTGGTTGAATTACCTTTGCTCCAAGACCATGCATTGCCGCAGCAGGCGGAGTAAAAGCAGAGCGTGGCAAATCTCCGATGTAATCCGCCAGTATCCTTCCCATCGAGTTCAAAGAATTCTCGATGGCTTTATGCAGGTCATCAAACTTGTGCGTTGCCTTGGATGCGTAGGTTCATCATCAAAAAACCATCGCCTTCAAGCAATTTTCGTACGCGTGTACTTGGGCCGTTGAACAAGCGTATCAAGGCGTTGGGACCAGCTCTATTTCGTCTAGACTTTCTGGACGATGCAGCATGACGCTTGTTCGGAATATGGAATTTGTATCATGAACGGAAAAATTCATCACAGAGAAAAACTTGTTGTCCCTGCTAATTATTCAGGGCGATGTTTGAGAAGGCAGATCCTGCTAACGCTAGGTTGATAGGCATTTTCATGGGCGTTGATGGCGACGCGGATGTGAACCCATAGAGATCCTTCGCCGGTGATTATGATAAAGCTAAGTGATGGATTTGTTCCCGAAGTGTCACCGCGTCTGGCCTTCTTTTCAAGGCGGTCTAGGTACATTTTGCCAGATGTTCGTCCATGATTTGGCCGATTTATAAAGATAGTCCCCAAGAGTTAAAGACCGTGTCGTGGCCGTCGTCGGAAGGATATTTTTAGCGCGTATTTACCAGCCCTTGCGACTTACTATGGCGAGCGTTCTTTTTACCAACTGCAGAATCAGGCATTTGCATTACCGGTGTCCGCGAAACTTCTAGCAGACGGGAGAGTGATTCGTAAATTATCGGCCTTAGACGAAACGCGTGTGAGTGCGGCGCGGAACGTTAAGCGCCAAACTCACGAGATTGCTTATGGGTAGTGATTTTTGTCGGGCAGGCTTTGCCATGTGCAGATTCCTTTTTTAAGTGTAGACACCTTCAGTGAAAGCGTCGTGTTAACTCATTACAAAATGTATTTTGCTCAAGTCTTCATTCTTCGATTTCGCCAGCTTGCTCATCAAACTACGCGGCTCTGCGGTTAATTTCGATGGGTTTGATCGTCGAGGCATGGTCGCTGCGGAAATAAGACACTTCCTTCAGTAACTATCCAGGCACAGTGTGTAAGCAGACGCGCACCGATTGTTTCTCTGTACGTTCGTTCCCTGAAAGCAATCTCAGGCAATCGACTGAATGCCTTCTTCGGTAAAGTTTGAGTTGTATTTTCTGTCTTCGCATAGAGCAACCATACGTTTTAGTGAGAGGACGCGCTTGGAGTTCAACAAATGCGTTTTAAATCGTCTACCTCAAGCATCGCAGTATCACCGCGAATGGGCAAAACGACCTTTGCAGCTCAGGAATCAAATCTGATGTTTAGAGACAGATGAAAAGACGGAAGAATGAATAAATGTGATCCTTTTTGTCATTGCCGTATTTTGTGCGACGGTACAACCTCAATCAAGCAATAGATCACGTGAAGAGCCTTCGCGCGTACTTCAGCGGCCTGAGCGTTCAGAGCCTTTGCGAACTTTGTCTATTTCGTCTAGAAAACGATTGCCGTTTTTGTTCTTTACGCGTACACCGCACTGAGCTTTTCCCAGTTTCTTCTCATGACAGTTTAGCCGCTTCTTCATCTCGGACCTTGGCGTTAAAGTTCTTTTTACCTTCAATTTACTTTTTGGTTTTTTGCGATCCCAAAGCTTGAAAACATGTTTTGCAAATGGCTGGTCATCTTCCATGGCCTGGCGGCGTCATAATTCCCACCCTTGCGTGATGTTCAGCAACGTCGATGTCATTTCTTTGTCGTTCCAATTTGGACCTTCGCGTAATTTTTTACGGAAAGTTTGACGTGGGGTGCTTTGCGTTGCTTCTTAACTCTGGAGCTTCTCGCCACGAGCTGGCGCAATAAAACGTCATAAGGATGCGATCTGGCTCTCTTGGTCGTTCATATGGCTGGTCAGATTGTGTGTGTGACGCTCTCTTTCCTCGCGTCTCGTATTTTGTATCTGGCCATTATGCTTCGCTCTCGATTGAATGGATTCTACGTCTCGCGACATATCAGCTTAGCCACACTTCCGGTGAGAGTGTGTTTCTGGCTTTCAATTGTGCAATATTGTTGAACGGCGCGCGGATTTGTGATATGCTTTGCGCTACGGAGCGATTTCTGTTTTTACCCTGAGTCCCTCGGATCGCTTTTGCGTATTCCAGATATACTTCTATCGCTCTGTCTTTTTTGGCGTAATCTTCGGCCGGTGTGTGTGTGTGTGTGTGTGGCTCTGACGGCCATGCGGTTACGCCAGCCGCAATGGGCCCGGCTCGTTTTGTTTTGGTGCAAATATGTGTTTGTCTAGCGGTTAACCGTCTCTCTTGGGGTACATGCTGCTCATTATCAAATTTCTCTTCTATTCTTGAATGATGTGTGGAATCGGCTATCGGCCTTGGGTAGGCGGATTGACTCAAGTTGTGGTCAATGCGATTCTTCAGGTTTTTTTAATGTGATTGGGTGAAGACAGACCAAATTATCCGCGCAAGGTTGAGACTTTTCTCAACGATTTTCTTTGGCGATCAGGATCTGTGTGTCGATCAGAGTCCGCGAGCTGCCGCTGTCTGCCGAAGTACGCCAGAGCCGTGCAAGGCGCCGTGTGAGGTCACGACATCACCTGTACCAGTGATGATTAAGGTGCTTGTCTATTGTACGACAATAAGCATGGCTTCTATTTGCGCAGAGCTCTGTCTGAACGCCAGGTCTGCGACTTTAGCAGTCAAGCGGCCCACGGACAAGATGCCTTTGAGGTTTTTCGAGTATGCTTTCGAATTCGTTCGATAAATAGGGTGAAGGCATCGGCTGTGCGCCGGCGAGCTGCATCACTTCTCCACGATATAAGCGACGACACATTTTTCGAGCTTGCCTTTCATCCACGTGTTGGCCTAAAGAAAATTGTTCCATCTGCCGCCGACGGACTGGTTGCCTTACGTACAGTAAGAATCGTTGTCATGGTCTACTCCAGTTTCGGATTCTAATAAAATGGGGCGAGCGAGCAGGATTTCAAGCAATGATTGCATTACAAGAGACGCTTTTCACTTTATGTATCAATATAGCCGCAATTCTGAGGGATGATTGCCTCTTTTTGACTTTATTAAAGAAGTTAGGCGATATTTCATCGAAACAGTTTGTCTTCACCCGATTCATTTTGAACGGATTATCATAGGGCCAAGAGTAACCGGTACCAAGGTTTGCTCGCTATTTGCCGATGTCTTGCGAACATTGGCTTCGACTTAAGCGCGATGATGATTAGCTCGCTTATCATTGCGGTCGGCGTCTTCTGGACTTGCGAAAAGAAGCGGCTGTAGATGTTATAGAAAATCTGGTTCCCGCGATGGTGTTGATGGGTAGCTCAACATGACTGGTATCGACTTCGCTGTCCTGCCAGTATTGATAAAATCAAACGGGTACTTTTTTAGTCTGTTTATTTCACTTTCTTTGGGTGTGATTTTTCAATTTCTTTAGCAGCGGTTTATACTACAGGCTTTGATTTTTTTCGATTGGCTTAGATTTGGGTTTTGGCGCAACTTGATTGTGTTGCGTTAATCCTGCGTAAAATAAGGCCACAAGATGCGGGGACTCAAAAGCCATACCACCAAGCGGTTTTGCGTTTTCGCGCGGAGGTGAACGTCGAGTCGCGCCTTTTCTGGGACGACTTCTTCTTGCTGCTAGTTGATGGGATAAACATAATTAGGCTTTTGGCTTTTTTAATATTAGACGTCAATTACGACGCGACTCATTTGCTTGCTAGATCAGTAAGTTTCACCAGTGATCGAGTCGATTGCGAACGACAATTTTATGCTGCGCTTGTGGATTGTTCACACCAATCTGCATCTTGGGTCGCATTGATTAAATCGCACGATGAGCAGATTTGATGAAAAAAGTGCTCGGTGCTGGACTTGCTTTACGAACAATGATTGCCGCGTAAGGCAACAGGTAAACGTCTTTTGCAGAGGGTTCAAGTCATTGTCGCATCGCAGACAAAAAGGCTGCATTAGCTTCTGTTCATGGGCAGGATTCAGGCTCGTACGCTGACTTGATGGAAAGCGGTACGAGAGCGATTTGCGCTCTGCTAATCATCAATGGCAAAGTGTTCTGTAACCCAAGTTGCAACAAATTCGCTGCGGCATGATCTGGATGTAGGTTTGCAGCCAAAACTTAGCCCCGTTTTTTTGCGCGCACTGCGCGCCCAGAGACTTGTGTTACAAGCTGAAGCAGTGCGTATCCATACCTTTAAAAGTCTGAGAAAGTATCGCTCTGTGTTCCAGGCGTATCCATGATGCTAAACGACTACACAGCTATCGGAAAAATGTGGTGCTCCTTTCGCCGAGACTTCGCAAGCAATTTAGAATCTAGTCTATGCTCTCGACTGCTACATGGAGTGTTCGGGATATTCTTTGCCATCGCCTTGCGCTTGAGTGTGTCTCGGTCGATTCGATAAAATGGACGTTCTTTAAAAGGTGTTGGTGATTGTTCTCTGTGTTCGTGACCACGGTGCGTGTGTGTAATACTGTTCTTCGGTGATACACGGTGATTGTTAGCAAGGGTGTTGTGTGATTATCTCGTGTCAATGATGGCCAATGCAGTTTGCTTGGCGGTTATTGGTGGGACAGTGAGATTACATCCACAGTTGATCGCAGCAGCCGCTCCAGCCGCATTGTGAACATTAAACTGTCGCGCGGTAACCGCGCCGGTTTAGAATATCATAACTTGTTCTTGCGATCTAAGCACAGTTTGATACTAGCAAGGCGTGTTCGCTAAAGCGTGAATCAAGGTTTTCCTCGAGATCCACTCCGTTTCCATTTCTGGATGTGACGCATTGCCCGCTCGCTTACGAAGTTTTAAAGCCAAGTGTGAATTTCTTTGAAAGCGCACTTTGTGTTAGCTTCGTAGACGGTGTGGGCGATGCTTAATAAGACAGGAATGTCTAGCTTTTGCGCGCGTTTTTATTCGCGAGATTCCCTCGAGCGTTCATGATAGCGAAACCTTCGGTTGGTTAGTAAAGAGGTGTTTGCGTTCGGTTTTCTTTAGCCAGATTGAGCCCAAGATTGTGCAGGGGAATACCGCAGAACCGCGGGGCGATGCGTTTGCGCGATTACTAGGGACGCTGCCGGGACGAGCTCAGGTCTTTCGCCGGGTACGACCAGCCAGGCATCTCAGCCCAGCCGTTTTAAGGGCTCTCGACTCGTATACCTATCACGATCCAATTGGAGTTAAGCATAGAGCTTGCCTAAATGGTCTTAAGTGGATTATGGGCCATGAGTGCCTTTTACTTACTAATTTTGTGGGCAGGATACCCGAGTAAAAGTGTTGCTTCGCTCACTCCTTGATTCATAATAGCTAGTGCTGGCTCAATTTAGCAATACTGGGGGGGAGGCCCGGAGAGACCCTCTATTATATTGGGGAATGGTGTTTTAGCAGGCACGGCCTGTACTCCTAATGCAGATTCATCGGAAAACTAAGTTTATTCGCTATAATTTCTATTTACTTCGTCAGAGGGTTACTTGTTGCCACTTGAAAGGATGTTAATTGACTATCCCAGGTTCCGGTTAATTTTGATCTTGAGCTCCATATATCGAGGCTCGGGTATATAACCGCTGGATGCGCGCTTTGGTGGAATCCCCAAACGTGTAAACCGATCAGGGTTTGTGCAAGAGTAATTGGTAGATAGACTTAATTCTTTAACTTAATAGAAGAAGTGGTCAGTACTTCGTGACTGTACCTTAGTATCCGATGACGCTCGGATTCTATAACTTCTCCTGTGATGCATCTCGCCATCTTCCAGCCCATGGTTATTCACTGGTAGCTTATTCGCGACTTCGCAGTCGGATACTTTCTTTGGCTGTCTGATGATTAGAGCACCGGGTTCGTAAGTAATCATGCTCAGCTTATGTTTAGGTTATTGTGCGCAGCTCTCGCGTTGTATATTATCAGGCGAGTGATTAAGATATCTTTGGTGTTTTAAAGTCCGCCAGTGGTAATTTGCTCCTTGCGCCTATCTAGGCAGGACAATTGGATACTCCGGCCATCTCTAGCAGCTCAAGACGGGGCATTTTTAAGACTACATGCTTCAGTCGCAGTTCTTTAGTATGTGTGGGGTTGAACCGGCGTCAAGAAGCTGATATGTTTTGTTCGCGGAGATGAGTCGTTAGCTTCCAAACTGATGTGAGAATCTAGATAAATGGAGTGAAGATTTATTTTTCCGTGTGGCACCAGATCCTTGCTCCGGATTACTGATTCGGTACCTAGTTAGCACTCAGCGCTCCTCCTCATATATATAGTCACTAAGATTAGGATCGTTAATGAGACGTGGCATGACTTTATCCAATCCCAATAGCGTAAACCATTCCATCCTCCAGCCACTGCTGTTAAAATTCGAGCTGTATTTGGGCGTGGACGCGCGAATTGGTAATCATCGCACTTGTAAATTTGTTGAACATTTCCTTCTTCGACAGCTAGTGAAGAATTTGAGATGGTCTCTAGGGAATCATTGAGAATCTTTTCAGCAAAAACTAGAGCATGAAAGCGCTCCGTTTGGACCTGCTTTTAAGAGGAAATGCTCCAGAAGAAAAGAACATCCCTAAGTTTCTACCTCCTTCTAAACAATATCATCTAACGTTTCGGTAGTGCTTGCTGAAAAAGTTCGAAATCTTGTTCATCATCAATCAATTCATATTGATGACATCAAATAACTTGAAAAACCTAGTCAACCCCAATTTTGATCGGATTTCATTCTTTTATCAAGGTCCATCAAATATTAGGTTCACCTTCATCTGGTCTTCCATTTCCTTCACCCTCGTTCAATTACCTGGATAAATTAGATTGATTTGCGACCAAGCCCATCGAGACCAAACATCAGTTATTTTTGGGCTCTCCTTGTATCCCCAAATTCCATGTATCGTTAAGATTCGGAATAACTAAGCCTAATTCCATATCATTCATCACCAGTCCACCAGTAAACCAGATTCATAAGCTGGATCTGCTCAAGTGGGTAAATAAAAATGGTTTTCAAATTTTTGCTTCTATCATAATTGTAGCTTCTACATGCTTAAAATATTAGCCTGTCCTTTTCATTAACTTGACCAGCACCACTTTTCTCTCTCTTCATCACAAATCCATTTCCCTCGTCATTATCCTTACTTATCGAATTGAATTTCCTGGAGATTCAAGAAAGGGAATATCCTGCTGTACACTGGCCCCCATAAACCTGGTGATTCCTATTTCCATCATGATCCCACGCAAAAGCAATATCTAGTTCTGTATCATAAGCACCCTTCATCATTCATCCCCTGAATCATCAGTTTCCCAAATTTCCCCAATCGTATATATTGAGAAAATAAACTTCATCGTAATCAACATCACCAATTTCATTGGTGATTTTCATATAACCCCCAAAAAATTAACCATCCTGAGCCTAAGGGGTGATTCCCATTGAAATCCACGAGCCTTAACTTCTAAGCCTTACAAACACCTCCTTCGTGTTTCATCGCCAGTACCATGGTATATTATGGACGAGGTTGCTTTTTGTCCATTTCTTCGTCTTCCGCATCATTCATAAACGAAGGTAAGTAAAGTTTCAAAAATCGGCCTTTGGAATACTCCTTTACCCCAAACCATCCATTCCACTGGACCAAAAAAAAGCCCAATCTACTGGAACGATTCAGGCCAAAACTTGGGCAAGTTCTAATTATCTCACTTTCATTGCTGGAGGAATTCTATTGGCACATGGGTTTTGGGGAAAAAACCGACTATAGTGGTGCAAAATTCCCCCAAGGTACTTTTAGAAAAATAGAGGATTCGAGATCGATAAAACTCTCTGTACAGTTTGGTGAAAGACAATTGTGGGAGTTTAATTCGTAATTTCCAAAAAAGCATTTCTTTGTTTTTTTTGGGCAAGATTTACCAAATTTAAAAAAAAGGGGCTAGCCAATTTTCCCCTTTCCCCTCTTTCCCCCCCAAA
>Ga0163217_1048695_pt1 | contig 11917 bp, 8 predicted proteins | sample SynspAceP_FD_185933 | JGI IMG/M metagenome (GOLD analysis project Ga0163217, IMG submission 185933) | Saline lake microbial communities from Ace Lake in Antarctica - Synechococcus sp. Ace-P (PacBio error correction) | ecosystem: Environmental > Aquatic > Non-marine Saline and Alkaline > Saline ... | reverse complement strand
GCGCCGCAGATTAAAAAAGTAAAAAACAGGCGTATCGAGGCATAGCCCAATTATTTCTCAATGTAATTTTCCATGGACGATAATCACACAACCCTTACCCCTACTTAACGACTAAAATGATGGCTGCGCCCAATCCAAATTCACCTGATACGAATACGGTATGCATGCCTCTTTAAGTCATTAGGACGAATAACTTTACCGCACCCTATTTTTCCGGTTTTAGGTCCGGATTTGCCTCCCCCCCCACAAATTGGTGGCTTTCTACAAAACGCACGGCTCAACATGGTCGTTCTTTGAAAACAGCGATTTTTTCGGAGTTTTACTTTAGGCAAAAATCGACTTGATATTCTGCATCCGCGAATAAAGTTCCTGTATGACCTTTTTGACGACCAAGCCTTTGACTTCGTATAACGGACGTGTCAACACCCATCGATTCCTATCATTCAGAGACTTGCTTCGCGTACATCAATCAAGCTTTGAAACGCTTTGATGATCGCAGTTACCTAAATTCCATGTGTTGCTCCCGGTTTCTTTACAAGTGTTTTATATGATTTTTTATTGCAAGTCAGCTGGAAACTACAATAGAAAAACAGACCTTGCCACAAATAGAAAAAAAAAAAGATTCATATCATTTCAATTACCATATATGAAAAATAGGCAAACAAAAACTTGATTTTATTGCACCTATTTTGGTTTCGCAATTTACGTTTCATCCCCTTCATTGGTGCAGCCAAAGAGGTTTTTTTTAAGTGAATGGGCTAGGCCAGCGGAAAAAGATATTTCGTTAAATAAAGTTACATCCAGTTATAGGCGCCTTTACTGTTCATACCGCCAAAAGACCAGCAGCGAATTCAGCTGTCATTAGAGTGTTTTATCCTTATGCAACAAACGGAGGGTCTAACTGCACTGATGAACATTACCAGCCACGATTCCAACAGCAACAATTCGATTTGAAGGGCACTCTGACCGCCCTAGGATTGATTTCATGAATCAGAACCCAGAATATCTTCAAGCACATAAAGCCCAGCATCGAAACTTATTTATTAGATTTTTCTCATGGATTTTTATGCCAATAATTGCAGCAGCTCGCCAACTCACCACAGAAGATACAACGGGCTTAGCCTTATTACCTTGATTGTTAAGTAAACGGGATGCGCAAAAAAAAAAAAAAAAAAAAAAAAAAAATTCTTCCAATATTAAATTTAGTGATATTATTCGGTGAGCGCTACGCAGAGCCAGAAAGGTTCGTTATCTGTTAAAAAAAATATTTTGCTGGAAGTAGTTGGAAGATCACTTGCTTGCTACGAACCCGCGACTTTGAAGCGATTAAATTTAAAAGCCATTGACAAGAGGCCTACTAGCGCAGTGATTGGATAGGATTAAGAGGGAACTTTATGCTTTTTTAACATGCCTCAAAGCACTCTATGCCTTGATACTTTATTCATGGACAGTGTCGACTCGCAGCCGGAAGTGCTCAAAAATAAAAAATCGTAGACTTTAAGCCTGATCGTAACTATGTTCTCAATCTCACTCCATTTGCTCTGGTTTTTACTGTCTTACTGGGGGTTAAACGGCAGAATCTATCTTTCCTGTAGGAAAAAACCACCCATCATTCAAGCTGAATTTAGTTATTTGTGGATACCAGCAGCTTTTCTTACCCCACTGAGGAATTACTGCACAAGAGGATGAAATATCCACAGTGAATTACCTGCGTTATTTCAGAAGAAAATACAGAGATAGGGGGGAAGGTCCAAAGCTGCAGAGCTTGGAAGAAAGCCCCCCTTTCCTGGCGAACCCGACTTAGAAAAAAAACAGGTCGAAGATGAGCCAACTGATTACACAACGCCGGAGTAGAACAAGCTACGGAATCCCCTTTATTGATGACACCTTGCCTGCCCTTGAAGCAGCAAAAAACCAAAAAAAAACATCTTTCAACAAACCTCTGCAAGATATAGCCAAAAAGCCAAGTTTGAAATTCGTATCGGACAAAGTAGTTGAAACAGCTTAGCGGCGCAAGCAGCAAGCGAATTATAGACAACCAGCGAAGACCACAAAGTTTAGGTGCCGCTGAAAGCGATTTCGTTTCTTGCACTGAGGAAGAAAGGTTCGAAACAAAAGATGGACGGACAGCTGTTGACTGCAGCTTCGCATCCAGTCAAACCTTAGCCACCGTTGCTGCATTCATGAGGTGGTGGTTAAAATATTTGCAGTGAACCACCAACCCTTTGACGCATTTCATTTCAAAAAACGCTTGAATAAGACTGCAGAATTGCCGCCGATGAAAAACAAGATATAGCAAATCAACTTAGTTACACTCTACTTAGCCAGTAATATTTTTTTTTCCCATTAGACTCTTAGACTTTTCGGTATCGATAGGCTCACCTGCACATGCTAATTCGGGTGCCTGCGGTTAAAGCCACAGTTTATGGCAGGGTAGACTAACGGTATCTTGACCAGCCTGCTTTGCTTAACCTTGCCGCTTGCAATATCAAAATTGAGCGATACTCAGACCCATCGGGAAACGCCTGACTAATGACTTTGGCGCCTGACGCTGTTGATAATCAATAAAAAATTTGCCATGGCCCCGCTTGAACCACTCAAAATTGACCGGCTTGATTATTGTCTTTTACCCATCCCACGTCGTGATCAGAATATATATTATCAAAGCCACTAAACCAACTGTCGCGATAGTCATCAGTCGTTCCTGTCTTTACCGGCCTTTGATTATCTTGAAATGGACTATGAATTTGTATTGGCTGTGCCCTCTAATGTCACCTTATGCAAAGCATAATTAAGTAGGGTAAGTTGCCTGTTCGTCGACCCGTGTTGCTGAGCTACATGTTATCAAAAATGCCATAACAGTTGATTGCAGGCGACATTAATATTCGCTAATGCTATGGCAGAGGCAGATAACGGCCATGATTGGCCATAGTCTGAAACATGTTATTAACGCTTGCACAGGAGAAAAATTTACGGCACCTAAGGTCAGGGCGATACCAAAGCCAATATTCCCTCCTTTCTACACCTAAACGCCATATATGTATTCCGGTTATCGTACTCAAAACAAGCTCCATACCTTAAGGAGACAGTCGGCACATTCAAGGACTGAACCCAAGCGCTGTCAAACAATGGCACTTGTCCTCGAAAAAGTTTGTCTGAAGTTTTTTTTGGCTCCCATTACTTTACCTTTGGCTTACTCTTCGAGTTTAATGGGGCTCCATCGGCCAAATAAAGTGGCCAAATTTTAACGCGCCAGGCTGCTTCTAAACAGTAAGTAAATAGCTGGCTTTGATAGGGAGCCTATTGCACGTTATTGCATCTAAGTCTCGATTAAAGCCGCATAATTAATCTCACCGCACCACCGACTAATGCGCGAACCTCTCCTTTTGCGATCTCGGTTCACCACCATTTAGCCCCTTTCAAAACTGGCTTAAGACCAAGGCGTTTCTTCTTGTTTCCTTACCCCCCTCTGAAAGGGCTAAATCGCCTTGATTGCGCATGGTATCTAAGGTAGTAAAACCTTTAATCCTGGACTGGCGATATAGAAATTAATACACATCACGCAAGTTTCTCGACTCACCATATCCATGAACGCGGATGCTTTTATTTTTTTTCAAATGGCACCTGAGGCCAATTGCAAGAGTATTTGGCGACGGATTGTTTATAGTCCTTTGCGGGAGTGCGTAAATTATTTTCGCATAATACGCCAATACCAGGTCACGTCTTGCTTTCACGCGCTCTTGGATATTTCGTGGATTATAAAAACGAAGCCTTTTATATGCCCACGTAAGGTGCCATTCATCATACGCTCCAATTGCATTGATGGGTCGGTCAAAATAAATACTGGCTAAGCCAAATCCAAAAAACACCATTGTTACATTTTGACAGAAACACTTCGTTCAAATAGGTCTCCAAGAATTTCACTCTTCATATATTTCGCATCAATAAATTAGCCGCCATAAAAAAGGCTTTTTCACTTTACGAGAATGGACTTTTCATTGGTAAAAAAAGATTTTTTACAATTGTTGAGTTAGGTACTGGCACCTTGTACCGCTCTACCCGCAGCTTATATGTGTAAGCCAACAGTCACGCAATATAGGACATGGCTGCGGACCCGTGATGGCTGATAAAATCATTTGTCTTTCGACTAATACTAAGCTTGATAAGGCTGGGGGCACTTCAATCTAATCTAAAACTACACATACGCATCTTCACGACCACCGCTAACCAAGCGTGTCACTAACCAAGTTCAGATCGAATTTGTTGTAAAATCATTACAACTTGGCAGCTCGGTAATCTTGCTTAATGCGGCTGACTCTGCCACTTCGATATGACGAATGTCTTCGCATACCGTGGGGGAAATCAAATTTTCGGTCTCACAAAGCTATTGTTTTAGCCCAAAGCTGCGATACTCGCCCGAACTATCAGCACGTCCCTACCTTGCGATAGGCCAAAATTAGCTCATCAACCAGATTCAGCCACGGATTTCTTTGCTTCAGCTCTAATGTTTAATGCGAGCAAAAATTTGTGCAGCACTTGCCATTTCGTTACCGGGCAAATTTAGCTGTAATTTGGCATTTTAAGTAGAAAACCGTAAGCACTAATAGCACCACTACACCAGCGATTAATTTCACACCAATGACGGGCTGCGTAACCAAGTAAATGGGTTGATTTTTGCCGCCACAAAGTCTTTTTCAAATGAGTGTTTTGGCCAAGATTTGCTGCTGTGTCTTTGTTGGATTTTACGCATCCAGGATAGTTTCATATTCTATTTTAGGTTGTGGTTGTTTGCTGCAGAATTGCCGGGATCATCTGCAAAAATGACGAGGGTAACGGCCTTTCATTTTCTTTTTGAACCTGTTTTTATGTGCCACTTGCAAAAACCTGGTAGGTCTTGGGTAGTTTGCAAAAGGTCTGCTCGCCGGAGATTAACAATGCGATAGTTAAAGGGACGCTTTCCTCTAGCAATACTGGGGTGAATTTGTAAAAACCGTACAATTCCTGCATTTTCACGGTTAAAGTTGACCTCGTCCATTAATTGACCGTAACATAAAGATGTTTGGCGCCCACTGGGGTAACAACAGTTGGCTGGGAATAGTTGTTCAATAGTTTGCCATTGTGCCAACGAAAATTGATTTTTTAATAAGGCGTAAAAAAATCAAGTTTAAGTTAACTGCGCCCCAGCAGTCATTTTGCTCAACAAAAGCACAAGCCATCTGTTAGGAAACGTAATAAACCGTCATTTGATAAATCAGGTAATTGTTCCTCGGCAAATAAGTTGTTGTTGCAGACAGGTTCTATGTTGCAAAGATAAACATTCATCATCAAAACTGCAGACAGACGTCAATACCCTTATCGACTATCACAGGAACGCCCAAATTAGATTGTTATCTTTTGTTGTGCCGAAGATCTAGGCCAATTGGTCTTTTGTCAGTCAGAATACTGCCCCAATTTCAGTTCTCGACTAGCGGATATTTTTCTGCCGATTATCCCACGCGAGCACGTCCATGGTTGTTCGATTGATTCGGCGTTAAATAGTTAATATACGGTTTTTTATCAATCGGTTCAGCAGTAAAACGTATTAGCTGCATCATCTTGCTGGCTGCGTCCGTACATAACATATCGGCCACCACTAACCAGTCAGCGCCGTGCATCCCATCCTCTGCGTAATTTCCCCTCTGAAACCACCACTATAAATAAAACCGCCCATGCTGTCGCGCCTTTGCCAACCTCTGGCGGAAAGGCAAAAGAGCAATAAGGTTGCAAAACATTCTTCCAAAGGCCACTGTGCATGAACACCAATTTACTTTTTTATCACCACATCGGCGTACATACTGCAAAGACCATGGGTTTTTATGTAGCCAAACAAGTAACTGAGCCTGAGACTAAGTTGTGCACCAGCGCCCATTTCCCGAGAGGGTCTTTGTGTTTCCAACAATAGGTTAGCGAATAGCACAAGCCAAAACTGAAGTGAGCCTGGCCCCATCCTCAGTGGTATTTTAGCAACATGTTGGCAATACTAGGATGACAGGCCTAAACGATGAGCCTGACGCCCCTTGTTAGTCACTTTAATGCTGACTATTCTAACAAACCTAAGCTGCAGCAACAATTGTTGCGGCCTGCTCTAATTGAGGACACTGGGGAGTCTAATAAGTTAAGTTTGTTTAGCTCAGACCCCCAAACAGCAGCCTCTAAAACATAAGAGACGGCCATATCAGTATGTAAAATTTCTGCACTTGACTGGGCACTCAGTCGATTGCTGCGCCTCCTGAGCTCGATAAAACCGATAACAGCTACGGACAAGACGCAGCTCGGACCAAGCACGCTGGGTGCAGAGGGCTTGGTATATTTTTTGACTACGTAACTGATTGATTCCGCCGTTTTAAATTGAAAAATGGCCACCATTTTCAATACCACTGCGATAACCAACTTCAGCAATACCTTAAATAGTCAAACTGGTCTCTTGCAATTAGTCGCCAAGACTATGTTTACGTTTCTGATAGAAACTAGGCATTCAAAGGCACGTTGTGCTTGCTGACTATTCAGTTCCCATAACAAAACTATGCACTTCGACTTGTCCCGCTAAGCTCCATGGTTAAAGTTCAGCAATCCGCTAATGTCAGCAAACCCCAGGCAAAAAGATCTAAAGGCATCTTTTTTATGTGGGGAAAAACACTAGAGCACTAAACTTAGTCATTTTTATCAGCAAGGAAATCTTACTGACATCAGGATAAATGCACGTCCACGGAAAGCATTCATTCCCTGTAATTCTAATAACATAGCTCAGGCAGCAATACTCTAAGCATCAACATCCATGGTTGCTGAATCACTAACAAAACGCAATCTTCACGTAAACATTTGTTCACCTCTAATACACAGGCAAAGAAAAAATTCAGCATGCACACGCGCATCGTGAAACTCTCAAAAATAATTAAAACCCCATATCAAGCTAGTTCTGGCTCGTGCTGCAACATGCGGGTCAGGATACCTTCAGTCACGCTTTCTACTTGGTGTTTAGTAATTACTTTGTTTTCGCCTCTTATTCGTAACCTACTGTTTGACCAACAGGTTCATTAGTGCTCTGCCAAATAAGTGGCAATATTGCGCACGGCGATACGTCTGGCTGCAACATGATTATTTTTTTGTTAGCAAATAAACCACAGCGTAATAGTGTCAGCGGAGAGGTTGACTTCCCCGCGCCAGGGTGGCGCAACAACGATGGCGTCGCGAACTAAAAGCTGCTTTTGCAGTTGTGGACAAAAATGAGGTGATGGGTAACAATTAAAATCTCGTTGTACTTAAAATTGAGTTTGCGATAAATAGCGCATATGAATAACAAAAATTAAAGTGAACAGTATTGCGTGCTTTTGTAGGACTTGGAACCGGATGCACAACCTAAACTTGCATAGAGAACTGGCGCAATAAGTTTGCACCCTTAATCAGGGCTTGTTCCTGCTGCTATTATCATATTACCCTAGCATTTTCTCGGGGCATATTAATCTGACCACAAGACCGCTTAGAAAACAGCATATGCAACTGATGATAAATATTACAGAAATTTTAAAGTCCATTTAGATATTTTTGGGTTATTGGCCAAAACCTAAAGCCTATTGTAGGTTGTTCACAAGCCTGCCAAACTCCATTAGGACTTGGTTCAAAATTCTCTCTAGTGTGCCACAGTGCAAAATATAGTTATGCAAAAAGAGATTATCAAGCCCCCTTACCTTAGTTAGGAAGTTGCACCCAAACCCGCCTGCACCGCTTCTTGCCCTGATTTACTTGCTTGCTGATGCCTTTTCATCGATTTATGAATTCCGTATCACTGCCAATGTGTAGTAAGCTATGTTATTAAAAAACATGCGAACTACTCCGGCATTAACCGCCCGAGCAGTGAATATCTTAATTCGTAGTGTTATGTGCGTCAATATTGCATGCATCGTGCTTGTTTGAATGTGTAAATATTATCAGAGCTCCACTACCAGACATATCACCTTGACATTAGCTATACCTTTTTATGTTCCTTCTTAAATTGACAGAGAAATCAGCCTAAGGCAGGGATTCAATGCATTAGAAGTGAAATTAAAGGAATAAAAACATGAAAAAATACTTCGTTTTAGTCAGTCTATTATCTTTTCTAAAAAAATTCCTGTTTTTAGCAACGAACTGTTGCCCCTACAAAGGTCTTTACTAGTTTCACAGTTTTCAACAATTAGGTCATCTCACCCACTGGGAATATTTGCTGCGGCTGTGCCCAGCGCGATGGCACCCCCTTAGTAACGATTAATCGATGTCAAAAATCTTCAGCAACTGTCTGCAATTGAAAAAAAAAAAAAAAAAAAAAAGAAATATTCCAAGCTTGTCAACTTCCGTCAAAGCTTAATTGGCTAACAATGAACGCTTGAGGGATTCAGAATCAATAAAAAAAATTGAGTGCCTAGTCAGCCAGTACAAACAGATGAATATTATGTAATGAATGACTGATGGAAATGATTAAAGATGCACTGTGGGGATATTGGTAGAAAAGCAAACGAGGTCCAACCAAGGTCCTGCAAAATATCGGACCTACATGCAAAATATTGCATTTACTACCTGATGATCCCGAAACTATATTTAGTTTAGCCGTTTCAAGGTGGCAGTCGCCTCCCAGTCTCTTCCATACAGAAGCCTATGAACTTAAGTATTATATACCGCAAAACGAATAAAGTGGCGCAACCGCTACCGATTAGAGGGCATCACTCCTTATCTGACCATAATAAAAATATTCTTTTTGTTTAGGTGAGGATGAGGAAGATGACATAAGTTACAAATCTTATTATCGAGACAGTTAATGAGCGATGAGTGGCAACTATCAGGTACCTATGCAAGCGACGGAGGGCACATATACTCCCTATTGCATTTACTGCCGAAATAAAGAAGTATATGGCCCTATCAAATTTAGCTGCATCCACCACGTCGATTTAAGTGGAAAGCCTAAAACCCAAGTCAAATGACCATTGAAAGCTCATTCATATCGAAAATGACAAGTTATTTAGGTGATACTTATTTTTGAGTCAAAGACAGCAATTGGTTTCGGCCAGCAAATATCACCCCCCCCCATGACAGAATTATAATAAGACCCTAACGAGATAACTTAAGCCCTGGGTTAGATAAGCTTCAAAGCAACCTTCTCCTAACGATTACAATTAATATTCACCAGTGCAACAAATTGATGAAAGCAAACTTATTGTTTATTGTTTCGTCTGGCTCGAGACCCCTGCTTATTATTTGTTTAATTACTCATTCAAAGGAAATGGCAATTTGTCGTCCCCAATTCAGCGCCTTTGGTCGAATCCTGACAAAATGGCCCAAGTTAAAACGTTCACTCTTACATTCTCTCAGTGATGCATCGGGAACTTAGCGGCTATTTGACCCTAACTAATCAAAAGCAGAAAACCTACCTCTGGTATAGTCTTGCCCCACGGTGCGTCCTCATGGACCAAGAGAACTTTTGGCGATTTGATTCCTGATGCACAAATGTTGCGAGTAGAGGCTATGCGGTATTGCAGTTGAACTTTAGGGGCTCGTGGTTACGGTCGCGACTTTCAATATTCCGGCTACGTAAATGGGGCTTTGGAAATGCAGGATGACTTAACTGATTGCTTACATACTGGGCGATCGAGTCCGGTGTGGCTGACGCTCAAAGAATTTGTATTTACTTCGCATCTATGTGCTATCTGCCAACCGTTGATGGGCGTGCGTAAAAGAACCATGATTTGTACAAGTGCGGCATGGCTATGTAGGTGTTTATAGCCTACTGATGTTTGAGGAAGGAGATATCCCCTCTAACCCAAGTCCGCGCATTAATTATTGCAAACAAGCCCTTGGTTACTGACCCTTACTGACTAGAAATCGTTCACCCGCGATATAATGTGGACAAGATTAAAGCCGCGTTATTTTTTAGTCCATGGCGGCAAAGACGAACGAGTTACCATCGAAACAGCTGAGTTTTCATTAAAGCAACTTTGATAAAAAGAAACTACCCTTATGAATTATTAAGTTCAAAGACAAAGAAGGTTCATGGCTTTATATAAGGAGGAAATCGCCTAGAGCTCTACCAGAAAATGCTGCTATTTTTAGATAAACATATCGGTAGTCCTAAAAACGGTTTGTTTGAATACGCCTGAGCCAAAGAGCCAGCCATTGATGTTTGGCTCTTTGTTGGCTCTCTTTTGGGGGGAATTTTTTTTTGGGGGGGGGCTTTTATTCAAACCCCAGCCTTTGAGGACGAGCATTGGTCGGATAATCTTCCATGCCCACTACCTGTTTTAAACCATTAACTGCATGGGGTGGCAACTTTTGTTTTGGGCGTTAAACGTGGATATCACTGGATGTAATTGCATTGGAGGACGATTTTTACCTAACGCGCATCACATCTTCTGCAAAAAATCCCATAGCCATATAAAATCACTTCATATAGCTTTGATGATTCCATAAGGCTGCAGTAATCAACAGCAGGGTGGAGACGATCACGAGTCCGCTAAAATCCAGCATCTTCAAAATCCGCCGCGCTGGGGGCTTCGTTCGCCAATTTACGGCCTAATTTTCTTTAAACGTTTAGATTAATACGTTCTGAATTTTGGCACTTCACGCCAAAAAAGCCGTGTCGCTACGGTTGCTTTAAAAAACAATTAATGCATATTTGATGGAAATTCAAGATTCGTAAGTATCGATTAGAACAAGGTCTTCTATTATAAAGCTTTGCATTAAAATGGGCAAGGTCCTATCGGAAAATGGAAAGTGCTCTTGCAAGCATCCACTTGCCCCCAAATCACTTAAGTTTACCAGCCCCGTAGACTCTTAGTGGCTCAATAAAAGCCTCCTGACAAACCATATAGCCACGCAATTAACCTGCAACCAAATTTCCTGTTTCTCAGTCTACCTCCTTAAAATTAACAATTTCTTGCTGGTAAATCTTTCAACAACCCTTCACCTTTGATAGCGCGGCATTTCCTTTCAGCATCGGCTTCACTATAAAATGATAGAATGCCACATAAGCCAACAAGATCGTTTACTTCTTTCATAGGAATTATCCCAAATCCAGCCATAAGACAGTGCCGATTGCCTGTGGTTAATTAAGGCCGAATCATGCCAGGATTAAAATTTTTTACTTTAGGCGAATGATGCATGGTAACCGCTTCTATTTCACACAGCAAGCCATGCGAACAATTTCCCCAAGCCCACCTTCATTTTCTCTTTCAATAAGGCGGGCTCTTGGGAACCCGTACAGTCTACAAATAAATCCGCTTCATATCTTTCCCCCTGATCAGTCCATCACCGGCAGTAATTTTGTCTGCCCCCCCATTTCTACCGTCAACTAAATTAGCCAGAGTAATGCCACAACTCCGCGCTCCGACAGAGAAGTCAACGTAAATTATGCTCAGCAAACTTATTGCGCGTTTTCATATGATATGATAGGCATAACTCCAGCGGTTGCCCCATAATCCCAGGGACCCAGCGTCTTTTAGCGGTTTGCCAAAACCCATTTCACAAATCAGTGGCTGTAGTTGAGGGCAAGGTCTCCTAAAAGGGAATTTACGATTCCACTTTGCAAACCAGCGTTGTTCCAAAGAATAGTCCGATGTAGGGTGGGGATTTGCATTTACGAAACTGAAGGGATGATGATAAAAAGTATTATTCGTTTTTTTATGACCCAGTTTGTATATTTAATTTGATTGTTAAAGGTTCGCGGGTCAGTGAGGCCCTTCATAAAATTCAACTTCCACTCGACGGCCAGGAGTTAACGGCCAAAATAGATGGACGAAATAGGAGGAATTCGTTTGCCTTCCCGACGAGAATTGGGCGGAAGTATTAAAATCAGGGGCCGGGAAACCCCCTTTTTTTCTTAAATTCTCCTCCTTTTTTCCCCTTAGGCGGAGTC
>Ga0163217_1003285_pt1 | contig 11917 bp, 12 predicted proteins | sample SynspAceP_FD_185933 | JGI IMG/M metagenome (GOLD analysis project Ga0163217, IMG submission 185933) | Saline lake microbial communities from Ace Lake in Antarctica - Synechococcus sp. Ace-P (PacBio error correction) | ecosystem: Environmental > Aquatic > Non-marine Saline and Alkaline > Saline ... | reverse complement strand
CGTTTTGCGCCACCCTGACGTTCGACACCGAGGAGAAAGCTGACGATGGTTGCGCCTTTCTGACGTACAGGGTCACCTTTTAGGGCTCTATATGGCCAGGGTTCGTGGATGCGTACGGGCCTGTTGCTGTTTGTATGTTCTACTGACCATTTCTCATGTGCTGGGCAAGCGGTGCAGCGCAACGGATTCAAGGCAGGGAAAGCGAGTAATCCCTGTCTGGCGAAGTTGCTGGACATTGCGCAAGGTTAGGGAGAACGGCAAAAAAACTGCAATCTTGAAAACCACTGGGTCAATCACCACGTAGTTGACGGCGCACGTGATAAGCGGCGAACAGACGGAAGGATTGCGTCATGTCGCAACGCGATGGCAAGCGTGCAGTCGAACGAGCGATGCCAAATAACCGGTTTCGAGACGCAGGTCGCCAATTCTGGTTGTCCAACGCGATGCAGCCGTCGCGCGTGGTTTGAAACGTTGTGGCCGGGCCAAAATGAACTGTTGAGCGCACCCAAAGACGCGTTGAAATGCGTTGACGCAGCCCCATCTAACGATTGCAAGGGTCGAAGCTGCGGCGGCTCGCGCAGCCCGTCGGATTGCAAGTTGACGGGATTGTCGATTTTGTATTACGCTCGCAAAGAACCAGGAACCAGCCGCATGCAAAGCGCTTGCGACGGCAAATGCTGCCCGGCGCTTTCGACGCCGAAGCTTGCCGATGCGAAGCGCCGCGGCAGAGCCCAGTTGCGTAAAAGCTGCAAAAGCGGATGCCCCCAGAATGCAGCGATGACTCCTTGCGGCTTGGAGAGCGAGCGCCAAAGCAGATTTACGTGACCTGTTGGTGCCGCACGTGCGCAGGAAACCTTGGATGCTGAACTCGCTGCCGCCTTTTACGAGCAGAAACCCTGAGGTCCGATAGACCGGTGCCGCGCTGGTTGCCAAGTAACAACGCGCTTTGCGGCGAAGCTTTGCGGCCAGAAAGCCGCGCTAGACACGCGTTCGGATGCGGAAACGAGCAGCTTGCTTGGATTGCGGGCGGCGAGTGGAGGAGGAGGCCCGCCACCGCTGGGACAGCGTAAGACGACTATTGAACCAGCAAGATTTGCAGCGCTCGCGGCCGGCTGGGGAACTCCAGTTTGTGATGATCGTAGGCAAGGATGCCGGTGAAAGAGTGCAACTGCAATCGCTGGGTCCATTGAACACGCGTTGCGCCGTGTGCCGCAGAACGCCGTCGTCGTCCGAAGTTGGAAGCGCAAGAGGCGTGCGGCGGATAGGCCCCGAGACCAAGAACCTTGACATTACCGTTCCGATTCTTTGGGCCGTTGAGAGGCTTTTTGGGAATCAAGAAAGGTCCGCATTCGAGGCGACCGGTTTGCTTCTTTCGAAGTGCTTCCCCGTTGCGCGAAGTTTCAACGGTTGCGTCGTAAAGATGATCGCGAAAGTCGTGGGCCCCTCGCCCCGGGTATTTACAAATATTGCGCCGACATTCCGCCTGAAATGACTAGGCATTCGCGTTGGACGGAATACGGACAACCAGCTTTGATCGGGTTTGGGCGCGTCCCGACAATTGGAGCTGAGACCAAGGCCGGCATTGTCGTGGTCAATATATGATCAAACTTTGCATCGCGCCATGAGGTCTGGCGGCGAGGGTTTGGCCAGTCCGCTGTCGCCAACGGGAACACAAGAAACGGCCGTGCCCAGAACGCCGGATCGAGCTGGAAAGCTGGACCGAAAAGTAAACGTATTTTATTCGTGGCTTGTGCTCGTGGTGATGATCCTGCAACGCGGATATCGTCCACAAGTGCCGTTATAGGTGCCGGCTGCCCAGTCCCGCGGGCCCGTTCCGATGCGCGAAAGGCTGCGCCTGGGATTTTCGTAGTGTCATTCCCAGAGATCACCATGCCGTCAAGGGCCGTGATCGAAGGTTTGATAATATCATCGGACCGGTGCCAGAATAGCCCTAGATTCACCATCCATCGGCTCCAACGCCTAAAAGAGGGCGTGCCGTTCGGTTCTTGATCGCTGTCATATGCGGACGGATGAGAAGACGATGTGATCAACCGAGGTCATATTCAGGGCGCTGACCATAGGCTACTTCACCGGTGTGTCGCAGGTGGGCTGTCACCGTCGATCAAAGGGTCCGATGACGCCCGTCTTTGCGCACGGAACGATGTAACAGTGGGAAAGCCGGCCTTGCCCGACTAGACCGACCAAATCAAGCGTTCCAGATGCCACTTTTTGTCCCGTCTTAAACGCTATGGACCTGTTTTAGGTGGCCAATATGCGTCTTCTGCCAGTTCCCGTGTCCACACGACCCCCATTGCGCCATTCTCTTCCTCAGATATCGTCGGCAGTTGCGCTATATAGCCGCTTCGGCATGCGTCGCTACCGCTGACGCGGGCCGCTGCATGGCAAGCACTGGGATATTTCGGTTGAGCAGGCCCAGGCGGGAGAGCCGAGTCGTGCCTTGTGAACGTCATAGCTTAACCCGCCGCAGCAGTTGAAATCCAACATTCGGAGTGACGTCGCTGTCGAATACTGTGAATATACAGTCTGTTTCGAGGTTACATTATAATGGGGTGGGAAATATAGAAACCTCTGTCAGCACGAGGCGGCAAAAAGGAGGGCAAGGTCAAATACGGCTTGCGTGATATTCACTGTCAGCAACGGTGCTTGTTGCCGTTCAGTTTGGGTTTTCCAAGATGAGATCGTCAGATCCAGTTCGCCTTCTGACGTCGATCTTGCCACCGCCGACTTGGCAAAGCTTGTCAGAACAAACAGTTCTCGCGAGGGCTTTTGATGTGCTCTGATAACACGCAAGAGTCCGCGCACCCTTCCGTATATTAGCCTTATTACCAGCCATTCGGGCTTTTGTCGACAATTCGATGTCACGTTTGGCGGCTCCAATAAGTTGCGCATTCGAAACGTTGCAGTACAAATTTTCGACCACGGCGGCATCACTTTTTTCGCGCCCGGTGCAAGCTATCACGATCAAGACGGTTGCGAATTCGGAGCTGAATGTCGTTCAATCGCTCTGTGTCTTCCGCCTGTTGCGACGTTCACGACAACGATTGCCTCTTTCGCTTGCGGAACGCGCCTGCGTTCGAGGTCAATGATAGCACGGATACATTCTGGGAAATCCACCGTGGAGCAATTGTATCGTACAGCTTGCCGTGGTCATCAACCTCAACAAATATAGTAGACGTCTGTGCGCTTTCTACATTCTGCGAGCAGAGAACCATACGTTGCTGGTCACGCGTCGTCAGCATCGCCGCCTTGCAAACCGACTAGCGGTAGGGCACCAATCAGCGGAAACGCGTGCTCTCCAATATACTCCGACAATATCAAGAGCAGCAGTTCACGCCTGAAGCGTATCGCAGTCTTTTTTCGCCACCCCTCCCGGTACTTACCCAACTGTAGGCCTGCGAAGGTAGTTGACTATGAGGTTCTTCAGGTTCACGCGACCGCCGGGCAGTTTGATCCCCCCGAGGACAGCGCCTCGATTGCTTTGTCCTGACAAAAGACCACACGTTTCTAAAACCCGGACGCTCAAGATCTTGAGCACATCACATCGTCCTTGACCGTTTGGCGGGATGCGCCGATTTTGGCACACGGCTTTCGCTTTTCGTGCGGATGCTATTGGGCGCTTGATGCAGACAGCAGATGCTGTACTTTGCAGCACCGGCTTCTTCGATCAAGTCGATCGCGAAATCGGCAGCTTCGGGTCTGTTGATTAGCGGGCGCATTTCAAACCGAGGTGCGGATTAGCGTCGGCCGTGTATTTGACTGATGGTGATCCTGATAATCGGTTGATTCCCGCGTCAGAATTTTCCGCATCTTACCGAAGGTTCGTTAACGTCGATCTTTTGGAAACGAACGGGCAGTTTGCACCTCTTTTTCAAAGTGTGGCCTGGAATTCTTTGTAAATCAGTAGACCCCATTGTCCCCCAGCGATTGCCCGCCAGACGCAGGTTTACAGCAGGTTGGACGCAATCCATGACCCCACGGAAGTTGCAACGCACGATGACGTATGTGAATCTCAGTCGAATGAACAACACGCGCTTTATGGGCTTCATCCGGTCACAGACGGCCTTGAGGCGCTCTTCGAAGTGCGGCTGGTAGCGGTGCGGCCAGCAACGCGCCATGTCGAGCGAATAGATGGTGGTATTTGGCCAGACTTGGGTGTTTCCCGGCGACGATTGTGCATTTTGCACCCTCGGCGATGGCCTTTTACCAACACCCGGATACCCGAGGGGTGTTGTTCTTACGCCGAGCACCGAACTTGATGAAAACGTTTTCCACTCTCCCCGAGCGACATCAGCGGATCGACATTCACCTCGCGGCGATTTGCAATTAGATCGGACAGTGTACCTTGCCACGCGGATTTTTTTTTGTCGCTCAGTGACCTTGGCTTCTTCCTCGTTGGTCGGGGCACCTGAGACAGAGGGTGTTCGCCAAAGCAGGTCCTTGCGACGGCATTGCATATAGTTCACCGCATATAAAGGTATATCCTCTCTGCCCATGAATTAGGCCGCGTTGCTTTCGCGTTCGGCAAAGATGGCGCCAGTCATTGCACCGTCACCTCGGTCGCCGCGATTGCACGTGGATCGTCCGCGCGCTGGATCACCCGCCTGGAGGCTGCGGGCACAGCTTCGGAAACGTCACGTCATGTGACCAGATTATTTAGTTTCATCAACGAATTCGACCAGGTCTCGCGCCAGTTCGGTTATATCGAAGAGCAGGCTTTCATCACCTGCACGGCATGGTTCGTCGATCAGGGCCAGTAAAAGATGCTAAAGCGGTGCGAATTCGTGGTTCGAGTCATTGCAAGCGCCAGCGAGTGGATAGTTTTCTTAGGGTAGTAGAGAAATGAAGGCACAGGGGCATCCTTTTCGATCTGTGTCGGAAGGGCTCAGAAAAAGACGCCCACAACCAGCATGCCTCATTATTAGGTTTTGGTTGATCACCGGCGCAGCTTCAAGGTTTTCTGCATATCTTTGTCACTGTTCGTGAACGGTGATTTTTAACATATGATTCGCTGGTCAGAAAGGTCTTTGCGCGCGGAATTTCGCCCAAAACAATCGTATAGTCTGTGGTTGACATCCAGTGGCAGCGATATGCCGGATCGGACGCGGCGCAAAAAACGGTGGTTTCAAAGTTCGTTATAAAGCGTCGAGGAACTATGGGCACGCCATCTGCAAGAGGCCGATCGATCCATTTACGAAAAATATAGCGTGGCGTTTCCAGGGATCAACCGTCAGAGTGCAAAAATTTTGCGTTCGACTGTGTGTATTTAGTGTTGGCACGAACAATGATGTGGATGTCGGCTGGCAAGCTGCATCAGTTTTGCAGGATGTTCCAATCTGCGCCGTTGACCTTCAACATGCCTGGCCACAGCCAAGAAGCAATCAGCGCTGTCGCGGTAAAGAGCATTTAGGCGCAGCACTGAAAAGCATATGCCGACGTATTGCCGGACACGTTCGATCACATTCGACGTATGTGACGAAGTAAGGGACTGCCCGTGTCATACGCTCGTCCCCGCCGGCGGCAAATCGCTTGTCGCAGCTATTGCCCCAATCACCGGCGGGTGTCAGCGATTCAACTCGGCAACGCCTTGAATGGGTACGAGGGTGGTTGTGGTCAGCCAATTTTTCTGTCAGCGCCAGACCTAATTATCAGCTTGGCCGCTAATCGGCGGACTTAGGCACGTCGATCAGGGCACAGTTGCGTTATGTTGAGCAGCAAGTACGGCATAGTTGTCGACAGGCAGGATCGGTCACAGATCAAAGGCATGCAAGCTGGCTCCCTGTCGGAGTTCTGGTATGCGATCACACAGTAGCGCGGCAGCCGTGTGCAATTTTGGGTTCGCGGCAGTCGCTCTTTGCGCGCGGTTATTGGCTGGACGTGGCAAATCCAGCAACAGGGCATAACTCTGCACCTTAGATGTCCAAACTGGCTGCAATTTACTACCGCAGCGCTAGTCGCGGCGGACGCAAGCATTCCTGCTGACGCATGCTAGATGCTTTGGCCGAGGCAAGGGCCAGAACCGGTCGTGAGGTTTCGGTTTTCGCCGCCCTTAGCTGCGTCCTATCTTGCGATGCGCGCGAGCGCGTGATGACGTTGATGCGTGCGCAAGGGTTGATGCGTGGCCCAGCGGTATGCCCCAATATTTTCTACTAGGGGAAACCCGCTGTGGCCCCGATTTGAAACGGAACGTTGACTCGGCTGTTGTGATTGCAAGGGTAGCACCTCTGACGGCAGGGTATCTTGTTGAGGAATGCTGGCGCGCGCTGTGGCCGGGGCAGGACGCTGTTTATCGATGCAATCGCGCTGGCTTGTGGGCGCGCAGTATATCCGCGTTTCACTAATTGGGCCCTATTCGCTGTGCCATTGGAAACGCAGCTGCGCAAACAACCAGGTTTTTGCCCAGAACGCAGTTGGGTGCGCTTTATCTGATTGCCCTCGACGCGCCGGCTTTCGCGCTCTGGCCGCTGTTTGAAAAATTGTACGGAACATGCCGTCATCAGGCGGGGGGCTTTATGGTCGAGGTGACAAAAATGTGTATCGCCCAAGCAATGTCGCGCGAAGCCTGCGCGCCGATTCTATCCGTCTGGAGTGTCGCGCTGGTAACGCGCATGGTTTGGCGTGCTGTCGCAGACGATGTGCCCGTCCAGTGCCAAGAATCTTATCTTGCCCGAGAAACCGATGTAGTACATTAGATTAGGACTATAGTACAAACGTCGCAAGCGTGTTTTCGTAAGAATAAGGGGCGCTTTGGAGGCAAGCACACTATTAGCTGTGTGCGGATGCGGTCCGTCTGCTACATCCGCCTGATTTAGACCGTCTTGGGTAATTTCAATGTCGCGCAACCCGGTGACATCGATGTATTCGATTATCCGCCTGACGTATAGAGGAATGACGGTACGAACAGCATTCAATTCTACATATCGCAAAACGCTATCGACCGCCTGTAGAGCTGGCCCAAGAGGGCCAACCTCCCCAGATCGAGAAAGATTGATGCGCTGCAAGCCATTGCCGAAAGCGAAGATTTCCGCGAATCTGATCATTCCCGATCTACAGCGCGAACAGCAGTGAAGTCGATCAGTCCTCGCAAAAAGTATTGCTGTCCCAGCGTGTGAAGACGCTGTAACTGATGGCCCAACAAGCCAGTCTGTTTCGTCGCCCGCAGTATGGTCAGAACCTGCTAGAAATTCTGCGTCGAAAGTGCGAATAACTGCTGAATGTGAATATTACCCAAGGCGGCTGGACCAAGGGCAGTCCCGAAAAATTGTCCAAGTCGCTCGCCGCGACCACAGCAAAAAGTTAACGTTGAATGCGGGGACGTTTATGGACTCCCTCATGGCGGTCTTATCTAAATGGCTCTAAGTTCGAACTCGATACGAGCAAAGCTCAATTCCCTCCAGATGTAATGAAAGAGGTCGGATAATATGGGTATCAACTGCAAGAATTTCTGCGATCTGAAAACTAGATCAAGACTTTGGTCAAGAAGCAGACAGTGCGAAGTGGCCGCTTCTGTTCCGTTGGTGATGGTATCGTCGCGTGTATGTTTGGACAACGTTCCAAGCCGGCAATGGTCGAATTCCCCGCGCATCATGTGCATGGCCTTGAACTCGGACAGACAACGTCGGTATTTTTTTTTTTTTTGGGGTTTTTTTTATTTTTTCTTGTTTCGGGGGTTACCGGACCTACATCAAGAGGCACACGGTCAAGCGCCGAACTCAATCTGGAAGTGCCCCAATCGCACGGTGCCTGCTGGTGTGTTTTTGACGGTCTGAGTACCATCGATGCAAAGGCCCCTCAGTCAAGAGCTGGCCTGGGACGTCAAACCCCCGCATTATCCCTCGAAAATCCGGTTCACAGCAATGGCGACTGGTTGAAATTCCCTGTTGATGCGATGATCCCCGTCGGCCGTGGCAGCTTCGATTGATTATTGGTTGACGTCAGACTGGTAAAACTGCCGTTGCTCTGACGCGATCCTGAACCAAAAGCAGAATCAACACGCCGCAGGCGACGGGACAGATAGCACGAAAATTTATTCGTGTACGTTGCATCGCCAAAAGCGTATCGACTGTTGCCCAGGGTTAAAACTTCGAAGGAAACACGAGCGCTATCGACTATTCACTCGTTGTTGCTCGACTTTGAGTCGCGAGCTAGCTATGCAGTACCTGGCACCATAATGCCCACAGCTAATTAGGCCGATTCTTCCCGACAACGGCGTCACGTGTCTATTATGTGACTTCAGAAGCCCGTTCCTACGACATTTGTCCTTGCTGTCGCGTGCCGGCCCGGTTTCGGAAGAGTACCCAGGTGACGTTTTCTATCTCAACTCCCGTTGCTCGAGCGTTCGGCGAACATTGGCCCGATGCTGAGCACCGGGATCTTTGAAGCTTGCCGATATCGAACCAAGGTGGCGACGTTTCCGCGTTTATCAACAAACTTATCCCCGCCACCGATGGTTAGATTCTTTTGGAACCGAATTGTTTCTACCAGGTATCTCTCTGATAGTGAAAACGTCTGTCCCCCGTTCGCCGGGTTTTCGTTGTCACAAAATGTCGTGTTTCTGGTCCAGGTTAAACTGTCTTGGGCTCAGTTAACGCCGAATGCGGCCTTTGTTCCAGTTCGGTCGACTCTTGACGCCTCACACAGCATGATTGTTAACCGTGTGCGCGCCTGACAGAGCTGGATGAAAGCAGCCTCAGTCCCCCCTTGCCAACGCGGAAATCGTCTGCTTGATCTTATCGGTACAACGGCTACCTCCATGACAAAGTTGTCGTCAAGAAGGCCGTATTCGACAGCTGTGGCGCATCTGCAGCAACACGTGACCTGGATGAGATGACATCACACACAACGACCGCCAAGGTGAAGGCAGTGACGGAAGACAAGATCAAACTGCCATAGATTCTTTCGCCGATGATTCAGCTTAAGGAGTGAGGCAGATGCCAAACTAAGGATCTAAAAACCGGATTCGCGTCGGTTCAATCGACTACGCAAAAGATCAGAAACATGCAATGGTGCCGCGGCGAAAACTTCCGTGCGGCAGGACACCGCTGCCGAGCGTCCAGACATACAACAGCGTTTTTTAAACGTTGTATGTCGCCCCGGTTTGCTGCTCGGTAGGTGGGTCTGACACGCCCAGTGCTGACGCACAGGGTCGGATCAGTTCAATCTGTGGTTCATAGACGTTGACGTGGCCTTATGCGGTGGCTTTAACGCAAATCGCCAAGCTTGCCAAAGCCAGCAGTGAGCCTGATCGCAAGTGTAAGGAGGTCAAAATCTTAGACGTTGGCAGAAAGGCCGCGACAACATCCGGTGACTTCTGCATCCATTGGCGTCACTGTTGAACCTCGCGAGTCAACTACTTGGCTATGCCGAAATGCGCAGGATCGTCAATGACTACTGCCGTTTTCGAGCGGGTGATTAATACATCCGCCCACGTATTCTATTCCGAGTTCGTGATTACGTGTCAACCAATCACGACGCATAAGAGATCATCCCGGCGACATTCGAAAGACCGGAAAGCGCGGACGATGCAGGCCGACAATCTGTTCGATCTACGAGCACCGATAAAAGCCATTTGGTTGACTGCTGTGCCGACCGGCGTGCAACGGCGATCTTCTCGGCTCTGCTGGAAACGCGGCCTCTGAAAAGGGGCCGATGTCGGCAATGAAACCCGAACGGAACCGGGTGAGAATGATCATGATCTACTCGAGATAACCGTTCGCTGTAGCCGTACACAACGAGCTGATCGAAATATTTCGGTGGAAGCGCCTGAGGAAACAATGGATAAGAAACCCGAATGCAAATGCAGTTCGAAAAATCAACAAGTAAATCGAGCGCCGTCGTCGATGTTTGCTTTCGAGAATCACCTGCCCAGAGATCCTCAACGCTTTGTAACTGAAAAACACGGCAAGAACTGATCTCGAATTGGTCAGCACACTTGGCGAGTAAACCGTGCGTACCTCGCGATGGATGCCGATCGAAGTTCTTGTTCGCCCGTGTCAAAAAGTAACGGCACGGGCGACCAAATCCAGGGTCCGTGCACGGCCACACTTGTCGTATATGAATGTTACAGGCCGATGCCTTGACCGAAATGGCCCGGCCCGTCGAACCGTGCGTATTCCACGGCAGGCTACTATTCCGAGCAATTCAACCGCACGGAATTCTTGTGACAGGCATCAAGTAGTTCGACCTATGCACCATAATCTACAGGCGCAAGATCGGCCTGTTCGGCGTCTGGTGTGGCAAAACCCGGTTCTGGTATGAACTGATCAATCAAATGCCAACAGCAACTTCTGGTCTGTCTTATTTCGGGGGGGCGAATACGTGGAGTAAACATCTTTTATCATCGAGATGATCGATTCCGCGTTATCTCGGAACGCTGGAAAATCCAAAAATGGTTGGCTTCACCGCGATATGACGAACCTTCGGTGCGAGTATGGGTTCTTTGTCCGGGCCAGCAGCCGAACATTCCGCGATGAATCGCGCGACGTTTTTGTTCTTTGTCGTAAATCATTCCGCTTTCGCAGCGTGGCCTCTAGGTTCGCTTGCTTGCCGTATCCTTACTGTGTTGGCTAAGAACGCTCGAACGAAGGGTGCGCATGCAAGAGCGTATTGCTTCCCCCGACAAAAAGCGTGTTCTATTACGTCCGGTTAGGGATGTTTAAGTCCTGCGGATGACTTACGACCCTGCGCCTGAAACTCGTTTGACGCACTCCCGATGCGAAACCGGCTGGATCGTGCGATCTCGAAAGGATTTACCCTGCCGTTGATCCGCTTGGTCACGAGCGCGTTGTGGAATCCTCCATCGTTGGCGAGAGACTATAACGGTGCACGTGGACGTTCATGGGTATCCTTCAGCGCGTTATATGTCCGGTTAGGATATTCAATCGCGATCTTGTTGGAACAATGTCAGAAGACGAAAATGACCGTGGACCCTGTGCGCGTAAAATCGAAGTTCCTTAGCACTTTCCCGAAGTGGCCAAGGTTCACCGGTGCTGACGGTAAACAGCTCATTGAGAGAAAATTCAAATAGTTTCAAGCGGTTTTCGTGGTGATATGATACTGTGAAATGATAGGTCTTTATATGGATTGTGGATCCCCCCGAAGAGTTAAAGCGAAGCTAAAAAATGGCGGTGAGCCTTAAAGCGCTGAAAATGCAGAACAATGCAATTTCGACCTCGTTTCGCCGAGCGTCGTGTGGCCTCGATGCAGGTGACGGCCGTCAGATTTCGGAGTGCGGACGGGGATGATGACAGCAAGTGACTATCTTGCACCATCCATACCCCTGCGCCCCGGTGTGCCTTGGTGTTGAAGGCCGGAATGGCACTTGCTGAGTATGTGTAACGGCCGCTTCGCCTGAAATTTCGTTCTGGGTTCGGTTTGAGCACCGAAGCGACAGTGCCATAAGGTGAAGACAGAGCTTTGGACGGATAATTGATCGCAGCCAAGCCATGTATTTACACAACCGCAAAGAAGGTTTCGAATTGTGGCCCCGTAGATGGACGGCACGCTTGTCTGATTATTGGTTTGCCATGGGGCGAAAATTCGGTTGTCCGAGCTAAGGGCAACACGCTCTGACGTTCATTGCCGTTGGGAAGGCCTGCATTGCGGGCTTTCCTATTGAACTTAACATAAGGTTGTCGGATTTGTTTGGAGGATTTAGGACAGAGATAGGCAGATCATCTCGATGAACGAAGAATGCAAGTTAGTGTAGTGGTCGACGCGGATAAGTCTGTTTTGTTTCGGAACTATTCAAGTATGCGGGCGAAAATGCTGACAAGGGGAAGCAGGCCGCGACGGGGCAAATCTCGATTCAGGCTTTTTTTTACAACATGTACCCACGCCGATAAAATCACCTCTCTCCCCACCTTTTTGGGAATATATCATATACATTCGATATCATATA
>Ga0163217_1034734_pt1 | contig 11919 bp, 6 predicted proteins | sample SynspAceP_FD_185933 | JGI IMG/M metagenome (GOLD analysis project Ga0163217, IMG submission 185933) | Saline lake microbial communities from Ace Lake in Antarctica - Synechococcus sp. Ace-P (PacBio error correction) | ecosystem: Environmental > Aquatic > Non-marine Saline and Alkaline > Saline ... | reverse complement strand
CATAAATTCTGTAATATTTCTACCTCTCAATCTTTTTTTAGTCAAGAATATTTGCATATGTTCGAATCATCATCCAAACCGTATTGCCGATGTTCGTCAAGCAACGAATTTCGTTAGGCGGGTGTCTTTGACTTGATGGCAAAGTAGGGTTTAAGAATTAAGAGAGCTTGGAACACCTAATGTTTGGACAATCCAGAGCAGCAAGCCTTAGGTAAAGAAAACAGTATTACTGGAGACCGTGGTTCTCGATTCAAGCTGATCAAGCAGTGATGACGTTGAGGTCTTCTTGAACTTGCAGTGAAAGCGACGACGAAAGAAAGTTATGATGCGCAAACAGAATTAGAGACTTAACTGGGCCTGGTGAAAAAAGCTTCGAATTCAGAAATGTTTTCTGTCTATGACGCAAACGACTGGTTTATTTGGATATACAAGTCAGGTCGGGCCGGAAACAGAGGCTACAAGGATTGGGCGAATATGGCTACTGCGCTGTATTTGCGATGGGCGAGGCGCACGGTTTTTTAAAACTGAAACTGATTGCTGTAATGCAGGGTGCATGTTGGCCGGTTTTAAAGGTGTGAACGATCGTTTTGGGGCGAGTATGCCTTTTGGTTGGTACGACAGGCGGAACGTGTTCATGGCTCGTTCGATAGTCGCTTTGAGTTCAGGTAGTCGCACGCCACTCTTTCTGCTCGGTAATTGCTTATCCGAGGTGGTTGATGACATGAGATTGAAAATTAAATCCAGCTGAATCCGTATAGATACATATGCGCCATCGGGCGAGGTGGTAGCAGCCGTGAACCGAAACGATTCTGCGTACGGGATAACGCAGTTACCGACGAATTGTGTTGGCCAATGTAAAATGATCGGTTCAGCTTAAAGACAAAGATCAAGCATTTAAACAACTTAAAAAGCAAAACTATAGGAATATGAGTTACAAATTCACAAATTGCAGCAACAGTCATGGAAGATGAGTAGTCGATATATCGGCTGGGGCAGTCAATACGCTCCAATAACGTATTAGATGATTCCCGCATCAAGACCTTACGAACCGGCGTACGAAACAGAAAATACACAGCCGCATATTGGACGGGCGATTCTGAGAAATTATTGAACCAGCTTCAAAGGTCTGGTTAGAACACGCAATTAATAGGGACTACTCATGGTGACCATCAGCAAGATGAAAATAATTGATTTTGCGAGCTCCGCTTGGCAAGGTTTAGGGACGCAAAACGGCGAAACTGCCCTTCAACGGTTTTCAAATCAATTTGATCGTAGCATTTGCACAAGATTGCAGACAGCCTTAGTGGTAAGCATAAGAAACATTAGTTGAACAAGCAATATTTCTCAGCATTGCGGTGTATCAGGCGAAACGAGTCGTTTATCGTTTGCAGGCATGACGGGTCAAATTCAGTCTTTTGCGTCTCGAAAGATACCCAAAAGCATTAAAGCTAAATATGGATCGTTGATATTGGCGACATCATTGGTGTGCGGGATTTTAAAAATAGGTAAAGGCGATTCTTATATTGTCACGGATCGATTGGCTGATATATCGTCTATTATACAGTAGCATTGCGCTATATATATAGAAGTTCATGCTTCCGCACGCATGCTCCCGGAACTAGTATCGCTCAACCGTCCTATGCTGACTTTTGCATTTCTACTAAATCCAGTATCCTCGTACAATACCTTTAAACAATTCCCGTAGTGTCGTCCATGGCTTCAGTTTCAGATATATTCGTTACCTTCCTAACCTGCAGCGTCTGTAGGAACGTCGAACACCGATGCGAGTCATCCCCCGGTGGTGCCAACAGCAACCATCTTAAACACATAATGCTCAATATAAATGTATTTGCGTATATGCCCCTGCAAACTTTATTTGAGCCGTCCTCGCTATGCCTCGCAGTGTGTTTTGACGCGCTGTTTTTGAATTACTCGTAACTTTCCCGCTCTCGGCTTATCCATATACCGTCACCAATCCTGAATTACCATGCTTGATTGCTCTCTCACCAAGCGTATGTGACTTCTCGACTTCTTTGATCCAACGCTCGTCTCTCTGCGGAAACCGTGCATGGTCACGCACTAACTTAATATATATAGACGAAGGTGAGGTTGGTGTGTACAAAGAGTATGATTTTGCTCAACCTTTCCAACGTTAATGAATGGGCGATGCTGTTTTAATATTGGCTGATGCTATGTCACTGCAGATTTAATGATTCCTGAAATCATCTGCCAGAACTTAAAGCGATGGCAAGCATGCATATTAAGGACCAGCAAGTTGACGGCCATTTGGGGCGGGTAAGTATCTTTGTGAGATATTCGAGGCGAACGTTGAAGAGCACTTGATCAGCCGACTTTTATTACTCAAATCCGTGGGAGTTTTCATGCGCGGCGCAATGATGAGATTCGTTTGTAACAGACGCTTGTAGTTGTTTGTGCGGTGGTTAAGAATTGCTACCCGGTGCTTTTTCGGAGGCTTAATGCGTACTTAGAAGACAAGCGAGTCGCTTTAAAAGCAAGTTAAAGTAAGCATGCAGCGATGATGAGGCATGCATTTCGATTGCTCACGACTATATTACTGCCTTGGATACCGGTTTCGCCAATAGCAGGTGCGGGCTATAGGAATTGACAGTTCTGGTAATGCTATTTTACTGGACAGCCCACTATCAAGATGTTATTTGTTCCCGCATGAGCAACAATCGCAAGATAATATACACAAGCAAAGTCATCTTTGCCATGTTTGTTATAGTCTAATCACGCTGCATGGTGTCAGGCTTTTTGGTCTACTTCGCAGTATGGTTTACTTGCATTCATCTCGCTGTTGAAGTACTAGTCATTTTCCTCCGTCTCTTGACCTTTTGCTAATAAAGCCAAGCATACCTTCTTACTTTGCTTATCGTGCTGGTGCCATTTTTAGGAAAGTTTGCGCATTACTTGAGTAATTTCTAGCTTGGTCAGGCTTCCTGTATACGGGCACGATGGTGCAGGAGAGGAGCCAATTGTCTAAGGATACGATTGCCGAGTGAATTCGTGATAAGTCGTCTTCATTATTCTCTTTTTTACTCGTTTTACTTCTTCTAAAGTGAGTAAGATTAACGTTAATTCACTTTTTGTGGGACTCAATCCGCTGCTTACTGCTATTTTTTTGATACATATATATATCACGCAGAAAGCTTGTGGATGAGATAACTAAGTCTTAATTCCATGTTGAATCATGCTGTTTTCTATTGTTTATATGTAGCCGTTTATATCTTCTGCTCCGCTGTTTTGATCCATCATCTGGGCTCACTAATGGACCGCATATATCTCCATCAAACTATGTCATACGGGCAGTTTGACAACAACATATCGGTGTTTTATAAGACGCCCAGTAGTCGGTTAGCACGAAGCAAAGGATTGTTGGGAGATCTCTTTGCACTTAATTTCAATTACCCCCCATGCCTTATGTAAAGCAGCTACTGTGTTTTGGCGAGCTTTTGTGTTTCTCCGCATGCAGACTTCTATTTGATACTGCTTGACTGGCAGTACAGTAAAATCTGTTGGCCTGTATGACCCTTGCAATTATCTTCTTGCTTGCATTTAATTGTGTATACGCCAGTCCGGCGTGTACTAGAAGAGACAGTACTTCGGTCCCGCTCTACTCATAATGTCTCCTAATCAACAGCGTGGTGGTATGTTTTTTGTAGATTGAGTTAAAAGCAATGTTTCACCCAATCGCCGCGGCGGACCATTATGACCCTATTTCTTTATCATTTTTGCAGCGGCTTTCATTGTCCATGGGTCAGGGTTTTGAGACAAGGAATGTGTTTGACGATAGCAAATAGCTCGCTGTAATAGGTACAAATAGTGGATGTTAAAAAATTCGTTTTTATAGTGAATTGAAGAGCATGTATGCTCCAAATATAAAGCGGTCAGATTAAAGTACCTTATAGCGTTTATCTCGTTAATTGGCAGTATCCTAATATGCTCGCGAGGAACCCTATTTGATGTGTTTTACCACTATCGGTTGTCCATCTTCTGATAGCGAGCTCTAGCTTACTTATAAAGATATGAGGCTGTTATGCGACCAGACTGTATAAGCTCTGTTCTAGTTATGAATTTTGTTTTTCTGTAATGACTTCTCAGGCTGCCGATTAAGTTATTTTGCAGCGCAAACTAAAAATGCTCTGATGGGATTATTTGGCTAGTACTTAATTCCAGTCACCATTGCGCGCTTTCTTTATGTCACCTTTTATCGTTTATACCTGTTTCTTTTGTGTTTATTTATCATAAGGGCGCGCAAGTGTTCTTCACTTTTTGGCATGCCTTGTGGCACAATTGCTATTCGGAAGCTCAGACGCCAGCATGTTTTGTTTTTGCTTTTAGCAACAGTAAATTATCCTGAGGTGTCCTGCTCCTAGTGCCGGTGTAACCGTGATTTTTCCATTTTAATTAAATAATTGACGTGCTGAGCATCTCTCTCGGGATGCGATCCTCCGCCCCAGAGAACTCTCACTCCATAGCATACCGCTGTGTGGTTTATAGTACCTTGATAAGCATGTATGGTACATCTGAGACTATTTTAGCATTAGGATGAGGACTGTCTTAGCTACGATTTGCTTCTCATCTCTGCTATATCTTGCTGTTCACGCGGCTCATCCTGAAGTTCCTCCATTAAATTAATGAGGATCTGCCTTGGCTATCTGATCACTTGAAAACCAAGCCAGCTCACCGACCCAAAGGATTCACCAACAACCGTCTCAACTTGCGTCCCAATCCTAACGTGCTTATTTATAAGTGCTTTGAATTAACTCATGACTTAAATTCCTCCACGAGCGTCTACATAGATTAGCCCTTGGTGACGTGCACTGAGTTAATGTCTGTTATCATCCCGCCCTCCATATCGCCAGGGTTTCCAGTGTTTACGGCATGTCTCGGAATTTCCAACGACAGGTGTTCCGTCACAAAAGTTTCGTCACTGAATATGCTCGTGATAGCCCTGACCTCCACAGTTCGCTGACTGCCCACCAGCCAGCTAAACATCCAGAACGTGTCGTGCACCAATTATTACCCCAGTGCCTTGACACAACCCCTATCATTACCCTGATTTCCATTTATGGTATGGAATTTTACTTTAGAAACTCAGTCAATGTCACGTTTTATTTACAGAAGAATAACGACTATCTGACCACGGCAGTTATATATTCCTTAAATTAAATACCACAAAAACTTTAAACAGATTTTGGATTAAAGAGGATCTTACGTTGCACAAAGTTGTTATAGTGCGAAGTCCCATAATTAAGAATGGGTAAACTACTGAACATTTTTTAATCACGGTTTTTTTGTTAGAAATATGGCGGCGAAATGTAAATGTCTGACATTAACTGCCCATGAAGCAATACTGGCGTATGTTATTAAAGAGTGTATACGATCAGTACGGCACGCAGCCGATGGGCCTTTTCAACGGCGCTAGACCAGGTCCCTCGCTAACGTTGCAGGTGATGCATATAATTTCAAATGATGGCGAAGATTACATTCGTTAACATAACCATGGCAGCGAGCTGCGGAGATAAAACTATTTTCCAGTAGCAGTGTCTGCAGGAGGGGCACCGCTTTCGCTCCGTACGGGGCGTACCCCGCATAGAGTGACGGTAGGCATTATGTCAGCAGGAGACATATGGATGTCTATCTCTACGGATAATGGGCCGCACGGCGGCGCCGTGGGTAACGGTCTGTCGTCTGAGAGTCTATAGTACGACTTCTACACTGCTCCTGGAAGACCAAGCAGGAAACGGCCCGTGTCAACTGGCTGCGCCGACGATCCCTTATCGGGACTCTAAATCGACCGCCTTTTTTTTATAAACACATCTGGCAGGAGGGCTCTCCAAGGTGAGCGTCTGCGTAACATGTTCGGGCTCAGTTGAACTCTGTCGGGCCCTTCTGCACTGGTGGCGGTTGTTCTCCGACGGTCGTGTCGATCCGCTGGGAATTGCCTAGAGACATTGCGCGTGGCGCTCATTGCAGGGCAGCCTGCCTCCATAAGTCCAGACGCAGTGCAGCGCCTTGTAGGAGAGACGTGTGCCAGTTCGAGCTAGACCTCCGTGCGGTCGGGAACATACGAGAATGCTAGGCTTAGGAAAGCTTGGACGCTAGCACACCCAACAGCGGATCCATCTGACTCTCAACGCAAACGCGTAAACGCACCGAGACGACGAACCGCAGTACTTCCGTAGCACGGTATTACTAGTGCGGGTTGTTTACCAGCACCGAGCAACAAGCTCATTGACGCCAGCAGTACATGACCTCTCACAGCTCTTATGGGATCATATTCTCCTTGAAATTGTGCCTATATGTTGAGGAGATAATCATTGGTACATACGGCATAACCGGTTGGAAAGGGCATGAAGCATGCATACACTGCGGCATGCGTGTGGCTGAAAGCGGTAAGATGAAGCGTCGACTCTGGACCATCGAATCTATCGATCTAAAAGAGCTTGTCGAAGAGACTGAAGGGACAGGAGCCTTCGTTTGATGAAATACGCGAGCAGGGGACGGTCGGCGCCGCGATACGCTGCCGCGCTATGCGGGTGGGCTGTGAATTGTCAAACTCAGATTCTCTCTTGGCGCGGTCTCTGGGCGGGCCTGGCCGGAGGCGTGGCGCTTTCCTGCCTGCCGTTTCCTGGCCGCGATCGACCAGCCCAAGGTGGCATGGCTTGGGTGCTGTGATAATACCAGCACACGATAGTATAGCGTGACAACGAGTGAACACTGCTTCCGGCCGAGCTTTTTGGCTTTGCAGAACTAGGTGGTGGTGGTACTGGCCCGAGGCGGTGGCCTGCTGGCAGGGCGTATTAATAGCACTTGTGTCTATGTCAGGTTATTCCTACGCTTAGTTGTTGGTGAGAAAGTGCAAACACAGCCTATACCATGACAATGTAGCCACCAGGCGTCGATGAGAGGAACCTACGATGAACATGCTCCCAAGACTCTAGATCCGCTGAGCGCACGGCGGCGGGGCCGCCTGGCTGAAAGACGCGAGAATAGCGCACATTCGTATTTGGTTCCTGTGTCCCACAGCAGCACAATACGTGGACAGGAACTCGCACTAGCGCGCAGCGATAAATGCGGACTGTCTACGTGAACCTTGACAACACTGAATCTCGTATACCATTCTGTTGCTACGCGTGAGACCTGTAGCAACACTTTATGAGATTGGCTCTCTGTGCATCGTTGTATGAACAGGGTAGCGCGGGTCCGTACGTGATACTGGTAAACACACTTGGGATGAGTGTGTTAGCTCATATCCTTGCGAGACAGAACTGGGGCTGGGCCGTCCTCCCTGTGGCGCGAAACGACTCGTGGTGTCGGACACACTGATCCGAATCATCGCAAATACCTCGAGAAATGTGATGACACAGCTAAGCGACAGCCTTCACCCCGAACATGTCAGTTCCTTAGATCTTGTGAGTGCGGCCTGGTCATAGATGAACTCAACATTAAACTTTTAAGAAAATTATGCCGCGCGATTCGCTGATTCGTATCTATCGCGTGAGGGACTAACGCCACAACTGTTTAGACGCTTAGGGTGATTAGTGCTAGACGAGAAAGTTTCCATTGCAGCGGACTGGACGCTATCGAAGTAGACATTGAGCATGAAGGTGCTCTAGCCGACTCGTATAGCAATGACCATGTTGCACTCGCCTGATGATTCAGCTTTCACACTGAGGATTGGAGAAACGTCCTGGTTAAGAGCTCTTGCCACCGACCGGCAGGCGCCGCGAATGAATCCATGAGCCCCGGCATAGCGTTCTCCCTGTTCATGTGCGGAGTGTCTAAAAAAGCCCTGAGATTATATGCTACAATGGACATCTCACGTATTAGTGACTAAGTATAGAGTGTAAATATTTTACGAGTACCACCCTCGGTACTCGGAACTCAGGGTGCGTGCTGACCGTTCGTGCGTCCGCGGCAGGTCCTCTCTTCCTCTCCGCCATGGTGTCGGACCGCGATCCTGATCAGTCACGGTCCGGCGTGCTATTCTCGCTCGCCTCTCCTACTGTTAATCGCGCTGAGCGTCGGGCCGATGTGACGCGTCGGCGCTCAGATCTGAGTTTTCGTGCTGTGCTAGATGAGTCCGCGATTCTGGCTGTGGAGTCTCATCGTCTGACGTGATCAGGCCCAGTATGCTTTAAGTATGCATTAATGAGAGTTACGATTCGTTTCCATTCGCTAAATACCGGATTAACTAAATGTTCAACTAATTACCATTCTTAATTATGATTCGCCTAATACCACTCTGGTGGCAACGAAGCGGCTTTTGAGCAAATATGCTGGGTAATTGAGTTGAAGTTTAAGAATTTGCCCAGAGATGTGCTTTGATTAAAGAAAACGACCAGTTACTAGTTCTAAAAATGGAAAGTCCATACCATTAAAGGAATTCAGTAATATTCAGGGCTCAAGACTGTATAAGTGTTGCAAACACGTCTCGTGTTGAGCTGCGAGCAGCAATCGGTAGGCTATGTGGGACGAATTCAGCAAACTTATTGACGACACTGTGTGAAATTACCAAACAAATGAGCCAAATGAAACGAGCGACAAACTCACAGCCTCTTCACTACCCATTGAGGAATGTGAAGTCAGAGTTTAATCAACGCTTAGAAAAGAAACTGAATTTATTGACGACAATTACGGTTGAACTTGTCCTGGCCTTGCTTTTCTCTGGAAATCAGTGCCAGCATCTCATTCAGTTAATTGAGGACTTCAGTATCCCAAGCAATAACCAAATAGAAGGCAAATTACCTAAGTACACTCATCTAATGCTAAAATTAGTCTCGACCATCAGCTTATTCATGGTACTTATTAACAGGGTATGGGCCTATGCATGACTCTGCGACGCCATTTTACCGGTTGTCGTCATATTAATATGAAAAATTATGTATGGTTCACCGCCTAGATACAGGACACATCAGATGTCACTTTTGCTAGCAAAAAAACAAACATGCTGCGTCTGAGGCTTTCAAAGCAATTTGCGAAAGGCATCCAAAGTACTACATTGCCTATGATAATACCAAAAGGAACCAAGGTCGTAAAAGGTGACATGAGAGAAAGCGCGCAATGGTAGGACTGAAAATTAAGTACTAGCCAAGATAATCCGCAATTAACACATTTTTAGTTTTTGCGTGCAAAATACTTAACAGGCACGAAGTCATTACCAGAAAAACAAATTCATAATAGAACAGAGACTCAGTTCTGGGTCGCATAACAGTCCCTCAATTAATTCTTAAAAGGTAAGCTAGAACGGTAATCAGGAGTATGCTAATAAACGATTAGTGGTAAAACACATAAATTAGTTAGCCTTCAATTCATTGAGGATCTGCGAAATTATCGGAGATAAACGCTATAAGGTACTTATTCTGCGCTTATATTGCATAGCTATCCTCTTCAATTCACCTATAAAAACGAATTTTTAACATCACTTGTTTACATTACAGGCGAGCTATTTGCTATTCGTCTAAACACCATTCCTTTCTCAAAACCCTGACCATGACAAATGAAATGGCCGCTGCAAAAGTATAAAGAAAAATAGCATAATTTGTGCGGGCGATTGGTGTAACATTGCTTATCTGCAATCTACAAAAAACATAAACCCCGTGTTGATTTAGAGGACATTTATGCATCGGTCCGAAGTACTCCTCTTATTTACGCCGGATGGCGTAAACACACTCAATTAAATTGCAGCAAGAATTATTATTTCAAAGGGTTCACTCCAGCCACTAGATTACTCGTACTTTCCCCAGTCAAAGCATATCAATGAAAGTCTGCTGCGAGAATCACAGAAAAGGTCGGCCTAAAAACAAACAGTATGTTTACATACGCATGGGTGCTATTGATAGTTAGTGCAAAAATTATCGTGCCGCAACAATCCTTTGTGTTGCTAGCACTACTGATGGTTCTATAAAATATCAACCGATATTTTTGTCCAAACTGCCGTAGGGACAATTGAGATTGGTTCATTAATGAGCAAATGATGGTCAGAAGATGCGGAGGCAGAAGATATAACGGCTAGCATAAACAATAGAAAACAGCATGATTTCAACTGGATTATCTTAGTCTATCTTCATCCAAAGCTTTTCTGGCTGTGATGATATGTATATTTCGCTTTTATCAAAAAATAGCAGTTAATGCCGCGATAAAGCGCCACGTTAACTGCACTTTAAACTGCAAACGTGAATTAGTAATACTTAGGAGAAGATTAAAACGAGTAAAAGAGAGTATTCGACTTATACGAATTTCATGAACCACCCTTAGACAATCTGCTCTCTCCTGCACATTGATGCCGTTATAGAGCTGACCAAAGAAATTTCTCATCAATGCATTCGAGACTTTCAAATGGGCGCGAACATGAGGTAGAAGGTTTCTTGGCTTTTTATTAGCAAAAGGTCAAAGAGGGAATGAAAATGGCCGTTATATTCAACATCTATTTGAGCAAATAACCCATATGCCGATATAGTACAAAAAAGGCTGTCACATGCAGTATTAGGGCTTTACTAATACAAACAGCCAAAGATTGACTTGCTGTTATTATTAACTTGCGATTGTGCTTCAGTGCAGGGAACAAAATAACTTTATAGTTGGGCTGTCAAGTAATAGCATTACCAATTCTGTCAATTTCCTTACTCCTCACTGCTGTTGGCGGTACCGTATTTCCAAGCAGTACTATTAGTAGTCATCGAAATGCATGCTTCATCTCGCCTGCATCTTTTTATACTTGTATTGCTTTTTAAAGCGATCGTCTTGGTCTGTCAGAGTCATTAGCCCCCGAAAGCCCGTTTGCCCCCAATTCCCGTTTCCCACCCCGACAAAAACCTCAACCACACACGGTCCCTGTAAAACCGAATTGCATCATGACCGGCGCAGAGTGGAGAAATTCCCAGGATAAATTGAGTATAAAAAGTCGGGTGAATTAGGTTGCTCCTTTCAACTTCCTGAAAACGATTCATATCCTTCTTTTTCCATTACACTCTTTAAAAAGCAAGTACAAGTAAATAAGATGCAGGGCGGATGATGAAGCAATGCAGTTTCGTATGACGACTATATTACCTTGCCTTGGAATACGCGTTTTACCGCCAACAAGCAGCGTGAGTGGATATAGGAATTGACAGATTTGGTAATGCTATTTACCTGGACAGCCCCCCAAACTATCAAGGAGTTATTGTTCCCGCACATGAAGCCACAATCGCAGATTAATAATACACAGCACAGTCGAGATCGTGTGTGTGTGTGTATAGTAAAAGCCTAATTACGCTGCAATGTGTCAGGCTTTTTTTGATACTTTCGCAGTATGGTTATTTGCTTCATATCAGCCTGCCTTGAAAGTATAGCGGCCATTTTTCATTCCCGTCTCTTGACCCTTTTGCTAATAAAAGCAAGAATACCTTCTACCTCTGTTCGCGCCCATTTGAAAAGTCTTGATGCATTGATGAGTTTTTAATTTTTCTCTGGTCAGCCTATAACGGCAATCAATGTGCAGGGAGAGAGCATGATTCCGTCTAAGGGTAGGTTTCATGAATCGTATAATCGAAAATCTCTTCTTTTACTCGTTTTACTTTCTTCTAAGTAATTAACTAATTCACCGTTTTTTGCAGTTTTAAGTGCAGTTAGTGGGCGGTTTATATCGCTGCATTTACTGCTATTTTTTGATACAAGCGAATAGGTTAATATCATTCACGCCAGAAAGCCTTGGATGAAAGATCAACTTTAAGATTATCCCATGTTGAATCATGCTGTTTTCCTCTATTGTTTTTTAGCCGATTAGTAGTTCTTCTGCCTCCGCATCTTCTTGATCCATATCTGCTCATTAATGGACGCCAATTCAAATTGTCTACGCAGTTTGGACAAAAAACAATCGGTGATATTTATAAACGCCATCAGTTAGTGGTAGCA
>Ga0163217_1074742_pt1 | contig 11920 bp, 6 predicted proteins | sample SynspAceP_FD_185933 | JGI IMG/M metagenome (GOLD analysis project Ga0163217, IMG submission 185933) | Saline lake microbial communities from Ace Lake in Antarctica - Synechococcus sp. Ace-P (PacBio error correction) | ecosystem: Environmental > Aquatic > Non-marine Saline and Alkaline > Saline ... | reverse complement strand
AAATAGTATTCCCCAAAAAAGCGGAAACTTGATCCTTCATATCCTTGAGAATAGCTATCGACCCTTTCGTCTTTGGTGTTAGCATAAGCTTTTTATTACGCCTTGTACCAGCAAAAACCCGCTCGTAGCTCCACGACACCTACCCCCCACCAAGTAGCAATTAAAAGCCCTACACCGTAAAAGACAATTCCTATTTTAATTTCTGATCAAAACTTGGTCATTTTCTGAATAGTTTCTTTATTTCACCGGTGGCTCCATTGCATGTTTGTACAATCAGACTCAGTAGAACACACACTCATACCTAAATCCTAACGTCGATGCTAAACCTCCCCGGTCTCAAAACTGGTGATTCGCACCTCAAAATACCAGCCTTTCAAAATTTGGAAGAGTATATATATATCTTTCACCCCATCCGCATAACGGTTTCAAATCGGAGATTTCCAAGTTTGCATTTCATAGAGAAAATAAGTGAGGCAGTACTGCTTGTGAATCCTGTTTTCGTGAAGTGCTCAGGGGACTGTTGAATCTGACAAAGCCTTCTCAAATTCATAAAACCAAGTTCGGACTGAGTGATTGAAGAAAATCCTTCTTCTCCACCGACAGGTTTCATTGAATATTTCTTTAACCACACCTCCGGAAAAGAAACGTCAATCAATAATACCCTTTCTCATTAATTAATCCCCCAACGTTCGCGGTTTTGGAGTTTCAGAGATGATTGGGACGGTTTTCTTTTCTTTTTTCTTTTTTTTATAATCTTTAAATTGAGTTTTGCCTGTCTCTCTCTTCATTACCCTCAGAATTACCAGCCGACTTCCCGTTGTGGAAGTTAATATATTGAGCGATAGGTATGAACTCGAATACCGTATTGAAAAATTCGGGCTTTAAGTTCTTTGAAGGAATGCGGAAGAAGTCTGGATTATCAAAACAGATCTTGAGATGAAAAACGCCGATCGAAGAGGGGCAACATTGTTGATAAAGTGAAATCATCAGGATAATACCTAAAATTCTCCATTTGGAGATTCTCGAGCATTAATCTTCTAAAAAATTGATTGAGTTGTTTCCGTGTAGATGACGCTAATCTACCGTCCAGTCGTATGCATAGCCAGGACTGCCTCCTATAACGCCTTGCCCTGAACTAAGAATGATACTTGCCCGAAAAGAATTAGCCAATAAAGATTTTATGAGGGTATTCTTCTACTGAGGTTTCATCACCCTTCTCCACCGTCGGCCCGGAGCCTCATGACAGTCCCAAAAATTCAATGGTATTACTACCAGCAATTTGGGTTTGCTTTTTCTCGACGTAGATGGTGAGTATTTCTTTTTATAGTGAGTTGTACTTTGTAAAATTCATTACCGTGTCTCGATGGATTTGTCATCCTTTCAAAACGCTGACTAGATAGTCAATCACATCCAATATCGCCATCAGGGCTGACGCTCTAGATCAGAGATTGTATTTGAATATCAATCTACGCACAGTAATATTTACTCCGCCGATCGTAGTTCCCCAACCAACCAATCAATCCCGCTCTCTGAAGTATGTTCTTACGTTTATTTAATTTAAGCGATGTCAATTGAGTGATGCTTCGATACACCCATCTCTCGCACCTGTGAGCGACCAAAGTACAGTTCTCAAGCTCTACGGTATCCATCAGCTCGGATTAAGCCTTACTGATCTAAAATGTAGTTTCTTTGCCTTACCGTATGATGCTTGATGTATCTTGAAAGTCTTTTTTTACTTTAGTTTCACAAGTGCAAGAGATGTCAATTGGCTTGCAATTTCTAGCTGGGCTAACCGTTGTCAGATTCGCATATACTCCAATGGAGCTGGCAAAGAATTAAAGCCTAGGAAAAGCGGTTAAGGGATATTTTTCATTTTAAGTTTTTAGAGTTAGTCTTTTATTTCTTCTCAATTCAAGCTCAGAAACTTACCATTGGCATTCAAGTCTTAATGTCACTGAGTAGTTAGATTCTTTTTTGTGTCTTTCAAAGTAAATCCAAATACTTTTTGATAGGATAGTTGGCTCATCATAATCTCTTAATACCATTTTCTTCAGGCATTTACGATCAATACTGGAGTCTCTTGATTTGAATAACCATAGCCAATGCCTGCTGGATCGACTCGTTGCGGCATTTACGCTACTTGCGCTTAGCCACACCATTAAATTGCATTTTTCAAGGTTTCAGCAGCCATTTCTCTGCTGATCGTTTCGCTTCCAACAAGGTGCCGGCGGTGGTGGGTCACTGCTCTTTACTGGCGACCGGAGCAGGAGCAGGTAAGCAGCTACTACTTTCTTTTTGCTTTACAAGCTCCAAAAAGCTAGGAATGCTACAAGGATAATAACCAAGGAACGATTGAAGCGAGAATTGTTATAATTTTGCTTTCATTTTTGGGGTTTAAATTAAATTTCTGGTTTTTTTTAGGCTGAAATAAGCCAGCAAAAGTAATGAAATTCATATTACTTCAAAACAAAATCTAGTTCCAATAAAAAGAGCCAATCGTTAATTAAAATTAAAATCCTGTAAACGACTACTATGGTATTAAAAAAGGACTCATCTTGAAAAAGAATTTCTTAAAAAAACTAGAAAATTCAGTGTTCTGGGTAAAAAATCAAAATATGTCAAAAAAGGCCTCCTTAAAAAGTTGAAAACTTTCAAAAAATACCCAAATACTGGGTATTTTTTTTGCAGTTTTTCAAACTCAACTTTGATTCTAGTGTTAAGTTTTAATCAGACAGAGTTCTAACATAAAAAGGACCTTGGGTTTCGCAAGGTTTTTTTATTTGGCAAAATGAATCAAAATTTGATTTTGAAATAAATCTCCTATTAGACTTTTTCGCCTATCCAAATTCACTGAAACCCCGACGCGATCTACGTCAGATCCGCTTATCTCTTTTTTGATTTGGAATTTTTTATAAGAAGTAAGTTACTTCAAAAGCGATTAAGTAATTGCCAGGCAACCAGATCTGTAGGATATTTCTCCATCCGGAAGAATAAACAATAAAAAATTCCACAAGGAACTTGAGCCACTGCAAAATCCTTTGATATGCTTTTATGTCACGTGGTCCTGGTTTTTTCCAACTGATTTTTCACCTAAAAGCTGGTAAAGGTTGAGCACTATGAGTTTAGTTTACATTTTCTCTTTCAATAGCGCTTGTCCATAGCGTAAGAAATAGAATCCCATTCCATAGACAATCAGAAATAAGAATAATTGTTCCCAATTTTTTCTGCAGCGAGGGTAACCATTTAGTAAGAAAATAAGATAATCCAAATATGCTATTAGAAAATACTTCCAATATCTCCCTGCAAAACATTAAATGCTCGCTTTCTTAGTGTTAAAAATCAAGAATACTAAATTCTAAAATATTATATTGATCATTTCTATCTTCGAAAAATTCCGGAATACTTGATTAACGGCCAATATTGTATCCGAAGAAAACCAAAGTGGAAAGCAGTAAGCATTTATCCCATCCATGAAATTTATTGTCATTAATGTTTTCCTAATCAATAAAATATAGAATTTTTGAAGAGACCACAGCTGGTTGTTGTCGAATATACATACCCAAATCATTAAATTGACCATGAAAGAGCTATGTAATCTGTTAGCTGCCATAAATCGGAGTTCCGAGAAAGTGAATAAATATCACAAGAAAACTAACCGAGGAAATCAAACAAGGCCAAAAAACCATCTCAGCTATGTGAAAATCTCAAAAACTACCCTCATCCAATAAATGATAGCAAGCGAAAGTGATTATTTTACTCCGCCACGTACCGCGTCACTTCTGAATGAGAGCCTTCTCGATTGGTTTTATCGACAATATTAAATTTCTTAGCCAACCTGTAATAAATCAGACCAACCAATAACAAAGCTGAGAAATACAATATCTGTTGGTTAAGATCATTATATGTGAAATTTCTAAAATCATTTAATAAATCAGGCGATTAAAAAAGTTTTATTACGACTAGATGGGGTTTCCAACCAAGTGTTCTGTGTCCATAGCAGTGTCCAATCTTTTGATTAAGTATCCAATATTGATATAATTTTTCGCTGATCAATTTCTCTAAAATGCTTAATATCTTTCTCCATATAAGGGAGTCCGCACATTATTGCGGATAACTCTTTTGTCAAGTAGATACTTTCCCCATCTTCTGAATATAGTTTTGGAAGTTCTTGCCTTCTGGGATAATTTTTTTTTCCCCGTAAGCTAATTTTTTTTAAGTTAGGCCCAATTGTGATCAGCTTCAAAAGCCCAAATTGGGATTTATATGTATCAGGTGATAGCAGACTGTAACTAGCTTCGCATTCTTGCTGCGAATTTAATAAAACTCCTTAATTTAGCACTTATCAAATTAAGTTCGAATTTCGAAAAGGACTAGTCACTTTCAAGTAGAACCAAGATGCATCAAATTCCTCACTAATGGATTTGATTAGTTAATCTTAATTACGGTTGATTACAGGAAGTGTGGACTAGATCCAAAGCTTTAATTCTGAAGCCTTAAAAAAGGAATTCGAGCCAAGAGGGACTTGCCTACATCAAGCTATACCTTGGTCTATCTGTTGTGAGCATTACTCGGCTCAATAAACTTCGAGGCTAGCGCACGCTCAGCTGTATATGCCAATAACGGTTATTCCCCAAAAAGTTTAATATTTTTTCCCTGAACCCCTTTAGAGCCTTCCCCTTGCCGGGATTATTCCTGATATTTCATTTAAATTTATTAAGCTCTGAAAATCTTTAGCGTCTATCAACACAAATAAAACCCTCTGACTTATTGATCACTTCGCCATGATCTGCTGTACAAACCTTCCTTGTAAACATTTAATGGCCATTTAGGAACATGGTTTTCCATATTTAGGTACCATCCAACCCTGATCTTCCATTGATTTGGCTTCATAGATAAAGCTCTGCCCCATTGTATTTGGAAATATAGAACTCCATAGATGCTATGCCTCTATAATATTGGTCTAAAGGTTCAAGTCTTAGGCGCCCTAGTAGGTGTATTAACGCATTCGGAATCATCACTATGTAATCATCCATACCTCTACCACTAATCTCATTAACTGAGATACACCCAAGGAATCAATGTAGTCAATTTGACTACATAGCTTCCTTTTTCTTTGACTGATGAATCGGGTTCTGCGAGAACTTGAGAGATTGCCATTCGCCCAAAAATTCCAAGCCCAGATCTAATAACATTTCCCTGAAAATCCTGAAAATTAACATCTTCTTGAATTTAATCTCTTGCATTAGAAAGTAAGATACCACCTCCTAAATCAGCTTCATATGGAAATGGCGATTAATCGTCTCAGCAATCAATACACGAATCCGTTTGAGAACGATTAAAGCAACCCCTTCCTTTAAAACTGCAATCCTGTTAATTAATAACACCTGAAAATACCCACATTTATTCCAATTCATCAAGGTCCGTATAGCCATCCAAAAATGGACTTAGCACATTGTAATCATAAAAACAGAAGATTTGGAATCCTTTCGATTATAATCAGTTAGATCAACTGTTCCATTTAGGTCACAAACTCACTGTATGGATTGAAACCCGAAGAGCTGGTATTTCCATTAACTAATTGAGATGACTTAGCCTTCCCAATCCACATATTCCTACTCCAGGTAGCATTGACATAATATAGATATGGAGTGCTTTCTCTGAGACTGAGTCCAACTACTGTGTAATTACCGCCCAGAGGCACAATTCCATTTACGTTTCACTCCGTGTACTGTTTTCATTTGAAATCAGACTCTGTGCCTTTGATATCAAAAAGAGCCAAATAATATTGGGATTAGGAAATTTTGAGGAAGCCGAGCTGGCGTAGATTACTGCCCACTTCACCTTTACAAATTCTTCCATCTACATTGGCGCGTTATAAAACAGTTGGGAACTTCTTGAGTGTAAATGTACTTGAAACGGTATTGAACAGCCTAGAGCCAAATCTATGTACAGAAATTCATAGTTGCAATCCCTAAATTCGAAATCGAACCTGACCCAGCCGCAGCTAGGTAAAACACCAGCATTTCGATCCATTCTGTGTAGGTAATTGTAATAAGCGCAGTTATCCGCCCACTGTATATCAAATCTTTACTTTCACCTTATATGCAAGTCAGCAGAAAGCATCGTCTTGAGATACGATTACTAGTCCATAAAGCAGCTCCTAGGTCCAGATTACTTCAATATTTAGAAGAAAGTTACTAGACAGCCTTCGGATTCCTGCACACTGGAACAGGTTTATAACTTTCCAGCCGGAACGTATGATAAAAATTTGTTGACCATAAGGCTCCTTTCATTCAAACTTTATACTATAGGAATACACTCCACCTGATCCCCACAGAAGTATTTATAGTGATTTGAGTTCCTCACCTGTAGCAAAACAAAACTTCATTGAATATCAACAGTGGCCGTAGCTGTTGGATTGAGAAACCCTCACTTTACATTGCCGGTAAATCCCGAAAAACAAACACCTGATCCAGATGCGGTAACGTAGTTAGTTTATATTTCTGGTAACTGATGCAGGATAATATTACCGATTATTAATTTCACCATGTTAGTAGTATTGAATTTGATATTATTTCTGCCATTTCAGGCCGCTTTAGGACTTGGACTACTTTACATGTGAGTTTTTGCGGCATTCCAAAAACCATTGGAAGGTAGCACCTTCTGATTACGCTCGATTGGGAGTTCAAAAAACAAGGCAGTAAAGATGCCTCCGAGCCAATACAAATATCATTCCACGACCCACAAGTACTTCGAGTTTGGTCCATCGACCAAGGTCACGAATGGTTGTATTACAGAATACAGCTTTCTTTATCAGGAATTAGTGATTTGGTAAACTCCAAGGTTGAATACCCGTCCAAGGAAATGACATTTTCTATTAATGATCTGTAAACCTTGACTGGACTCCAATCTTTTTAATATCCAACGTGTAAGAGCCAGCAACGCTGCTAACAGTAAGCTCTAGTTTCCCATTAGGTGCATTGCAACCCGGTCAACGTAGTAAGTGGTTGTCACGCTTAATGCTGCGAAGTCCATCGATGGTAAAGCTTTAAGATTTCTGCCGCACAGCCAGCAGGTAGTTCTCAACTTCTAATGAATACCGAGTTCCAGCGGCGAAACTCAAAGCTTCAAAAGCAAGGGTGACTATCGTACTTCCACCATTTAGCTGAAAAGTTGTAGGATTGGGCAAACCACCTATTAGAAATACTCACTCTTCCATTAGAATTCTCCAAAACAAACGATCGCTTTGTTCTACCGGCAAACTGTGGAGTATCGTAAACCAATGATATCAATCTAATCTCTTGGCCAGTAACCAAACCACATTAAAAAGTAGAAAATAATCCCAGCAGGGCAATCCAGCAATGGAACTAATTCTGGATTTCAACCAATCTGAATCACAATCGTGTATTCTTGATAGCTGGAGGTATTGGGATAATATCAGGTGCTCCTATTCTGAATCAATCCCGTTTTGGCCTGGCTCGGTTATTACCATCTCACTTCTAGTGCGGAGCGGGGCAAAGATGGTATTTGTTTGCAAGATGAAGTGGTCGTATGATGGACCGGACAGTCCTGTACAGCGTTAGATTGGCGGACGATTTGTGCATAGACCGGATCGAGAAGATTTCTCGATTACTCGAATTGCGAAATTCATCCTCGCACCCTCTGTGCATCATGATACTAAATTGTTTAGGTTCCTTCGCAAGATTATTGAGCGCTCTGTAAGATCTATTCTCCGGAACTAAGTGGGCTTCCAGTGATTGATCCGGAATCGCCATTCCACGTCATAGGAATTCCATCCACCAGATATCACTAAATTTCTCTCAATGTACTATTGTTCTCAAGACCAGCAGAGAAATGTTGTGCGATATGATAGAGCGTATTATGCTAATGCCCGGATGGTCCTTTTTATTTTCCACAGGATAAAGCTTGCGATACAAATCCAGATCATTTTCGGATATCAAATCGTATAATTCCTGCTGCAAGGTTTGTATAAGAAGTATACGTAGAATTTCATGCTCCTCCCATTGAAACGGGTTTTCAAATCGTACCGTTACCTCCGAAAGAGTTATAGAGAATGGATTCGGTCCAGCACCACAAAAACAACAATATCCTACAAGTCACAAAATCTCTGCAATAATTTCTGGGAATATTTTAACATTCGCCGTGCTCAATGACCAACGTACAGATACCCGGTCCATGAAACATCCAAGAGAAAATACTTGAAGTACCCAATTGGTAATCCGAAAATATTAGTTTATCACCAGAAGAATATTGATCGTATAGGGCTGATATTATCTGCATCGGATGTGTGCGCACTAGAAACAATAGTTTGCAACAAACCAGCATTGTTGCTATACCATTTAAAAGTAGAGTTACCGGAAGTACGACCAAAAGTAGGATTCGAAAAGTGCTGGTGATCCAACACATTTTTTCTTCATTTAAGCGTATTTGTATTATTAACCGTCACATCCTCATCATTTTGAATAGAATAAAAGATTTGGGGTTATCGTCCTCATACATCCGTTGCATTCGGCGACTCAATGCTTTTATAAGAGCCAAGGGCCAAATTTCTTAACCTCATAATCGTGATCCCCATCAGCCCCTAAATGAATAATCTGAAATAGGATCTCCGTTGATTAAAAATTTTCGAATTTTTTACACCCCCTAGGACATTCAAAGCCTAAAGCTTCCATTTACTTTCACCACAAGTTGGACTCTGTTTTTAATGGATTTAGATACCTCGAAGCTTTGCTCAGGCTCCGTGACTACCACCTCTACTTCGCTGTTCACACTGGTTATGAAACTCTCCAGTTCTTCTAATTCGTGAAATGTATTATAGGATGTGACCAGCATTTAAAGTTTGAAAAGTTACCCGTCGAAATTTGATGCACCTTGTTTCAATTCAAGAAGTAAAAGAGTATGTAGACCAGCTGTATTCGTACTGAAGTCAGATTGATCTGACATTGTGGCCAGCCAAAAGCAGGATTACCGCTACAGTTTCACATATACGTCTGTGAGAAATTTTAAGAACTGTTACTGCCGGTTTCTAAATTAGTATGCTATGGGCATACACCTGACCCTGTCACTCGTCAAGTTTAATATTTATAAGTTATGTGTCACATAGTGTTTCCGTATTTTCAGTCCTTTGATGTCAGAATGCCATGATAAGTTGTGTTGGGTCGCGATCATTAACACATCGCCCACTCGACAAGTGTATGAAACTGGCCCGGGCTAGATGGATTCTCATTAGAACCATGCATAAGACAGGAACAGCACCAATCGTATTTACTAATAACTTAGGCCGTCAAACACAACTCTTGTTTCCTGCGCAGACTGTGATATCATCGCATCAAAACACAGGTCAGAGCTATCGCTGGAATAGTAATATCGAATAAGATCTCCCGTTCTACAGCCATTTCATACAATCTTCTGCTTCGATAGTGTGTAAAACTTTCTGTGACGCTTAGATTGAACTCGTAAAATTCAAGCTGTGCCCATGTCGTAAGACCTAGTGCGGCTCGTAATGTATTGATATTAGTGCACTCCATTTAGTTGTCACATATCTTTTCCAGATCATCTGGAGATCCACCTGAACTGTAATCTTACTATTCCATTTATTTATGTATACTTTTCTCACATAGGTTGCATCTTACTTTTTCCGATTACCGTCATTTCACGATTAAGAGCTGATGTTTCAGTCATGTATTAGGATTTACCTATTTTGTGATTCACACTTTTGTTGACTTCTCGCAGTAGAGTTCATTAGGGTCCCAGGAGGCAGAAGAGTAAAATGAGGCCAGTGAGTTATTAGTAAATGCGTCTATTTACTCTCATTATTCCAGTGAGGACTATATTGGAGATGCTCCAAGATTTCCACTTGCCAAGCTTGAGCTTGAATAGTTTCCATTGCTCGCTCCCGTTACAGGTTGACCTTGAGTAATTTAAATTGGATTGTTGGTTGTAGAACTGTGTTTCGGGGTTTTGTCACTTTAGAATTTCATCTGGTTTGTCATCTATCCTTGATTTCGCAAACCTGGATCCAGTACTTTGGAGGCAGCTAATAGGGTTATAAGGTGTAGTTGTGTCTGGGACCTGAGGAGCTATGATTGGCCACAGAAAGCTCATTTCGATCCATTTATAGTAAAAAGTGACGTCCACTGACATTTAGCCCGTTTAATCCAATATAGGTACGTGGCCCCTCACGATAAATCCACCTTAATTATAGTTGGAGTGCTAGTAGAAAACTTACTATTCGTCGGGGATAACGTAGCAGATTTCACCTTCGCATTATCTTCATCAGATGTAGCTGCAAATTGAGAAAAGAGGATCTGAAAACCAATTATTTCTGGGACTGATCTGAATTGCGCATCCCTTATCATCAACCACCCGAATGATGTGAAGAACCCGCCCCAAATTTGGAATCCGAATATGTGTATTCCCAGATAGAAATAGTCGTTGAACTTGGAGCCGAGTTTCATGATGGTTTAATGTTACTAAGGCAAATTACCCCCTTAGATCGAAACTCAAATAAACCAATTTGAAATCCACAAAAGGTATTTTCTGACGGTGTTATTGCAAGCCTAGATGGCGCTAATGCCCTTCAACTTGATTTCGGTATAATAATAACAAGAATTACAGCTCGGGTTGGAGGGAGATGAAGTGGAAGTTGCAAAAACCTCATAATTCACCTACAGAAAGGCCAGTGTAAAAATTTCCACTTTGCATTTGTAGCGATTGTATTACCTAAACTATTTATAAGTTTGTAAATTGTTAATCCTCTGGTGTAAGGTGACCCGGTAGTAACTTTACTTGAGATGATCCTGATGAATTCAGACTACCTCAATTCTTCTTGTGATCAGGTGGCAGAGGATTACTTAGTTTGTGGGAGGCACCTGTTACAGTAAGCCCTACTGAGCACATCACTATTAAAACGGAACAAGAAGTTTCCAGAATGAACATTTTGATCTTGTACCGCTCCACAAAAAAGTCATAAGTTCTTGGAGAAGAAAACCGCTGGACATATAAAACCAGTCAAAGTTAATTTCTCCATTGATCGTTAGCAATGAAACCTGGAAAATTTACTCCGCTACTTGTCAGTGAACCATCTGGACAATCTCCACCTGATGTATCAGCCTTCTGTTTAACTCCATAAAAATTGAAGTGCGGCTCCTGATGGGTTATTTGTTAATCTCGGGAACAAAAGTCACGGCCCTGGCCTTCACAGATAAGCATTCATCGGTGTGCTGGAGATTTGATTGGAGTTCCCTCGCTCCTGATCATTACTTAAATATCTATAGATTCAGGGGGCAAGTCCACCTCCCATGCAGATGGGATTAGATATCAGTCAATCGTTATTAAGTCCCCAAGTTTAATCCCTGAAGTTCAGAAAGTTGCTGGGTTACTCCTGAGGTTTAACCACAGATCTCCTACGCTTTCCCATATTTGGTTATGGAAGTCCTGAGGTATTGTATAAGTCCAAATTGTATCGTACCACCACACCAAATCATCCGAAACTCTAGCCTCTCGGAAATTTCCGTTCCACGAATCATCTCTGTCCATCTACAGAGGGGATGGATAATCAAGTACTACCTGGATCTAAGAACATAGATCAGGGATTGGAGATCTACGGTAATTGTTTTAGGCTTTCCCGAAAGGTAATTCCGAAAATTATCTAACACCTGATAAAAAGACTTCTGCTGTACCCACGAATCCTTGCGATATTCTCGAAATTTCACACTTGCTTTTAATCGGGCTCTATGTCGGTAAATTTATCTGAGTTTGAGTTCTTCGCGCGCAGAATTACAGTAAAAATTTTCCCTTTTTCCACAGGTTCGAATTTATTTGTATGATTTACATTTTTTTCTGACACAAACATTCCGGAACCACAATTTATCAAAGATGATCTCGCTTTTTCTCGAGG
>Ga0163217_1074422_pt1 | contig 11920 bp, 4 predicted proteins | sample SynspAceP_FD_185933 | JGI IMG/M metagenome (GOLD analysis project Ga0163217, IMG submission 185933) | Saline lake microbial communities from Ace Lake in Antarctica - Synechococcus sp. Ace-P (PacBio error correction) | ecosystem: Environmental > Aquatic > Non-marine Saline and Alkaline > Saline ... | reverse complement strand
TAACACAGCTTGGCTATTAGCAGCCAAAGCTAATACACCGATTTTTAGGTGTAGGACTTCGCTTTAGGCTTTGTGTGCACTTTAATCCACTCGTCTATGACCATCTCTAATAATCCCTCGGCAATGGAACCTGACCAATTACAGGTCATGAAAACGACGTAATCAATTTACTGGCTAAGGCTTTTCTGCTTTGGGCGTAACTGACGAATTTTAATTCTCCCTATTTTTGTAGGAAAGGGCCTGACCTGCGCCAATGATATAACGGTCATTGATCATTACCGATTTTTCAGTCAAGCTGATGTTGAGGCTAACATAGGATCAAACCTGACTTGTGGCTGTGTCCAACCGAAGCATGAATACTGTATCAACCACTAGCCGCACGGCCGCCACATTTTATAAAAACCAAGGCGGCACAAAAATCAACCTGTAGGGGTTTTCAAAAGACCCATTCTTTGCCTGAAGCGCTCTGAATTAAACCCCAACCTTCAGCAAACGCAGAATGATTGAGAGTGCGGGGATTCCGGTACTCCTGTTCTTGGGCGCTGCATTTTGTAAATGATGAGCCGGAAACTGTCCTCATGTAAACTTAAGCCTCAAGTTGTAACAAGGGTTGCGTTTTGGGATCAGAGCTTAAAAAATACGTTACCTGGAGTGCGGTTGTCAAGTGGCGGCATGGTAAAAAGCGCCGTGAGGCGAGCCTTTAATTGTGAAAGTATTTACGCGGCCAAATGAGGTAAACAAGAAGGTAACAGGCCATACATTTTTTGGGTAATAAAGGCGGTTTTTCTCTAATACATCTTCCGGTCAACAGCAAATTGCGGATCACTAGCCAGAATTGTTAAAAAAATTCGCTTTACTTGCCGCTAAATCACTTGTTAATAATGGCTTCCATTCTGTTGAATTTACGTTGCCACTTCACTTAAACCGAGTTCATGGATTTTCTTTCGGTGTCAGCGTGGTGGTGGTATAGAAATTGCCATAGGCATAATAATCATCGCCACCCTTAATACTGCCAATACCCGCTTGCTGTCTGCAATTGGGCAGCGTATGCAGTTTGAAAATAATCGTAAAACTCTTGATAGGCTGGCACAACGGGCCTCGCTGATCATTTTTTGCCTAATGAATGTAAGTCTGCTTTGTTGCTGACTAAATTGTGCCGGACGGAACCGGGTGAAATGGTTTCAAACAAGGCGCTATCTTCGGGTCTGAGTGAACAATGTGCTACTGATGGTTTTTCCGTAGTACTTTGAAACTCTCACAATACATGCCAAAAACCTGGCAAGGCCGGCTCCATTGAGGCAGTGCAAATAAATCTTTCCCCGATTAAACGCGGAAGTTCGGCTAAGCCTGGATTAAAAATTGCTCGTAATCGGCGGCATTAAAAAACGCCATATTAGCGGGGGCTCAGCAAAAGTAAGTATGCCAACCACTTAAAAAAATTAATCGGAAAGTATTTGCTCTGATGGGCAAGCTGGCTTATTTCGGTTTGCCGTTCAGTAAGAAAACAAACGAAACTCATTTTATTGTCAGCACTTAATTGAAGCTGCGTGCAATCGACTTCTACAGTTTGCCAGTATTCGCTATTAAAAGCATCGCGCCTTGCCATAGCTGGGCGTCCACTGTGCAAGCTTGCCCATCGAGGCTGCCAGCCATCTGAGTCGCGTGCGAAAAAGACTTTTTTCTTGTTGGGCGTTTTGCCGTGTTTTGCGACAGAGCGAAAGTCACTATCGCATCAGCCAAAACGTGGCTTACTAAAATAAGCAAAATAGCGCAAAGTAAACATTGTTTGGATTAGTTTCATTGTGGTTTCTTAATAGTTAAAAGTGCTAGGGCGGCAAGTTGCCGATGCGATCGGTCAATGAGTCTGGTGGCACAGTTAAACCACTGTGAGCCTTTACTACTCATATAAATGCAGTCATCTTTCCAAAACGCACGCCAACATTCGCCGGGTAAATAATACCGGGTTCTATAGAAAAAACACAATGCCAGGTTATTTAGTAAGTTCAGTTTCACCGTGCACAAATTAACGCTTTCGTGCCTTTCCATACCAATGCCAATGGCCAGTGCGATGAGATAAGCCGGTAGTTTTATAATCTGGCCTAAACCCTTGAGACACATAATATTGACGCACGCATCATCGCCTTACCTGCAAGCTGCACCCAAGACTGAGCGGGTTTCAAACGCAATGGCTTGTCCTGTGACGCCTGTATCCAAATTTTGCTTTGTTGTTTATTGGGTCTCACCAAATACAAACGTACGTGATATTCCGATTGATACCCTTCGACTGAACAGCCGCAACATCCATTTAATACTATGGAGCCTTTCGCGAAAATGGTTGACTTTGACGTCTTACCATGGGGGTAGGCGCCTGGCTTCGTTAATAGCGGCCATATTCACACACTGCTGCCCCCTAACGACTTTGGGCAGATTGACATCAATCCGATTTAACTTCCGTTTTGATCCTACCTAATTCAGTTTGACCAACTGGGCATAAAGCGTTTAGGTGATATTCATTGGCTTTGTGCATGAGTGTAACTTCATGAGGTTTACGTTTTGGAACCATGCGGGCGCCTAAGTAAAAGGTTCAGCGCGCACATCTTGCTTGTCATTGGTTAAATTCCATCACCCTTAGGCACCCAAAATAACGTACCGTATGTTCAAAGCGAGGTTCGCACGGCTTGAAAACGCCGCGCTCAAGCAATATTTTGCTTGACTAGGCAAAGGGACTTTCATTGCTCTTGCCATACTCGTACATCCTTTACCGACGGCCAAGGATTCACGAATTGCTGGGCTCTTCAAAAACGGGCCAAACGACACATTTCCCTTCACGAGAATAATACTGCGTTAAACGATTCACTTACGCCACCATTGAATACCACTAAAATAATCCATCGCCCGCACGGGCTCTGAGGATTTAAAGCTTGCAAATATTATGTTACCACCATTAAGACGTTGTGCTTTAAGCAGATTCTAGGCTTTACGTTTCCGTCTGTACTGATGGGTAATTGTCACAGTAATTTTTTAGGGCACTTGAGCCGAAGATATGGCTTAGAGGTACTTACCTGCAGCTGATGCTGGGCTGAGTGAAGGACGCAAACGGCGGCTTCCTCCTATCTTTAAAAATTCGTCGATTATATTGATACTTATCGTCATGATTTATTCCTGCCTGAATTATGTTTTAGTTAGCATTTACGTTGCTTTTGAACCGCAGCCCAGGACTATTACAAATACCGCTTGTTTACACGTGTATGCGTTGACCCATAGGTCACTTTCGCACAGAGAGACAGTTTATTTTGGACCAAAGCTGATTTATGCTCACTTAATCTTGCCTGCATCTCATTGAGAGCAACCCAATACAAGCAGTTTGTCGCCACTATAAAATATTGGTCTGTAAGTGGTGTTTGTTAGTCACGTTTGCTCTTTGTCTTATATAGGATCAACCCTGCCGCTAGCGGATCTTAGGTGTATTCTGGCGAGTTGCGTTTATCTACCGAGCCCATCTCATGCCTTTTCGCGTTGCGGTTACAAACCATGAAATTTGATTCAGTCGATATCCACTTATGTACCCTTGCGTGATAAAACAGCAATTTTTCTTGATCTATTAGGCGAAGCCGGAATCCATGGGATTTCTTCTGACAATGGTTCATGTTTGGCGTGATGTGGGAGTCCCAGTGAAATTTTAGCCAGAGAAATGCAACATTTTGATATAAAAAAATAAGGGCGTATTCTTGAAATTGGCTGTGGGTATTGGCTGTCTAGTTTGTTACTAAAACTCTCGCCATTTGCCGATATTACAGCTACAGAGTATTCATCCTTAGCAGGGCAATTTTAGCTGGACAATGTACGTTTAAATCACGGACGGCAAATGTCCATTTTTACGCACAGCTTGAATGATGGTTTAATGCCTTGGGCTATTTGATGTAGATTCATTGGTTCACAGATGTATTGTTATGACGACAAACTATTGAGATGTTGGCCAATTTTATTTTTGCTGCAACGCACAGGCGATGCGAAGTGATCCTGGTGGATTCCTGGGCCGTAGGTAACCATGCCAGTTTTAGTAAAAAAATGTTTGAGCTTCGATTTGTCATGCTCAAGAAAACCCATTTATGTGTGATTATTGAACGGTATCTTTGGAAGGGACAAATTTTGAACATATGGCCGCATCAATAAGTACTGCATAAATAGGCAACAGCCAAATTAAATTTGTTATCTTGCTTGCCCTGCTGTGTGATGAGCGACGGCATTCATCAGGTAGCGTTACGATAACGTTTACGCTCAACCTTAATTTCTGGGACAGACCCCGATCAATTAGGGAGTTCTATGTCTTGGTTATTCTATTTTTATCTGGTTTAGCTCGAAGCCGGTTGTGGTTTATAGGTCTAAACAATCCGACTAATAGTAAACTACCCTAATGTTGTGCTAGGCCATCGTCAGTTATGTTGTTAAAGTCTGTTTTTTATTTACTCAAGCGCTGCGCACTATGCCATTGCCATGGCCTATTGTCTGGGTGGTGTCGGATGTGATCAACCATTTCTATACTAAATACCTTATTGTTTTCAGAGTTCAATTTTAAAACAACATTATTTTTTCTATGGATTAATAATTGAGGTGGTGTTGTGGGTTTGGAAAATTTTCTTAAAGGAGATTGAATTATGTTTGAGCGAAAAAAGATTTACGTGTATACTGGCATCAATGGCGCCGAGTTAAGATGCTGAAAACTTTGTTTTTGCACAGCAGAACACCTGCAGATTATGTTTAAACTCGGGTTTATTTGCCTAAGGTTATGTTTGCAGAGAAAGAGGGACACCCGAATTTGAAAAAATCAGAGCACAAAACAAGCTAGCTTGCTTTTTCTGGGCGAATATCGCTCTGTATCACCCTTGAATGTGCATTCAAGTGAGGCAGGTAGTTTAACCCAGCAGTATCGACTGCCTTAAGCCAAAGCTAATATCAGTGCTAATGTTAGTTGCCGGCTATTATTCATGATCATATATTTGTGCAAGTAACAAGGCACTTATGCCATGTCGACGCTGGTGAAGTTTTGGTAGGAAAATCGAGATAACTAATTGCATACAGGATAATGTGTTTACTAGTGAGATAGAAATTGAACGGAAATGTCCTTAGCGTATAACGAAGATATCTTTAAGCTCATTGATTACTCTTGATTCATTGCCGTAAAAACAGGAGCTAATTGCTTCTGCAAGGCTTCGGATTGTTTTTTGTGCAGAAGTGTAAAATTTTCTGTGTTTTTAAAGATTTAAGTGATAATTGGCTGCGAGTAAAGTTGGTAGTCAGCTGTACATTTTTTTCGTCCGGAGACAGGAATAATTATTCTATCGACGCAGGTTCAGCTTTCAAGTAATTTTCAACTAGCTTTTCATTACCTCAACTATGGCTGCAGCAGGTAGTCCTGTTGCAGAATAAAGAACATCTTTGGGGATTGCTAGGCTTGCTGCTTTCTGCAGGGGGCAGAGGTATTTCGCTTGTGTTAATTCGAACAAATGCTATGGCATTAATGCTCTTCTTATAGCGCTTAAGTTGTTTGTCAAGTTCAGCGTAAAGTGTCTTTAATTCGCCACGCGCACCAGCTCTCCGTACCCCAGATCTTGGACTGTTGCAAGCTACGTCGAGTGGCGACAATTCTTCATAAATTTTGCTTGATCCTAATCGGTTATTTTAGTGGCTGACGCTGTAGGCGTAAAAAAAGCGTGGGCATTCGAGTGTTTGTCTAGCGCATATAAATCACCAGTTTCTTACCACTGACCTTGGCTGACTTAGAATGGAACGAAGTTAGTAAAATAAAATTGTTGCAGAAAGTCATCTAGTAAGTCTTAAAATTACCTTCTCCATTAAGACCAGTATAAAAGCAAGAATTATAATTATTAAATGTTATTATTGTTGCTTAAGATTTGTAAGAGCAATGTTCAAATAGGGAATCTGTGACTAGAGCATTATCTTATGCTTAAGATAGTAGGGTTCCCCTAGTAATTGAATTTTCTAATGGGGCTACTATGTGGTGTGATTTTAACCAACAGTAAAGGAGCTTGTGCGCTAGCGGTGGCCCAAAATAACATATTAGCCCCGTCGATAGTATCTTACTGATTGAACGCCTTATGATGATGGGGGGCCGGTCGGTGCCTATTCGCAAAAGTGGCGGCGGCTAACGGCATCGTTATGCAGATCATTAGGTATTACGGATGGCGCAGATCATCGAGCAGGTTAAAGTGATGTCACGCTTACGTATTCAAACTGGAGCGGTCAATCTGTGAAGTTGCTGGGACGGGGGCGCCGCTTATGGACATGGCAGTGGTTAACTTGGTTGGTGCGGGGTAGTAAAGTTACTGAGCGTATGCGACATGGCTTTTTCAGGTAATCGCTTGGCGCGAAAATGGCGCAACGAGTCGGCGCTGATGTGGTGATGCTCATATATTCACAATGAACAAAGCGGCCAAAGTGGCCGGGAGGTCTGAGCACTATATTATTCAACATCAAGCAAGTCCTCACTTATCGTGCAAGGTGAACGTAGAATACAGTATGTATACCGAATTGCGCAGTTGCGGGCGATTGCAAGCACATCATTGCTTGGTATTGTGGATTGCCGTTTGTCACCTTGGCTACTCATGCATTTGAAAGATGACGGTGCGGTATGTGATGCGAGTGATTGGAGCCGGCGGGCAAAAAAGGCTGTAATGTATCCCGGGAGTTCCTTGGTGTTTTCGCTAAGAAGCTGGCAGGCATTTATTGAAAGCGCGCAAAGGATCAACTTAAACCATTTGGTGTTTGGGATGCAAAACTTTGTGCTGATGCATTGGTACCAAAAGTGCTGTGATTCATTATCGCTGCTCGTTTCAGGCATACTCGCGGAGTGCACGACGCCCTGCGACTGGTCTGTATGAGACAATTTTCTGACGTTTTGGATGGGTGGACCTCCATTTGCGACTGTCTGAAGGCCCTGCAAGCAGGTATAGAAGCGATGGTTTGGTTTGATGATTCACGCCACCCTTCTCGTCTGAATGCAGTTGTTGCATCACAATTGCGCAGCGATATTATTCGAAAGCCTTATTAAGAACCATGTTACAGCGCTTTAAGTAGAAATATCTGGTTCTTTTGGTCGGCCAATATTGTGCGCATCGCCAAGATGGGTGAGCAGTGCCCGAGCGCATAACTTATTCGCACGTCTACATGCTTTTGGGTTGCCCAGTTTTAACTATTATTAGACCTCAGTTGGATTTGCCAGCGGTAATCGGCAGCCCCTGGAAGGTGTATTAAATAAATTACCACTTTAGTGAAGGTTTATAAGCAAGGCAAAAGTGACTAGCCGCCTTGCCTCTTTTAGATTCATTATTTAAGCTAAAGGAGAGGGCAATGCTGGCTCGTCCTCCCCATCGTTAACCTTTAGTATTCTTAGTGGTACATGCAAAGCGCTTGTTGTTGATAGTCGTATTTTGAAGTGGAAATAAAAAAAGAGTGCCTTATCAATTACCAGCGCCCTGAGGCACTCTTGCCGATTCGGCTAGAGGGCTCTGTATCTGTTCGCGTTGGAACTTTCCCCTTAGTTGAGAAGACTGCTGATGGGGTATATCAGTTGGCAATATTGTAATGTGTTTTTTCAGGCATTGCTTCTAAGCAATAGCATTCCCCCATGTGCAGATTTGAATACCAGTAGAGCTCTGTTTTCGTGGTGTTTATTCTTGAGGGAAAGACTGCCTAGACTGGGATTTTCCGGGTTAGGTAAAGCTACTAATATATTGCTAGCCCACAGCAATTATGGGCCGTTTATTTTTAATACTTGCTGAGCCATGACGCTATCGCCTGGCTTTTGACCGCCTCAACAGTAATTGATAAGTGGCCAGGCTGACTCGTATCTATATAGTTAGTTGGCGCATTATGAAGCCATTATAACGGGCACATTTTTGAGCAGACCAGCGATGGTATTAAACAAAGTAGGCGATTAGCGGCCTGATTACAAAGCAGGGCATGAAAACTGCCAGTTTAACTCGACCATGTTGGCTCTGCATTAACCGTCAGTATTCCAGTCGGCAGTAAGTTTTGCCTTTACGTAGATCCGTTTTGGTCAAATTCGGCAGAGCTTAGCCAGTATCAGGGCTTCAAGATACGACGCAGTACAAACTTAAGTTTGGCCTTCGTGGCATTTAAGGCTTGCCACCATGACACCGCGCTTACCGCATTGTTTAACCACCTTCAGCTTTAAGTTTTTTCTGTAATTACGTCACGGATGGAATGCGACTACGCCGTATTGTTTGATAATTCGGTTGTTTGGAGTAAGTAATACGGTCTGATGTTTTTGTTCTCAAAATATCCTGGTTTTAAAACGCTCGCAGAGTGACTGAGCAAGGTTTATCTGCCATGGTGCTTGAAACGAGCACTTATATTGTCGCAGACAAATGAGTGAGCAAGCCCAGCACTTAACCCCAAAAAGCCGAGGACATATCAAAAATGAAGTACGCCGACGGCGGTCACTAAAATGATCACGATGCTGGATCGCGATATTGCGGTTTTTCGGGGCTGTCATTAACTTGCGCGCAGATGGTTGCTAGCAGAGCAAGCCGGCCAGTGCGCAATAAGCGGTTTGGAGAAGGGCCGGAAGATAGGTCTGTGCACGTGTGGCCAGCGTATAGCTGCGAGGATGTTAAGGTAGCGCGCGAGGCCCGATACGTGCGAGCGATAGAACGTTGTGTTGTGGCTGGATGGCTCTTCGTGTGCAGATTGCCGCGGGGATGATGGCGGCCAGATTAAAGGTAAAACCACGTAAAAGTCCAAAGGAGTAAATGAAATGATGACCTGTGCGCATTATGTGGAGGAGTATAGGGCTGGGGTGGCGGTATCCGCTAAGATTGGGTATGGGCCACCGCAGGGAATGTTTTGGAGGGTCATGGTCGACGTGTAGGTATGCGAGGGAGATGCCGGAGGAGTGCGAGGGAGTGAGGGTGGTGAGGGAAGGGTCGGATTCACCGCGGATAGGGTGTGGCGAAAGGCAAAATTTAAGCGCTGGAGTGCGAGAGGCTATGCGTGGGCGGAGATGAAGGTAGAGTTAGAGGGGCGCGACATGATAGCCGAGCATAGATGGGCGATAGCGGAGGGCAGACCAGCGTTTAGCAAACAAAGAGGACGGCGAAACATTCACCGCTGCGCGTAGTGGAACTGGCTTGTAGCAGTGAAAATACCTAAACCTAATTGTAACCAGTATGCCCGCTAACGATAGCGCTGCGATGCAGAGGGGTGGGGTTTGTTAGGGTATCGAAAGGTGAGCCGGGATAGGCCAGTAATTAAGATAGAGTACGCAGACAAGATACAAATTACACCGATGGCGTTGTTCAATTAACTGATATCGGTTAAGCTGGTTGGCTATAGTGCTGCGGCCAGGGCGTAGACAGACAATAATAAGTGGCGTTTGTTAATTACAGTGAAAGGCAAAACAACAATTGGCCATACCCCACCAGTGCCCCAAAACCAAGGACTCTATCATGTCACTGACTGGCACCCGCCGCCTGCGCAGCTTGAATACATGATCGCCATGAGGCACTGGCAAAACCCACTAGTTCGCAATAAACCCGCGCTGATGGCAGATAACTCAGGTCTGGACATTTAAGGACTTCATTCTACTTAGTACTATAAATGTATACAAAAATAATATTGTATACATTGTATAAAAGCATTAGCCTGTCGAGTCCAAGTGGAAGGTAAATAGATGCTAGGAATAGAAACAGCTAAAGTCAACTGTGGACTGCCTTTAGGCGGGGAACAGAAACAATCAGAGCTACGCTCTTGACATCCAATCTACCAGAACGGTTATTTCGCGATGCCATTGCTGAACGCTCCCAATTTAGGGCAAATAACAGCGTTCAATGGGTTGGAGTCAATTATTATTTGCGCAAAATAGGACATTCTGATTATTATTAAGTCAAATATTAAATGTTGCCACATTACTGCCTAACTCACATAAAAACAGTGGGGGTAAGCCAACTGGTTTTTTATTAGTCTAATTCGACTTTTAGTTTAAATTTACTCGTTACTCGAAATAACTCAACTACTGCTTCGCTGGTGCTGCTGTTATAGTGGTGAAGCAGAGTTATCAGTATCTAATGGAATCACCCACTGAATAGCTAGAGAAACATCATCAGCAAAAATGAGATGTGGTGCCAGCAGTAGCAGAATACCTCATAGTATTTAATGCTAACGTATCGGTTAATATCACTTACCACCATATTGCTTACCAAAAACGACTGAAATCGCTCAACACCACCTACGCACCTGTTTTGTCGTCACTCTCAACAAAGGCACATGCCACCTGAATAAAAGGCAGTAAAGCCACACATCGAATAGTCAACATTGACAGATAGGACGGTCAGTGGCTGTCGTGCTGTCCAAGCAGGTAATGGATTACATTTGCAGGGGTTTGCTGGCGTTGGAACAAGGACTGCAGGGCAATATCAATAGTTTTGGTCACGGAACGAGAAAGCGCTACTGCTTATATTCATATCAACAATAGAGCACCTGAAACTCGTGCTACCACTGAGTTAAGTAACGCTATGTAGGCGGTTGGGCGTTGCCGAGCGAGGTTAAATGATACGTAAACGGGCCAGCTAAGGTGGCGCTATGTCATAGCGTTAACTCACCGGTATCGGTAGCAATCAGTTTCGTATTACCGCAACTTTAGCCGTTGTAGTTGCACCAGCCACTACACCATTAATCTTAATCTTAGTCAGTGCTTGTGCGTCAACGACATAAACAGACTATGGTGTTCCGTTTCGCTTACACTTGGACAAGGGCGGCACTAGTTGAGTAGTATCGTTATCAAGGGTATACGTCAGCGTACCATCTTCTTAAAATCGAGGAATTTACCAAACATTGTAGTCATTATCGCTGCAAATGATAAAGCTTCGGCCGTCATCTGGGATCATTTACTACTTATAGTTACCGTTTATCGGGCAAGTGGCATCACTTGCTATGGAGGCTGCTGTTAGGTTCAAAGGAATGCTGCTGGAGTAGCTCCACAGTTCCATACACCCAACATTCAATACACGACTTTCAGAGTAAATAGGCTAAGCTATATACCGCTAGTACTTGCCCGTTCCAAGGTTTTCGCCTTCAGCGTAACTTTCAAAGTCATCTTCCAAACTACACTTACCGTGCCTGCAAAACATCTGGAATAAAACAGCAATGTGTCAACAAGAAGAGCAAAAGGGATCGTTCTATCGTTGTCACGAATCTGAATTGAATCGATTTAAACGCCATCAGCCCAAACCACTGACCTTAAGTCGGTGGAAATCGGAGTCAACCAAACCGCACAGCAGATAGCGAACGAACTCCGCCACCAATTTTACCTTCCCCATTAAACAGTAACGTTAGCTGCTGTCAGTTGCGTACACAGTCCCAAGAAATTTTCTACTTTCAGTAAATTGATCTTCAAACGGAGGGTGCGGTACAGGATCATTACCAGGGAATAGGCGGGCACTTTCAGTATTTGTCGAAACCAGAAAGCGAGGGCGCTATGGGATTCCCATCCGCCATACAGTTTGATTTACCTTGGAATACCGCAAATCGCATTGAAGTTTGAACTCACTCGAACTTCCAGATTGAAAACCATATAAGCGGATATTAGGGCATCTTTTTATAACACATTCCGTCATACCCAAGCGATGCCTTTCCTTTTCTTTTAATAATTGATGCCAACTGGAGCATTGCCTTGACGTTTAGAATGTATTTGACGAAACAAAATTCATAATCTCCCAGCAGGTTCATTGCCAGGGTACGGAAATTTTGAAAAGTACTGTTGGTGTCAGAGCCGGGCAACACGAATTTTTCAATATCAGCCGTTGTTCCATCAATATTGTGACGGGTAACTATAAGCGTTTACTGAGTTCCTACTTCTAGGCTACGAACATCTCTCTCGTTG
>Ga0163217_1103667_pt1 | contig 11921 bp, 13 predicted proteins | sample SynspAceP_FD_185933 | JGI IMG/M metagenome (GOLD analysis project Ga0163217, IMG submission 185933) | Saline lake microbial communities from Ace Lake in Antarctica - Synechococcus sp. Ace-P (PacBio error correction) | ecosystem: Environmental > Aquatic > Non-marine Saline and Alkaline > Saline ... | reverse complement strand
AAGTTGCGGCGGACACGCGGTGGGGTAATCCCTGAACATACCGCTCAAACGGCCGGAGGGGTTCGACAAATGGCTCGACACCCACGCCGAGGAAGAGCTGATTGAGAGATATTCACGACCGCTGGCGACAGTCCAAGGCGTGAGACATTGAGAAGTAACAACAGGAGGCACAACCGGACCATAAAAAAAAAGCCCCCAGGATAAAATCCCGGAAGGCCATTCTCAAAACTTTGCACCTTCGCCAAGATTAAGCCCTAAAGATTTACCTCTGTAACCCGCCCCCTCGGGTGGAGGCGGGGTATTTTTATTGTCTTTCGTGAAAATTGGATGGGTAAAGCGTTCCGAACTCTCGTTCGGGCGCCAGTAAACGACGCGCAGCGAACCCCAGCGGCCGGACAATGGCAGGCTTCTCGACCACTCACACAGGCGGCGGATGCTTACGACTGTTCGCACGGGACCCACTCACGGTTGTTTGCAGGCGCTGCTGGACGTCTTGCCCTCCCGCCACATTCCATCGGGGGGCTTGCAAGGCTTGTCTTTGCTCGAACAGCGGCGTTCTGAACGGTGACATGGGATGCCGAGAGCACGCTGCGCCGGCCATCTGGCACAGGCTGCTCGCGCGGGCATTGTCAGACCGTCACGACAGCCCTAATTCGGGCAAGCGCTTTTTCTCATAGCCGCGGTGGGGAGATCCACCGCAGCTTTTTCGGTTTCGATCTATCACCGATTGGTGCATCAGGGCGGACGCTATCAGTCTTGCTGCCACAGAAAGCACAGGTGCGGACCAGGGAAGAGCTGCTTTGCGTTTGCGTTTGACGAGGTTCGATGCTGCGTGCAACGCTCATGCAGGAAACTGGCACGAAGAGCAGCTCGGCCGACGGTCGCAAATGTTGGCTTCGCAGAAAAAGCGGGATAAACAGCAGCTGCGTGGAGATGGCAGCGGCTCTCAGACCTGTTGAAAACGGGTTCTGAAAAGAAAGCTTCAAAGACAGAAGAAGTGAGCCACCACTTACGCCCCAAAATGAGCGGCACATACAGGCATTCAGATATAATCCATTTTGACTTCTTGAAGGGCAATGCGGGCGTTGTACTCCCGAAAGGCCACAACAGTCGAAAAAACAACCGAAGCTGAAGGAAAGACCAAAAGCGTTTTCTCTCGGTCAAGTTCTTTAGACATTGCAGGAAACACCAGTTCTTCTTCCCAGAACCCTGCGCAACTGGGCTGATGTTTTAGAGCGTATTCTCTTGACAGATTCGCCGCCTATGCTCTGGGATCGACCAACCCGTGATGATCGACGGCCAAAGCGCATCATGGGGCAGGGAGGCTTGCTGCGATCACCGTCCTATGATGTCGATGAAAGCAACTGCATTCGCAGGTCCAGGTGCGTACTCGCCGGCTGACACAAATGGCAAGGGATGGGGGTGTTTTCGTTGAAACGATGGTTGATGGCACTGGCAAATCGTGAAATTGGTCAGCTGACAATTTTAATTTATCTTTGCATTACCAGTGCCTTATGATTGCCACTAAGCCGAAAAATTTGCCAGCTTAAGGCGGATCGGCAGGGATAGGCGCTTCAACGAATTCTTTCATTGCTGAAGATCGGGTGGAACATTGATGCTTCTCAGTCAAATCCACCATAGAGCTGCCAGCAGTTTCTTGCGTATTTCCCTTTTGGCGTGTCCCTAATATAGGTGGGCATGAGGAGAATATCAACATGTTGCGGCCACAACAAGCAAAGGGCCAAGACCCTGACCCGCAGCAGGTTGATCCGCAAAAATACCTTCGTGAAATCGAGTAATTTGGTAACCTCTGTAACATACAAACGGACCATTTATATTCAAAGAAAATTAATCGCCATGCACATGAACACAGTATTTCACGAACCTGTTCCCGAAGGGCCGAAAAAGCGGGCCATTTTCCTGGCCGTCGACAGCATGACTCGTCCCCCTTGCTTCTCTTATTGCGCCTTTGGCGTTCCGTTACGGGACGGGGCCACGCCCTGGATGTCAATCGTGACAGTTGGGTGCTATTTTTCCCGTCATTTCGATGTGGGCGTTGGTTATCATCTGGGCCACTGCCGGCCTCCACCGGATTCAAGCTTAACGCTTTTGATACCCATTCCATGTCAAACATTGGCGTAGCGTCGCTGTTGAATTGCCTCAGTTGCGGTGATGCTAAGTTATTGGTTCAAGCTGTTCAGCTCGCGGGTCGGTGCCCCTTCTTTTGGGGTTGTTCTTCTGCATCTTCGCCGTCGCGGCGCGCAGTGGTCGGGCTTGAACCTCCTGCGTTGGCTCTCAGAGGCGGCGGTAACCGCAAAACCCGTCCGCGATCTGATGGGGCAGGCGCCGCGGGTATTCCAATTTGGCAAGCCGCCTTTGCGGGCAGGCGAGGCGAAAAGCGCGACCAGTGTTCTTCATCGCATGACAACCCGAAATCTGCACGGTCTCATGGTTCGCCGGCCTGCCTGTTCATGATCCCGCTAGACCCGGGAAGCTGATCAGAAACCACGCGATATCGGAACAATTCTGGCTGGCTGTACCCACGATGGCCAAAGAAACGTAGGGATGAGTTGATCTTCAAAAGGCTCAGCGCTATGAGGTCGAGGTGCAGGTGCTGCGTCCTATGTGGACTGATGTCTGGGAAAGGGCTTGGCTGATAGCCTGCGGCCGTGCCGCCAGACCAGCTTTTGGGCCGAGATTAAGGTTGATCATTGATACGCCAGAGATTCGCAAAAAACTTATTGCGGGCGCGTCGTGATGGTGACCGGGGCAGGGATCCCATCGGGTCCGAAACTTGTTGCCGGCAAGGCTTCTCAACTGTAACCCTGCGCGGATTGTCTTGGTTTGAAGCAGGGTGAAGTTCCAGCTTACACGATAGACAAGAACTGCAGGGCCGAATCGGCGGCCACCGGCATTTCCTATTGTCTCCGCCTTGGGTCGGCACCAAAACAAGGCGCGCGTAGGCCGGCGTGATTGCTGAGGAGGGGTCGAGGATTTGTTCCTCACGCCGCAGCCTATAAAGCATGTCTCACTGTCGAAAGAAAACGAGCTAGAAGGCGCGCCGTAACAATGTGCTCGGTAGCAAGCGTCGCCGCAAGCTGCTGCGGAGGCGAAGCTTCGAGCGCTTTCATTTCTTGTCTCCATGACAAAGCCCGTACGGCCGACAAATATAATGGGTGCCACTAAACGGATGGCCGAGTTGGTGGTACAGAAATGTCCAGACGCCGAAATGCTGGTACGAAATTTGCATGGTGCGCTTCGGGCAACGTACTGGGGTTCCTCTGGTTTCGGTCCTACCATTGTTCCAAAAGCCAAATCGCTCGTGGGGGTCCGGTTGACGGTGACCCACAAAGGACGTCACCGCGTTTTCTTCAATGACCATCCCCGAAGCGCGCGTCTGGTCTTGGCTGGCGGTGCTTACGCTAAAAGTAGTACGTATTTATTCGTGCTTGATATGGGAGGAGCCTCAAAAGATCATCGGACATCGCCCGCCGGTGATCACACTTCTCGGCCGTAAGTTAAAGATCCGGAACAGGGGAGGGGGCGACATCGAGATAAAAAGTGACAGGTTCTAGGCCCGGGTTGAGAAGCTCTACGAAGAGCTATTGCATCACGACGGACAGCTTGTTACCGACACCACATGCGAAAAATCCTCCGAGCGCAAGAGGGATGCTGAGCCAGATCGAGGTGGCTGCCAATGGTTAAGAGAATTAACGGGTCAATTTCGGCGGCGGACTCGGTTCGGCTGCGCAAGTTGATTGCCGCGCGCGGTCGAAGGGTATCCACGTACAGGTAAGTGATGTCCGGGTTGAGTTGATTGGTCGGCAGGGCAATCACTTGCAACTATTTGAAGTTTAGTCCCTGTCGTCTTATCTTTGTAACGTATCTCACTTCCATCAGGCCAAAGTCCGTTGATGAGTTCGATCACTCATCTTGTTGTTCATCACTCATATCGCTGCCTGACGGCAAGCAAAGCCCGTTAGCGAAGAGGTTCTCACGACGCCGCTCCCGTGGTTAATCTGAAACCAGCGTATAGTGGCTGCATGTTGGCAAAAATCGGCTTCCAGAAGACGGGCCGGCGACTCGAATCTGCTTGCCTCCAGCAGGCATCAGGCGAATATCCTCACGGGTGCTGCAGTTTCATTTGGGTCAATTGTCAGAGGCAGTGAGCCAAACGCGTTGAATGCTGACCTTCGGGTTCTGGCATGAAGGATATTGCCTGGCCGTTCAAGCGCCGCCTCGATAGCGCGAAAAATATCTCCACGGGCGGGCGGGTCACCGCGGGCCATCGAGAACCTTCATCTGCCAGACCTATGTGCTGCACAGATGTTGGAAAGCCGGTGTTGTAGCCCGTAGGTCGAATGTTCTAGTGAGGGGCAGATCGCGCGCCTGCGTTAGCAGGAACCGCGCTCGTCTCGCCATGCTTTATTGGCGCGTTTACCCAGCATACGCCCACCTGAGGTGGTGATGATCTTGTTGCCGTTGAACGGACAATATCGCGGCGTCTCCTCCACTGCCAGGCCTTTTCGACCACAGTAAGTTTTGCCCAAGGCTTTCTGCGCTGTCGAGGATCGTCGAATGTCGTAACTTTTGGGCTTAGAGCTTCCGCCAGCGTATCGAGCGCGACAGATTGGCCGTAGAGGTCGGTTGGCACGATTGCCTTTGGCAGGCGATTTCTCTGGCAGGCCTTCGCCAGTTCCTCGGTCCCAGAAGGATCGGTGGTCCGATCGTCCACTCTCTGGTGAAAGGTCAAAAAAGCGCGCCTTAGCACCGAGATAGTTTTACCGGAAAAAATCCTCCCCAAAGGTCATTTGAGGAAATCCAGACCTCGTCGCCTTCTACCAACGCCGGCAGATCCGCAATGCCGAGGTGGAGCGCAGCAGACCCAGGACGACAGGGGCCGACGCAATGGACGTCAGCCGCAAGGTTTACTCGGGTTGATCCTGGCTCGAACCGCATCCAACTGCTGGACGAGGGGGGCACAAATTCGAGGCGAAAAGGCTTCTGCGACGCGGCTTCCTCATGACCGGACATATGGGGGCGAGAAAGATAAATGCGCATGGGTTGTCCTTGATTATGGGTTTGGCTGGGTTGCCAATGACAAGTTTTGGCCGGGGCGGGGACACTACGGGTAACGACACACCATACCCGACCGTGCATACGCACCGATTTTAAGGCCTTGCGATGACTGCGCCGGAAGCCGATTTAGCATGATCCCCAATCTTCACGTTCCCGTTTCACCTTGGTCCGGGGACCAAAGGTGCAAAAATCGCCATGACCACAATCATGTTCAACATAGGAATTATAGGTTTTGCATGAAACAGCGGCCGATGCGGATGTTCGGAGTAAGGGTTCACAAAGGGCGAGAGACATGCACCGTCCTGGATTGACGGACATCGTCCATTTGACAACCGAGCGGCGCAGGCGCGTTAATTAGAGGAATTCCCGCCAGCATCACATTTATTCGCAAAGCGCTTCTCGGGTTTGCGATGCGGCAATGGCGATGCTGACGCCTTCCCCTTTCCTGCGAACTACAAAACGCTGACCAGCTGACGACTTTTGACGTCACAAACCCTTTGCGGGATGGACCATTCGTCGATAAAAAAACAAGTTCGGAATTTGGGGTGTGCTGGGCGAAATAAGGAGGCATAAATCCCTCGTCCGCATCCTTGATGCACCATAGACGCCTAACAACTTGCTCAAAGTTGTTCCTGGAATTTAGGCATCGGTTGGCTTCGCGCCGCCGTATTCCGTTCTCGTTTAAAGACTCCCTGCGTTATTGTTCATACAGATTAACTTTCAATCTAGCCAAAGGTGTGCGCGTTTGTCGACATACATTCACGTCTAGCTCGAATTTCTCCTCCCATGAGATCGCGTTACCGTCCATGGACCTGTGCCAAGCAGACGCCTGGGCGCACATGATGGTCGACGTTGCCTGTTCGGAAGAGTTAGAGTTGGCAAAACCCATCAGAAGGGGGCGAGGGCCAACAGGCTCTATCTCCTTTGAGGGAACATTCCAGAGTTCAGGGTAGCTTCGATTCCAGGGAACAGACCTTTTAAGAACAGGCCGAGGCCGCGTTAACCGTGGAGGTCTGGCAGAGGATTACCCATTGGCATTAATAGCATTGCGCATGGAGCGGAATTTAAAATCATCTGAAAAGGGTTTTTTATTCCACCGGGGCGGATTTGACTAAAGAGCAAATGCGCGCCCATTTGGCGGCGTATCATGACGGCGACTTACCGCAATCACCGGCGGATGGTATCAGCCAAATCCACCGACGCCCCAATTAATATCTAATAGTCCTTTTCATAGGTAACTTAACTTCTAACTGCCGCCATGCTGGCAATAGTCGCCTCAACGAATACTTCGAGAAAACGGTGCCCACAGTTTTAAAGGCCCTTTTCTGACCTGATGCAATGATCAAAAGCCCATTTCGTTATCATGGTGGTATTCACCTTACGGGAACATTCATATTTTATCGACCACCAATCTCGCGGGACTTTTCTCCATTTGTTCGATCAGGTTCAGGCTCTAAAGGACTTCTCCATGGCAGGCAATAGCGCCTTAACATCACGAAAAAACCGTACAAGAAAAACCATTCACGCCATTCCGATGTTTTCGCGGCATTCCCGGTGCATCAGTTGTAATGATGGCCCGACCTTGTAGCCATCGCTTCGAGTTACGGTGCGTGGCCGTTGCCCTCACGATAGCTCGGCAATACATATACATTGTTGCCGCAGCTAAGCGCTGTATGTGAGTGCACATCATCACAGCGCGCGTGCCAAATGATGTGGCCAGCACGGTCCATTCTTCCACCTCGCGATGGAAATTCCCGTCGGGATTGGGGGTCAATACCGCCGACATGTGGAAAGCCTTACCCCCCTGGCCAAGCGGCATTAACGCAGCGCGCTGCTTGAGATATTCGGCGAAACTCCTTTGTCTCCCAAAAGGCGCGCAATAGCAGAAATTGAGGTGGTCCCCGCATTTATCCAACCTGCATAAAACTGCGCTTAGATCCACCCCGGAGCCGTTTTCACCACCCTCACCGGGCACATTTGGAGGGCAACATGCCTTGACGTGGCCATCCCCGCGGATCGTCCCGTCTGAAAAAAATTAGATGCCGCCTGACGAAACGCTGAGCTAAAGGCTTCTACGCGAGCCATCTGGAATAACCCGCGCGCTTGCCTTTCGCCCTGCCCAGTAAAAAAGCATAGCCCAGTCCTGTTGACCAACGCTACGCGGCTACGGGACGCGGCAAGGGGCCTGCTGCAAACATGGGCCCCAGATCACGGGTTTTTATCGATATAGCAAGGACATCACGTGCCAGCCGCCGCATCAATTTAAATAGCGCCAATGCCAGACGCAAATCGCAAAAAAGGTTGAGCCCTTGCGCGCGACATCGGCACATCATGCGATGTAAATTTCCGTGTTTCTTCAGCCAATTGGTTGCGTTAGCTCCGATCCGCTGTCAACTTCGGTGCTCGACATGGACCTCATGACCGACAAGTCGCGCAGCGCCAAAATCAGTGGACGCGAAAATTTTGTAGAAGATGTCGAGAGGAAGCGAGAATGAAAATTTTCATGGAACCTGTCGTCTGGATATATAGGAACAGGAGAGTATTTCAAGCTTTAAGGCAAAACATACACTTTCTACGTATACAATGCCTAAGTTGTTCATAGAGGTGGCCTTATACAAACACGAGACCTTGCAAGATACAACGAATAACATGATTGGGAATACATTTTAGGATCGACCGTGGGCATTCGCGTCATAAAACCTGACCCAATCCGTTCGAAATTGCAATAATCAAAATTACTCAAGCCGCGTTATTTTCGTCGACTGACAAACTTCGCAAGAAATATCTTAGTGATGCTATGGCTTGTGCCAGATAACCGGTTCACAAAATCGGTTTATTAGCTGTGAAAATGATCCGCAGCACCTTTTCAGGGGACACGTTGTTCGGGGAGTAAATCGTTCACCATACGCATCAGGCGGTCTTCCCCGCGCGGTTGCCTTTGCCAGAATGTCGAGGGCATTATGGCAAAGGGACCCTCTCCGGGTTTCATGCCGACCATCATCACCCGCGCCTTTTCCTCCATCCCTTCAGGGCGTTCGTGAGTATTCCCTAATGTTAAGTGCGGGAAAATTAGGATCCGAAGCTCTCCTCGGTGATGGTGGCCGCTTATCCGAGAGAAAACCGCTCGCGCGTTCATTGTAGCGCGTTGTAGTCGGAAAAAGCCGAATGGCTTCATCTGTTGCACACCGTGGGTCCAGTTGGCACCGGGTTATTTTCGCCGACGATCTTGTTGCGGGTGCGCGATGGGGTCGACAGGCATCACTGGTAGGTCGAAACCGTTCAGTCGAGCATGTTGCAGTATCTGAACCAGCCCCTTAAATTGTTTAGGGTCTTTGCGATGTTCTCTTTTCTCGTTGTGAGCGCTGGACTACGAAATTAGCCGTTGCTTTTCAACCCCAAGCGCTTGTGCACGTCAGAGGTTTCTATACGTTCGGCATATTTAGACAGCACCTCACGCATCGGGCTTTCCGGGTGACGATCACGCGTTGCGATCTTTAGCCCTCGCGCAGTAGGTATTCTCGGTCGCGATCTGACTATATAGGTTCAGGGTTAAATGTTCGGCCGTATGATCGGACGATGCGGCGGTTGATTTCTTAGGGACGCGGCATGTTCGAAACAGCGGTTCCCGGCCTCCATGTGAAAGGTTGGATCTTTGAGCGCTTGGCGCCGGATCCGGCCAGAACACGAATTGGTTATTCGCCAAGCAACTAATACTGCGTCTGACGATTGCTCGGCCAGCACCTGTGCAGATTGGCGAATCACATTGCCAAATGGTTTCGGCTGCGCTCTCTCCGCAGCTTCAAGGAAAAAGTCGGGTTTGCGCAGATCGAGATCTCGAAGAAGATTCCGTGAGTTCATAGTTCATTTAATTTGGACAGTATGCACAATCAGATGACCGCACTGCCTGTCCAAGGCCGCCATAACCCGCCGACAAGCGGATTAAGTTCGGGCCGGGTGCCAACCGATGGTAATACTTTGAGTTGGTCATGAAAACGTCCGTTTGATGAAACACGGTTTTGCGGCTCTCCACACGTGCAAAAGGCCCGCGCCACCGTCCGGGCCTTTCGCGGTCAAAAGCTTCGATTGGCCCAGGGAGCATTGCAGATCAGATTCTTCCTCGCCGGATATGGTGATGTCGTGGCTCCAACCAGGGGCACAGTCGTCTACTATCAAGCGATGTTCGGCCGTCGTCTCGATGTTGTTGCGTTTCTTTCGGTATCCATATTTAGAAACCGGAAACCGCGCCCTGGCCTTTTAGCCAACTAAGAATTTCTCTGTTCTTGGGTGTGGTTTGGTAATTGCCCGCGCGGCGTAATTCCAGGCCCGGGCGGTGAAGAAGCTGAATTGCCCCAGAATGCTCGGTACGCAGCATTTCCGCGAACACTTCCTCCGCGCGTCGCCGTGGCGGGGGACAGGGATAGGGCAAAGGCACTAACAGGCAAATAGCTGAGATAGTCGCATTACAGGCACACGCCCCAGGCCGGTCCAGTCTCGCCCACATTATGGGTTTTCCGTATGCGTGATTAGGCATGCAACTGACGGCAAGACCTGAAGTGTGATACGGTTTATTTACTGGTTATGGCAGTGATTGTGCGGCCCCAACGCCAGGGTCGCGAGCCAGGCAATCCAGCCAATCGATCGCATTCGTCGACATGGGAACCAGCCGGATCTCGGCATTCGGGGCTTTGTTGATAGTGATGGGGTATGTCGCGGGCAATGTTGTGAACCAAAACGTGCCCACAACGAGTTGTAATTAGGGCCGCACCCATTTCCCGAAACACGTTGACCAGCCGGCAAATGTTGACCGGCGCACCGGTTTTTTCCGCTTAGCGGCGCTCAGGGTGATCCTCGGCGGCGCGTTTGGAGCGGCATAATGCAGTATCACGGTCGACCTGAAATGAGTGGATGCAGCAATCACCGCAGACATTCGGGGCCGCATGCGTAACAGCGCGCAGAGGCCGCGCAGTGGTATTGATTATTGATCGCAATCAACTCGCCTTCTGTGTCGGGGGCGATTCGCCCCGGGCCAGATGCACACCGCCTGCGCTCGTTTTGCCATGGCTGCCAAGAATCGGCATTTCACCGGTTTCGCGTGGTTGGGCATCAAGCACGTTGTGACCGGCTTCGGTCAGGCGCAATGCCAGATGCGGCCGATGAAACCGACGGCGCCAGTGATTTCAAAATGTCCATCTTCATACCTCCGGGTCGCCATCTCGCCGGAAAGCGCGGATCGGATGTAGGGAACCTGCAAAACAGTTGTTCATCCCCTCGATATCAAGGCGGTGGCGTATTTCTGAGTGTAATTCAACCGCCTCCACTGGATCACGCTCTCACCACTCTCTAGACTTTTGCCATAATCAGATCGCGCATGTCGGCGGGGGTCGGTTAATACCGGTCCCAGATCCTCTGGCCTTTTGCCATCTCTTCGCGCGATAACAGGGTTTTCGTTGTTTTTTTTTCGCCATGGCGTGTGCCCAGGATTTTACAACCGGATGACGGTCTTTCGAAACAGTTTCCCGGCAACGCCTTGACAAGGACCTCAAATGGAGGCGGCTTGGCGCCTTTGAACCAGAATATCCCTGCCACTCCATGCTGATACCCATTAAAGCACCAGATCGACGGCATGATCAAGTGTTTCATCATAAGCGGGTCATTGTCCGGTCTGAATCGTCAGCGGCTCGCCAGCTTGGATCTGGCGCAACGAAAACAGGGGAATCACCGACCCACGGGACGCCATGACATTAACCATAACGCGTTGCAGCAGGGACTGTCATGCGATTCAGAATCGATCGATCGGGCTTTTGCCTACGGCGAACCTTTCTCCATCATCGCCTTGGATGTACCCATTGCATGGATAGATAGGGACTGCCTGTCGGTGGAAAGGCAAATCATACGTCTCACGCCAGAGGCGATAGGCCGCATCGATGGCGTTTCGCGGTGCCCCAAAACATTGGTAAAACCGCTTCTAGCGGAAAGAAACCGCAAGACGGGACTTTGGCTTCAGCGCAGCGGCATGGAATACGAAGATTCGACGTCATCTTCATGGCATCCATTTTCAGGCTGTCGCGATTTACGCACATCCGCCAAGAAAGAACTTGGAAGTTTGTCGCTGCGCGATAGCAGCTTGCGCATATCGTCTTGTTTTTTTCTCGTCCCGCTGGAAAAATACGAATTTCGCGGACGTTAGAATCAAAGAAAACCGGCGCAAGCACGGGCGTTGCGAAACTTTGCCGGTTTTCCGCGGTGATCATTATTGACGTCATCGAGGCATAGAAGGGTCCTTTCAATAACTCGGAAAAAAGGTTTTTTGTAGGCAATAGGGGGGATGATCTGCGGTCCCCAATTCAAGCCGTCTTGCCGTATTCACCTCTTCCCTAGCCCAAGCCATGTATTGCGCTAGGCCTAAGCTTCCCATTGGCGACCTTTGGGTCGTAGCCGGAAACCGTCGGCGCGCAGCCGAAGAGTCCGCTATACGTGCCGCTTTACGTCGCCTGGCCGGCTCTGGACCATTGCTGAATTCGCGACCAAGCGATTCGGGCATAAAGTATTTCCACTGCATGACCAAGATTCCCAGTATCCGGCATCTTGGTTTGGGCCGCTGGGCGATGTTTGAAACGCGGCCCGAGGTGCCTTGGTTTCTTTGGCCGCCGCCCTTCAGGATTGGCCTTGCCACAACCATCTTCGGACCCATGGGGACGGGAAAAATCCGCGTGTTTCTGCATTCCCCATTTCCGCCGAAGATTGGTTTGATCGGGCTCGGCCCGCCGGTTAGTGGCCCGGGAAGGCGAAAAAAAAGATTTTGGGGGGATCACCGGGTTGGGGGGGCCCCAATCCTTCCTTCG
>Ga0163217_1009173_pt1 | contig 11921 bp, 14 predicted proteins | sample SynspAceP_FD_185933 | JGI IMG/M metagenome (GOLD analysis project Ga0163217, IMG submission 185933) | Saline lake microbial communities from Ace Lake in Antarctica - Synechococcus sp. Ace-P (PacBio error correction) | ecosystem: Environmental > Aquatic > Non-marine Saline and Alkaline > Saline ... | reverse complement strand
CGGATCGACGCCAATAGGTTACCGCAACCTAGTAAGCGCCCGAATTCAACACAGCTTTTTTTGACCGCGTTTCGTTTTCAAGGCTGTTGGTACAGCCGCACAGGTTTTCCTTGGTTGATTCGGGAGGGACGGATTTTTCGTCCACTCGCGGCTGAATAGAGTTAGCGATCGACGCAGGCCTCCATCCGACAGTGCGCGGGGAATTCATATGTTGGCCAGTCTCGATCACAGTGGTGCACCGTCCGGCCTGGCCTCGCGGTCTGTTTCGGGCGCGTTGTTCAAATCAACGAAGGACGGTTCGCGCGCGCGCGATCTCGCGGTGCGTCGATATATAGGCCTCGCGCGACCGCGGATCAGGCGCTGCCATCCGCCCAAAAGCTGCGTATCGGGCACATTCAACACCTTTGATTGCGGGCTGATCAATGCACGGGCAGTGCTATCGATCCGGATATCGTTTGCTCGTTCGTTCGTAGTGTTCGCGGCAGCAGAGAGTTCCCCACCACAGACCGACGAATCGAGAACACCCTCGAGCCGAGCATGGATGTCGCCCGGCAAAAAACCCGGCGACGCTGCCCCCGTCGGGATGCAACGCAATCAACGCGAACACGCGGTGCGAAGGGTAGCGCGATCCTGCGGGATTTCGCCCCGACGGTGCGCGATCAACCGCCGCGACCTTCGCTTAGAAAAGCGCTGCGACAGCAGGATATAGACCAGATCATCAGCGAATGATGCGCAGGCTTGGGTTATTTGCCCGCCTGTTTCAGGGGCCCAAGCACCAGTTAGGTGACAAAGCGCAGCACCGGCCCAGAACCACAAGCCCAGGGTCGCAAATTGCCGCACGGCGCCGGATCCGGGGCGCAGGCGTCAAGCGCTAAATAATAGCTGCGGACCGGGTAAGCACCCCGCTATCTCCGATGGGATGTGATGCACGAATGCATCACCTCCCATTTTGTGATCCTGATCAGCCTTGAGGCTAGATGGCCAGGTTATGTGGCGCTTTTAATCATTTCCGACGCGTGTCACCTCAATACGAGATCGGTGATGCTTTTTTCTCAATGTGATTACGGTTGATCCCACAGCGGGCACTTCGCTGATTCCTGCGGTTTGCGGGCCAGTTGCAATCTCCGATTCAAGGCGCTTTCAATTTTCGCGCAATACGGGCGTAAAGGCCGGGGGCGGAAAACATTGATCTTGTGATTCGAATACGTTTGCCAAATGCCGCTCTACGGGACGCCCGAGCTTTTTCGGTATTGCTGCGCGCGCAGGGGTTCGGGATCGGGTGGGCCCAGAACTTGCTTGCCTACGGATTGGGTGATCTCTGGTGACGGATGGTCAGCGGCAGCTGGGCATCGCAGTGTTCCAGCTTTGCGTAACGTTTGCGGCTGCATTTGATAGTTGCAAAGATTTTTTCCGCCCTTCAGACAGGCACGTGGCGCGGAATTGCCGGTTTCAGACCGTTCAGGAAAATGGCGGCGAGCAGCAACGTGTCATCTTACGCCGGTCAGCGGCGCAGGGGACAGCAGCGTTGCGACGAAAGACGGTAGATACAGGTCGCGGCGCAGGGTACCGCTTCATCGCGGCCGGCCATGTTCGGACTGGCTGGTCGCAAGAAAACGCGGGCATGTTCCACCGGGAGAATTCCATCATCCGCGCGATACGCGTGGAAAGTTCCTGCGGGAATCGCCGATCTCGTCGATCACATGTCCCGCGCCACCCGTGCCAGCGCCGCATGGGCCCTCGAGTCTTGCAAATCGGCCGTGGTCACGGTGGACACGGCAGGTTCGCGGTCGGAAAAATCGTGGATAGCCTTGCCGATCAGCGACTTGCCGGTGCGGATTCACCCAGATCAGACGGTAGATCGTGTTTATCCCCGCGGCACCCGGTCAGCGCTTGCATTACTTGCGTGCGCCCCACCAGGCGGCAGATCATCGCGGTCCCTCGGTGGAGCTTTTCTGAGCGGACGCCGCGCGTCGGGGCACTGCTCAAGCGCGCGGGCCGTTACGTTTCATCAGTTCAGGGGCAGATCGAAGGTTGGGTTAGATAGTCATAGGGCCTCGGCCTTCTGCTGCCTTGATCGCGGTCTTGATCGTGTTTCTGCGCCGAGATCACAACTCACGGGCAGGCGGGACCGGTCCTGTGCATCTTTGGCAGCATCTCGACCGTTGCCGTCAGGCATGACACCCGAGATGGCACATCGCCTTGCTTCGCCACCAGAACGCATCAGGTCGTCAGCTGGATGTCGCGTTGCACTTGCCAGCCTGCGCGGAGTCAGTGCCTGTTGTCAGAACGGTTGCGGAATTGTGCGGTCGTCGTCGCACCAAGGGGGAAAACTTTTGGGGTTTTTTTTTGCCAATCATTCTGTTATCTTCCGTGTCGGAAGTGTATTTCAATTGGTTTGGTGGCCCGCGCAGCGAAATGCGGAAACATGTCTTGCCGGGAACCGAATCACGTTATTCAGGGCCGCTGTGTCGGAAATGATCTTGCTCCCAGCGCCAACCCAGACGGTGCGTTCTGCGCCCGACACAAAGGGTTCAAAGGGACATCGGCCGGATATCGTTCGGGCAGCCGGGGCCGTCAATCTCACCTCGAATCTGGCAAAGCGGGCAGCGACTGTGCACGTCCGTCAGAGCGCCGCAGGGAAGAATGTTCGTATAGCTGTGCGGCCGGATCGTGCCGCCGACGGGCGCTGCTCTGACGCGTTCTTGATGCGTTCAGCACCCGAACCCCTTGGAACAGATTGGTCCTTGTCGCCCAGGCCGGCGCAGCACGGGTTATCCTCGATGATCTCTTCCCCTGCGCGCAAATTCCCAACAAAGCGGAACGGCGCGCACGATCAAGCGCATTTCATTTGAGGTTCACAGCCTTTGCGCTCGGCGGCATCAGGTTGCCGAACTGTTCAACCTGCTCAGCAGCTTCCGATGGGGCGCGATTTCCGCCAGCAGATCGGTAAGCTCCCAGATCCTCGCGTGCTCAGTTCATGGCTGAGCAATTGCGCGGGGCACCGTGATCCCGCCAGCGGGTTCTTTGATTCGTGGCCAGGATCTCGGGCATGCCAATGGGATTTGGCGGCGGGATTTGACAGAATTGTTTCTGCGTCATGGCGTCGGCCCATTCGCGTTTGGGGTGATATTTTCAGGGATCATCGCCGCGGCATTCGATCGCGGGCCAAAATGCAGGCACTTGCACGGCGGGCGCTGCCGCTGCCGACTCCAACAATCATCACGACAAGGGGTGCCATTCTCTGGAGGCGGGTGAAGCTCTTGTCCAGCGGGGCATCGACGGCCTCATGTCCCAGCCGGCACGGACCGCGACGGATTTGGCGAGGCGTTCAAACCTTTCGCTTCGAGTTCAGCTCGGCGATGTGTCATCGATGTCGATCAAATGGCGGGCGGGCAGGCCGATGCAAAGACGGCATCAGCGAATGCGGCCTCAACTGTGGTCCGGCAGCGGCGGCGGAATAGCGTTATCGCGGGGCTGGATGCGGTCACATGGACGGCGCAGATCGGCGGGCGTGTTGCGTGGGTGTCCATGTACCAACAGGATGCTTGCGCGCGACGCGCGCGATGACTTCCGTAGAATGAGATAATCGCTCGTAGTGTCGGTACATTGCGCTGCGAATCGGCCCTGCGGGATCGCCGGCGCGGGTGCGCCGAACAGTTCATGGGCGACCTGTGCCAGCAGCCATGGTTTGCTGGTGCACCACGCGATCATGACACCGCGGCACCCGATTTTGCGCCAGGCCTGAGCGCGGCGCGGTGCTGATAATGTCACCATTGGCGATACCGGAATACTGACGCCTGGTTGACGCCCGCAATGGCAGCCAATCGGCGGCACCCTTATTAAGAATGGGCAAACGTGTGCGCGTGGTGGTGATCATGGTGATCCCCGCCTTTCGGCCGCGCAGCGACTCGCGGCGCGTTTAAGCATGTCGTGCGTCCCCAACACCGCGTTTGGCGTGACGGGCACCATTGACGGCATTCAGCGACGCTTCGATCAGGCGCAGCGCTTGATCGCGTTTATCGCGCAGAGCCGGAAAGCCTGTAGCGTCACTTTTTTGGCCGGACAGCCATATTGATGTCGATCACCGCGCACTTGCCATTCGACCATGCGCGCGGGTTCGGCATTGCGCGGGCTTCGCGGCCCGCCAGTTGCACGGCAGTCCCTTCTGCCCAGACCCACGTTTTCAGGCCCTTTTCCGGCCCGGCGGGCATTGATCTATCGGACGTGGGCTCCATCTCAGACACACCAGCCTGGCCGAAGGACGCCAGATGCGAACGGTAATTCGGTTGTCCCCGCTCGGGGCCGCAGACGGGGTCGAGTTTGAAAGGCAGATCCGAGAGATCCAGTTAATCCTTGTGCAGTCCTTTGGTTGTACCGAGCAAGGTGGGAACTCAATCAACAGCAGCTCTGGCTGGTGGAAAAAACTGATCTATTGCCTAAAATTTAATTCACATAGTGCAGGATTGCGGCCGGGCAGCTTTCCCTGGCTGCACGGGGCGAGTTTTTCAAGGGAGTGGACGATTGGCGTCGACACGAAATCGCAGTTATCGTGGCTGCCGGCGAGGCACACGTGCGGTTGGCGCAGTGCCAAAGCAGTGGCAGCGCTGTAGTAAAACGTGTGATTGGACCACGTGACCCGCTTTTCAGAGGATCCCAAGATCGAGCGGATCATCATCGTTTCTGGAGCGCCGGTGACATGGGCAGGCTGATAGGTTTACGCGCAAGTGCCTCTGTGGCGAAGGTGGCGAGATCGCGCAGATCAGTTCCGCAAGGGCTGGCGTTGTTGGGGGGATGCGATCTGGTGCTGATCCACGATTGCCCCCGCCCACTGTGTCACGCGCTGTTATCGACGCGGATCGCGCGTGCCACGCATTGCTGCGCCGCGCGGGTCTGCCTGTCACAGACGCGCTTTGGTCGCCGAAGACGTGCGTTGCAGGCACGCAGGGACCGCACGGCGCTTTATGCCGCGGCAACCCCAAGGCTTCGACGCTGCACAATGCCGCGCGTCATGCGCGTTCAAGGTGTGTCGCGCCGATGATTTGTCGAAGTCGCTCGCGCGGTGTTGCGGTTGCCATCCCCTTGCGAGCGTGGATTACCTGAAAAATCACGGTGCCGGTGATTTGTCCGCGCGCCCGTATATTTTGGAGTCTTCGATGGATATTCGCACGGCAACGGGTTCGACGTACAGCTTTGGTCCGGGGATATTGTGACCCTTTGCGGCGTCGAAATCCGCATGATCAAGGCTTGTGGGGACACTCGGGACCTGATGTTGGCATGCATACTGTCACGATGCGATCTATGGTGCGCTGGCTATGGGGACCATCGGCCAGCACTTCCCCAGTCTGACCCGCAATGGAAAGGCGCGCAAGCCACATTTTTTGCGTATTTGCGCCCGATTCTGGCGCGCAGCGAAGGATTCACCCTAGCCATGTCGATGCACCGCTGGATCTGTGAATTTAATTCCCAAAGTGGGCTTCATGCCGCCGAGTATGCGCCGCCGTGATGCGGAGTATACTGTCGCTTGAAGAAAACCGCGTTTCGGTCAAGGCCAAACCCACTTCCGAACGTTTGGGTTGGTCCGGCCCGCGGCGAACAGGATCGCCTGCATGGCCACAGCAAAAAATTGGTGAAACTTGACTTTGGCAAAGCTGATCGCGGACCGTTCTGGGGGTTGCTAATATCGCCCCGCGCGTCAGGCACTTGGGCTCGCTGTGGCGTGCCCTTGGGTCGTGGCTCCTGCATGTGATCGGCGGGCTGCCATTGCTGATTGACGGAGCGTGATCTCACATTTGCAGCAGGCTGCGCGTGCCCGCGCGGGGCTGGCCATGCGCAGATGACCAGCAGCAGCACCGACCATGACCCGTCCGAGATCGTGATCGACGAAGGTCGCGGCCAGGTGGGTCGCGCGCTGCATGCCACTGAGCTATTGCAAGCTGGCGGACCATGGAATTATGAATATCTTGTGATGTGGGCAGGCTGGATTGCAGCGTTTGTGCCTGTTCCGTCTGTTCGATATCTGGAAAGCGCTTGGGTCATCGGCTGTGGCGACGGCCGGCGTATGCGTTGGTCATGCTGCGGACGATATCTTTGCAGGCATGTTCGCGCTGCTCGGGTGATTGCCGACTGGCGGTGCTGTATCCACGTGTATAATCTTGCCTGATCTGCGGCGCCTTCTGGACGCGCGCCCGCGACCGCGGGCGTCATGAATCGCTTGTGCTGAAAGCTGCACCGGCGGGCATGGTCGCTGCCGCCGCTGACCGAAATGCCCGATCATCGCATCTTTGACCGGGGTTTTGTCAGCCTATTCACTAATGCCGCCAAAAATCGACGTTGTGGGCCGTCAGCGCCGGCGACGCTGGACGTCCACGGATGCGGTATCGGAGCAAGGCGCGTTAGAGATGGCGCGCCGGTGCGCTGGCACGATCAGGGCGTCAAGTGCCGTCTCTATCACCGGTAATCGCAGGCCCGGCGGGTCGTAGCATAAGCCCGAAGTCGGTGTTTTCGCCTCGCATATCCGCGGCAGGCATTCAACCACCCCACACTCAAGAGTTCGGTGCCTGGGGGCGCGATAGCGTTCGTCTTGCTGCCCGAATTACGCCCAAAGCTGGTTTTTGGCAGCGATGCATACGCCCATAAATTTGCATCGATACTGCGGGATTACTTGCCTATATTTGTGGCGAATATAGAAACCGCCCGTTTAATCCACCGGCTTTGCCCGCTTTTTAATTTTTTCGACAGCGCCATCCGTTTCACCGTTTGCAACCTAAAAAACCTTTTCGGGAGTGAAAACCAAGATGAACGCAGCTGGATAACGGCATGGATCATGACGGCCACGGCCTGGTTTCCTGTTCATGACATTACGCGGGACTGGCCCTGTTCTATGGCGGCGCTCGCGTTGCGCAGCCGCAACGTGCGAGCGTGTTATGCAGTGCTACGGCTCGTCGCTTGCTTGATGAGCGTGCTTGTGGTTCTTTGCCGGCTACTCCATCGCGTTGTGACGGACACCTTCGGGTATCTGGGGCTGGTTTGGCAAGAATCGGCCTGTCGGGCTCACGCAGAAAAAGCCTGTCTGGCACCCTGCCCCGAGATCCTGTTTTTGCCTTCCAGATGACCTGTTGCAGATCCGTTCACCCACGCGCTGATCGTCGGCGCTTATGCATTGAACCGCATCGGCTTTGGGTTTTGTGATGCTTGTTTTCGGGGCCTGTGGGATGCTGCTGTGCTATGCGCGGTGGTGCACTGATTTGGGGCGGTGCTTGTTTGCGGGATGGCTTATCTTTGGCGAGGTCGGCCGTGCGCGATTTGCAGGTGGCTCGTCGGCGTGAGACAGCCGATCTTGCCGCGTTGATCCTTTGCCGTTTCCTCGCGGCCCACGTTTGAACCACAACACGCCGCCTCATAACCCTGCTTTGTATGTTGGTGCGGCGATTGCTGTAGGTCGCTGCGTTCGCTATAATGTGCTCGCAACTGCCGCAGGACGGGCGGAGGCCGCACGATGGCAATCACGTTGACCCAACGTCTCTGCCGCGGACGGCGTCGCCTTGACAATGGGCACTTGTGATGGGAGCGGATCAAGTTCGGCAAAGCGCCTGGTGGGGCATCGTCACAGGTACCATTGCGGGCCTTCACAATCTTCACGCCGGCGTCCGGATTCGTCGGCCGTGGGCACCCGCTGATCGCAGCTTGTCGCGGTATCCTGTGTCAAGAAGCGCGGTCAGTTGCTTATCCGCAACAAGGTCAAAATCGACGAACACGGCCTCGATGTCTTCGCTGTGGCACGGGTCGGTGGTATGCTTTGCCACATCATGATCGCTTGCGCTTGGTGCGGGCACGTGGACGCGCAGCTGGGGGTCGTGGCTATGTTGTTGGGGTCTATACCCACGGATTGGTGACGGATTCGTGCTGGTGCTGGTCTGCAAGGCGGATCACGCCACTATGGTGTCAGCAAAGAGAGTTGAGGTGCAACGGGCTCGACTGTCGGTGTTCCACGGTGAACGCGGGGCTAGATCCTAGCAGCTAACCAATCGAAACAAACCACCGCAAAGGGGCCCTTCTTGGGCCTTTAGTCGTTCTCAGGCGGCGCTATGCCCCCGCGCCATATAGCACAGACGGCGCGTTTCTCGAATCGCGCGCACACCCGCTGCATGCCTCGTTAAATAACGACACCGATGATCTTTTGTCAAAATCCATTTCTTGACATTCGAATCGACAAAGAAATGTATCTTGCATTTGTCGTCGCCGATGTCCCCTCGAACCCCCAAGTTCACTTCATTATTCACTTGACGGCCGTCCAGATATTCTGTTGTCGATTCTTTCTGCTTCTGGCCACAAGGACAAAACCGCGTGTGTGAAACCGTTCAGCGAAACACCGCTGAACTGTGACAAAGATGCGGCGTCCTCACCTCGTGAATCGCCCATATGTCCTCGCGGCTTTAATCCGCGCGGGCGCGGTCCAAGGTAAAAAATTCGGAGGGTATGGACGCCACATCGGGCACCAGAATCATTACATCTGTGGGCGGGTATACGGCAGCTCGCGGTGTCTCTGAATGCGTAGCATTGATGTTCCATCTGTATGAAGTTAAGCCTTATGAAAATCTTAAACTCCTCCTTTTCAAGATAAAACCAATTGACAACGCGGACCAGTATGTCATCGAACGAAAATGATCTCCGGCCCAAGGCAATTGCCGCGCGGATCGAAAACCCCTGTGCGTGAAATTCAGACCGAATCGAAGCACGAAAAGCTGACAGTTGTCGGTTTGCTGCGCGGGTCCTTCGTATTACGCTGATCTCGATGCGCGAACTACTGCCATAGAACGTCGATTTCAGAAGCGTCAGCTTATTGCGATGTATGGAAAGCACGCGGGGAAGTTACGTATTCGTCAAAGACTTTGACGCGGCCGCAATTGAAGCGTCGTGACTATTGCGTCGCTCGAAGATTCCGTGGACACGGGTCGACACCTTGCATTCACGTACGCAATCTGCTGCTGTCCCGCTGAACCTGCGGCGGCTTGAAAAACCATCGCTTGCTCGACAAAACCCAGCCGCCCGCGAAGTGGACATGAAGGCCGACTGGGATCGGCTTTGAAATTCCCGATGAATTTGTCGTGAGGTATGGCATGCGATTACGCACAGCGCGACCGCAACCAGCCGTTTATCGGCAAGGTCCGCTTCACATGAACAATTCGAGGCTGATGCGCATGAGACGTTGGGTGCAAAATCCGCACGCTCGGCCAGTCGCGTCAAGTTTGTCTTTGCGGTTGTACTGGCCGCGCGTGATCTTTGGCGCGCGGAATACTTGGCTACTGCCCGAATGGGCCACAACCGAACGCATCAAGAAACCTTTTCTGACTTTTCCAAATGGCAAAAAATGCCAGAGGAGTTTGAGGGGTGCAGCGCCCCTCATTATCGCGTGGAGTTTGAGGGGCAGCGCGCCATATCTTCAAACCCAGCTTCGCCAACCGCGCCCGCCTGCACAGCAGCGCAAAGTCGTTCTCCGCGTGATAGCTGGACCGTGTTAACGGGCGTCGCAGACACCATCCAAGACCCCTTGCCTTGTAGGCGATTTTCAAGGCGGCGAAATTTCGTCAGGGTGCACAAACCGGTCTACTGGTATTGGTGCTTTTGGCCGTCGGCTGCAAAATACTGCCCCAATGGTTCATAAAATCATATATTGCCCGCGCGCATGTCTCTCCAAACCTGCATCACGGACTGACGGTTTTTCGCCCAAGCCCACCATGATGCCGGATTTGGTGAACATGGTCGGGTCGAGCTCCTTCACCCGTTGGCAAACAAACGCAGCGAATGGAAGTACCGCGCCCGGGGCGGACTTCGTGGTACAGCCGGGGGGACCGTTTCGCAGATTGGGTAAAAACGTCGCCGCGCCCGACCACGGTTCAAGCACCTTTTGGGTCACAGCGGATGAAATCGGAGTGTGAGACATCTCGATCGTCGTGCCCGGCGACCGTTTGCGCACGGCGCGGATGGGTTTGTGCGAAATTTGCTCTGGTCCCCGCCGTCTTCAATCGTCGCCGATCGACCGCTGGCTGATAACCACATGGTTTCAGCCCTAATTTGACACCGCATCGGCGACGCGCCCGGCTCGAAGATATTCAAGCGCTTTCTGGGCGGGCGCCCGTGGCGAAGTTGCAGAAGGTGCAGGCGCGGGTGCAAACCTCACCCATGATTCATATCATGGTGCCGGTGGCCTTGTGCCAGCATTCGGCCGCCCCCCCCCCCGGGGGGGGGGGGAAAACCCCCGTTTAGGGCAGCCCTGGCTTCTTCGCAAAACCGTGACCAGTGTTTCGCGCATGATCTTAGGCGGTATCTGCACTACCCCTTGCCACCCGGTGCCTTTAACCGAAATCCACGACGGCTTTTTTTGGCTGTGGATTCGGGGCGTCGGGCCCTTTTTCAGGTGGCGCTTTTGCTCGGGGATTTTTCACGGTCCAGCATGATCAGCTCGTTGGGAATACGCCCCTTAGTAGTCGCTTCGCGCGCGCATGAAAAGAAGGGAGTCTCATGCCGCAGGCAGCCTTGCGTGTCGTCACATTTGCAGGCCGTTGGTCAGCCGATCATTGGCGCTGCCGGTCAAGCGTTTCACCATAATGTTTGCGCAGACCGCACTAAGCGCAATGCGCAGCACAATTTTGCCAGATCGCGCAAACCAGCCAGGCGTTTGTTCAGCGGTCATCCAATCCTCAAGGTAAAGCAGCAGCACCGCAGCACAATGTCCGACAGTCCCGGCCCCAATCTGCAAGCGCTGATCCGACGCGTGCCCGCGCCGCCAGAGGGCGCACTTGCCCTCAAACGAGACGCTGTCCCCTGCCCGCCTGGTGCCAGAAACCGTCCCAATTTCTGGGTCACGGCCTCGCCCATTTGCGCCAGTTCGAAGTTCTTCACGCAGGCGTTCGCCTGCCTGTTACCAGATTTATCGGACAGGAACGGCGCGCCGGGCATCGCGACGCGGGCCAAGGCAGCCAAGGGGCTTTCGCCAGCGATATAGCGCAATCGCCCGACGTCGTCTTTTTGGAGGCGCTCCGCAGGCCGGTCGGTGTCGCGGCGAAGGATGTCTGATCCTCGCCAAAAAACACCATCCGCTAATGCTTCTGGCGTCGCCCTTGGCCAGCATATCCTCTAGGCGCGTTCCGTCCCGCAGCTGTGATGTGATAGCGCAAGATGCCGCCCTCGCCATCGGATGGCGATCCAGCCGCTCAAAACGCCATCGCTTGGCCCACGCAGCGATTCCCAGACTTGCCGTTGCGCGATCTGCCGCGCCCTCAGGCCCGCTGCACGCACCACGACGCCTTTGTCCATCTCAGGCAGCAAACAGCAAAGCAGGGCACCGGTTTCACATAAACGGCGCAAGCAATCCGCTGTGCGTCGCTTCAGCGGTTTCATATCGGGCATCAGTTCGTTTGTGCACTGTTTTCATCGCAACGAGCTCCTGCATGGGGTGTTTTACAGCGGCTTACCTGCCCCAGAACATCCAGAGCATGCATCCACCAGCGGATCGTCGCGCGCGTTTCCAGCCGACGGATCTGGCGCAAAATCGCTCGAGGCATGGCATTCCGCAGACTCGCGCTAACGCCCGAATAGGGTGCCCATCTCTATATGAGACAGATAATGCCACCGCGCGGCTTCGGGCACCCACCCGGCAATCGGTCCGTCTGGTCGGATTCAGTATTTGCGTTCATGCACGTCCTTTCCAAAAAAAGCAGCGTGGATATACCACAGTTTTTATTCCAAGTAGCAAAAAGGGTTAAGTCGTATGGATTTTTAATATATGTGGATCCCAACCCATAATTGTTTCCAAATGGTAAACACTTGTAACCACGTCGCCACGGCGAGGGTTCCAACAAAAAATCTGAAATTCCAATAATTACTAACCGCTTTGCTAAAAATGGGTAAAAGCCAGCCCGGCA
>Ga0163217_1077989_pt1 | contig 11922 bp, 17 predicted proteins | sample SynspAceP_FD_185933 | JGI IMG/M metagenome (GOLD analysis project Ga0163217, IMG submission 185933) | Saline lake microbial communities from Ace Lake in Antarctica - Synechococcus sp. Ace-P (PacBio error correction) | ecosystem: Environmental > Aquatic > Non-marine Saline and Alkaline > Saline ... | reverse complement strand
AAGCACAAATCTAGGAAGGGGAAATCAGGGGCAAAACGCGACGGGAATGCCAAAGCTGCAGGCTGCCAGCACAAATGGCCTTGCAGGCGCTCGCCATCAATCCCGTAAAGCCCAGTCTTGACGCCGGACATAAAGCCCCCTCCAAAAATCTACAACTCATAAATTCGGCCAGTTTCCCCCACAGAAGTCGCGAATACACTTAGAGTACCTGTATTAACATAATGATAAGCTTAATATTAGTTTAATCTGGGGTGAATCGGCCGTGACCGCTGCAATTCTGCTCGTCGCGCTCAGCTGGACGCGGCGAGCAACCCGAAAGTTGCGGTAACGGCATACGCGAGAACGCCGCTATTATGCCATTGTGAACCACCACCGAAATGAAAGCGCGCTGGCGGCCCGCGCGCCACGATTGCTGGGCTTGACCTGGGCACCCGGACATCGGGTCTGGCGCTCCTCGCGATTCGGGACTTTCATGGTGCTCCCCGCTCAACCCTCCAACGCACCCAAGTTCACACCGGAACGCCGACAAGCTGGGCAATCATCACCGAAAAAGGTTTGTCGGCGGGCTGCGCATAGGCCTGCCCGCAACATGAGATGAGCGGAGGGCCCCGCGCCCAATCGACCCAGCGCCTTTGCCACCAATATGGATGGAAAGGTTCGACCTTGCCGATCACCTTCTGGGTACGACGCCTGACCACCGCCGAAGCCGAGCGGTCCTGATCGTTCAGGCGACTGAACGCAGCGCCGCAGCGGAGTCATCGACCAAGATGGCGGCCTCAATCATCACTGCAGAAACTTCATGGATTTTCATGCGGAACACGTGATGGCGAAAAAAAAACCAATCTTTCCAGGCTGCCTCATCTATCCCGCGCCGCTGCGCGGGGCTGGTGAATGTCGTGCTTTACGCGGCCTTCATTTTTTACCGGTGCTGCTGGTCGCCGAGACCGCGCCGAATGCCCCGGATTATCGGGGCGGCCGTGCGATGGTCTATTTCGGAATTCTCGAAATACTATGCGCGCCTCTGGCGGCTTGGCGGTGGACCGCGCCCTCGCCTGATCGTCGGCCCAAGGGAATTTCACGAACACACGCATCACACGGGTCGGCAGGCAATCCACTGGCACTGAGATCACGAGATCGCCCAGAAAGAAGAACTATCTGCGTCGCCACATGCGCGCTGGAATTGCGCGACCGTGGACGCGGTTGATTCGAGGTGTCCCCGCACCCCGCGCTGGCTGATCGGATGATGTCCTCATCGCCCAGGGTTCCGGTGAACCTCACCCGGGATTTCTCAGCGTGACCCCCGAGGCGAGGCGGCTCTTGCAGCACAGTACACGCGGAGTTCGGAACCGAAGCAATGTAGGGGCGGTGTCACAAAACCCGTCAGGGCCGGACTTGATCCGGGCAATCCCGTCCATGGTCACTGACACGCGCTGGATGGCCGGATCAAGTCCGGCCTGACGAACAAGGAAAATCAAAGAAAAGAAAACAGTGCGGGTCTAAATTCGTCTCGCGAGCCCCGCGAAAGGGGCTGCGCGAATCCAGCAGTCAACTGGATGCTTCGTTGCTGCGCGCTCGCAAGACAAATTGGACGCAACATTCTCTGAGCGAGTTCGCCCCTAAACATCTGAGCTCCAAACCGTCCACGGTGCCTTGCCGAGTCCCATTAGGCTTCGAGCCTGGTTTTTTTCGGCGCAGGGTGTCCATGGGCTGCCAGGAGCCCGGTCTGGCGATAGGGCGGGCCAGTTCGCCGCCTCGGCCATGCTGTCAGCGGGCCTGTTCCCACACGCAATCATCGCCATCAAATCAGATGAAGGACGTTTGCATCGCAGACTGAAGAAACGCCATGATTCGTGGCCCTCGCCGCGCGGCTTCTCGCGAAGCGCGGAACCCGCGTTTGCCGTCCATCTCCAGCGCCCTGAACCGGCCCGGCAGCGTCGCACCGCCGGTCCATGGTGCAACCGCTAGGCCCCTGCCGCCTCATGGAAGGCGATGCTGGCTTTCACATCGATATCCGCAAACCCCGTCGCCATAGGTTCAGGCAGAAGGCGTTCGCCGTCGAGGTAATCCGCACGCGGGCCGATCGAGCCACCGGTTGGCTTGTCCTCTGCCGGTATCCACAAGGGTGAACCTTCCAGGGCTCGGCCGCGCCGGAATGGTACTCGATGTCGATTGTTGGCGAGGATCAACTGTCACTGTCGCAGAGTGCAGCACGTAGTCTGCGAAATACTCCTTGATCATGTAGCCGCGATAGCCGAGGCAGACACGAAACGGTGATCCCGTGATGGCCTAGTCGTTCATGATGTGCCAGGAGGAATCCCGGGCCAGCCGCCATCTCGTCATCGGTTGACGGCAGGCCGGTTTTCTTCGAAAGGCGCGTGCCGCGCCCGCCTGCCAAAAATCACCGCTTTTCATGTTCCGCTCTCCCGTTTGGCCGCCTGAGTTCCTTTCAGCCTTCTAGCAGAGCGTCGGGTGGCGCCGCCGAACACGAAAAACACCCGAATCTTCCGGAATTCAGGCCGTGCTTGAAGTTTCGGCAGGAGTCACGTCGCCTATATTCCCGCTTTTAATGACCGCATCCACCACAGGCATCTCACGTCCCGAACTGCCGGCGGGGGAAATCCAACTTCCCCATCCGTCATCTAGTTGGGCATCAGAAGCTTTCTCAGTTGAGGATCGCGCTACCTGCTCGATCTGGTCCAATGCCTATGCCGAGCACAACGCGCACGCGGCGACAACCGACATGATGCGCAACAAAGACACTGATTCAATCTGTTCTTCGAGATTCGACCCGGGACACGGACCAGTGTTCGACTGCTCCCGCGGCATGCGGCTGGGCGCCCATTTGTGTCAACATCCGCCGTTGCGAATTCTCGATCAGAGGCGAGCGATTCATCGAACGGCGGATGGACCTGAACGCATGCACGGCCGATGCGGGCGTTCGACATTTCCAAGCCGGGCCGTGAAGCTGCTCTCGGAGAAGGTTCAACTGCGCCGTCATCAATGGTTGCCGATGGCAGCCACGAACATCCCGACACAGCACTGCCTGGATGCACCTGCCATCCAGTCGCCACAAGGCATTTGCAGGGTCTGTAGGTAGCGCGTTAGTGTGGCGATGTCGCCCATTCGCGGGTGGCTGCGTCGAAACATCTAATCTGTTGACAGGACCCATGGGCGCTCGGGTTGCGGGTGATTGCACCGCCTAACCGCTCATCCGCCCGGCCATGGACGGCTGGGCGTCCGAGGGTTTACTGCTGGCTGCGCCGCATCTGGGCTGGAGGATTCGACACTCTTCAATGATTTGCTGCGCCTGCAGTCGTGAGCGCTATGAGGGATCCTTCGTTCCTCCGTGCACGAATACTTCAAGTCTCTACGGTCGGATTTTACGACAAGCTTGGCAGGCACGCCAAACCGATGCCTGATCATTTGGCATCCCGGCCGATGAATCGCGGCACGTGGCAAGAATCAGATCCGACGTGGCCGACGACATCACCGCTCCGTGATCGCGAAACAGGTGAAATGGGTGTGGCCGGCGCATGAGCTGCCTGTGATGGGCTCACCCGCAAAAAACGCCAGGCAGACACACCCATGAGCGGCAAGGTTGCCTTATAATCAATGCAAGCGTGATTGACCCGCGCCTTCGCATCGACCATGCGCGAGCACGTCGGGTGGTGTGACTGGAACCGACGGCACCAAGATCGATGGCCATTGGGCCGACATCTTCAAACGGCGGCCGCCCCGGACGATGCAGATCGTGGATTGCGAGCGGCCGCGGGTTCTGGCGCCGGGCTGTTCGATCTTGCGGGTTTTCGATTTCTGCGAGCCCGGCGCCAGAGCACAAGGAAGACATTGACGCGCAAGCCATCGCGGCCGCAGCGGCTGACCGCCGTGGTGACCCTTCCGATACCGACCCCCCGATTGATGATGGTCTCGTTCTGGAATTTGTTCGCCCCCGCGGCGCTATCGTGACTGTCAAACTCGTCAAGTCTTTGCCTATGCCCGATCACCCGCGGGGCAACAGCGAAGAAACTCGTCGAGGATGGGCTGCTCAGGCAGGCAGGCGATTGCCTTTACCGATGTCGCCAGCGGCCGAATCCGTCGTCAACGACCAAGACGCTGCGCGTGCGCTGAAATACGCGCTGGCTTCGATGCGCTGATGTTCAGCACGCCGAGAGACCAAACCTTTCGATAGTGGCTGGGCGCGTCGCATGGCAAATCGGTCGGAGCGGCCTCGGCGTAGTTGTCACCCGACTGGGCGGTTCCGGCAGTTCCGCGCGAGGCCGAGCCTCATGCTCAAACCGCGACATTGCGTTCGTGCGGTATGATCGGCGGCGCTATCATGGCTGCGCTTCATGTTCCACCGCGAAGGTGTGCATGCATCGCTCGCCAAGCGAGGGGCTGCGGTGACTGCGACCGGCCCCTCCTTACTTTGCCGCTCACTTGAAACTCGCGGTCGCGGATACCGCACTTTACGCCAAGCTCTCGCCCCCTGCGCACTGAAGATTGACCGTCAGGCAACGTGGTGCCGTCTGGCAGGACGGCACCCATTTGATTGCATCGCGTTCGGAATCATTTCCCGCGGATCAGAATCCAGCGGCCTCCCCTCGAGCTGGCCGAATTCGGTTATCGGGGCTGGAAAGCCTGCTGCGCTGATTTGGAGCCTGGTCCACAAACGGCACCTTTCGCTGCCCAGGCGCTTGCCAAAAGTAACCTCGGCCCCCTCGGCCGGCTGCTCAATATGCCACCGGGGCGACTGGGCCGCGGGCACCTCGGGCGATTGTGATCTTCCGACCCGACCGTCGCGACACGGATCGAAGCCCGAACAGCTTCACATCCAAGGAAGGAATTCGCCCTTCGACGGCCGCATGGGTGCAGGGCCAGGTTGATCGTACGGTCGTTGATGGCCGCACGTCTAACGCTGCGCGAACGCCATAGCCGGGAGGGACCCATGGTCGAAGACGTGCAAGCCCGCTGCTTTCTTATGGAGCGGTTTTCAGGCGACGTTCTCCATCCGGACTGGAGGAATTGTGATCTACGCTGGGAGAGATTTTCCTTGCCGATGATTCGGCAGCCTATTGGCTTGGGCAGTGTATCCCGTTCGGCCTGATTCTGGCCCGAGACTTCATGGGCAAGGGATCTGCGAAAAAATTCCGGGTCCGGCAATACGGTGCCACAAAACGCGCTACGCACAGGCGGGCAAGGCGCTGGGCCGGCACGCTGTTCTGGCTGCGAAGGGTTCTCGCCTCTTCGTACCGTTCGTCTATTTCTGCCCGGATGTTTGCGTTTTTTACAGCCTGGCCGTTGTCTTGGGACACCTCTTCCGGCTGGCTCGGGCTTTCGCGGCGGCAGGGCGTGGGCAGCACCGATGGGGTGTTGCTGGCTCGGCCTGATCCAGGACTGACCGGCTCGCCACTCTGGCAAGCTGGCTCGCTTATCGCGCTGATCCTGCGTTACTGTCGCTCGCTGCGCTTGTTCTCAGTTGTCCGCTTCCCGTGCTGGCTGGTATCTGGGTGGTCCACAGGTCGGCGGAAGTGGCGCATCTTCCTCGCTGCTGCTGGTTCTGGAGTCCCACGCTCCTAAGCAACATCAGCGCCTGCTTCGCGGCGAGGAACCCGCATCCGACTGAAGCGTCCGGTCGCTTCGAGTTGACGCGCCGCGATGAACGGTTCATCCTCGCGGATTGTGAACCTGAAGCCCCATTCTCCCAGACCGAGCGCGGACGCCTTGCGCTGATTCCGGACCGACACGTCGGTCGATTTCCACGTGCGTAACTCATGGCGCATTCGGGTCGGCGCAGCGATTGCACCCGACGAGTGTTGTGCCCGATTGGGCGGGCCCGCGCGGGCAAACCGCAACTCCGATTCCCGAACGGGCTTTTGAACTCGAGAGTGAGCTGGCGCAGATCGACAGCTCGGCGCGAGCTATACCTCGGCGACCCGCATATCCGGTTTCCCTCGCCCAGTATTTCGATGACGCACGCCCGCGGGTGTGTGTTGCGCGGGTAATCAGCATCCTCCAGGCTTCCCGGAAATCGGCATTGTCGGTGCCCGCAAATGGCCGGCGAAACGGGCGACGGATTAGCGAGACCATCGCAGCGATCTTGCGCGCACAGGTTTCGATTGTGTCCGGGCTGGCGCGTGGCATCGAACGGCGCCGCTCTTAACGGGCAGCGCTCACCGCGGCAAGGGAACACGGTCGCCGTGTATGCCGTTGGGCGCGATGTGGTCTACCCGACCGAAATAGACGGCTTCTACAGCGCATTGTCAATCCGGCGCCGTGGTAGCGAAAATGCCGCCCAGGCCTCAAACCCCAGGGCCCGGCACTTTCCCACGCCGGCAACAGGATCGTTTCGGGCCTTCGTGGGCGTTTTCCATCTCGAAGCGCCCGCGATCCGGGTCGCTGATCACCGCACCGCATCGGCCGTGGAACAGGCCGCAATGTGTCGCATACCCGGCTCGCCGCTTGCGTTCCGCTTCTTTACCGGTGCCAACCGCCTTGATCCGTGAGGGCGCGGACCCTGGCCGCATCCGAGGACATACTCGAAGTCGATCCGGGCCATGCTGAACCTGCCGCGAAAAACACCCGATTCACGGAAACATCGCCACCGATTTCAACACGCCTATGGACCTGGATTCCGATGGGTTCAAAACCCGTCAGGCGGTCTCGATGTTTTGGTCGCCCGACTGTCGCGGTTGACGACATCGTGCCCGGCAGTGCATTAACCGCCCCTGTTGACGGATCATCTTGCTCGACAACTCGACACTGGCAGGTCGTCTGGAACGCATCCGGGCCAACCGGGGTTCGCAGGCTCTTTAGACCTTGTCTTTTCCGTCCCGCAGCCGTCCTTGTTACGGCCCGACCGAAAGCGAAACGGTTTCCTATGAACGTTTCGTCGTCGTTCGACACGCCTTCAAGCCAGACATCAACAAGTATCTTGGTGCGGACGACACCTCCTCGAATCTATGCGGCATATCGCGATTTGCCGCCAAGGATGGTTCGGTCCGTCGGATGAAGACTCGAGATGGACTGGTGCGGTGACAGCCGGGCCGAGAACGCATCTAGGCCAGTTGTTGGTGCGCGCGACGGTGCCCAGCGCGGTTATTGGGCCACGGATCGGAGTCGGAAGCGAGGCGATTTTCCTGGCATATCGTAGCAATTGCTGCGCGAACGCGCCTGCTCGACGCATCGCGTCAGGCGCTGTGGTGTTTACGAGTCACCAAAGGTCGCCGTCAGGAGGCCTTCATCCCCCGCGACGTCCAAACGAGCTTGTGAGCCTATCTGGCCCGCCGCGGCGCTGGACTATTCTGGTCGGCTTCAAAACTGTCTCCGTTCTCTGGCGAAACTTCCCCGGATCCGGTCAGCCGGCGCGTGCAATCGGTGCGCTGCGCCTGATTCTGGCGAACGCGAAGCCGAGATCGATTCTTCAAGCGCCAGGATAGAATTATGGTCCATCGAAGTCGCCTCGACAGCGCCCGGGACGGGTTTGCGCCCGCTTGTCTCGAGCGTGACGGCAGAAGCTCGACCGGTCACCTCCCGCTGACGAAGGGCACCGCCATGGGGCGAGAAAGCGATGTGGGAAGCGCACGTTCAAAAAAATTGCCGTCGGTCAGAAGAAGGGCCAAGCGCACCGCAACGCCCTTCACCACCTCGACCTGCAGCAGAAGGCGCCCGCAACTCGGCTTCGGCACCTCGCAGACCCTTGCGCGGTGGCCAGGGCTCTATGAAGGTCGAGATCGATGGCGGAGCCGTCGGCACGGGCGGATTCACCGATATGCGAACCGACGCGTGACGCGAGCCAGGACGCCATTCAGGCGGCTGCCGGAACCTGTCGACACGATTTCGGCGAGCAATACCTGCCCGAAAGCGCGCGAAGTATCCGTCCACGTGCCAAGAACGCCAGGAAGCCCATGAGGCGATCCGGCCGACCACCTGTCGCCGGCCCGCCAGCCTGAAACCGACTGCTCGATGTGGTGACTGTTCCGGCTTACGAGCTGATTGGCCGCCGCACGCTGGCCTCCGAAATGGCCGAAAGCCCAGATCGGACCGGGTCGCCGTCGATTCCGCCGGCGATGACAACCTCGCCCCTGCGCGCAATGGTCAGACCTGTTGCGTTTGACGGCTGTCCCTCAAGCTGTACAAGGAAGACAAGGACGACCGTCGGGCGACGACACAGAGAGCGAATGACGAGCGCCGCCTGCCGCGCTCGACGAGTGAAAACACCGCGTGCGCGAGTCTCACCCGAGCAGCATTCAACCCAGCCGCCACGCGCTACCCCGAAAGCCAGCTGGTCAAGTCCTATGGAAGACTGGGGTTCTCGGCCGCCCTTCGACTTACGCCCGTCATTTCAGGTCCTGAGATCGAAAATACGTCCAACTCGACGCAAACGCTTTGGTTCCGAGCAGGGGGTCTTGTCGTCAGGTTTTCTCGGCGTTCTGTCGAGCGCTATGTGCAGTACGATTTACGGGCCGATGAAGACGCTCGATGATATTTGCGGTGCGGTCGGATCGACTGAACGTTCTATGCGCGAATTCTGGACGGATTTTCTCTGCCGCTCGAAGGCCGGCGGAACTGCGCGTGCGCTGCTGTCCTCGACGCGCTCGCGAGAACTCCGGCCCGCGATTTCTTTCGCGTGCGCGCGAGACGGCACCAATCCCCGGTCCTGCCGGCCCGGACAGAAGGACCGGCTCGGCTTGCGCCTGGGTCTGCACGGCCCGTTTGTCCGGCTTGCTCGAACTATCCCGAGTGCCAATACACGCGCAAACTCGCCGCGATGGCGGTGATGACGAGACGCCGAACTCGCCACGGCGCCCATAAGGAACTGGGCGCGCGGAGACGCAAGGATGTGACCCTGCGCCAAGGGCCCCTATGGTCTTTATGTGCAAGCTGGGTGAACCTCGAAGGGAAGGAAGCCGCGACAAGCCGAAGCGGAGTCGATCACGGAAATCACGCTGGGAAATTGGAACTGAAATCGCCCTGTCCCTGCTGCGCTGCCGCGATGTGGGTTGGCGGTCCCGAAGATTGGCTGATGATTTCAGGCCGGCTGGGCCGCTTTGGGCCCTTGTTAAGCATGGCACGGTCTTATGCTCGCTTGCCCGAGCCGCGCGAAGTTTCTCTTCCGTCGGTCTCAACCGCTGCCGTTACAGTTCTGCCCGAAACAGGGCAAGGGCCGCCGCGGACGTGCAGGCCCCCTCAGAGGATCTCGGGCGGTAATCCGAGATGAGAACGCCGGTCACCTTCAATGACGGGTCGCTTTATGCCCTATGTGAAGCACGCAACAATGCACGATCCGCGGATCGCGATCCGAGGAGGGTCTCTCCTGGCCTGCTCGGAGCTTTATCTACAGAGATAGGCGCGAAAATGGCACCGGAAGGCCTGTGCCAGAGAAGCACCCGCCAAGAAAAACCTGCGCATGAGAAGGGCACAGCCAAAGAAGAAAGAGAAGCCGGCCAAGAAAAGCCGCCGCAAAAACAAACCGGTCGACGAGGGCCTGCGGGAGGTCCCGGCCACCGAAGCGCGGACTAGGCACTTATCTGGCAAGGGCAAAATCGGACGGGCTGGGCCAGCGGTTTCCACAAGCGATTATTCTGACCTTCTTGATGGCCTCGCGCAGCATCTCCCCACGCGCGTAGCTTGCGCGGCTTTTCAGTTTGAAGGGGCCGGCACGGACCGCACTTGCGCGAACGCCTGCGCGAATTGCAGTGCGGAACGTATCGACGAGTCCAGGGCGCCGTGCGTGTCGCGGCGCAGCTCCGCGGGTCGCCGTTCTGGAAGTCATCGGGGGGCGTCGATTTGAGATGGACCTGACGGTGCGCACCGTCAATTCAGCCTCGGATGCCCGCCCGGATCGAGGTGCGAGCCCACCGCGCAGCATGCCTGCGCCGGGAATGGGTGATTTTGTCGTCGCCGGCTTCCCCAAAGGGGGCATCTATGTGGCCACCCCACTCGGCAACGTAAAGCAAGACCGAAGCGTGTGGCCGGATTATCTGCCAGCGTGAGGCGGCGATCACGCCGCTCGAACGCGGGCGGCGCGTGTGACTTTTCTGGTGGCGCGGTCAGAGACGAAGATGCAATGCGGCGATCTTGTGTTGTGAAGTGCTGCCCGCACGGCGGCTTTGGTTGCCCAGGCGCGGCCATCATCGAGATTCGGTGCCGGGGAGCACCGGGCGGCAATCAGCGCAGTCGCGATCACGCCCGAATTCCGGTTCATTTCCCGGGAAAGCGGTGACCGCCGAGGCCGAAGCGGCGCGCCCCACCAACCGCTTGGGAACCGCACCGATACTGCGCGGACTGTCGCTGGGTGACTTGATTGGCGCGGATGCACGCGGATTTGATTGCCTTCTCGCCGACCTGAGAACACGCGACAACAAGGCGGGCTGGCATTGGTGGTGGCGGATTGCCGATGTGGCGATATGTCGCGGGAGCCCGCTTGACCGCGAGGCATTTCCGCGCGGCAACTTCTGGTCTTATTTTCCGCACCGCGTGTGCCGATGTGCCGAGGCTGCCAACGGCCTTGCTCCCTGGCCCGATGAAGACCGGGCCTGTCTGGCCGCGATCTGGTGGGTCGACAGGACGGGCATCTGAAACGCACAGGTTTCGCGTTGCCCTGATGCGCTCGGTCGCGCGCCCTGGACCTATGAATCCGTCCAGGCGGCCGGGATGCCGGCGAGACCGGTCGCCCGGGCCATTCTTCGGACAATCTCTATGGGGGCCTGTGAATGCCTTGTCGCAGCACGATCGGGATCGCGTGCGCTGAACTCGAACTGCCGGAACCGCCGGGTTTGTGCTCGATTATGCGGACGGGTTACAAATATCGGTTGCGGTCAACGCTTCGACAGCCACAAGCTGATCGAGGAAGTTCGATTGATCACGCAATGTGGACGCTCGCGAGAACTCAAGCGGGCTGCGCCGGCGGTGATGTTTACGGATCCATGCGAGCCTTTCGATCTGAGAAGCTGGAGACCTGCGCGACATTGCTTGCGGGTTGGTGTGAAAACTGACCGGGGGCAGGTCATGCGTCCGAGAGGATTTCAAAGCATTTGGGGCGCGCGTGGCGTGCGAGGCGCATGAGCGCACCGTCAATGGAATCGTCTGCGCAAGCCAGATTGCAGGCGTAATAAATCCTGAGAATGTCGGGCATTTCGGGACTGGGCTGCGCGATTATGCCCATTTCACTTCGCCAATCCGCCGGTATTCGGATTGCTGGTCCATCGGGCACTGATCAGCGGAACTCAGCTGGGCGATGGTGGTTCTGGGGGATTGAGTTCGGAAAGCGGTCGCGTTACCGAAAATCGGAACATATCTCCAAAAACGAACGGCCGCGCGGTCTCTGCAGGGGGCGATGGCCAATGGACGTTACACGGGCAGCTTTTTTTTTTTTTTTTTTTTTCCTTGCCCAGCACCGGACGAGAGCTTTTCTCAGGGGTGTGCGCGGAGCCAAACCCGGGCCGGGCTGTTCGTCGCATCGACGACAATTGGGGCGGAGGGATTCGTTCCGCTTCACGCCTTGCCGGGCGGGGACGGACCACATTTCGAATGCGGACCGAATGCCTTCAAAACGAGCATGGGGCAGGTATAAGATGTGGCGGGACAGTTGTGCGACGGTCCGGATTCGCGGAGAAGCCGATGGCCTGAGCGGGCTTCGGGCGATCTTTCGATCTGCTCGATTTTGCCGGGGGGATTGCGCCAGTACGCCCCGCAAAGCCACAAAAAAAAACCGGGGCAAGTCAGGGGACGAAAACGTTACCCAGACAACGGCCACAAGAAAACGTCCGTTAGGGAAATTGGAAAGCCAGGTTTGGTTCCCAATAGGGCTGGAAAACAAGTGCATCCGGCTTTACGGTGAAGGCCCCCGCGCGATATGACCTTTTTCCCCATGAGGCATTTTGTTTGAAGGGGAAGGGGGAAATTCTTTCTTCCGTCTTGTTA
>Ga0163217_1026976_pt1 | contig 11922 bp, 10 predicted proteins | sample SynspAceP_FD_185933 | JGI IMG/M metagenome (GOLD analysis project Ga0163217, IMG submission 185933) | Saline lake microbial communities from Ace Lake in Antarctica - Synechococcus sp. Ace-P (PacBio error correction) | ecosystem: Environmental > Aquatic > Non-marine Saline and Alkaline > Saline ... | reverse complement strand
AGAGAGGGATAAGAGGCAGAAGAAGGAGAAGAGAAGAAGAAGATAGAAGAAAGGGAAAGAATGGAAGAGGAAAATGAAGAGACAGGAATAGAGAATGAAGTAAGGCAGAGTAGAAGAGAAAGTAAAGGACATAGAGAAGGAAGAAGTCCAGAAGCAGGTAAAGTATGAAAAGATAGAAATAATGAAAGGAGAGAAGCAGAGAGAAGGTGAATCAGGAAGGAAAGAGGAGAGAAAGAGTATAATCGAGTTAGGAATTTTAAATTTCAGAACAGGCTAATTTCTTATTGTAAACAGACGAAAGACGCCATCAGAAATCGATTTTCGAAACTAGAATTGATGCACAGCCTAATCTAAAGTTTTGATTTAATATCTCTCCAAAAAAGTCCAAGAAGCAGGACACTTGCGAGCTGGAACCCAACGTAAAAGAAAAACTGATATCCCTTGCACTTCGTGAGGACGGCTTACCAATAATGAGCGAAAGATGAGAATTCACCCTTCAAGGACAAGAATCTAGAGCGAAATGTCAATTGATGGCGGGGCGGGGAGGGCATGCCAGAGCTGAGCTGTTCTTATCTACGGGGGAAAAATGTGTGTGTGTTAAAGCTCCTATCGATCCAAACGGATGGTTTGGCAAAATTCTTTGTGAATGGGAAGGCACATGTTCATTCTGAGATGCTCCAGCCTTCAGGATAGTCAGGGAGGCAGAACTTACTTAGGGGAGATATGGAATTATCGGTGATTCCCGAGGAAATCCGATATTTTGCTCAGACATTTGTGATTAAGAAGCAACTGAACATTAAGGGCATTAAATTCCTGCCGGAAAAGAAGAGCAGTTGTTAGTTGGCGTGATCCAATACGTCAGATTAGAAATGCGGTCGATGATTTTTTGGTGGGAAAAGTGCAAGACGCGTCTTGAATTGGATTTATTTCTACGGATCAAAAACTTTCTGGTAGTCCATCAAACCCACAATTGCAATCAACGATGGAAACGAATACGCTGTGGAACGCCATGGATATTAACTGGGATTTTCAGGATTTACCGGCCGACTAAAAGCAGCTAATGTAAGATATACAAACAGAGTGCAAACGAGGAAGCAAAGTCATTTGTTGGCGGAAACTTGGGAGAGGGAATACTATCCGTATTTTCAAAACCAGAAATTTTGGATACTTTTGTTTTAGACTCAGGATAGTTGAAGCCCACTAATATCACCTTAAGATAAGGGAGATGGCCAGACTTCGATCACGATCAAGGATAATTCCTCTGGAATTCAAAAAGTTTCGAAGCACCAGTCAATGGAAGTGGGTCTTGATCTGATATGAGCATAAGCAGCAAGAATATCCATTATTGGTCAGAAAAAATTGGAAGGAATGAAACAACCTTTCAAGAGCCGTCTCTTAAGTAAACCGGACCGAGGCTGGGAAATATCACCCGCAATTGAGGAAGGGTAACCACTTTAACTAATTTTTTCCATTTCTCTCTTAAAAAAAACAACTTATTATGTCGATTAGAAGTAGGCCAAAAAGGCACCGCGATTCGAAGCTAAATTGAAAAGCGAGTAGTATTAAACTGCTCCGACTCTATAGTGAAAAAAGTAGTCCTTTATTTTCATATCCAATTAAGATTCTCTACACCAGGCAGTGCCCTCACTGCTCAATCTTGAAATTGAGAGATAATTATGAGCATTGCAGAAGCTGGGTATGTAGTTTTAGGATGTACAGCTCAGATGCTGAAATAACCCGCATATATATTGTAAATCTGAAAAAGCAGTACCTCCCTTTTCGTTATTGCAGACAACAGAATTGAAAAGTCCATGAAGAACTCTATGGTGCTTGAGAGAATAGAAAGATCTGTATGATAGAAATAGTATGGGAACTTGGCCAGAAACTCGCTATTATCATCGATGGAGGAGAAGGTGATTCATTCTGTACATCGTAAAAGTAACACGAAAGATTCACTACCCACAAAAAAATAACCCTCCCTAGATGAGAAAAACATATTCGCAATCTTGATGAAATCGCTTTCTCAAAGTGGGAAGAGACATCCTCCAGTATGAGTTACATGGCAGGTGTCATCCGGCCATCCAGGCGCATGCAATAGGATGTACGTCGAGTTCTTTGTACTCTATTTCAGTCAATTGAATCATATTCCAGACTTTAAGATGGATGGAATAGTGAAAAAAATCCAATTTCTAACTCATCAACCCCAGTTTTGGGTATTCCCGTTTCTTTCCCGTTTACTGGATACGTTTTCTCCAGATAGGGAAATGAATACATCCGAAAGAACTTTAAAACTCAAGACTTCAGGGGGTCATCCTGCACAGAGAAGGACTTTCTGAAATCGAATTTGCTTGAGGGGTTCTTAGAGATGCAGGGGAATGGTCTGCTTGCGATCGGAAGAGGGGCTGCGCAAGAACAAGAAAAATCGGAGGATGGCTAGAATCCAACTACAGTCTATGTACTTATTGAAGGGCGATGAGGCGAGCATAAGAAGAGGGACAGTATGGGAAGCAGCCATGTGTATAGCTGAGCATGGAAAGTTAGACAATCTCACATCTGAAGAATAGACAGCGATTCCGTATGGGTCCCTACCAGAAGAGATTATGAGATCTGATTATTGAGAGGCTTAGTATGAAGCTGTGGTTGTTTGGAGGTCGTCAGATACACTGAGGCGGTATAATATGAGTTCAGTACGTGGAAGGTTTTGGAAAAGGAAGCCAAGAATATTGTCTCGACAAGGAAAAACAAGGGATTGATTAAGACCTGTTGCACCACCGAACACAACTTATACTGCAACAGTGGCATGGAATAGCCTTCCAATGACGAGCAGTTGCCGATTGCAACTTACCTGAATAGCTGAAAACCATTGGCGATATTAATTCACGCCATTTTTAGACCCTACATAAAAAATCAAAAATATGACATTGGATTTAAAATTCACTTTATACCGATAAAAGAGATACCCGTTCTGGATTTGGAGATGGAGTGTGCTTGAGGCAGGCCGGGAGAAGCACCCCATGTAGTAGACTTTGTGCTGACCTTTAGGCTCCACTAAAAATGGCGCATTTCAAAAGGAATGTTCCGGAGCGGCTTTTCCAAACAGAGAACTACTATTGATGATTGGGCATCGCTGCCGGATTTTGACAATGGTGGTAAAATCCCATTTCAGGGACGTTTCGGCCAATTCTCCACAGCAGAGTTTATGATCAAAGATTCGTCATCAATCGCTTATTCCTTGGGGATTAAAAAACGTGAAAATCTGTGCACTCGTGCAGCGCCGGGGCTTGACTCCTGTCTCGTAGATGGGGGCTACTCATCAGATCTTAAGAGGATTTGGGGCATGATGAAAGAAAGCTGTCCTCCACATGACAAGTAATCACTCCTTGCGGATTACAATCAAAAACCAAAGCAGCTACGCTTGCCATTGCAGGCTGAGTATGTGACCAGTCGTATAGTATAATGAGTAGTGTTGGCGGACTCCGCAGTTTGGGCCGATCTGTTCACACCTGCGAACCAGAAGTTCTGAGATTGGGAAAAGCTTGGGAAAATGATCGGATGGAGAAAAGACGTTACGAATCTTCGCTACAGGTCATTTGGTTGGAAGCGGTGATTGGCTTGGAAGCGACTTCGTCAGCAGGAACGACTGCCTGAGTGAAGTCGATATTCATACGATATAAGCCATTCGGATACCGAAGGTATTTTAGATTTCAGTTTAGCTTAAAAACAGGTTGTGCTCAGTTGTATCCGGCTGAAAGCAATCAATTTACTCAAATGGTGGATTAAATGAAGATAGCGTTGTCAGACTTGGCCCGACATCATCCCGCTCCATGAGAGAAATCGTAGGTGTAGAATTGATAGCTTTGGCGAATCAGGCACACCCAATTTTCTCAACTTTGTTAGAGAAAATACGGCTTAGAAGGAGACGCTGAAATATTGTGAAGGACTTGTTTAAAAAGTATTGCCGGGCGGAGAAATTAAATTTTAAAGTTAGTTGAGAATTTATAAAACCCGAGAATGCAGATATCGTGGTGCTATAATACCCAAAACCATGATTCAAGATCTCTGAGCGGTTGGCGCTGCATCCCCGATCCAAATTCTCAGCTATTCCGAAACTTTACCCATTGACTCGGGAAATGTTACTTAAGTCGGGCTTACCCTTAATTTTTGGGTGGGTACCAGGGGAGAATGCGTTTATCTTGACCTTTTGCTATAGCATCCAAAATCTAATACTAAAGAGCCTTTCACGGCAGACATGACTTAACGACTTACTATTTTTGTTGTCGTAGAATTTGAATGAACGGAAAAAAAGTAAGGCATTTTTAAAGATACGACTTTACTTTTTTACACCAAGAGCAGTGGAGATTCCAAATGCACTGAAACTTCATCGGCATGTATACCTCTCGGAAACAGGTTCAGGAACGGAGGAGATCGCTCAAGGAGTTGATGAACTTATGTGGAGCAAAATCGCAATCACTAACGACTAACAATTGAAGCAATAGGAAGCCACTGGAGGCAAAAATCACCAAGCAAAACGACCCTCTGTATACGAAAAAATGGGTTTTGACCTCGTTCACACCTACCAATTGGATTTTTTGAACGGTGTATTACCTGAGGTACGAGTGGATATTCATATTTTTTCAAAAAAGATGTGAAAAGATCTAAATTGGCTTAACTTCCAGTATAGTCAAGGATTATATGGTAAAAACAAATTACTGAGTATGCAATTTCAGATTATTAAATTCCACACTCATTTGGATCCTAGGTGTAGCAGGTAAGTTTGCAAGTCAGGTCGTAACGCAGAATTAGATCAAATCAAACTGAGTCTTTCGAGAACATGACAAGAGAGTTCCGGACTGAAATTAAGAGTAAGCTATGGTATCCAGCCAACTGCGTATACCCACACGAGGAAACTGTTGCGTTTGATTACAGCCTTCTTGGAACAAACTTCGCCGGATCCTACGACAGATAGGGATAGCTTTTGGTTCATGTCTTACAGAATCCCGCCAATTGTTCAAGTTACAAAATCCTGGTATCTGGGACCCAAATGCAGAATCTTACACTAAAAGATATATCCTTACGAAGGCCCGTATCTGGACAGAAAACCTAGAGGCAGGGGGAAATTGAAAGCGCTTCTACAAGCCGAGACGATCCCGAAGTCATGCGCAATGCAGCTCAATACATGAGAGTTTACGGGGGTATATGACTTTTGCTACAATTGGTTTTATGGCAGAAAAAACTATTACTACCACCTCTCAATTTTGGGGGCCTCAATCCAAAAATCTTTATATCCTGGGAAAAGGATTGAAAAAGAGAATAATAATCAAGGGATGCCGAGTAGCTGTCCCCGGATTGGAATGAATGGGCTGATCCAGCTAATAGCGCACTACTCAAAGCTAATGCAAGTCTCCATGCGAATGAGCCAATGAAGATTGGCTATCAACTGGTGGTTTGATGATAGTATGAGCGTTGGATGAATTTGTCTTAAAGATCGGCTTCACCCAGGAGAAAAATGGCACGCAAGGCAAAATTAGTAGAGGTTGAGAAAACCTTGACGCGAGCTTTACCTAAGTTTACATAAAAATGAAACCCGTCAGTGGACAGGATAATTATTTCAACCTCGGAAAGAACTACCTCAAAGGCTCCTGATGGCCGACCTATAAGCTACCTATTCCCTCAGGATTGCGGAATGCGAGCTGCTTATTATGGGCTGAGTTTGAATTGACCTCTGTGCCGCCTCGAAAGAAGTAGCAAAAAAGCAAGGCCCATATAAAGGAATATAGCGATGATGGCCGGACCGATGAGATTGTCCAAATGAAAATGCATGTATGGGGCCTACCTACTAAATGTTTTTTTGGTCGCAAAAAATCCTTAAAAAAGCCTTGGGAGGTGGAGAACTATCAGAAATTGAACCCTCTCCAGAGATCTTTCCGTAGTTGGAGAGTCCATGGGATTTTAGGAGATGACCGCCTATGTGATCACAATTTCATGCGAAAAATCAAAATCGACTCCTTTTGACGATATGCGCGAGACATACAGGAGTGAACACTGGAATATGTTGGTCTGAGAAAGTTATATGTGATCAAACTTCGAATATCAACCAGTCCTGTAGCCCATGAGGGGTGGGGATATGCGCCAGCGGCCGGCACTTGGCGCTCAACAAAAGTGGATTTCCTCAGAACCAGAGAAAGATCGGGTTTCATTCGGATAAAGCGTTCTTTTTTTCAGACAATAGCTCCTCGACGCTCAAGCGATTTCCAGAAGAAGGTACAGACCTACAACAATGGATGTGTCTCTCCGTCGTGGTAGCTCTGTGTGCTGGAATGAAGAATAACTTAGAACGGCAATTATATTCGAGCTACAGTAGGTCATGGATTGATTCTATGGAAGCTTATCAAGGGAGTATTGACAAATAAGATTGGTAATGAGTGGCATTTCAAATTATCCTTTCTCTTATCTTCCATTCTCTCTTAAATGAATAAAAGGCGCTCCGAATTCAAATTTCAGAGCCATTTTACCGTTTTAAATCTTGCTGCAGTTGCCGCTCTGATTTTTTCCAAATTAGTGATGCGTGCCTGCTTGAGGTGTTTTGGAGTTCCCAAAAATGCCTGAATCAGACAATCTCAAATGTTCCAGCTCTGCTTGTTTTTTTATACCTGATGTGTATCCGCTCATATTCCCCAGAAGACCTGATAGCTTTCGACTACATTTTTTTCAGAAGCTGTTGTTCCAGTCATCAGAACATGAGGTCAAATGATATTGTGCTCTGTGCGAGATTAGGTCCATATTGGCAAGTCTTAGGACTCGCTCTATTTTTTCATAGCTTTTCTTCATCGCATTTTCTAGCCTTAAGATGGGGGTGTTTTAAGGTTCCAATTTTTCATTCCAGCGCTCATTTCTGATTTTGGTAGGAGTTGAAAGCCACATTAGTCATTCGGATCAGGCCTCCCGCAAAACTGGAAAGTGTTGACGGCCTATTCATAAGATGATCCGAAGCTCCAGGAGCATCTCTGGGAATGCTGATCGGCCTTTACTTAGCAGAATCAAACGGTTATAAGCACTGCCCATTTCAAGCTCCATCTTTCTACCGTTCGGGCTAAATCTGTTGAGGACTCTCAAATCCTTTAAAAAACCTCGCTTAATCATGGATATAGCTTCTTTTTCACTTATTCTTTGATGTTTAACATCTTATGAGCATTCTTTCACTCGGATTTACTAGTATTTTCTCCCACATGCTTGTACTGGAAAACTCATTTTTCTTGGATATTCGATCATGGTCTGATAGATTCGAATTGCCAACAAACTACCCATATAGCTTTGCCCAAATTACTCCAAAATCAGTTATCATTTCTCGGAGGCCCTGTGAAAATGCAATATTGGTCGATTTCCGTACTCTGTTAATGCATCTCATCGGTTGTTTCATATTTGCGTTGTCGGTGACAAGTTTAGCCATCATCCTAATTTCTGTCCTGAAGCATCAGCTCTCTCCTCTCCCTTCGGAGGTGACAGCTTCCGATCTGTTAAGTATTAAAAGGTCGCCATAGCATTGAAAAGAAAGCCCCCCCATAAGTATTGGTTTCGATTTCGCCATAATCTTCGATAGATCTTCTCTACGGGGGCCACGTTTGACTGCTTTCCCCAAAACCTAAGCCTGAAACCATTTAAACTGATAAAAATAGCTTTGCAAAATCATAGGCAGCCGCATCATCTACAGCCCTAACCCTGCGACGATCACCGCTCTAACACCATTGTCAATCAATGTGAAAGTCCGAATATTAAGCCGTTCAAGCGATTTCGATTTTGGTCGCCGTGGTCGTGATATACATCCAGAAATCCATTAGTCCTAGGGTAGGCAGCAAGTTGGACAAAACCAACCTCGAAGGGAACATCAGACTTCCCATTCGTGTCCCGGAAGCGGAGAAAGGTAATTGAATTGCCCAATAACCGCTATCCGTCTCTTTCTTCTCCATAGTTTTGAAAAGATTCCATGTTCCTGCAAGGGTGAAATAATTTATGTTTTTGTAGTCAGTTATAGCTTGACCAAAAATATACCGGTGCCGATACAACTGAAAATCAGATTTGCGTTTCGTATTTCTCCTGTACGCATCATTTGTCTAGCTACTTAGCCTCACCCTCTTTCCTGGCGCCTGGAAGTTGACCATAAGAAAAAGCCCTCCATAATTCGGTCACCGATCACTAATGGCGCTTTTTGGTGGAGTACGCGAGAGATGGTACCCCGAGGAAATTTCTGGTGTAAGCAAGACTGCCAGGGGACCATTCCGAATTGTTCAAAGCGGTACTGCCATTTTGATGTCCTCCCTGCATCAATCGCATGGGGAAATTCTGCCGTCTCCAAGTGCCGTCACCGCAGATGATATATTGTTTTGACGCTGATGCCGGTAGTCAACGGAATCAGAAACTCATAGCATTGCGTTTTGGCGATTTCAGTCCGATACTGGTCTGGTGTATCATCTGCCCGCTAGAAAAAGATAGCAACAACATCCCATCTCTGGGCGTGATTTTGAGGGCATGATATGTCGACTCGCTCCTCTGTCGTTCGCCAGTGGTGGCCAAGGCCATATTTTTATTTGTGCGGTGCCTCCTGGAGATGTCTCCCCGGAAGTTCTCAAATCACTTTCTTCGCTGGACCGATAATCCAGGATTCCACCAATCTGTACGCAATTTCCTGTTGGGAATTTGCGCCAAACTCGGTAATCTAGCCAATTTTGGTTTCCATTTCTTTCCTCGAAATACGATTATTGAATTGCGCGACTACTTTTTGGATTGGCTTCAATATTTTTCATGGATTTTCAAGATTGCCAGCGCCTTATCATGATATAGCTTCATTATCTCTCCCTCTTTCCTTTTTAAGCCCTTGTAAGTGGATGTTAATACTCTTAGTCTCGCTTCTGAATTCCTAAATAAATAGAAAACGAATAGGTGAACTTTCGGTAGATAATCCTATCCAAAATGGAATTACCGATAGCAATTCACCGAAAATGCCCAATGGCTCGTCGCTGTTGAATAGTTGTCAAAGTAGGGATTACAAATAGGTCAGAAGGATAACGCGCTACTCCTTTTTCCACCAGGTATTCATTTAGCTGGAAAACATTTAGCTCTCCAAGTCATTTCCCAAAACGCAGACGATCAAGCCTCCTTGAAAGTCAGGTTTTTGCTTGCATAGGCCCCGGATTCAAGTAATCTGGTGGCTGATCCACTGATCCTGGAACAATCCAGTTGAATGCAAGCGACTGAGTTTCGTTGTTCAGCTTTTTGTCAACGCTAGGATACTCCTGTTCAAAGTATCGGCATCTCCATAAATAAAATGTCCTGCCATCACTGGGATATCGTTTGCATAGACCAGGTTACCATGTGTCACGGTCAACTTGGATCGGCTTAGGTCATTTCATCCAGCGCTTCACCGGAATTTGTCCCAAGCCAAGCAAAGGTATTTTCTACATTTTCCTCAACTAAGATCGAACAAGAGCTTGGTTTGGCTCCACAGTAAAGTTCCTTTTCCACTCCTCGGATTTGAGGAAGACCATTTTATGGAGCTTACTGGTCTTGGCCATAAATCAAAGATCTTCATCGATTGCTGCAAATAATTTACTTTCTGTCAAAGTTGCCCCGTTGAGGAGCGGGTTAGCATTAGCATGAGAAGTAAAAGTTTTTGGTTCGGAGGATTTCTTTTGGTAATCCCTGATTCCCAGTCACACTTTCGTCACCAGCATTAGTTTGGCCTTGAAAACCAATACGCCGGGGGTCTTCTATATCCAGATCTGAAATCGTGAATTATCTTTTTTGCCCTGCGATGATAGGCTTACATTGGATAATCAAGACGCTCTGCCTCAGCCAATTACTTGTCCTGCATATTTTAACCAAACTCATCTAAGAATTTTTTGATACTGGGTATTGGCGCATGATGATTCTTCCAAAGGGCTGTTCGGGAGTTTTTTTCCAAATTTCACGATCGTGATCATGGCTTTCCAAACCGATTTTGATCGGAAGCAGATTCAGAATCCCCTGGGAATTGGGTAAAATAATTCAGTGTAGTCCTTTCGTGAGTTTACTGATGATCGATCTTTCCAAAGTAATTGGATATGGTCATCTTTGCCGAAAAGTTTACGTATTGCGGAATTTTCGATACGAGCCCCAAGCGGGAGATCCTTAGAAATAGGTTCGGAAGCAGGAGTTTCATTTAATTAGCTTGTTTTTTGTGTTTTTTTTTTTTTATCAAACCCCAAAGGATATGCCCCCGGCGGAAAAAAGGAAAAAAGTACATCGCAAAATCCCAGACCAAAACTCCACCATACTGTGACCAGAATGATCTTGATTGGTGTGATTGGAGTTGCCATTCAAATTTTTCGGTAATCTATCATTTCATTCGGCTTTGGCGGTAACTGGAAGCGGGATCTCCAGTCAAACTCAAAGGTCACAACGTCGTAAGTTCGCTCTAGATCTTTTCCCAAGGACCTGATTATTGATAGAACAGATGAGAGAGGGCCTGTCTTGCCGATCAAAGAATTTCGGCTTTCAACATGCATCTCCATTATTCACATAACAAATCGGCTGTATTCACCCCTTTAGAAATGCGGATAATAGGTTGATCCAAACCGTGATTTTCGGTCTACAGTTCAAGATAATTAGAACCATGATCCCTTGGAAGGCAGGATCGCAAATTGGCGTCGCTCGCTATCCCTTTTGGTCTTGATTTCGTTGTGATATTCTCTCCTTCCAATACCAAAACACCACGAATCTTTTCGGTCTCTCCGCAATTTAGATACTATTCAAACTTGCGAAGGGTATTGCCGACCCGCTTCAGCTTCCAAACCTTCCGAATCGCCCACGAGTACTTGCTGTGGCGAAATATTTCAAGTGATGCAATCTGAAAAGCTACTGGCTTGCAATTAAATGCAGATACTTTTCCTTCTCTCCACGACCCCTCCCCAATACATTACTTTCCGTAGTCAACTTTACAAGTCAGTTTTTCCCCATAAAAGATAAACTTAATGCCACCAATACACTAAGCTTTTCCATTGCAAACTCAGAAATCCGCTACTGTCTCCTACAATGTAAAGCTGGGGGCTTGGAATTTTTGAATTCGGCGTCCCCTGGAAATTTCAAAGTACTTCCACAAGAAAGGAGACGTCGGGTTCATTGAGAGACTCCAGTCCAGGTAAATTGGAATCTGTATTATCCGTTTACTTTCTGACCGAAGCAGCAAATGAAGATCAACTTTCTGAAAGATATCAAAAAAATGGGGTTCCCCACCTGGGACCACTCGCTAATCCCCAATTAGATTAGAACAAGAAACATTGAGAAAGAGGTTTAAATCTAGAGGATGCTAGCGCTAGAGAACGGTACCATTCGCGAGGACATGCGACGCGCACCATCTTTCGCGATGCTGATGTATTTTATTTGAATTAATCTCTTTCTCAATAAGGCGTAAATTGATTAATTCAAGCATCCTTTACTCGCCTCCTTCTCTTCTGATACGGGAGCGCTCATAATTTCATCAAAAGCCTTTTGATTTTGAATCCAGAGAACGCAAAAACCTCGGCCCAAGGTGATATACATACACATTAATTCCTCTCTGGCATGAAGCTGACGCCAAATCACGGAGCGCCAATATTTTGGACATGAACTTGACCAATTCTGGTGACACGTTCTCCAGTGGACTGTTCACGCGTTAACGGTGCTTCCAGAAATCTGGAATAAAGCGAGAATTGAATGCTTTGGAATACCCAACACGAATACTCTTCCAATCTTCGGAATCTTTCCAGATGTCAAAAATGAGGCCTAAAGAGATATGAAGAACCATTGCGCTGGGCCATGCCAGAACAAGAAGGCACTGATGTGGTGCGAGTGCTAGTAAGATACATCACGAAATTTCCTGGTAGAAGTGCTTTTCTGAGAGCGTCAGTTATC
>Ga0163217_1072221_pt1 | contig 11923 bp, 7 predicted proteins | sample SynspAceP_FD_185933 | JGI IMG/M metagenome (GOLD analysis project Ga0163217, IMG submission 185933) | Saline lake microbial communities from Ace Lake in Antarctica - Synechococcus sp. Ace-P (PacBio error correction) | ecosystem: Environmental > Aquatic > Non-marine Saline and Alkaline > Saline ... | reverse complement strand
ATACCGCTAAATATTTAACCACGACCACCTATTTACGTTCGCTTTAATTTTACAAAGAAAGAAATTTGAGCTCAATGGCGAGTTCGTGATGGGATAACCGAGGATGACTTGAATCTATTTCAATTTTTTGCTGGTGGCAATTACGAATGCTGGCCTCTTGGATTTTCGGTGTGAGAGAAGAAGCGCTAGATTCAGAATTTAAATTATAGTATTAATGTCTTTCATAGCAGTGTGTTACACAAATTTGAGTTATTTGGTCAAGCAAGTCAGGTGGCAGCTTCAGACTGGCGCTAATCGCCATAGTACTTATTTACAGTTTCGGCTTCGAATACAGCTACCCCAACGCAAGGATATTCAGCAAAGTATTGAGTTTGCAGTGCAGCAGGGCTATTTGGCGGCAAATTGAGTGTCGTTGCCAAATTTGTTGAATACATGATAACAAAGCTCACTGCCCCAACTAACTATGCACAAACCAGTCAGTTTAAATCGAACTAAATACGTTCTATTATTAGGTCTGTTGCCACCAGGCCATAAACCAAATACCGGATCTTTGCCTGTTCGCCTAAAATCAATACTCCTCTTGTATTAACTCGTATTGATAGTAGTTTGCGCTCATGTTGAGTGATAAAACATGGGCTAAGGCAGCCACTAGCGGGGATGCGATTGATGTACCGTTTCACGAGCTTCGTCCTTTGAATGGGGCTGTATAAACGTTTACACCAGAGCGACAAAATCAATCTCAATCCCTTGATTAGCCGCGATATATCTCTGATTTTTCTCATTTCAGGGGGCGCTGACTGAGAATGACACTAGTATAAGCAGACGGATACATAGGCGGGCGGCTGCAGGTCCTTCGCCGTTACCTGCTGCCGCTTACCAATATAGTGCCCTTAGCGTAAGTCTCTCAATAACCAAGGGCTAAATGCGATTATCAGCCCCGCCAAACTTCATATTAATAACACTGACGCGTTCCTGGTCGCTAACAATTAAGGCCATCTACCACGTTTAACATCGTTGCTCCCTGGGCAAACTCAGACTGTTATAAACGGCTGCGGCACTATAAAGCCGCGTGGCACTAACGCTGAAAAGGTTGACCACTTGCCAACCAGCACACTGGCTTACCGCGGTGCCATGGTTTAAGGGGCAATACTGCAATAATCCACCAAAGTTTTTGCTTGATGATCTTGCTTTGTGCAAAAGGCGGGAGATGCTGAACTGAAACCCGGTGTCGACCCATACCAATTGATAAGTCTTGGCTGCACATAGCGAGCTCGTGTTTGAGTATCGGTTTTAGAGAGTACTTATCTATTTGGTTCGCTTTGATTCTGAAGACATGATGCGCATTTCTCAAAACATAATGGCAACCTCGGCAGGCAATACGGCGGTTAAGCTGCGGCCGAGATCTCAAGCGTCTCAGGCACGACAATTTCACCAATAAAGATTCCAAGGCAGAGGGGTTAAACGGATTTTTTGTTGTGTTCATGCTGATGCATTTGTTTTATAATCTTGATGGCATCGGCATCACTGAAGCTTAACCCATTCGCGCTCAAATAGCCCGCCAACCATCAGCTAGTTTTAACCCGACTACTTCAACACCGCCGATGCCCGGGCAAGGTCAAATTTGGTCAGGCAAGACCGTTAAAGGCTGTTAAGTTTCTTCAAGTGCCGGCAAACGACTAAGTGAAAAGGGGCTAGTAGCGGTTTTTTTATCAGCGGGGCGGTAATATACGATCTAGTGCCGTGTAACTCCACCCTGCGCTTTTAATAGCGTCGGTTGGCAGGTTTGTGCGCCGACTTGCGTCCAATTGTCCACACTGCATAAGAAGCAGTGGTGCTTTATATTCATGTTAGCCTCATAGTGGCTCGTTTATATCTTTAACATAAAAGTTTGAACATAGGAAATAATTCCAATTTTATGGGAATAAAAAAAAATAGCTCGCTCGTCATTCACTATAAAGAGGAGATAAATAATGAAACATCACTATACTTTACTACCCATGTTGCGGGCGCTTTGACGCTATTCATTAACTTCGATATTAACGATCGCGGACGAATTAGTACCAAGACCACCATTTAGCAGAAATATTGTCGCGCGGCAACTGCCCGGATGATGCTGAGTTAAAATAAATGCGCATTAGAGTTGTCGTAATATTTGGATTGATGAATCGGAGCGCGATAAAGTTCGTTCAGTGCCGCGCAAAATCCTGAATTTACACCAAGAGCAAGACCAGCGAACGATGGAAATCCTAGCTAGGCAAAGAAAATTGAATTCAGGGAATACTGCGATGAAACCTTGCCAATGGACCAAAAGTTCTTATTTTGCCTTAGTGGCGGTTCAAGGTTTGTGTCTTATAAAGGAGTGGCTGAGACCTTAGAAGCTTCTACCATTAGGAACGGTAATGAGATCGTCTATCAAGGGCGCGCACAGCAGCTTTTGAAAATAGTAAAAACGTCAACAAGAGGCATTTTTTGACATGAATATTAGCGACAACAAACTCTGTGCCTTTTTTTAGATGCAGAATTACCTGAGAGAATGCAGGCGATACGCCAGCTACTTTTAGTACGTGACGTAGCTATGCGCTTGGGCGATTCGATCCCAAGTTGATGAGTGGGTTGCCGCCATGCCAGTGAATTGACCGTCATCCTGTAACCTGCCAGTATACAGTGTTTTACTTGCAAGAAACGCAAATTCGTGACAATGTGGTTGAGCTTAGGCGGGTGGAGAAAAAATTACACAATGCCTGAGTAACATGCCGCATATATCTGCAGGCATTGCCCTGTTTTGGTATCGGGTTTAGGCCAATTTGGCCAACAAGAAGTGCGACTTTGAGTGCCAACTGAACAGCCCACAAGCAGAGGCTTTAGATTATTTAAAGAGCGGCTAACAAGGTTGAACTTACCAATCAACAAAACTATGCAAGGAGCTAGGTTTTAGGGAATCTGCAAGGCATACCTGTCGTCCAATATAGCTCAGTGGATATCCGTGTACTCAGTAACAGTATGCTTGTCGTCTGAGGATTGCTAATCTGGCGCATTCGGCAACTAGTCTTTAGTCAGCTAGAGCAAGATCAAAATGTATATCGCAGCGCGACTAAAACGAATTGCAAATGCTCGAACGCTGATCGATCAATATCGAAGGTGAGCCATTAAATAAACCACAAGAAGCTCGATGCATTCAGAAAAGGCATGGCGTACAATTTCCCGCCAATAAACCAGGAAATTAAACATGAAAAAACATGAACGGGTTTTTAAGCGTAGTTTTGATCTTAGATCCGTCCTAGCTGGTTGTGCCAATGGACCGCCAAATTTATCGTGCAGCTAAATGGTGGCAAACGGTTATAGTGACCTAAAAGTATCTTGATGACAGATATCGAGTTGCAATAACCCAGTAATCGTGGAGGATGTATTTGAGCGGACTAATCATTGTCCTTGTTCGCTCTGCCAGCAGTTAACCTCAGCAACAGGGATTTACTGGTTTGTCGTAAACCAGTCGGCTGAAGAACCTTTGTTGATCGAAACAAGTGGCAGGCCCGATGCCAGCAGAAGTTTATGCGCAGTCAGGCAAGTACAAGAGAATTGCGGCTTTGTTAAGCTGTTCACAGAGCGTCATCAACTATCGATTCAATGCGTCTGCGCTAGCCAATTAATAAGAGAACGCACTGAAGTGCAAAAGTATTTTGGAAAGTTCAGAATGGGTAAAGGTATGCAGGTGAATGAAGATAGTTATGCTGTGGTAGCATGTGTTGCAAAATCTTCAGCAAACTAGGTGTTTTTAGTCTATTCATCAAGCCAACGCAGTTGTGCGCTTGATGTTATTTCACCTTAAGGCAAAAACCATAGATTGAGGGTTATCAAGCGGCTGGAAGTGCGGGGAAGTAGGATTTGAGAGGTAATCTATATTTCGTGCACTTCAGTGTGATTTTTTCAATTAAACTCCTGGTAAAGGCATAAAATAAGCGACTCAAATGAGCCATCAGCGCATTGCTATTGTTAGCGCCTTTTTCATTTGATCGCAAGCTGAGGTTATTATCTTTTTTGACAAAAATAATACATGGCCGTTTGGATAGCTACAATTAATAGTGTTTTTCTTACTGCCATCCATGTTGTTCGGCGTTGGGCTAATTTCTTAGCCCAAACCTCGATTATTAGAGCGGGAAAGTATTCGAAGCGCCTTTGCGCACACATACTCAAATAAGGTTTCATAGCTGAGTGGACGTTTTCTTACCTTTATGGCGTTATTTTTTAGTATCTGCGTATCTGCGTCTCTGGCAATCAAGGCCTGACAGCATAATTTACTCAGTGTTTTATGATTGCTAATGTGCTCAAATAGGCCTTGATTTTCTTGTTTTGATAATAAGGCACTCGACAACCAATTCAACCTTTGTAAAGCGCGGAATGCGATGCGGTAAAATGTCAGTTCCCGTTCAATATTAGTCATTGGCCACACGACGTCTAATATTTCCCTCACCTTGCAATAGTTTATGTGCCGCGACTTTGTGTCGTTGCTGTAATCTGAGGGAAAAACCAGCGCTGTAAGGTAACGACGTTGCTAAAAGCCCAATTCGAGAAGGTGAGGGATATTCAACTCTTAATTGTCATCTGCAGATCTGACGTTAGGGTAATAATCGGAGTTAATTAGTACTGCATAAGTATTGAGTGAGGCAAAAAATGGTCACAGCAAAAATAAGGATAGATAGTTGCGTAATAAAGTTGTTATTTTGTGCGAGTTTCTACCAAAACTTTAACCTCTCTCGAATCAACATTTTTTTCATAACACTTTAGCATAGATGGAGTTTTTTAATTGCTTCAACAACCAGTGTAGTATGCTTTGGAAGCAAGCCAGTATGTTATTTAACTTTTTAAAGGCTAAGCACTGGCTAATTGCCTCTATTACATAAGGACAATTCTTGTATGTTCACAACATTCTCTGAACTTTACGCTATTTGTTGTTGGTGTTGTTTTCACCAGCATGCATGTCGGCCATAGAGCAAACACTGGTTTTTATTCAAAAACCCCATCAGCGGGCCAATATTAGCTTAGATTGGCCAATGGATTCGTATTATAGATTCCTTATGAAAAGCTTATTACAACCAACCGCTATGAGCGCATGTAAAATGCTACTTTAAAAATGCCAAGGCCAAAAATAAGATGGATTTAGTCTAATATAATTTGAAACTTCTCCCTTAATAACGTTTTTGCCAGGGGCATTGGAATACTTCGGAAGAGCAGCTCTTTGTTGTATGAGGGAACAGTTGTGGTTCAAAGAGTTCAATGTCGAAAAAGGTACAAACAACGATATGTCGGTGCAACTTTGGCGCGGTCAACTACAAAGCAATAGTCTATGAACGGTACGCAGAGGTTGAACCATGAGGGGATATTACCTCTTTCCAAAATTTGATGTAATCAGAGCAAATTAAGGACCCAAAGACACTTTGTGATTGTTAAAGTTGATTAATCGCCGTGACGCGGAATCAGCGGGCGGCACCTACTGTTAATACTGACTGGTTGCGAACTATCGGCTGGTATTACCCGTTCTGTTTCTTTACTTGAACTGCCCTGAAGCGATTTCTGTGGCTGATTACATGTTCGTTTAACGAAAGGAGATTGTTGAGTGGGTGGCGGTGAGCGTGTCTGCTCCCGGCTAAAAAAGATGAGGTGATCGTCTGATTCTGAGTTGAAACATTAATACTACGGTGCTATTAGTGCTAAGGGTTAAGGCTAATTTGACATCAAAGCGGACCCAAGCCTTTTGGTCACCAGAAGCCCCTAAACTGTTATGAGTGTCGTTAGCCTTTTTTAATGTGAAACTGTAAAGATAAAGTTGGTTTTCGCTCTATTTAAAAGTCGAAGGCACTGAAATTTTTGTTAATGGCAAGTCGATGTTTACGTGGCATTAGTATTTCAGGAGAATCTCCCTTTGGGTGGTCGGCATGGAGTGAAGCAGATGCTCGTACTTATTAACAATGGGCCAAGAATTGGCTGTAACTTTGTCAGATTAGCATTATCCACTAAGGGTGAAATATGATGCTTAAGATCGCGATGAAATGGGCTGCTAGTTTGGTTCTGGAAAATCCTGCTTTAACTGGACGGGATGTTTGATAGTAAAGACGTGTATGCCAAAGCAGAAAAACAACTGACTGAAATGATCACCCGGGATAAAAAACCTCGTGGCATCCATTCTTAATGTTTGGTCTGTGGCGAATTAAACACCTGTTGACGATGCTCGCCTTAACATTCTTAAGTAAGTTAATTTAAAACCGCCCGTGCCACCTGGATCCAAGTAGAATTATCACTGCAGCTATGGATACGCAAGTACCTCGCTGATGGCAAGCTTATCGATGAGTTCCACTGGCAAAAATATGTCGATATTATCCCGGTATCAATAGCTATTTGCGGTTGTATCCCGCCAAGCCTGGCAGACTGCAGCAAACCTTCGTGGGGATCCACACTATGAAAAGCCAATTATTCATTGAGTGAAGTTGGGGCAGGAGCCTTCAAAGATTGCATGATAAAAAAACTTTATTTGGACTGAAGAGTTTCAAGCCGAATTGTCTACGTGCACAAATATTGGAAATGATGGAATATGCCGACCTTACGGGTGGTGACACCGTGATTTGAAAGACTTTCGCTCACCGCCGTCGCGCCGCTGGATAATATTCAGGATTTCTGGAATAGAAAAGGCCTGTTATCAGAAAAGGGTGAACGCAAGTTGCTGTGGTATGTATCGGGACTTTTACCAGAAAAAGGGCTGAAATAAGGCTTCTTGATGTGCATGAGAGTTAGCGCCCAATAACTCAAGTGAATCATTTATGATTCGCTTTTTTTAGCTTCATTTACTTTACTTGAAGGCTTATTGGTCCAATAGAAGCAGCACCAAATTTTACCCCCATTTCGATATAAACTAAGGTAGCAATAGTTGGACGGCCTAAACAGTCAACAGGAATGACGGTCTGGCTGTTTACTACTTGTCTTCAGGGCCTGAATTCATAATTTAATCTGCAATTCTCTATATTTGTTAAAGTAGAGAGATTAGTATGGGGTTAAAACAATTCCGATAACAAAGAGCAATTTTTTAAATACATGTGTGCCACATTACGTTGCAGAGTGCTTTGTTTTTGTCGAGCGAGGCGAGTTGAGCTAATACATTAGCCTCAATTGCTAATGTTATTGCCTAACGTTCGATAATATAAGTTAGTTGCCTTAGCCTTAGACGGAAAAAATGTTGAAAATCGTCAAAAAGTACAAGGACTAGGAACCATAAAATTAGCGAGCCTGACAAGACAACATGATTCTGTCTGCAAACTGGGACAATGCTTAAAGCTGAGAAGAAAAGTTAAGTCGAAGTTGAACGTTTGTAAGTAGCCAAAATAGCTGAACAAGTGATTTATAACTGTTTTTAAGTTCAATAGACATGCTTTGATGGGTGGGCGTTCAAGAAGTGGACGAATCCGCACAAAAGTTATGTTGCTGATTGAAAAACGACGCTTAGAAAATTCCCTAAGTGACTTTTTGGCCCATATTAGCACACCTTAAAGATGTGTTGATGTCCTAAAAAACCTCACTAGCAAGTCAGGCGAAATAAGCAATCTATCGGTAGCCTATCGCAATCAGCCTTAGAATTTAGGAATCCTTTGTTTCACAAATTCAATTCACTTTCGGCACAAACTATTTTTTATTGCCTAAACGCGGCTATTAGAAGCGGCCAGAGCCGCGGAGCAAGGTCGCGGATTTGCAGGTCGGTGGCAGTGAAGTGAGAACCTTAGCAGGCGTTCAGCGCAGGCCTCAATAAAATCTCAGGCCCTTGAAAACCTCAGCCACAACTGAGCGACTTCAAAAGGTCTCGACTTACATTAACCGAAAATAATGACAAACCGCCCATGTATCCACAAATCGGCTGCGTCTATTAAGTAGTGGCGGTGACTAGAATATTACCAATGATGGCAAACAAATATGTCTAAAGTCATCTCAGCCCGCCCAGCCTAAGTACTTTGTGCACGCGTCAAACTGCATCATATGGTGTGGAAAGTAGATATCTATAAGTGCATTCGCGCAGATTCTAAAAAGAGCCAGTCTGATTTCCACTGAACATACTCAATGCGTTTAGGTCGCTGTTATTACGAGGGGAAGGCAAACGTTTGTATTCAGAGCTTAAGATTTAGACAATTTAGAACAAACCCATGCCAGGCAGTCCATCAGGCGGTAAGAGGCCTTGAAGGCTAAGGTTGATAGAGGCGACAGTTGGCACAAAAGTCGTCGAGCTTTTAAATAAAATGGAAAAAGCAGTATGCAAGTGTTGATAGACTCAATAGTATAAGAGGCCAAGCAGCCAAAATCATTTTGAAATGCCATGCGGCATAGGTAGTCAAACTATTGCATACCCTAAATTCGTAGAAGTTAGATACATCAATTTTCCTGTACCAATGCCTAAACGAATGTAATAAAGTGTGCGCGCTAGGACCTGCTTAGAGGCCAGTTTACTGCGCAAGTTTATTCATGGGCTGTTCAATAGTGCGTGAACGTCACTATCCTGTCATCTGCGTAACTTGCCATGCATCAAACATGCCGCGAAAAACCACAGCAGGTTTATTGACTAAAGTCAGTAATAACTCGAACTCACAGGGGTAGTTCGATCAAATTTCTGATCGATATGACATTGAAAACCGTTCGAGACTCTACTCTCTCTCTCTGAGTGATGAGAAGATTTAGTGATTGTCTGCTGAGTCCCTGCTAATTACGGCTTGTTACCCGAGCTACCCACTTCAACGAGCCGAAAAGGCTTACATACGTTAATCATCGGCTCCAAATCCTAAACCCATTCATCGGTTCAATTTCATCCACTCGCGCGCGTTGCATCAGAATGGGAATATATCGAAAAACTGACGCACTCTTTGCAAAATGCTTAAAACATCTTTATTGGTAACATGATGTCGGAGAATAATAGTCAGGTTGCTTTTGTTTAATAAAATTCAACCGCGTTGCAGGGCCCATATTGAGGACATTGAACTTAAAAGCCCTCCATCTGTAAAAAATCACCAGAATTGTGCAATTTTAGGTTCGTCTTTTCTACCACCAGTATTTTTTGATGACTCATGCGGACTTCTCTTGTTGCTGGGTTATCGATATGGATCCCTATTGCCGCAGCGAGTTTGGCAAAGCCTTAATCTGACCTTGGTGTGGGCCTCAACAATATTGCGACAAATATTAAACCCAAACCTGCACCTGAGCTCGTTGTTCTGGCGGCATCTGTGTCGAATAAAGGGGGGCAAAATAGGAGTTTCACATTCGGTTTCATAACGCCAGGTGCGCTATGTTTATTCTCAATAATAAATATATGTTGCTGTCTGTACAGGCTGATCCTATTCGTCCTGAGTGTCAGCTATATGCAAGCGTTGTTTCAGTAAATTAACAAATAGGTGCGCTGAACGCTGAGAGACGCAACCAGGGTGATAAATCTTGGCTGGACATCAGACTGTGTTTAGGCTCTAAACGCTTTTATTTCGTATTGTCGCGGGGCGCCATGGTGGCCAGATACTTTGGGCTAAAACAGTCACTGGGATTAATTGCGTGCAAAGAAAACTGAGTAACGTGAATCCGCCAAGGTCGGATAATTGACAGACTGGAGTATAAATGCGTGTTACCAGAATGGCGCGTAGACCGAAATTAGTTTCTGCTCTAGACGTGAGAGTGCTGGTTGAGTCAAGGGGCGAATACCGCTGTTTGTAGGCGCATTCTAGTTTGCGCCGCTTAATATGTCAAGCGTACGGCAGTTCGGTGATTTCGGCAAGACAACGGTTTTTAGCGCTGGCGGTTTTGTCGAGTAGCATTCGAAAGAGATTTTGCGACAGTCAGTCATCAGACCTGACAAGTTTCGTCTTTGACGTTGAATGCGAGAGAAAGAGAGTGTAACTTGTTATGTCACGCCTTTGAAAGTTGTTCGATACGCCACTAGAGCAACTGTTTAATGGGGGGTTAGTAACACCTGAGTCCGAGTAAGCGAAGGAGCATGAATCCAGGCGCAGGATTAACAAATGAAGGCCAGATCACCATACTGGTCGCACAATTGTTGCTTTGAGAAGAGCAGCGTGGCCAAGGAAGCCTTCGCTTACCGCTTTTAGGCCAAACTGCGCCAAATTCGCCAATTTCGTTTGCTAGATACAAAGGTAAAGCTGATGTTTAAGTTCGCTTTGTTGTGCGGAAAGACGATATCACCGACCACAACTATTATTAGCAGAGTCGTAAGTAAAGTATGGGTGGGCCGATGTCTTTGGGTTTAGAAATTCGTTTTGCTCTGGAGAACCTCTGCCATTAGGTGGAGGTCTACGTGGTTCATTAGTGCTTTGAAGTGGGCCGCGTTGTATTAAAATTGTTGGCGTAAATAAGTTGTCTAACCCATTTAGCTGTATCTTAATCCAAACTATACCCGCGGCCCGACTATATTTCAGTAATTAGATCATCCCTACAAGCTGCAAACGTTGTGTTTTTCTTGGCCACTGATAAGTTAGAAAACGCGCTCAAAAAACTCCACCTTGCAAGAAAAGTGTCTCAATTAAGAATAAGCGTAGTGAGTCTAAAAAGGACAAAAAGAGTTTATTAATAAGCGCATGATTCAAAGTATAGCCCGTGAGTGAGTCCCCCCCTATAGCTGAACAATAAATTTCATGGCTTCTGTGTTAGTTCTGCAAACAGCTTCTGCACAATTAGTTACGCTTGCTGATACTGCTGATTATTTTGTCCCTTAGCGCTTATGTTTTTGTAGATCAATTCTTTGTCGCTCAGGGCTTTTCTGTAAACCCAATTTAGTGGTCTGTTTTATGCCGATATTAAGGGATAGTGGCAACAAAAGTTCAGGTACAGAATTGTTTTGATTTTACTATATCAAAGGATCACGCCTATGGGATTTATCATCCCAACAAGGTTGCGGATAGTCGGGCGCTACATGACCAAATCGAAATCGGATGGAATATGCCACAATATTGGTCGACACCTACTGGCAGCAGCCACGGCATGGTTAATTTGATCCCAATTGAGACTTATCATCATGGTGATGTGAAACGCGTGGCCTTTATGGTGGTTTGATCTCGGCCTAATAAAGACCGACAATCCTTTGGCGAAGTCACTTGAATGAGTAATAGTACAACCAATGACGGTACCGTCACCTTGGCGATTATTGCGCTTTCCTTGTTTGATACGTCAATGACGGTGTAATGGTCCATGCTCCATGGGCAGCGGATATAACCGTGCTCATAGGTCAGAGAATGTTCTGGACCATGCACATGGGAAAGCTGTTTCTCGGTACGCTATTGGTATAGAGCGTCTTCACCGGCAATTTTTTCACCGAGATATTGCACCAAGGATTGCCAATGGTGTGACTCATAATAATTGGATTTGATTTACGGGTTTTTTGATAAACAAGGATGCTGAAGCTGATTAAAAATATATTGCTGGGGTATGTGGCAAATTAATCTGAGTCTCGGCTTTACTTCGTCAGCGGTAAAGGCAATCCCAATTGAACTACTGCATCCCACTGTTGTTTTTGGAGCATGTCATTCATTGGGTTGATTTTTGCATTAAATATCCCCACGATTAAGATTTCGCCCAGGGATATCGACACTTCGATTGCACGTGTCAAGCAACGTTAACTTCCTAGCCCTTAATCGTACACAGCGTAAACTTGGACTCTGTGCTGATAAATTTGCCGTGCCACCGATAAATAGTATTTCATTGTTAACCTTAAAAGTCGTGTACATAGTTGCTCGTCAATCAGTTGCTCGGCCATCTTCATCTTGCCATATCCGTTCTTGTCCATTTTGCAATGCTTACTGGCCCCGGCATCGCACCATCAAATGTGAAATACTTACCTGCTGAACACACATAACCAAGCAAGGCCTCTGAGCTTCCAGGTAGGTTCCCCAGATATCTTCAA
>Ga0163217_1087413_pt1 | contig 11924 bp, 8 predicted proteins | sample SynspAceP_FD_185933 | JGI IMG/M metagenome (GOLD analysis project Ga0163217, IMG submission 185933) | Saline lake microbial communities from Ace Lake in Antarctica - Synechococcus sp. Ace-P (PacBio error correction) | ecosystem: Environmental > Aquatic > Non-marine Saline and Alkaline > Saline ... | reverse complement strand
TTCTCCTGAGCCGATCCGATATGGAACATTCGTAGCATAAGCGGTTGTAAGAAATTTGATTTTGGGAAAAAGTTTGGTATCCGTCCATTTATATTCATCCGGAAAACCAAAGTTGCCCAGCGAAATCATGATTTTCCGGAATCCTGCGCATCACCCGAGTGCATGTATGGCGGGAATCGATCTAAAGTGAATTTGGCTGATTCCAACCCGAACTTTAAACTTTACTCTGATTGCGTGAAGCGTTCTTTATATCATCGTATGGCCAAGAAAATCTCCCAATCCCCTCGAGGATTTCTTCGCATTGGATGGGAAGGAGGATTTCCAGGCCATTGAAGTCTCCAATGAAATAGAGTTGGTTGCAGCCGGAGCCCATTCCCGGAATTAAACCCAGCCATTGGGCGCAAGATTCGAAATGAATCCCGTAGTATCTCGTGGCATTCCGCCAAACTCAGTAATTGCTACCCGCTGTAGTTTCAATCTCATGAAGGGCTTTTTCAAAGCGATCTTGGCGTTCTTCGATTTGTGTTTTCAAAATCAGCCAACCAAGGCTCGTCTTGGATTAAAAAAGGGGGGATATGTTTTTGCTCACGAAAAATAATTTCTGAAGTTGATTTAGCGAAAAAAAATAGGCTTAGTTCTGGAAGTAGGGGAGGGAAAGATTCGAAATTCTTTAATATGCTCTCCTGGGACGAAGAAAAATTGCCAGCGTCCCGATGATTATTTTTTTGAATTTCCATCAAATCGCACCTCAGTGCTTTTTCACCCTTTTTAGGACTCTTTTATTACAATCGAAAGTCGAACCTCTGGTGCTTCACGTTTCATGATTATTGATCAATCTTAACTTTGGAATCTAAGCTCAATGCCCTTTGATTATTGATTCGAACTATCCTGTCAAACTCTAGCGTATTGGCACTTAAAAAATCTAATTTTTCGACACTAAAATTTAAGATCTTATTTCTTCCTTAGGTTTTTCGAATACGAAATCCGGCTCCAAAGCCTACGTACATTTCCATTGTTCGTTGATTGATCTAAGGTTAGGGTTTGAGTCATTGATTTAGCATCGGATCATATTTTGACCGCAAACTCGAATGTAGTTTTCAGTAAAAAACCATGGATTTTCCATTTTTCCACATCTTCTTCAAAAAAGAAACGGTAAAGCTTTCCGAGATTTTCGTGTTAGAATTTTCTCCGCTGTTTTCTTCAGAAAGAAATCCGAAGCATCTTGGACCGTTCGTTTTCGCTTTTTTAATTGAATAAACCTCCTCCATCTCCGCTGCTCGGGTATTTGCTCGCTCCAGAATAAGTGAATACCATGAGGTAAGAAATATCGAGTTTTCGTTCAGAAAATTATTAGCGTTCTAAAAATAGCTCATCCGTTCTCGCCCGTAAGCCTACGATGAACATCTACCACCGATACAGGGCATGTGGCATCAAGGTTTTAAGATCTTGAATACCCGATTCCTCATAAAGTTCGCGAAGGGTTAGGGCGTCTGCCCCATTTACGAAGAATAGTATTCGAGCCTGATTGAAGTGGAAACATGAAAATGCGGCAACAAAAATTCGTTTGGAAGTAGCAACAAATGAGATGATTCATTTGTCAGCAAGTTTGGCTCAATGGATTGAAATTCGAAAGCGATTGATTTCCTTCTACCTCATCGAATTGCAAAGGACTAAATTCAGCAAAGCGTTCATTTCGTTTCCTTCGACGATTCGGAAAGCTCCGATGTTACGCCGTGAGCCCACGATTTCTTTGACATCGTTTTGGCGAATCTCGTTCGTGCTGATTCTAAAACTGATTCAATGGTATTGCTTCGGCTTTTGCCTCTGGGGCAAGCGCGGACGTACGAAGCACAAGCCATAGTTGCAGCCATTTTTTTTCCCTTTGAAAAAAAAAAAAAAAAACCTTCAAAAAAAGTCGCGTTCCGTCATTGATCGAATACGCATTATTATATATAGTACTTCTTGAAATCTCAGATGCTAGGACTTTTTTTTTTTCGGTTTTCCCTCCCCATTTTTTTTTTTGGAAAAAAAAAAAACCCCCCTTTTGCAAAAATCATCCAACAACCTCAATCAATCTAAAATTCTCGGCTGCTCCAAGACTGCATCTAACTCCTTCAATCTCGGAGATTCCTGAGGCGCTTGAGCTGCGCATAGGCAACCTATGAATGGTCACATGGAGTTTGGCGATAAGATCTTTTTTCGCTTCTTTGACAATCTTTTTACAACTTCTTGTCCGCGTTCTCATGACAGAGCAGGTGTTAATAATGAAAATGTCAGATTTTCTTGGAAATCGACGCTCAGGATCCCTTTTTCTTCGAATTGTCTGCTGATCGTAGACGTTTCGGAGAAATTTGAGTTTACAACCTAAGCGTATAAAAGGCTACTTTTTCAAAAATCGGTGGTAATGTTCTGAGATTACAAAGTAATTAAAACTTGCTTGTTTCCAATTCTTCAAATCTTGAGGTCGAAAATCTTTTTACTTTGAGCAATTGGGGTTAATTTTTTGCCTGGATTTTTTTGAAAATTGTGTAATTTTATTAAAAATCAAAACTCAAATTTTTTGCTAAAAGCTTTAGAAATACGAGTATTTTTTCTATTTTTGTAGATATAATTTTAAACCACCATTGATAGAAATGGCGAACCACTTTAGACAACAAGCCTTATCCATGGTTGCAAAGCAGACAGCGAAAAAACTGTCACTGCTCCATCAACCAAAAATTTCAGATTATTTCGGCTACCAATGTATTCGGATCCAGGTAGATTTGAAAGAATCGCTTGCGCCGTCTGTTTATAAAAGGAATGGAGGGCCAATCATAAGGAACGGAAAAATTCGATGGCATCAGCAGCTGCAGGAAGTAGCCTCTGCAGTAAAAAAACATGGGCACTATCTAAAAGGAGTACCCATTTACACGCACTGGTTTCCAGCCTTTGACAGGTTCCACAGCTGAGAAGCATGATCATTTTTGATGCATTATGCTGGGGCTAGAGAAGTTAGACGGTACCGCATTAGTTCCGCAAGAGCCAGATGCTTCTTCTGGGTTCCAAATGTGAATTAGATCAACTTTCGAAGCTAGAGGGTTATACCGACTTGGGATCCGACCTCTCCGATTTCATTTTTGAAAATACCCTGTGTATCCCGACAATCTTTGTTTTCTTATACGGGCGAAGCCCACTGGATTTTAAAACCCCACTTCTAAAATCAATCGAAGCAATTCAACGATGCGGCGATACAGATTTGTCAGCTTTTTGACCGAAATGTAAAGAAAGTTTCAAACCTTCCCTTGGAAGTAGAGCAAGCAGTACTTCGTGGGGTGGGATAAGGCACTTTTTTCCTGCACGTCCGGACTTGGTTATGGCAGGAAGAAATGTATTCGGCCACCAGCCAGCACGTGGGCCAGCAATTGGATGATTCATTTTACTTCGGTTCCATCCCTTCTCGCAGGAAGATTTAATGGTAGAATCGAAGTAGAAGCCCACATACTTGGTATCCGTGATGACTCGTCACAACGAAGTGGCTCCAGTCAGTTTGGAAGTAGCCCACAGTTTACAAAAATCAATAAGGGCTACCGATCACAACCAAAACTTTGATGGATGTGAATGGAAAAAGCGCTGAGAAGCATGACTTGAAAGTTTTTAACTTATGAGAAGAAGCCATTTCGCAGGGGTAAACGGGAAGCTGGAAAACCCCACAATAACTGGTCATTGATTACTGATACAGGTGTCAAACTTATTCCAACCAAGCAATTCTTGCCAAGGAGAGAACCTGTCAGTTCTTGACCTCCTCGTAGCGACGATCAAAAGGCGGTTGATGACAATGCAAGATTTGCTTCGAAGGCAAGTATTGCTTCTGCTCGGTAATGATTTTAGGACTTGGTGCGAAACGAAGCTCCACCTGCAATCATTTCTGTATTTCGGAAAAAACACTTTTACTGAGGTTCTTGATGAGCTGGAGGAAAGAATGGAAAATATTAAGATCGAAAAAACGGGGATAACATGTTATATGGGAAGCTTTGGAATATCCCCAAGATTCCTTGAAATCATCCTTGATAATACCGATCGGAAACCGAACCTCTCCATTTGCATTTACTGGGAAATAAATTTGAATCCGTGTTGCTGTGGCTCTCAAAGCCAACGTTGCCAGGACCAATGACAGTATTGAACGATCATCGTAGCAGATGTTCTCCCCTGGGAAAACAATGCTAAAAGACATTGAAAAAGAGATGGCTGCTTGGCAAGGAAAAGGAAAATAGGAATCGTAAATGTACTTCGTAAGTATATCAAAAGAATCTAAAAAATGGGAAGATTTGAGGAGAGGGCTACTCTGACGAGTGGGGCAGCTGAAGCAGAAAAAAAGAGGTTTATCAATCTGAAATTCACTCCTCTAGCATTAGATGGTTTACAAAACGAAAAGGTGCGAGAGAGCTGTTTGAGCGACACAATGTATGAATCATATAGAACTTCATGCGCGTCATGAAATTCATGCTTGAAAAACTTTATTCAAGAAAGTTCAAATCGAAAAGCCGTGTGATGGGAGACCTTGCATTGAATCACAATCCCGACAGCAATACTGTATTCAGGAACAAAATGATCGAGAACCAACGGATTAAAAGGTCTTGGATTAGACTCATTCTGCAAGCGCGTAGATACAATCAAAGAAGTATCTAAGGCATATCGAGGCGTTAAAAGCTTAAGCGTCACTTCAATGATTGAAGCCAGAAAAGCAAATCAATAAAAGAACCAGATTTCGAAAGCTTCAGGCAAAAACGCCTATTCAAACCGATGTAAAGGAAGCTTATTTTGACAAAAATCAGATATGCAGCTGATAAGTTTTAGAAAGCTTTTTGGGTTTGACCGATGAGTCTTGGGGCCTTTGGTGGGAAATTTACAGAGAGTTTACTTTTCCTTAGATAGTAGCTGATTTTACTAATTTTAAGCCATCCCAACTTGTTGGGATGGGCCTTTTTTTGTTTTAAGAGCTGTAACTGTTAGGTTTTTTAAAACTCAGGTGATTTGATTTTTTTTCTTTTTTCTAAGCCTAATTTTCTAAAAATAAATTTTGAATTTTTGTAGGCTCCAGATAAACAAAAATAGATGAAACTGAATATTGTTGCTATTTAAATTTTGATTTTTACAGCATCGGTATTGTTAAAATATTTTTAAATTACATTTCTATTTTAAAATAATGGTTCTAATTTTACTTAAATAAAAATTCTTTTGCAAGAATCTCTATTTTAGTGAAAAAAAAATAGCGAATCTTCTTTTATATAGAAATCTGAAATTTTTTAAATATTGACCAAGTAAATGTTTGATTATTTTGATTCTTACAAAATTTATCTCCTGAGATTAATGATTATCCAGGCCATAAAAGCTTTTATTTTTTTTATTTTTTTTTTTAAAAAAACCCCCTTTTTTTTTTTTAAAATTTTTTTTTTTTTTTTCCCAAAAAAAATTTTTTTATTGGGGGGGGGGGGAAATTTTTTTTTTTAAAAAAAAAAAAATCCCTTTTTTTAACCACAGTGCAGTTGATCCGAGCAGGAATCTTGGAACATCCAAGAGAACTAAATCAAATTTTAATTCCACCATTAATGTAAAACATGAGAAAAGTCTATCCCAATTGCTTTGCTCTTTGTGCTAATGATGGCGTCTCACTACCTATTGGCGCAAGCTCAGCACAAAAGTTCTGAAGGAGTCGTGACTTGCAGAAGTAGACGGGTGCCAGCCAGGAGTAACAATCCTGCGATAAAGGGAATAAGGCACAGGTACCGACTACTAATATAGGACGGTGAGTTACAACGATTTCGGTAAGCCCTAGCTCAGTTGCTAGTTTTTTTCGTTTATTGATTTGCGACCACAGGAATTACCGTCGGGAATTCTTACTCAATTAAATGTTTACGCCTGCTGAGGATTCGAATGAGCTTTCAGGAAGTGGTTGTTACCCGCTCGCGGTATTAGCAAAGACAAAGCAACTTTGGGTTATTCAGTAACTCAGTAGGGAGTGATCTTTTAGACTGGCTCGTGAGACCGAAACGTTGCACAACTCTTAGCAGGCCGGGTGTGGCTGCGCTTGGTAGTGAAGGGAACAAAGGGACGTCCAGGGGAACCTACCCCAACACCCACCAAAAACACCCCCACACATCTTAAATCACATTAAGAGGGGCTACCAAGTATCAGCGGCTACAGGATTTCTCCTTGTATGTGCATCAATGGTATTTCCAAATGGATAACACTCAAAGAATGGTGGTGCTGGTCAGTGGGCGAGGAGCCGCATAGTTGGGCAGATGGTATTGGTAATTCTTCAGCCCAGCAATGATATCGGAAACTATGACTTGGTTTGAAACAGGTTCAGGGGCTGCACTGCACTATATGGTTCAAGAGCCCCAATGGGTGGTGATTCTGATCACTACCAAAAGAGGATCTTAAAGGAGGCGGATGGTCTGTAGGACTATAGCGATGAACATGATGGCCGAAAATGCAGGTAGATTTACTGCATTTTTCAGCAAGTATATGGACAAGGTACTGCGAGATTGAAAGCCTGCCCAACCAGCAGCCGATGCACAAATCCACAGTAGATTGTCTTGGGGAGGGAAGATGGAGTAGCCCAGATAAATTGGATTTGATGGTTAACAGTACCCATTCGCCTACTAGCGACGGGATATATTAATTTTACAGAACAGGGAACTAATTTACTAACACAGTTTCTTTATCTAAAAGGATTAGGAGAAAGATGGTTCATTTAGAATGTCAGTGTCCAAACTTGGATGCAAATCTATTGTTGTCCCAAATAACTGTGTAAAATCGTTGAAGCAATTCAATTTGAATTGTTGGAACAAAATATTACTGATAAATTGAGTGTAAACAGCAATGATTTCAATTACATTGATCAGAAGTCGACAATTGCCTAAACCTAAGTGATGCGCCCCAAGAATCCAAATAAACTTTCTTTGCTTTCTTGCCCCAAAATAATCAGCCAGGGTATTTTTTTGCTCCTGGCTATAATACTGATACTGGAAGCTGAAAACTGTTTTTAGTGATGATAATCTATGTGACCAACCCATTCACTTTTATTCGTTAATCAAGGGATTTAATGATATTGGAAGAAAAGAACTATCTACTGCGATTTCTACCAAATATAAGCTTCACCAAGAATATTTTTGCGATGATACGGATTGGTAATTGATGCTTCTAATGATTGACTTCTAAGCCATAGACCCTTTTGGCCTAGCCTATACGGGGGATTTGAAAAGGTGGTCTTAACGGATCGGCGGACAATCTTCAAACAACAGAAACGAACATTGATGTATCTTGGCGGAAAAGTTTGATTCTGACGATAAGTTAAATCTAGATGTGCTTGCCGGCCCGGCGGTGCAAATAGAGAAACAAACAAAACTTGAATCTGTAAGGAGGAGGTTGGAAAACAGATTCGTCCTTCCAGTAGCTTATATTCTCCATTCAACTTAGAGACATTCTCAAGATCTATGGATATAATGGAGCGGAAGTTCAATCTTGCTTACTATTCTGTGGAATTGGTTACAATGATATTTTTGACGTTAAAACCACCACTGGTTAGCATATGATGCTATAGTACTTTGGCCTATTAACAACAATAGTTATTTTCTCACCTTCCGTTTGCGGCGCGTGGTATTTTGAATCAGTTGATTGATGTGCCAGCATTGGGATTGCGTAAGTTTAGAGCCATCTTATTGCCAGTGGACTAGCGGCTGAGCCATTTGATGCTTACCAGAGCACTTGTCTACTTACAAATTCTGCGTAACTCTTATAACGATACCTGCTGGATCATCCCCAACAGTTCTCTACCGAATTTGAACTTGAAGCCATTTACTACAAGTGAAGTAGAGTGTTGGATTGTCGATCTTAGTTTTTTAATAACGTTTAGGTTTTGATAATGCTTACTATCAGAAAGAAACTCACAATGAAATCATGCGAGCAGCGGTATAGCATAACCTCAGGTTTCAACAGTGCGGCTGGTCGCAACAGGGATCAACTAGTAAACAAAAGGACTGAAGGTATTAGTGACTGGTGTTCCTATTCAAACCGAAAATTTCACTTGAAGTCTTCATTCAACCTGTCGAAGGTTAAGAACAGAATACTAAGTACTGATCGCTAATAACAATCCTTCAATTTGGGGTCAGAAACAGGCTACGCTAGGAAATGCGGTGACAAGCATACGTAGAGGAGAGCTAGGTCCTCAAGATCAGAGCCATGATTATGGCTTACAACGCTATGGAAGCATCAAAGTAATCGAGGCAGGGACTTCCAGTTCGTGGAGATTTGATCAATATGGAACGTGATTGCCTACACTTTATGGTGGATGGAATAACGATTTTATCTACAACAGGGATTTAGGTGTTTTTCATTCCTTTGGATTGACTATTTAAAAACTATCGGTAACAAAAGTGCTTTTCCTGCAACTGAATTCTACCGGACTTTCACGAGCGTCTAAATCAAGTGACCGAACTGGAGGGTAGCAGAATCTGGGGTGACTACTAATGGGGTGGACTGCAACAGCAGAAAAGATACTACCAAAGCGGTTGCACAAAATGTAACTAGCACAAGTGTCGTAGGATGGAGCACTTCATCAAGTTGCGACAGTTAACGCTGCGGCTATAGGCTTTCTGCAAAATGGTTTGGTAATACATCCAGTTCTTTGAAAGGGTTTGAGTGTATCACTTTTGGGTAGAAAATACGGGTTTTTGTTTTGATGCGCTAAAGCTAAAAACATTGACCCCTGAGGCTAGTTTTTGCTCTATATTAACTACACTGCATTGAAGGTCAAAACCTTCCTAGCACTAGATCTTTTGGGTTCAACCTTAATTTTCAAATTGAATTTAATATGAAAAAAAATATATAAAGCATAATTCTTACGGGGATTTACTATTCCGTATCCAGTTGTGATGAGATTTTGCGGAAATCAATACCGATCAAAACGTGCGGGATGGAAGCGTATTCGATCCAAATTTTTTTTCTTTTTTTTTGAATCCCCTTTTTCCCTACTGTGTCCTTTAAACTTATGCGCGGCATGATACTGGCATATAGTGGAGCAACTCTTTTCCAGAGTATGTGGGTACAAAGTAATGGCTTCAAACTTCTAAGAGGAGCTAATTACCTACTTCCAATGCCGATAAATATGTAGCTCAGAAGTACAAACAGTTATATTCAAAATGTTTGGAATAGTGGCTCTCTAACAGCATCAAGAGTTTATCAAAATGCAGGCCTTGCTGCAGAAAAAAGGATTTACCAAACTTAGTTTGCAGTCGGAGAAGTCTGGGAAAGTACTTACTCTTTCGTTTGTATCTGATGTTTATGGAGGACATTCCTACTCTGCAAGCATTGAAGGCTGAAGCAGGAATCACTCAACCAAAATATGATTTCTCAATCTGAGAGTTATACAAGGCGATGCTTTCTGATTCTTTTGCTGATGGCAGCAACTTTCTAAAATTAGTGATCAGGCGATCGAATCAAAAAACGATGTTCTTTTATTAAAGCGTGATGTGCACCTAAATGAAAAAACTAGGCTTATTCAAATCATGTTGGCGTATTTGGCAATTTGCGATTAGTTGATGCGCGATCCAGCTACGGCTAAGAACTTACGTTCAAAAAGCTATCGCTGGGGTATCTTTGCATCTCTGCGGACGAAAGCAGTTTTTAGTCTAGATCAAGCAAATGGTTATTCCAATTCAAGTGCTAATGCGCTAAACGTAACTGACATGTATATGAAAGTACGTTGGTCCAAACAAGTTGATAGGACTTCACTAAGTCAAACAACGATCCTCGTTTGTCATAATTGCCAGAAATCCTTGTTGCAGGTTTAATAGCGAAAATTAAAAGTAACCGCAGTTGGTGATAATTGAATTCCTGCTGATTCAATTGAATGCCAAAATGGCTATGATCTGAGAGGTCATGACTACTGATATCACAAAATCTCCAATTATCCAGGTTTCAACAGGTACTGGAGTGATATTTCTCTAATCGCGTAAATATTCTAGACCTACTGCAATATACAGAGATCGAAATGCCACCAGTTTCTTCATTTCTTGACCTATGCAGAAGATTCAGTTTTCTACTGCGCGATGCTGCTACAAGCAGGATTTTCACGTCCCGGGACAGCTTCGGCATATTATGCCGCTGATTACAAGGAGCCAATAGTACTATGGGTAAAATTCGGAGGAGGATTCAATTTCTCCGGCTACAGCCAAGCTTTGCTTCGGCAAATCCATTAATGTTAAGTAGTACTTCTGCAAGCTTAAAATGAGTAATACTTCAAATTGGGCATTACTACCGGGCTTGTTTGCCAATTCGTTAGGAATCTTGGAATAATTGGAAGCTTCGCGGTTACCCGTTTTAACACCAGTAAAATTACTCTGGAAACTTCTTCTGGTGACAAATCCCAAGGAGACAATTATACCCTGCTTCTTGAAAAGCAACTACTAACCCAGCAAAATTGGTTAGTGCTATTTCTAAGGATGGGAGAGATACCGGGTAAACTCCTGTTTGTGCGGAATGAAGTAAAAAATCTCATTTAGAAACTTTCATTATTAAAATTGCAGATAGAGGTTCTTGTTTTTCCAGGGCCTTCTATCTTTTTTATTTAACAATCAAACTAGTTTCACTTGCGATTTTTCATTTCTTCCTATTTCTTTTGTTTTCTATTTTCTTCGAAAGCTTTTCCCAGCAAGGAGGAAAAAAAAAAGTAGTCCATCCGGATATTAGCTGCGCATGCGAAAGGAAGTGGATCCCGGCAAAGTTTCCAGCTGAGAAGCTTCACCCATATCAACTAGTGCCATTTGCCAATTGTGTAGGAGGTTCTGGTTAACGTCTTGGTGAAAAGGAAATGGAAGAGCGAGATGCTTAAATTTTTTTAAAAAACTCATCACTTCAAATCCCAAGAATCAGACCTTAAATATTGGTGTCTATTGGTTGGTTGGACTTGGTCTTAAAGGCTTCTCCGATGCTGCCTTAACACCTTGAAAAAGCCGAAAGAAGAAACTTACGGCCTCAAGGGTATTGATTTTTTTAAATCAAACACCAAACTTTTGCGATGGATAGACTTGACTGGGAAATATCCCAGGCAGTTGCAAGGCGATAAATAATGTGGTGAGATATATTGACAAAGAGAATTTTTGTCGCGATGCTTAAAAGCTTCCGAGAAAAGCCATTGGATTGCACTGGGAAACGATTCCACCAAAAAACATATACTTGAAGTACATTGCCACTGGTTGGGCTTTCGAAAATATTTGGAAGTCAATGATCTTCGAATCTGCAGCAAAATATTTGGGACTTAAGTGAATTATTATGAGTTATGACCTTTTGCGTCCCGAGAGATCAGTTTACAGGTCATTTCATGCTAATCTGTTACAAAGGGGCAAATCCCGGAAACCATGGGCCTGAAGGAAAAAAAAGGAAAGAGCTGCTAGATTATAGAATCAGCAGTGACTTGTGATCATATCGCTTTTGGGGATTCCGGCCCCCCAAATAAATTGGTTCTTGGGAATTCCCTTTTATGGCCCAAACCGCTGGAATGAAAAGTGCCTGAAAAACCAAACAAACGGGAAACCTTAACCAGTTATGGTAAATTGGGAAGTGCGCTGTTCTCCATGATAAGATTTTCAAAAGGGGCTACTCCAGAAATTGAATTCCTTCCTAACCACTGAATATTGGCGGAACGAAAATTTTTAAAAAAAACCCCCCTTTTTCTTTTCTAGTGGCTTCCAGAAAAAAAAAGGAATGGGATTTTTCACCTTACGAAAGTTTCCTTGAATTCCAATAGAAACAAGGGAAAAAAAAAATTAAGTTTTGTCCGGCGGGAAAAATTTGGGAAATTTGGCAGGCGGTTAAATGGTTTTTTTGGGGAAACTATCTGAAGAATCCCCCAATCCCGGGGGGAATCCCCTCTCTTTCCTTTTTGC
>Ga0163217_1052516_pt1 | contig 11924 bp, 5 predicted proteins | sample SynspAceP_FD_185933 | JGI IMG/M metagenome (GOLD analysis project Ga0163217, IMG submission 185933) | Saline lake microbial communities from Ace Lake in Antarctica - Synechococcus sp. Ace-P (PacBio error correction) | ecosystem: Environmental > Aquatic > Non-marine Saline and Alkaline > Saline ... | reverse complement strand
TCTACAATAGAGGGAAAAATTACTATTGAAATTAGGGTAGTTCCCGATTGCGTGGGACTGGTGTTCGAGAGGCCAATCGGTCCATCGGTTCATGGTTCAAAATAAGGAATCAAAAACAGATTTCTGTCAAAAAATTTGCGGATCCTTTCAAGTATCTATTTCAAGATCCAGTATTTTGCTCTGATGGGTTATTCGTCTTTAGGATGTTTCCACTTGCTGGCTTGGGAGTTGGATTGATGCAGCGGGTTGGCTTGCTCGGAATACGAAATAACTGGTTTAATCTTTTTCTTTGAAGAAAATGAATACGTTTCCATTTTTATCCAGATTAGAAGCCTGTACTAGTGAGGCTTTGATAGATCTTCCCGAGTCCAGCGGTTGGTCGATGACCTGGAGTTTTCTGAGCGTTCATTCTCATCATCCATTTTCAGATAGCGTGGCGCTGGAATGAATAATCACTTACTGATTTTGAGTGAGAATGCGTTTAAATTGAGAAGCGGTGAATGTTGAATTCCAACTAGGTATATGCTCCAAACGCCGGAAACACGAAAAAGTCAAAGCTCTTATTGGGTTTGTCGAAGTTCAGACATATTGATAACTTTCAAACTGAAGATTCGAACTTGATCTTTCCAGATCTCTTTCGCTTTCGAAATTACTCTCGGGGAAATATCTACGGCCAGTACTTCGCCTTTTTTTCACCTGATGGCAAGTTAATGTGGGAAACCGTTACCGATTCCACAGGCCTACCTCCAATATTCGAATGAGTAGGAGCTAATCCTTGCTTCATTACAATATCAAGGATACTCGAAATGCTGGAATTGACGCATTTGGCTGCCTCGCAAAACTGATCATAGAAAACTGACACATTTTCTTTATTGACTCCATCAGACTCGATTTAATAGTGAGAAAAGAATGACGCTGCAAGAGATGTGCCAGGCTATAAAGATGTAAATGATCAAACGCAGCTTTTTGGAGGCAAATTTGAAAAACAACCTCATGTTTCCCTCAGAATAGCTAGATCCTCTTAGCAAAATAATCCACTCGTAAAATCTCGATTCCTGACCATCAATAGTAAAGCTGTCCATCCCACAGGATAGTGGATTTCGGAAGAATACGCCCAATTCCAGATTTCTGCATCTGGCAGTATATTTTAATTCATTTAAGGGTATATGTCCAACTTTTGATTTGACCTTGCCGGCGGTCAGGTTTGGGTATTCACTGCTAATCACGGTTGCGGAAATTTTGGTATCGATTCTCCAATTGCTCATTTCAGCTTGTTAGGAAGAAACTGACCAGCTCATTCGCCGTACCCATGCGGCGCACCAGTGTCCGAAGCTCTCCTAACTAAGTGGCGATTTTCAAAATACTGCATTCGCAGCGCGATGAGGTGGTCCGTGCAGGTCTAATGACTTGCTTTATAGGTATTCAGCACATAAATATCCATCATCTGGTAAAATTATCCGTGAAAATCAGAGAGTCTGCCTGCCTTGCGCCATTTCTTAACAACCTCATCAATTCAAAAGTTCAGAGTTGATGTCCAAAAAATTCCTGATAACGTCTCAATTTGGCCTCCATGAATAGCCACTATAGACATTTGAAACTCGGTAACTCGGTTTCGAGCTCTTTGTCAGTGATTCAGTCAAGCTCAATGACTCTGAAATGGTGATTGATCTTGAGCCTACGTACTTCTTCTGCTGGCGTAATTGCAAAAAAGCCCTTGCTGGATTGGGTTTGGAATGATTCAGCATTCAAAAAATACTGTCGATTAACCATCCAAAGGTCCAAGGTTGTACTAAGCTAAAAAAAAGCCCAAATCCTAAAACCCAAAATTCTGAACCTTTCCTTTTAAGTAAAAATAAATCAGCGCAACGCGGCGAGTATAAATGCTAAGCTTTTCCAGCCGAGGCCGGTCAGCATGGATTTTCGATCTTTTTTTATCGCTTCCAAGCCATTCTGGAGGCCCTTGATCTCCAGCTGTTCCAGTGCAAACGAAAACATGCCAGCCACCAGGAATCAAACAGGATTCAACACCAGCAGCTAGCCTCCAGAAATATGATGCGTGCTTATGATAGTGGTAGCTGTTCGCTCCAAAGCATTTCATCCCAAGACAGGAATTGCAAAAGCGTCATTCCCAAAGGCCATAGGAAACGGTCGGAACTTATTATATCCGGGTAGGATATCGAAAAGTTAGGTAATTGAAACCCACTAAAATTTTTGCCCCAAGAAAGCAAATCGGAACATAAACAAATGCCAAAGGTGATCAATGCTTTCTTTGCGTGCAGCCCAAAATTCCCAAAAAATCGCCCAAAGAAACACTAAAAATCGTCCTCCCGTAGATGGTCCTCCGGTAAAAGGTTGATCTCCCCAATAGGTTGGGGCACCTTGCAAGAATCCATTGATCTGCTGCGCATCAATTCCATTTGCCCGAAGGGCTGTTCAGAGGGCAAGAATCTTTCCCCCAAAAAGGAGTTGACTCCCGCCTCCGCTTAGATTAGTACTTTAATTAGGTTAAAGGTTTCCAGCTTTCCATTGACCAGGCGAAGGGCATAATCTTTTCCAAACCTGCTCCGGCACTTTCCAAAACTCCCCTCGTCTGAAATAAGGACTGTATTCCAGCGCTGTGGCTAAGGCGGCCCGATATTTCCTCCCCAACTGCCAATCCTAGCTCCCAAAATCAGAATCCCAAGTGTTATGAGACTTGGATGCAACCATCTTTTTTCCAATTCAAAAATCATCCGAAACCAAGACATAAATCACCGAATATGGAGCAAAGAAATTAAGTGATCTGAGGTGGTTAAATCAATTGAAGGCAATAATCCCCCAGCCCGGCAGTGCACACCAAGCAATTCGCTTTTCGCTCAAAAAAGCCCAATGATTACCTGCCAAATCAAAAGAATCAGGCCAAACTGCCCAGATTCTATTGCGTTGTTCCTGCCTCCAAACTGAGGAGATTATAGGTATTGAAAGGCGAAAAGCCAACAGCGCCGATAATGGCAAAGGACCCGGGCGACTCGAAAAGTTAACAGTATGATAATGTTACATCGCCAACATTCTAGAAGAAAATCCATTGATCGGTGGGGTAAACCAAAGTAAGTTACTGTAATCACCGTATTGGTTAAATCTCCTGGGAACTCCATGCTTGATGGAAATAGGCAGGCATCCCGCCAAACATACTATGGTCCAAAAGTGCCTTCTTCTCCAGTATTTTTCCCTTAGAAACATTGCCCTCTTTGCAAGAGCCTTCCCATTGGAGAATGTCACCTTGAAAGATTCACCTGATCTTGGAAAACTACCGTGGGGTTTGAAAGATGAAAGTGACGATCGCCATAGAAAATAGCGCGCCAAAGTACGTGAGGGAGGATGTCCTTTTTGAAATCTAGCTTCATGAAAAAAAGAAAATTTTCGGGGAGATTATAAGATTGGGCGCCAAATTAGGAATTTATACCAAACGCAAGAATCAAAAAAGTATGGATGACTGAAAATTATAGCGCTTCGATCTGGAGGAAAAATTAGTACTTTTGCCTTTCAAAAAACAGCTGGAAAATCGAATGTTTGATAATTTAAGTTAAAAACTCGACCGTGCCTTTTAAAAACACTTAAAGGAACTGGGTAAAAATCACCAAAAATTTCAACGTTGCAAGCACGGTAAAGGAAATAAGAAGAGCCTGATCGATGCCGGATGTAAAAAACCTTTTAAAAAAAAAGTTTAGCCAAGGAAGTCACTGATACTATCCGTACCGAAAGCACTCGTCGAGATGTTTGATCTCTGTTTCTCCCGGACAATTGCTTACAAAAGATTATCAGGAAGAGCTGACCAAAACTTATGGGGGAATCCAAAGTTGACATTCAAACTCAGCCGGCGGACCCCGCGGTGATCTTGATCGCAGGTTTTGCATGGCTCGGGTAAGACCACTTTCGTTGGAATAAACTTCGGAGGGCTACTTGAAAAAGGCAAGGAAAACAAGTGCTTTTTGGTTGCCTGTGATATCATCGTCCGCCGATTGATCAGTTGAAAAGTGCTGGGTGAGCAAATCGGAGTGGAGGTCTATGCAGAGCCGGAAAAATAAAATTGCTTTGCAGATCGCCCAATAATGCGATCGCTTATGCAAGAAGACAGGCAAGAAAACAGTTAATCATCGGATACTGCGGGTTCGTCTGGCAAGTGGATGATCTCATTGATGAAAGAGATTGAGGAGCTGAAAGAGTCTTGAATCCTGCGCAGAGCGACTTTATGTAAGTGATTCATGACCGGTCAGGATCGGTGAATACTGCAAAGACCTTCGACGAGCGCTTGAATTTTGACGGAGTAACCAATATGAGGGTTTGATACGCGAGGTGGAGCAGCGATTTTCCATCCGACACTGTAGTTAACAAACCGATCAAATTTAATTTCTTCCACCGGAGAGGGGGGGAAAAAAAATTTTTGGGGGGGGGAGGGAAAAAAAAAAAAGGGGGGGGGAAAGGGGGGGGAAGGGAAATTTTTTTTTCCTGGGATATTTTCCATCCTGGATCGAATGGCTCAAGAATTCTCGGAATGGCGGTGATGTGATTGCTCGCTTGTGGAGGCGTGCGCAAGCAATCCTTCGATGAGGACGAGGGCAAAGGCGAATTTAATTCTAAGATCCCGGAACCAATAATTTCAATTTTGATGACTCGTGGACCGAGCCGCAGGTGAAGAAGATGGAAATATCAAAGAACTTAATGGGTATGATTCCCAGGAATGGGTTAAAGCCATGAAAGGCATGGATATCGATGGACATTCCTTTAAACCGATTTGAGTGCCGCATTCAAAAGCATACCCCGAAAGAGCGCTCTAATCCCTGATGGTGATTGATGGCCAACAGAAGAAGCGCTTAGCCGGCTGGGCTCCGGGCGTCGTACGATTGTAGAAGTAAATAATCTGATTGAAGCAAATTGGCGATATGCGCAAAATGATGAAACCAGATGAATAAATGACTGAGCCAAAAGCTGCATTAGGAAAGATGATGCCGGGGGATGGGGAAGCGATAAGATTTGAAATCAGAAAAAGCTTGAAGTGAGGAAAGCTGAAAAAAATTTTTAAATTCCAAAAAAAAAAACGGTTCAGATCGAGAGATTTGAACCGTTTTTTATTTTTAGAGGGAAAGACTTCTAATTGATTCAAACCTTTCCAATTTTTTCAGTTCTGAACTAGTTTCCAGATTGGCGTTTAGTTCGGAAATTATTGGGGGGGGGGGGGGGTTAGTTAGAAACACTCCTTGCTTCGCCCAAAAAGTTCCAAAAAATTCCAGCTCGTAGACTTTCACCAGTTTTGGCGCCAAATGGAATATGTTAGGAATATTTTTCGCTTTCATATTAGGAAAGTGGTTTCTGAGAGACTCCCAACAAATGCGATACTTCATTCAGGGAAAGTCTTTTTGCTTCTCTGGCTTTTTTCAATCTGGCTTCAGTCCATAAAACCAACTACTTAAGTATAAAAATTACTAAAATTAGAAATAACCTTACTAGTTAACCCTAGAGATGCAGGAAATTGGGGCCTTAGTTAGTGTAAAACCAAAAATTGAATTAAGGAATGTTAGTTTTTGACACCATGGGGGAAATAGTTTGATACTGTACAAGAGATTGTTTGATTTAATCAAAAATTTACCTATACTACGGCTTTTCTTAAGAGAAAAAATTGCTCCACGGCATCCGAGCCGGAGAGCTTGTTGTCCCATCTCGGATACCTGTGCCTATACAAGGTGGAAAAAGTCTCGCGCTTTCAAATCGGAGCTGATAAATTGGATCAACTTTCCCTTACCCATGTGTAGTTCAAAATCCATCAAAATCCCAATCCTTTATTCAGTGCCTTTCTCAGGTTCTGCTGATCGGGGGAGTATTTGTAGATAAGGGGAAGACTAGCGAGAAAATGGCTAGAACTGAATTTAATTCTAAAGGACTGGGGTTAGCACTTGTCATGGAGGAAAGGTGAGGGAGCTGGTAACCGGATATCAGCAGCCGCCCGTGGATTACGATTAGGTTTGCCAGGCAAGGTATGCCATGATTGAGGAACTGCAATGCAAGCAAGCCTATGATCAAAAGCCATTACAGGACTGGGCAGAACAGGAAGCGGGGTCACTCATACCCCCACTATGTTCATCAAATGCGCTATGAATTGCCTTCAGCTTACGCCGTGGAGGACTTGAAATATGTGTTAGAGCTAAAAAACAAAAAACTGTATTGCCAGTAAAATATTCAGTCGCGACGAATGAGCATAGCACTCGGATGCTCTACAAATTGACCGGGTTAACGAGTAAAATTTTAACAAACTAATGAAAAAACTTAGCTTAGAAATGCTTCGTCTTACATCAGCTGATGTATTGGAGCGCAGTCAATGAAAAAAAGATTACTGCTGGGGTTGGAGGACATTTTATAATTGTCGTGTAGCGGAGGTCCACCAATTACAGTTATTGACAGACGGCAAACCTGAAAGAAGATGCCTGGGTGTGCAGATGATGAATTCCTGCTTGCATGGCAGCATAATCAATCTTATAAACTTGGGTTAATTATTAATGGCCCATCTTTTAATGAATGGGCCATTTTTAAAGACATTACTATGACAATTATTATACTTGGGGAAAAGTGTATTTCTTTCACAATACTAAGTTTATAGTGTTGGTTACTTCAGGGTTGTAAAATTCAGAACTTTCTGGATTTCCCAACTATTAAAAGTCCCCAAAGAATCAGAAGAAATTTTATTAAAAAACTTCATTTAAATCTACTAAAGGCAATATTCCCTGGAAACCAAAGAGGGGTCTTATATAATCATCTATTTTAGAACCTTAAAAATTATCAATGGAAAACTTTTTAATCAGGGATGTAAGTGAAGGGTGCTAATTTTTGATTCTGAAGGGAAATTTATGAGATGTTAGTAAAATGGAGAGACGGGACAGGAGAGAATATCAAGGGGCCACTATTCGATTGAAACTAGATTGAAGAGGAAGGGCTATCTACCCTAGGCTCAGTCAGAAAAATTCAAGTTTATTCCAAAAGATTTTCGAGCTTTATTTAAAGAAAAAAACTACCCTTTTTGTCAATTATTTTAAGTGTTATTGAACGGTGAGAGCTATTAATAATTACAAAAAAAGATGGGACAAAATGAATTTGGAGCTTCAAAGAAACTTTTTTATATAAAATGAATAAATCTCTGGGAAATGATTGGACAGCACATTGTTTCGGATTGAGCAGATAATTGACAGGAAAACAATAGGTTTCACAACAAAAACTTTATGTTTTCTCAAAATCAAAACAGGAGCAATTTGGTATACTCCTGTATCTTATTGACGAAAGTATTTGAGAGATTACTCTTTATCAAATCGTGGTGATTTATTTCTCTCCGGTATTGAAACGGAATTTGCAAGGACCTAAATTCTCAAGTGCATGGCCCTTAAAAAATTAATATATAATATAATTATCTCATCAAACCTATTGTTTGTTCAATATGATAGAGAAAATAAGAGAATGTTATTCTTTTATGATATTGATAAAGAAAAATAGGGATAATATTACTAAAGGTCTTATTGGTGAAAATGGGGATCCTCTATGTATAAAACCAATAGATTTATCAAAAAATTTTTTTTTATTTTTTATTCACCAAAAACCCCAATTTACTAATAGCTGCTGAGGAAGAATTGAATCCTACATTGTAATTGTGAGTGAATTAAATGAGTTTAAAACTATTCCATTTTATAAACAAACCCGACTCCAAGACTGTGGCTCTACTTGTCTCCGTTTATAGCAAAAGCCACTATGGCCCAAATGATTTCTCTGAAGAAATTCGGGAGATCTCGATACAAACTCGTGCCGGGAAGTAGCTGCTTAAGCTTAGCGAAGCGGCGGAGGCAGAATAAAAGCGCTTAGCGGCTGCGTTCTGGATAGTAGAACGATCGTAGAAAAGAAGTCAATTAATCTGATGAAGCAGTTTGCGCTATGGCAAAATGATGAAGCAGATGAATAAAATGGAGGTTGCAAAGCAGCATTAGGAAAGATGATGCCGGGATGGGGAAGCGATAAGATTGAAAATCAGGAAAAGCTGAAGTGAGAAAGCTGAAAAATTTTTAAATTTCAAAAAAAAACGGTTCCAGATCGAGAGATTGAACCGTTTTTTTTAGAATTGGAAAGGCTTTTTAATTTATCAAATCTTCCATCTTTTCAGTTCTTGAACTAGTATAATCCAGATTGGGTTGTCGGAAAACTATTGGTGGAGGTATTTTTTTTAGTTAGAAACACTCCTTGCTTCGCCAAAAATCCAATTTAAATCCAGCTCGTAGACTTCACCCATTTTTAGTCCAAATGGAATATGTTTGGAATACTTTTTCCGCTTTCAAATATTAGATTAGTTGTTCTTCTTGAGGACTCCCAACAAATGCGATACTTCATGACTGGGAAAGTCTTTTAGATTTCCCTGCTTTTTTCAAACGGAGACTCCTATTTCCAAAAAACTACTTAAGTAAAAATTTACTAACAATTAGAAATAACTTTACTAGGTTAATCCCTAGAGAATGCAGGAAATTAGGCCTTAGGTTAGTTTAAAAACAAAATGAATTAAGGAATTTTTAGTTTGACACATGGAAAATAGTTGATATGTACAAGGAGATTGTTTGATTTAAATCAAATTACCCTATACTACGCTTTCTTAAAGAAAAAAATTGCCTCACGCATTCTGAGCCGGAGAGCTTGTTGTCCATCCGGATACCCTAGCCGAATACAAGCGTGGAAAGTCTTCGCGCTTCAGATCGGAGCTTGATAAATTGGATCAACTTCCCTTACCCTGTGTAGTTCAAATTCCATCAAAATCCCTATCCTTAGCAGTTGCCTTTCTTCAGGTTTCAGTGTGATCGGGTTGGAGTATATGGATGATAGGAAAGATTAGGGAAATGGGCTAGAACTGAATTTAGTACCCAAATTTTTACAGGGGTCGCCACTTGTCCTAGAGGAAAGGTGAAGAGGGCTAGGGGAGCCGGATATCTGAAGCATAGAAACAAGGTGTTATTGTATAAGACTTGTTATTTTACTATGTTGCTATTGGACTGGGTTGGATCATTGGAGATTTGATCGGATGGGAACCTTACACTTCCTATTCTATTGGAATGTTCGCCCTATTCACTTTAAAGCTAGGCAGGACTAGGGATATTCGGCTATCTTGCTATGTCTTGAGGTAGATAAGAATAATACCGCGATTGCCAAATTTTTGTACCGGGGTAAGAAATGTAGACTGCAATTCAGTGATAGACTCCTTTTCCTTCGGAGCTTGATTCAGTTTGAGCAATTTAGCTTTTGCTTTATTTTCTCTCCGTTTTTCCATTTGATGTTTAGTTCCTTTTCGACTCATCATTGAGCCTTTTAGGTGTGCTTAGTTATTCCAGCTGGTGATCATTCCAATTTAAACGGTATACTATCAGGCAAAAGCTCCTCAAAAAAGGACACATGTGTCTTATGCCTGTGGATATCGGGATTCTATTGTTGGAGTTTGTGCTAGCCAGTTCTTTTGTCAGATCTGACCCAAGGCTACTCAAATGAATGGAGTATTTTCATTTATTTTCTTTGCGAGTGTCCTAGCTTGGCTGAGTCTAAGCCCTATTTGATTGCCAAGGACTGTCTATATTTGGTTGTAAAGAGCAAATGGCTAAGGTCCTATCAAAAACAAGGAGCTTTTCGATTATTTTCTGAATAGCGCAGGAAGGATTTCTTCAAATCCTGAAGGATTTGGGGGATATTCCTGAAAGGCCAAAACTCCAAAGTACCATGTACTAAAGTATGGCAATCCTTTACTTGCGGGCCATGTGCTCGGAGCATTTCCCCATTTTGGCAGCAATTCTACGAAAGCGGGGAATATCGATTACAGGATTTTGTTTCTTCCGGGCGGTGAGGATGGACACCTCGAATCAAAACGGTCCAGTCACCCTGTTGCAATGCTGCAAAGATAAACAAAGACTACACTCGCAAAGCCTTGGATGGATTGGTATCTGCCGGAGTGAAGGATACGATGTCTTTGCAGCAAGGTATCCGATGAATGGAGAAACTGGCAAAGCAAGAATCCAAGATTCAAGGCCATGCAGGTCTGGGCAGAAAAGGAACAGATCACTCATACCCCCCACTATTTTCATCAATGGCTTATGAATTGCCCGCGACTTATGAAGTTTAGAAATTTAAAAATGATTGCACTAAAAAAAAAACTGCAGATGAGTTAAAAAATATTCAATCGCGACGAATGGGCATATCGCTCGGATGCTCTAAAATGACCGGGTTAATAAGTAAAATTTTTAAACAAAACTAAAAAATTGAAAAAAATTAAGCTTAGAAATGTTTCTCTTACATCAGCTGTGTATTGGAGCGCAGTCAAAATGAAAAAGATTACTGAGTTTGGGCATGGGAGCTGTTATTTTACAATGTTGATAGTTGGAATAATTTTTAGGACCATGGCAGTAGATTTAATTTGCCCATCAATTTTAAGTTTGTACTGCACTGGAGGAGGTGTTTGTACTTGTAATTAAATGATGGAAAAAAAAATCAAACCGGTTTTTAAATTTTAATTTTAAACCGGTTTCATATTTCAATATAAATTAATTTACTAGTCTTGTGATGATGAATTATGTTTTATAAAATTAGTTGGTGGTGGATTCTTTATTTTTGTTTCGCCACCAATGTTCATTTGGCCTCAAATTCTTTTTGCCACAATACAAGTTGGAGAAAGTTTGATGACTTTAAAATAAAACTTCGTATATCCAGTGGAAATTGTAGGGGGATATTTTCGCAAGACGCACTTTATTAGGATATATTAATTCTTACTGAAAAGAAACAAGAATAGCGCTCCATTAATGAAAAGGTGATTTTTATTATTCAAAAGGTTCTCAAGGAAGATGGCCCAATTAATTTTCATCGTCTTTTAATAGTTTAGCTTTTCTTTAAAGAAGGAGGAATCTGGATTCAAACTCCTTTTTGAAATTAGTTTCTTGTTTGATCAGAAATTATAATGTTAAAAAAAGAACGAAATACCTCTCTGACAGTAAAGTTTCATTTGTACGGTTAGAATGGAGGGGTTTTTTCCTTATTTCTACAAAATCAATCTCTATTCTGTTTTTCATTTCATTACCAAAAATCCTTCTGGTCTATTTCGCATATAAGGCAAATAGGGGATATTAATGAGTATTTCAATTAATTGAAATTTATCAGATAGAAAAAAAATAAATTTATAAAATTGCTTCTGTTTTTGATAGACCTTACACAAGAACTTTGAAAAAAAGTTTTTTGGGTTTTAGGGCTTATGTTCCTTCTTATGGTTATAGATAAATAAGTCTAATAGACTTTATTTAACTTCATCTGTAGATAAAATGAAAATCACGGTTTATGATTTTAGTTTCCGATATGGTTAAATTTCAAGAATTAAAAATTCAAAAACATGGGCGATTTTTGAAATGCTTAATAAAATCTTATTACAAAAAATTGATTGGTTTCCCTCTTATGGAAGGATCTCCTTTAGGCCTAAAGAAATTATAAAATTATTTTTTACTGATGAGGAAAAAAAAGAGTTCTGTGGATTATATTCGAAGATTCCCTACGATTTGCTGACCTATGAGAAAAATATCCGATGAATTTCCTACTTTACCCACCATTTTAAGGACCCGATTTACCATAAGGATTGTATTTACTATAAAAAATTAAGCTCTAAGCAAGCTTAATTCTCTTGCACCAACCTCCTGGTCAGTATAAATCTCGAAAAAAAGATTGTGGGGCTCCAGTCTAATTCGAAAATTCAAAAGGTCCGATTTGGAAAACCTCAATTCCTTCGATCGCTTGAACCATTCTAAACCGACCACATATAACACAGAGAAGAAAAATCGAAGAGAAGAAGAGAGGAATATATATCCATCCCCACACACACACGCTGGTGTATATTTCTCCTCTTCTTC
>Ga0163217_1005145_pt1 | contig 11925 bp, 11 predicted proteins | sample SynspAceP_FD_185933 | JGI IMG/M metagenome (GOLD analysis project Ga0163217, IMG submission 185933) | Saline lake microbial communities from Ace Lake in Antarctica - Synechococcus sp. Ace-P (PacBio error correction) | ecosystem: Environmental > Aquatic > Non-marine Saline and Alkaline > Saline ... | reverse complement strand
AAGCATGTGTGCGCGGTTTTTTGTAGATAATTGGCGCAAAAGTGCGTAAAGTCACTGGTTTGTTCAGGAAATCAAGGAAAAGCTAGATAAAACACTTGGTTCAGCTGAAATCTCAAAATAATTGACGCGTTAAGCGATTTTTAGCGGATGGCCAGCCAAAGGAGCCGATAAGTCAGCGAATGTCAGAAAAAAACCATTTTCTCATTTTGGTAAAATCGATATTCTATCAATAACGCAGGTATTTCCATGCGCAGCACTTTTCCAGGATTTGGATTTGGATGTATTCAACAAGTGATGGATACCAATTATCTACGGAAACGGTATATGCTACCAAGTATTTGTGCCTGAGATCTTAAAAACGAAAGGCTCGATTATTTAGGGAATTTCCTCTATCAACGGCTACGAGGCACCGCCAGCACGAACAGCTTTATTCGGGCAAGTAAGTATGCCATTGAATGGATTTTTGGAGGCATTACGGACCGAAGTTAATGATTTGGTGGTTCATTGTTTTTGGTCGCTTAGTTCCAGGTTTTACAGCTATCCAATATCCGAAACGGAGCATTTGACAGCTTCACGGAGAATCACAGCGGGGAAAATCTCCCCACGCGACGAGTCAAAAATGATGAGTCCAGAGGTAGTTTTCCCCCCCTTTTTTTCCGGGGGGGGCCCAAGCCGATTTTGAAATCTACGGCTCGATAGGGGAAAGCGGGATTTGGTCCTTACCAACTCAAGGCAAAATGGCCTGGGCTTTTTTCTGAATAAATGGTTGCCTTCAAGAATGGATAGAAATAGTGCTATAAAGAAATGGCAAATGAGGCTCGGATTCCGCCGTTGAAATTAAATGGGCTGACTCGTATTTTTCAGTTTACAGCAATAAACTCACCGATCTCTCTTCGAGAAATTAAATTCCACTTTACATTCCCAAAAATCTGAGCGGAAATGCGAGTTCTGATCTGCAGGAAGGCATAGACTTTTCTTAAATGGGGAAAGCAGCCTTTGAAATCACTTACGAAAAGCGATTGTTGGGGAAAAGAAAATTCAGCTTAATTCCCAGAGCGTAGATCCACGGCTTGGAGAGGTAAAATTCGGATTCAAAAGCTACTCTTCAAAAATTGCTTTTCGAGAACCAATTGAACCGAAGGAAGAAACCGGAGATCAAGCTTTTTCTGGCTTGGGCCCTTTTTTAGAGGGGAAAGATGATGAATGGGAAGATTCTTCGAGCTCCTTTTACTTCTTTTGCCTTGCAAACTTGAAAAAAAGAAGAAGCCTCAAAACTGGGGTGCTTGTCCCCCTACAGATAATTGGCAATTCGAATTTCAGGCTTTAGTATTAGCCATATTCAAATGAGTTATCTAAGTTAAAATTTTATTCTGAAGCCGCTGCAGGAACAGGTATCTAGGAATTACCATCTTGATTTCCGATTGAATTTCGCATCGGACGTGTGCGCGAATTATTTGAAAGCCAATTTTCCCATTTTTCAACTCAGTTCTATACTTTTTGAGGGATCGATTATTGCTTCTTTTTCCCAAACTCTCAGATTTCAGTTGATAGTTAGCAAGTTTCCAAGACGAAAGATTGCGCTCAATGAACTTATGCAATTCTTGGCCAATTTGCTCAGAAATGAAATTTTTTATTTCAGGATTATTGAGAATTTTTATTTGACTCAAGGACGACTCGGGGTCTTTGGACAGCACTGAATTTATAAATCATTTTCATCAAAGAAGTGGGGCCGGTACCTTAGGGGGAAAACCAGGACTTTTCTCAGATTTTTCCCTTTTGGATGCTTTCGCAGGAAAAATGTGTTGCTGAAAGTCGGAGGCAAGGGAAAAAAAAGCCCTAGTAGTTCGAGGGGCCTCCGGAACTGGAAAATCCCCACAATTTGTATGCGAATCTGGTATTCGGACTATTCACTGCTGATGGGAAAAAAAAAGTGCTGGTCGTATCTCCAGAAAAGCAGCAGCTTTAGATGTAGTTTTGAAACGAATGGCAAAATGCCGGTTCGGAGAATTCCTGGTGTTTGACTCATGATTTTAGAAGCTGCATCAAAAACGCGCTTTTTCAAAAATTAAAGAGCCAGATCGAGTCGATTGAAAGTTATTCAAGAAGAAAATCGTGGCTTGGGACTCCATGCAATCTGAGGAACGCGGAAATTTCTGTGCTCTCTAAGGACTATTTCTAAGGCTATCGGAGAAGGTTTGAGCAGTTTCAGAATTTTACTTTTTGAATCGGAGTCAACTGGGATCCCGATCAAAGGCCATGTATCTGAATGTCAGGAGGGTTTGGAGAGGCTTCCATGCTTCGAAAGCGGCAAGTACTTAAGTTTTGAATTTTGAGGCAGCTAAAGGAATTTGAAAGGAGTCTTAAAACTATTTAAGAGCTACCAAGAACGATTTAATGATTCATTTTGGCAGAGCGATCTCCTTTCTCAGGCGTTGGCCGGCGCATTATTTCCCGAATTTCTGAATGATCCAAACGCTGGAAAACTATAAAATGTCCCAACCTTTGCTGGTAGCTGGGACCAAGCATTCCCTTTCGGCAAATTTCAGTAGAGATCATTAATCGGAGGTTCATTTTCAGAAGAAACAAATTCGCTGAAATCAAGTCTGAATTGAACTCGCCAATGGCGAAACCTTGCAATCCTAATGGCTATTTTTTCCAGAGGGAAAAGAAATAAAGTGCTTGAACTCAAAATGGGATTAAAAATCCCTTTAGAAAAACTTTGAAAGAAGTCACAAGCTGTCCATCCCAAAAGAATCTGGGAATTGCTCAGGGGATGGGAATTTTGGAAAGCCACCTCTCATTCGTCAATCTTCTTGGTTTTGGGGAAAATCAGTTTTGAAGTTTAAAAAAAAAGCCGATTTCCAAATTTGGTTTCTTGGCTTGAGTGGCGAGCGGAATGGAATGGTGGGCCTTTAATTCTATGAATTTGAAAACTCCAAAAGCTCTTCGAATTTATTTCAATTTTGGAAGTCCGAATTTTTACTTCCCCTTTCAAAGCCTAAATGGAATTACTGTTTCTTTGGCTCTGTTTGGAATCAGGTTTCTCAGCATTTATTTTCAGATTCGAGATATGGGTTAAGCAATGGGCAACGATTTCTTAAATCTGGATTCCCTTTGCGATTGGGAAAAACGAAATCAGAGAATAGGGTCCAGAATTTCTTAGGGGAATTAGATTCATTTTTACCGGATTTCTGATGGAGTTTGAATCCCAAGTTCCGATTTGGAAGATTTACCTCACCTCGTCCCAAATCGCGTTCATTACTTTTGAAAAGAATAAAAGTGAAGCGATTCCCAATATTGCTTCAAACCGTTTCAGAATTGATGGCCTTTGATCAATTCCTTGAAAAATGGAATCCGAAGCGAATAAAACTTGACTCAAAAAGTTCTAGCAGTTATGATCGAGCCTTTCTTTAGAAAAAGAATCTTTATCATTTTTGGAAATTCATGGCTTATCTAACTTGGATTGGGGAATGTTGGGAGCGGAGAAATCCGGTTTTGGTGGGAAGCTGGAAGTCTTAAAAATTGACGCAAGAGATGGCGGAATTAAAGGATGCTATTTGTGGAAAAGCGCAAGATTTCCAAAATTCATGACGTTGCCGTCTTTCGTGAAGCGAATGACTGAATCCATGGAATTTGAACCGTCTCGGCAATACGACTTACCTATCGCGAACTTCTCCATTCAGGTCAGTAAAAAGCGTCAAAAAATGCCCAATTCGGAAAGTGGGGGGAATTTTGAGCCTGAGATTTTTCCGATTGAATTCCCTTGTTGCTCGCTTAGTCCTGAGAAGCGTTGTTCAGCGTTGTTTCCACTGATTCAATCTTTCGATTTGTGATTTGACGAGGCGTTACAATGTCCGTGGAGCGGGGCTTGCCTGCGATGCTTCGTGGTCGACAGGTGGTGGGTGGCTGGGGATTCCAAGCAATTTTGCAACCTTCAATTTTTATCAGGGAAATGGGAATCCGAAGAGGAGGGAATCGAGTGTATGAAGCAGAAATCGCTTTTAGGAATTATTACGGTAACTTCTTCGGAAAAAAGCTATCCTTTCTGACATTACCATCGCTGATCCCGGTTGTAATTCATTTTTCAATCGGATTTTACGACGGAAAACTTGAGGTTTTGCCTTGACTTGGCTACTGTTTTAGCTGGAAAATCTCATTCAGCTGGTGAGAAAATCGAAGGCGTCTGGGAAAATCAAATGAATTAAATCCGAAAGCAGATTGCGGAAGTCGGGAAAGTAAAAGAAATTTTCAAAAAAAAAAAAAATTCGGGATTCCCCAGGCAGACGCGATGGGATTGTGCTGGAATTTACTTTCAGATGGAACTGATTCGAGAAAGGCTTTTGGAAAGCTGGAATTCAGAGATACCAACATTAAAGTCAGAAATATCGAAAATGTGCAAGGGGACGAATTTGATCAGGTGATTTGTCTTTGGGGTACGCCTCCGAATCGTGAAGAAAAGCCTTTGATCACTAATTTTTGGTTTTGCTAGGAAAATTCTGGATCAGAGAACCGAACTGAATGTTGCAATCACGCGAGCAAGAAAGCGGCATGCATGTGATAGTAGCATTGGCTCCAGAAAGATTTCTCGCCCTGGCCCAACTCAAGAATCCAGCCTTAGCTCTACTTCGGGGTCTTTTTTAATTTTTGGCAAAAAAGCAATCAAAAAACGCCATCGCTGGGAGGGTGATGGAAGTTTTCCAGCTCAGGTTATGAAATTGGACTGAGTTCTAAGCGACATCTTATAAAGGCGAAACTTGTTTTAGGATCTAAGAGTGCCTTTCGACCCACGTGATGGATCTTTTGAAAAAAAGGACGGCTGGGAATACTATGCCATTCTAACTGATTGATTCAGCGATTTTTAATTCGCCTACGGCAAAAAGCTGCGATGGCCTATCATCCAATTTTTACTTTGAAGCTAAAGGCTGGGGGGAATGGCAGTGGAGGTGGAGCAGAGAGGAAATTATGAAGACAAGTGACCGTTTGCAGTAGTCTCAGTCCAGATTGCTATTGGGATCAAAGTTATCCCAATTGTTGGGGTCGGAGGGTTCAGAAGTAGTGGTCGGAGAGCGTGTTTATTGATTTTCAAAAGCATGATTTGTGGATTTTATTGGATTTTTTTAATTAGTTTGATTATTTTGACTTATATTGAATGATTTATCACTCATTTAAACGATTTAAATTGTCAATTTAATGTATTAACAAATTCATTCAAAAAATATAATTTAATTTATCAGGTGTTGAAATCAAATTCATTAAGACGTATATTTGTTTTAACAATGATAATTTCAGTCATGGATTACAATCATATTAAGTTGATATTGCGATTATTTCAGCGGATTGGCGATTTTTGTAAAGCACCACCGTATGGATTCAAAAATAAGTCTCAAGATCAGCTGGGCTACTGCTGCAGGGGATTCAGTAGATCTACGCTGAGTTTGCTAGAGCTGAGGAGAGAAGGCGTCATCTGATCACCTTGATTCAGGTGCTTCGAGTCTTAGATCCAGTTGCAGTGGCTGCGAGTTTGAGGTCAAAAGAACCATTAGTCCGATCCAATACCTCAAGCTCCAAAGAAATACGAGCGGCAGGGCATTCGTAATTCGACTGATCTGAGCAGCAGATAATCCTCCCTCTGAATGGTTAGCTGAGCTGAAATCTGGATTTGGATCAATTTGCTGGTGTGGTACTTTTGGGGATTGAGGGAGAGCAGGCTCGCGAAGCTTTTGAGTTGATTCGGGTTTTCTTCCGCTTCTGGACATAGCTATCTCACCGATTCAAAAATGCCGCTTAGATTCAGGAAAAGCGATATTTATTCTTTTCCCGAACTCCGAAAATCCCGTGGAGATGTATTTGATACTGTTCAAGTGTTTGCCGGGTTTGCTTGCGGATATGCTTTCCTGATAAATATGCGAAATCAACTCATTTCAATACTTGGCTGATCCAAGAATGGTCCGCAGTCAGATAGTTTGATTCCTGTGGAGCAGCTCTGTTTTATCGGAAAGCGAGGGGTTGGAGCTTTGGGAGATCAGGCCTTCGATGCAATCGAGGGTGGCCAAGGCAAGTACTCTGGAGATAGATAGCTTAGTTCAGATAGCAGGAAAAATTCTTATTCTAGAGAAAATTTTCAAGCAGACACTTTTAGCCAAGAGGGAACAGTCGGCGCTTCGGATATTCCTCAAAAAATCGGCACTTCGCCGGTGGTGCACGAGCCAAGCGGTGATTTGCTTTTTAATCCCAAAACAGGTGAAGTGAAAAGTGGCAAGTCAAAAGCTCCAGCAGGGTTTTCCTTATTGGATCATCAAGCTTTGACGGGGTGCATTGGACTCCGCAGTTTTTGGATTCTTTCGGCGCTATGGCCGGGTAGAAAATGGCGTATTATAGGATGGCTTGGCCGGCAGGAATCGAGATGAGCGAATGTCGCTTGGCTTGAAGGAAAACGGCACCGAGCGCACTTTATGACTAAGCGCTTTGACCGGGGACCGTGCTGGTGAAAAAATCCAACATGCAGAGGCCTCTGTGGAATGCGGCACTTGACTTCAATCAGGTAGGATATTTCAGCTATGGCAGGTATCGCAGACGATGCGAATGCTACGATTGAGTTATCCAGAGAGCAGGCAGATGGTTTTATTCGGATGGTTTTTAATGTTTTGGCCCGCAAATTAGTTGATGATTCATACCAAAAATTTTGCTTTCCTATGGATCGAAAAGGAAAGGTGGACCTCTTTCTCCCGGATTATGATATCTGTCATGCCTATCGTCCCTGGTAGTCTTTGGGTAAGTGCCCAAATTCCTTAATCGGTCAATTGGAAAGCGTGAGAATATAAATTGATTCTTGATTTTTTGGAGGTGGCCCAAAGATGAAACATCCAAAAAACCGGAAGAGAAAAATCGAATCGGTGTGAAAGCTGCTGTTCGGCGCTGGGCTGAGTTTTGCAGAAGAGGTGATGCTCGATCCTAGGCTTCGCAACTCAATTCAGCAGACGCTGTTGGTTTGATTCAATGAAGGCCTTGGGATCTGATATTAATAAGCTTCCAGTAGTGTTGACGTGAGTTTGAAGGACACTCACTTCGGCGGTTAAAGTTATAAGCTTGAGTGAAGACACTCACGCTGGCGTCAACACTGACGCTGTCGCCAGGTTAAAGAAAATTCCAACGCACATTTAATTTTATATCCACTATCATAAGACTGTGATTCCTATCCATTCTTGACCCAGTTGTGCCACAGAATCATGGGAGTAAGGATCGGGAAAAAGTAGGGTAGGATTATTCGTATTTTGGTATCGCTTACTGTAATAGTCAGTAGGGAAAGTAACCATCTTCAAACCTACCTGATCAAACAGGCCTCGTCTTTTTCTTATGAAAGGCCGAAGTAATCAGTACAATTCCTTTGCTCGGTCGAGATACTTTTTTTCCTCCAAAAAAGATTGGCCTAAAAGCTGGCATTCTGAGCAGTATTCTTCGGATTGATCCTCGACTTCATTCACGTCCTCGCCGGCATTCCGGCATCAAGAAAAATCGTGCAATACTTCGGCTTCCGATTGAGGATTGACAGGATTTAAGCCCTTTGACCGCCCGTGTAATTCAAGATTTTTATTTGATTTTCCCCAATTGGTCGGTAGAGTTTTTAGGGCATGCGTAATTCGGTCGGTCCTTTATTTGAAAAAAGTCCGATCCGTAAGCAGTCTTGCTGAGGTGGTCACGCCGGGTGAGGACAATGCGATTTCGTGATTTCCGATTTATTCAAAAAGACTTGAATTGAGGTTCCCAAAGCTAGCATCGGCTTGATTTTGCTATAAATTGATTTGAGAAAAAGAATAATAAAATAAATCCAGTACCAGAGTATTCGCTTTCGATCTTCCTTTTCGATGGAAGATGGCTCCACCAACAATAAAAATCAACACAATCGTCAGCGGCGATGGCCAAAAAACTTAGAAACTGGGAGAGGTAGAAGAACATTGGGCAGAAAAGCCAGAAAGGTCAAAAGTATCAAATTCAATTGTTCAAATATCAATGCGTTTCTTTTTGAAAAATTGAGGCAATGGTCCATTGAGGCTTTTTGAATTCTCAATTTTCATTAACAATTTGGACAATGTTTCAAGTCTGCGCCCCCTGACATTGTCCCTTGAGCTTTTCATTCTCCGCCTCGGTTTATGCCTGTCTGCAGTCCTTAGGCCAGAATCAGCCACAAGCCGAAATTAATAAAGGCTTGGTATTTACTATCATGATAACCTGGTTACCAATAAGGCAGGGCAGGAACGGCGAACAGGACATGGATTGGGACAAAATGTTTTAGTTGCATTTTTTCCCAGATTTTGGAAAAAAGGGTAAATTCGATGGAATAATTTTGTTTTCCGATCTTCAAACGATTTTATAAGGATTATAGGGGGGGGATTATAACTAAAAAACAAAAATAATATTCTGAAAATCCCGTATCGGAAAAATGCAATTTTAGTCTAAATGTAAGTCTCTCGCCAGCTAGTTAATTTGGAAGTGTGAAAAAAGAAGTTTTTAAAATTGATCATCCAAATTTAACCTATAAACAATTGTAATTATGGAAAAAAGCAATTTTATCAATTTCAACGCTTGGTTTAATCTAGCATTTAGTGTGCTTCCTTTTGAATCCACTTCGCAATCCATTTGACACGGAACCAAAGGTATAAGGAAGAGAGTACCGGAATTGTTTATTGTCTTTGGTGCTGGTTCTTCAACTTGCTTTATCCTTTGTCCTGGCGGGGAAATACCTAACCTATGGATTAGATAATTTTGAGTAGTTGAGGAGCTCAATTTTCCTCACTACTCTTTCAGATTGAAAATTAAATTAGTTAGATTAAATTTGTATGATATGAGAAGAATAATTTGGATTGGTTCAATTTTTTACTTAATTATAGGGTGTTTTCCAACAAAGAAAAATCTATGAAAATAATTTTGGGGAAAAATAGCTTTGTAACTGGAGTTAAGATACCTTGATTTCAGATTTTTCAAAGAGTAAAATTTGCAAGATAGGTTTTGAAAGATTAATCTTCTTTTTATGGACCCAGGTCTTTTGAGGATTATTATATTAAAATATGGAACAAAATTATTATTGGCATCCCGAGTAAAATTCCAATCTTGTTAAAATTCAGGTTTCTTCAGAATAGATGCAAAAATTAGGAAAGGCGGAACCACCGATTTGGTAAATCCCGCTTTTTATGGGAAGTTGTTGGTTACCACACATCAACCAACCACTGCAACTTACCAAAAAAATTATCTGGACAGCCGATTATTCTGCCAATTGCTTTCTTTTTATACCTCGAGAGTTGGCGAATCAAGTAACGGAAACTTTTTAAATCAGATCACTATTAGAAGACTATGACTAACTGAGAATAGCTTTTTTTCATTGCTATGCGGGGTGATATCCAAAATGAATTCACTCAATAGTCTCGCAAAGTTTTACTACTTTTGGAACGAAGCCTTACCTACTTGGGTATCTTAAATTCCCCGGACAGCATTTCACACTGATACAGTGTAACAGCAGCCGTACCGACGAAGTGTTGGCTATATAATATTACTTGCTCTTGGCACATTACCAAAAGGAGATTTCAGAAGGTTATCTGAGTTTACCTATTAATAAGAGGCTAATGTTGATCAAGGATTTAAAGCTGGTTGGACTTCTTACCGCATTTAAGTTCTATTTCACAGATGTATTTCAAAAGGGGCAGACGGTTAACCCAAATCTCTGCAAGAAGGAAAGGGCGGGTTAAAGGCCACATTGCGGTGCTTCCACTGATAACATGGTCCCCAGAACTAGTCTGGCTAACCGCCGCGAGTACAATGACAAAGATTCCTCGGGACAGCTCAACCCTGAGAAAGCAGCTTTTATATCTTTGGACAAAGGCCTTGTTAACTATTACGGTTTATTAAAAAATGGACAGAGCAAGGATCCATTTCTATGTTACCCAGACTCAACCAAAACGCGAAGTATGAATGTAATTCAGCGAGCTCGCCAAGATGCCCATAGTTTCCTCTACGCAGGCACAATTTTAGACCAGCTTCGTTACCCTAAAGGCAGATGGACAAGCACTAAAAGCTTGTTTAGTCACTTACAAAGATCCCTTGACAGGGTAAGCTATTCCGCTTTGTGACCAATCTGTTTTGAGTTCTTTAATCCCAATAGCTATCGTATTGCCTCTGTACCTAGACGACAACCGGCTGCGAAATTGAGGCCTTTTTCAAGAAAATCAAAAAGACTCCTCGAGCTGGTATCTTACTGTGTGCTACTTTTTCTCGGATCCGCGAGAGGGCATCAAAACGAAGGTTTGGTTGGTCGTCATTGTGAATGGCCAATTTTGATTTTTCGGCGCGTCACCCATAAAAGATTTTCAGAAACGAGTTTGGCCACCATTGGTTTCACGATGGCCTAAGCCAATTTAATTTCTGCTATATCTATAGGAGCACGATCTCTAAAAATGAAACATTCTCAACTCGGAGAAAGAAATCTTAGAAAATAATACAATTTGGATATATTTTGCAGGAAATAGCAGGAGGGTTGATTTGCGGAAAAAAATGAAAAATCAACCCTAACAGCCAGAAATGCCTTTAATTTACCTGCCAAAAATTACTTCGGATATACTAAAAATTTATGATCTTTCTTAAAGTTTAAAAATTTGGTGGGCAGGACCTGAGGATTATTTTTTTTCTCATGGAATAATCTTGGATTTGACAATACTGGAAATATTTTGGTTTCCAGTATCCCAAGATGTAAGAAATTATTCTATGAAGGAGATTTCATGGAATTCAATTTTTTGATAGGACAGGAACGCAGGCTCCTATTTTTCAATCCGGTTGATATGATAAAAATATATTTAATGGCGTAATTTTACCCCAAGAGATGTACCAAGGAAGATTTTATCAAGGAAGATTCATGTTTATTTATTTTTTAACATATTATTCTCATTATGACACTGTTCAAAAATTCTTCAAAAGTAGTCTGAGTTATAAAAAAGAAAGCAGTAAGGAAGAATTTTTCTTTATAATGGGTTTATTTTGTGATCTGAAGTTTGATGATAATTTACATTCTGATGGATAAAATGAGAATAACATGACGTTATTCAATTTGAAAGTAAGAATCTGTTCAGACTTAAATTTATACAGATTATTTCATCCTTGTTTGCGCTACCACATGTTTAATAGAATTATACTGAAAAAGCACTCGATATTATTTCCGATATCAAGAATAGTACCGTACAAAAACTTTTTTATTGATGAAAAATCCATAGTTTTTAATATATACAAAAACCTATTTGAAGATGAAATTTTGAATTTGTTAAGAAAAATTGTAACGCTTTCTTTCAGAATTTCCAACACTTCAGGTATGTCCTTCATATTTCTAATAAAGATGAGATAAAATTTTTTCAGATAATTCTCTTGCCATGAAAAGCTATGGCATTCCTATTTTATTCAAATAGCGAGTTTGTTTTATTTTGAAAGAGGATATTCAGAATTTTTTCTTTAACCAGATATAATCTTAAGATAAGCAAGTGATTTCATGAATTATGAAACTATTGCTCCGGATCAGGTTATATATAATTCGTGCCCATTAGTTTTGGTTTTGATTTTAGCTCCGAAATACTTATTATTTTATTCTAGCTCTAATACGTTTTAGTTTTTAGGCAGTTTTAGTGCTAGTGTTTTTTCCCCACACGCTGTTTGTGCCGTGTCTGGCTCGGTCCTTAAAGTAGATCACCACAAACCAGAATGAAAACCTTGTATTTGCCATTGTGAAAATCTACCTACCGGTAATGGTAGACATGGCACTGCGACCAATTAAGATTCAAATATTTCAATTATCAAATCTGGACGCACTCTTGGAAGAATTAATCATTTCTAAAAAGATTTCCTTTCCTCAAATACAATGTTAGAGGAAAAATATTTCTTTTCATCTACGTAGTT
>Ga0163217_1070013_pt1 | contig 11926 bp, 9 predicted proteins | sample SynspAceP_FD_185933 | JGI IMG/M metagenome (GOLD analysis project Ga0163217, IMG submission 185933) | Saline lake microbial communities from Ace Lake in Antarctica - Synechococcus sp. Ace-P (PacBio error correction) | ecosystem: Environmental > Aquatic > Non-marine Saline and Alkaline > Saline ... | reverse complement strand
TTAATATTTGAGGTGCCTGCTTTACCTAATCATGAGCTTTTTCGATGTAAATCCAGAGGCCACTTTTTAAAGTAAATAAGGAATTGGAATCAAACACATACCGAATTAATGGTTCATCCTTTAAGTGTCTACCGCCTTTTATATTTATCTACTTTACTTCCAAGTCCTACAACATAAACCCTCACTGCCCTGATATAAAGGGACTGTGTCGTCCTCAAAAATCAGGTATTGCCCCTTAATTTACCTTTTAAAAAAACTCCTGAATAATTTGGGTGTTTTCCGAGGTTAAGACTTTTGTACTTTTTTAGGATATTTTAATACTGGAAATTATAAATTGGGTTTCTGTATTACTATTCTATAAATAGGGAGTTGCCTCATCTGGAATATATTGTTATTAATTTATTATCTATATGTTCAGGAATGTAGGGGCGGATTACTTACCCAAAATATCCAAAACGCTCCAAGTCTGGCAGGTCCTCCAAAATAATTACATCTCAAAAGAAGTTACCGAGGCATGCAGTTTTGGGGCGTCTTTTTCTGCAATCTCGAGCGCTTCTTTATATATCCAAGCCAATACATTTCCTGAAGCAAATATAGAAATAAATTAAAACAATATATTCCAGATGAGGCAAACTCCCTATTTTATTAGAAAGTAACACAGAAACACCATGTAGAAATTTCAGTATTAAAATCCAAAAAAAAGTAAAAAGTCTTAACCTCGGCAAAAACACCAATTATTCAGGGTTTTAAAAGGTATAAGGGCAATAACCTGATTTTTGAGGACGACACAGCTTTAATATCAGGGGCAGTGAGGGTTATGGTGTAGGACTGGAAGTAAGTAGATAAATATTAAAAAAGGACGTTAGAAATAAAGGATTAACCATTAAATTGTATGTGTTTGGAATCCATTCTTATTTACTGTAAACAAAAGTGGCCCTGGAGTTACCATCGGAAAAAACTCATATTTTACAGACGAGTGGTAAGCAGGACAGCCTCAATTAATTTTTATACATCAAGATATGTTGCTAGATCAAGGACCAAACTAGGACGTTACAACTTCATCCAAAAGACGACCACTATTTCTGTTTTTTTGGGTATAGACGATTGACCTAAGAATAGGGACAAACAGCGCTGGCAAAGCATTGGACCTCAACTTCCCTGATTACTTCCTTTTTTATTTTTGACCGCCATATTTTAAATGGAAATTACCTAAGATTGATTGCCCGAAATTGGTTTATCCATCAAATCACTATCTAAAGATAAAGAGTCCTTAAAGTACGTGATTCGGACTACATCTTACCTGTCTGGAGAACCAAAAGCCGTATTGGCTACAGTTGATTTTCCAAATTTAATTATTGTTAAATGTATTTTGCAATAGGATTATGAGCCCTATTGCTATAGCTAGGGATAATGAAATTGAGGCAAATTGCTTGCAAAAAGGCATTTACTATTTTTAGTTATAAGGATCAGTAGTTTTCGAAGAAAATGAAATTTGGAAAACGCAATAATGAACCATATACCTTTTCACACCCATATAAAAATAAAATGGTTAGGCGAAAATCCATGAGCGAGAACTATACAAACCACTAAGATCCAAGCTCAACAATCATTTATTAAAGCCAATTATCCTACTTATCTTTGTGAGGACATTGGGTTTAAAAAGTCAGGTATTGAAGTAAGGACTTTGATTTGTCAAGCTCACATCTTATATAAAGATAAAGATAAAAGAGATTTTCCTATATGGATTGATATTACCAGTTATTTAAGCTCCCATTTTAAGATTTGGCAACCATAAGTATTAGGCCAGTTAATTACCAAATCGATTAAAAAAGAATGCCGTATTTTTAAGCGAATTGATAGGCGGACATCTTTATGCAAATACTCTTTCATTTTCCCAAGGTAGTCACAGAAATTTTAGGGCTAATACAAACAATGATTCAGTGGAGAAACAATAAGGAGAGTTTAAACTATGGTGCCAAGGAAAACTGGCATACCCAATGGTGAGATGCCGGATGAGGCACTTAATGAAACTGGCTTTATGATAACCGGATAAGGATGATTACTGCGGGTTTCCTATTGTAACAATTTACTGATCGCAATGGCGCTGGGGGGGCTTATTTTGGCTAAAAATTATTTGGATTATGATTGCATCCTCTATAACGTCAATTCAATGGGCTGCAGGAAACAAGGATGTGATGCTGCTCCCTATTTTAGGAATTTTTCAACCCCCTTTATCGCAACAAAAAACATTTGAAAAGGATTACAAATAATGTAAGGAAGGTGGATTCAGAATTGATCCTTTGAATATCCAGATCTTGTTGTGAGCATAAATTTTGCGCGAGAAGGCCTTGGCAGCCTATAAAGCGGAATTGAGGCTTTATCTTCGGATTTTCAACCTATTTAACAGTAGCAGGAAACTACAATAGACTATTGACTCCAAAATGGAAAACTTAAGATTCTATCGCCAATTCGAATGAAAATAAATACTTCATGCGCCATTTTAAAAGGGGATATAGTGGTAAGTGAAGTTTTTCTTTTAAATGTATTAAATTTCACCTAAAATATTTTCTGGGGACATCAACATTCCAAAACATTCCCCCATCTTGCTTACCCATGTTCTTATGATGAATTTATATGGCTTTCTCCAAGCCAGTAAATATTTATTTTTAATATTCTTAACCATTAAATCTTATGGGTATAAGCACATCATGTATTAAAAGTAGGCCATACCATAAAACAGGATGCCAAACCTTTAAAGAATAAATAGTTGAGAAGCGGGGGCTACTCCTTAATAAAAAAAACAATTACGGTGGAATTGGCAAAGAATCACAAAAAAGGTATCGTTCTTTTTCAAAACAATAATGAGGGATATTGGGCTCATTTGCGTGATCGGCATGTAAACCCTAAAATCCGTGCCATCACAAATTTGTGGTACCCAGAGTAATCACTTCCATAACACAAAAGTTACCATGTAATAAGAGTATACAAATACTACTATCATCTCCTTTACAAATTTAATTCACGATTTTAAGGGCCAGGAGTTACGCTTGTGTTCATGGAAATAAAAATCTCTAAAACCAACTACTAAATAGCGTTTAGTTTAAAACCTTAAATTACCCCTTTGCCATATCACCATTTTCATAGGGCTTGGAGGACTATGGATTTATCGGCTCGTATTTTCTTCGGCATTTGGTATGTTCGTTTTTTAAAAAAGTTTGAATAATATTTATAAGCATTATAGACCCCTAACCTACTTTTCAATGGCACTTGGATCAGGCCTTTATAGGCCTTTTTCAAAGTCGTTGCTCAATTTCTGAAATAAGTTCCTTTTTCACCTCATCATTTCAATTCCTTTGATGAACATAGGAAAAACATGACCTACCCAGGACCCTCCAACGGTTCCTCTTTAAATATCTCTCGAAAATTAACCTTTGAAGATTTGCGGAACCCAGATATCTTTGCAGAGGATTGAAGGAATTGAACTTTTCATTATCGTTATCCACAAACACCTAAACACATCAAGCCCACACATCTGCCGATCCATAGATTAATTCTCATATGCCTCTTTGGTGTATATTCTGATACTTTCCAAATCGTATGCCATTCGCTTCCAAAAAGACATCTTGCGATCTAGAGTTCAAACTTATGCACCACAGCTGAAAAGAATTTCATTATGGATTTAAACTGATTTTTCTTTTCTAAAGGACAATTTATTTAATCTGGATAAATTCGGATCAGCCAATTCCTCTTGAATCGTAATTTCATGAAATGAATCTACAAGGTTATCATCGGCGTACCTAACAAAAACCATTAGAAATGGCGTATATAGTGCGTCTTATTTTTTGGAGCAAACAATCTAATAGCCAAAGAAAAAATGAAGTACTATAGGTTACGGGTAACCAATCTTACTGCATTTTAAAAACTAGAAGAATGAAGAGCGCTTCAATGTTTTTGTCGTATTTTTTAAATTAAATATATAATAATTTTTCAAAAGAACTAAAGCATAAGTATTTGGAGCGGAAAGGTTTGGTTACTACTTACTTACTTTTCAAAAAGCATAAATCCCTTTCTCAACAATGCACCTTCTCCTTTAATCCATTTATTGATATTGTACAGGAGCCTATTATTTATTAAAAAACCGACGAACCCTTTATAGCCGTCAGTTTTCACAACCAAAACCTAAAAGCACACTATTTTAAACCTCTCTAGTGTCCTAAAAGCATCAAGTACTTTCTGTGGTAACCAAACCTTATCGATCACATTGAACCCAACACCATTGTCGCTTGCGGATATCGGCTGGAGCAACTGCTGCGTCACATCGGTCTTATCTGAATAAAAACACCTCGGTTAAAAATTTACCGTTACGGATTCTCCCTGGCAGGTCTCTACCATTTGTCCATTGGTCTAGAGATCCCATTAGAATAAAGCTGCCGTTCCTGCGGACTACGTGATATTTTTTAAATTCTGTTCCAACAGTGCTTCGTTTCCTTGTGTTTAGTTGTCAAAATCAGCCCACCAATGATGTTGTATCATCACCCAATGTTTCCAATATGGCTGCAATGCTAGTATCCTGTAGGTGTCTGCGCGGCACGTCAGTAAAATGGAGACTCCTGTTGCAAGCCAGCCGAGATGTCACCACAACGCTATGATCGGAGCAATCGTAGCCCTTGATCTCCTACTCGTATATATACGGAATATCATCAGCCCACACTCTAGTGCAACTTGATTTGGCAGTTCGAGGGTGGCATTAGGGCATCAAGGCTTCTGTGGCAATAACACTTTATCAAAATACTTGCACTACGCCCGTTGCCTCGGGCAGCGTATCGGCCGAGCAAACTGCTGCATCCACATCGTGCTTATCCTGTATTTAAAAACACCCCCGGTTAAATTTCCGTTACGTGATTCTCCCTGGGCTGTCACTACAATTTTGTCCATTGGACAGATCCATGAAATAAGTTGGCCGTTCCTGCGACTACGTGATATTTTAAAATCTGTATCAACAGTGCTTTTTCCTTCTGTAGTGTCAAATCAGCCAACTGTTGTAATTCATCACCATGTTTCAATAGGCTAGCAAATGCAGATACCGTAGGTTGCGAACCACTCGTAAAAATGACCATCTGTTTGCAACAGTCTACCAAAACCGGTCATCGGCTTGACCAAAGGCTCCTACCAATAGCGATAAGAATTCGGACCCATCGCCAATTCTTACAATATTGGTAAGGGCTCTGGTCCAAGGCGTCCAAAAACCGCGTGGGCGAACCAATATTTGTCTATTACATGAACAATACCCGTTGGAAGCCAAAATGTCTGCTGCCCCACTTTTGCATCCGTATCCGGTAGGACTCTGAACGTAAACATCACCGGTCCAATTACTGATCGTAATCATTTTCACTTGCAGAGTAGTAAATTCACTTACCATCGGAAAGCGGAACTAGAATTAGCAGGCCGCCAACAACAATTACATGGTATTTCCAAGATCATGCGAGAAATCTCCCGTTCCTCTGAAGTTATCAAAATCTTCAGGACTATCAAAGCCATCTAAACTGCAAAAGCTGTAATAGCAGTGGTTTGGTCGGTGCAATACGGGTAAAAGTTCCTTCAGCCGTTCATGCCCGGATCAAATCGAATCAGGATTCCATTTCCGCCTTTGGACAAAAGCAGCTACCAAGCTACTTAAAAAAATAATTCCGTGTGCCTGAGCTGTTTTCCACTAATGGTAGACCAAAGTGGGCTATCACTTATGTCATTATCGTCGCTCATTACACATGATACAACAAGTAAACATAGAACTGATTAATGCTAAAAGTAAATTACTAAATTGATTTTAGTATAAACGTTTTTATGGTTGTATAGTTCGACAAAAATAATAATATTTTTGTTTGGTACAACTTTTTCATATAAATAATTAGACAAATATTCAACCACCCAGTTGTCATTAGAAATTTATGTTTAAACTTTACCTTGAAAATTCTTAGACCTTAGGATGAGCAGGTACTTCCATGGCACAAATAGTTTCCCTAACAGGTTATTACTTCATACCCCTGAGAATGGTGAGAGTAGCTATGATTTTTTAGTTCCAGAAGAAAGACACAGATACCAATACTCTCGATTTATTCGGACCAGGTCAATTAAAAAAAGCTATTACAACATTAAGCGATCTCTAAGACAATCAAGCGTGTTTCGATTATCAGCGATAGCCAGATGTCCGAGGCGACGATACTCCAAGAATGGTTTCAGAAGATACCGGCTTTGATCGATTTTAAACCAAGACGAGGGAAGTTAAGGCCTTGATATTGGAGTAGATTTAATTTGGACGAACAAGAATTTGACATCTATTTAAGTCCCAAAATTTTATCAAAAATGGCATTTTGTCCACTTTTCACCCGGACCGTTATTATCCATTTCTGCACAAGGTGGGGGCGTTCTGTGGGGCATCAATAAGAATATATTGCCGGCACAGGAACAGATTTTGTATCAAGACTTAATTCGAACAAAAAATTGATTGTTCTGGTCTATAGTCTATTACCGATTGCTCCAGAAAAATGCCCCAAAGATAATAGTTTTTAGCCTGAAGGTGAAAGTATGAAATCAGGGTTTATATTGTTTGACTTTATTGCTGAAAAACACTGGGGTGGAGAGTTTTTTATCTTGGATCAAAATGTTGCCCATGACAACGTAAAACCATGCAGAGTTTGGTAAAACCAAAATTACCTCCTTACCTTTTTTGGCTTACTACAACACCCTCAATAGTGAAGGAAAAAGGTTTTTAAATTATCATCCGAGTCCAAACCCCCTTCATTTCCGGGGCAGTCCATTAATTTTGAACTTAAGGATAATGACAACTATGGTAAACCTACTCTAAAATAAGCCCCAAGGATTTAATAAAAGTTTTTGGAAGAATGTATGTCGCCCAACCTAATATTTAAACACCACGACAAACTCCATAATAGGAATGATTAATTATAACGATTTAATAATCGCAAGAGCCATTACCCATCAGAAAATGGCGCGACTCCTAATTCCATTTGCAATATTAATGGTACTTTTAAGGAGTTGTGAGCATACAGCTTGTTTATTGCACACATCTTCTCCTTGTCTGCCTCCATTTTTTTACCAAAAAGTCCTCCTATTATTTTTTGGCAACTTTCTTCTGGGCACTTCTTTTTTCCGCTATGTCCGTAGTATCCAGTTTTCCTGTAGAATCAGCTTTTTTGGATTCGTTCCACCCAAAGAACTCCATAACATCTTGGCGCTTCTCTTTGATTTTTCTTTTTGAGTGGAATTCCGTGGCCTGTTGGTTTTTGGTTTGATAAGATCCCCATAAAAAAATTCCTTCGCCTTATCCTTACCTTTATTAATACATTTTTGTTTTTCAACTTCCAATAAGTTGAGCCGTTAAATTTTTTATTGCCTGAAGTAAGGTCCGTAGATCACCAGTAGACTACTATAACCTCCTCCTATATTTGCTGTTACAGGAATGGTCAAATTCTCCAAAGATTTTCATCAATTCTGGCAATAAATTGCAATTCCTTTCCTAAATATTGCAGGTACTTTCAATAGTGGGGTTGCCGTAGTTCAGTTTTGATCGAAAGTATGGGCTACCGGCTACATGTTTATGGGGCAAAAAACCTGATATCTTAATAGTAAACGGTTTTTACCTTTACCACTCCGTTCCTCGGAAAGTCAAAAGCCGTTTCTCAAATCTTTTTAAATTTTCAATTTTTCCAAATTTAAAAAACCATTTACTGTCAAGTTGAGAAATTAATGGAGAGCACTATTTGCATGATTTGATTTCGTCATAATTCTGCCAAATATTACCGAAATGTATTTTAATTGGGCGTAAATCATCTTTTTAAACTTCCTGATATCTGCACAATCCGAATTTTGAAGGGTTCCTTGAAGGATTTTTTGCAAATAGGCGCCAATGTCCTAAACATTTCAAGCTCGAAAGTCTCTGCAATGCTTAAAACTTGCCATCCCTTTAATTTCATAGCAAAAGTATGTGTGGCCTCCTTGGTGGACACTTCCCCAGTTCATTGCCAATTTACCATCCAAATTATTGACAGAGTCATATGGTTAGTTTATCGCCTTCTATCCTTTATTTTTTGAAGCGTACCCTTCACATCCTCAAGGTAAGGTATTTGTCGTTAAATCACAGTGTTGGCTGGTAAGCATTTATGGATAACAATCAAAAAATGAAGGTATCTTACTTTCTTCGCTGGATTTAGTTGGTGCCTCTTTCCTCCCTCAAGGTTCTTCCGTAGCCGTTTCTAGCCACCATAAAATCGTTAATGCAAAAGTATTGGACCTTTAGATGAAGTTGCCCTCACATTTTCATTATTGAACATAACCCCAGCAGGTTGTTGATTGGTTTCCGGAAGCATCAAATCGGTCTGGCCGTTGCCCCTTCCAATTTGTTAAGGTTTACCGTAGTTGGATCTAAATGTGACTGATGATTTTTTAAATATAGGATGGGCAGAAATTCCATCGGATTTATTACTCAACAGTCCTTTTAAGATTTAAGGTGCATTGGTCTTCGTTATTCTTCATACTTCTGTCTTTTCAATGGATGCCATATCGAAAAGCCGTTGAGAAATACCGCATTTAAGATTCCCTTTAAATTTTAAATCGGCCGGTACCGGATAGTTTTTGGAGGATATTGCCAAATTCATCTTTCCATCTATCTTGGCGTCACCTGTATTGCCAATAGTCACTTATTTGGCTACCTATTAAACTTATCTCGTCTATCATAAAGGATTAAATCTGCGGTATCCACATAGGTATCTTCTTACAATTCCGAGTATGTATTGGAAATTTCTGTACTATAAAACATTTCTAACCGATTTTTGGCAAACGCGGGATATTAAAGAAGCGTTATCCGATTGATATCATTTTAACTGTGGAATTGATTTCGTCCACAATGCCCTTAAACTCACCGCAACCGTAAAATTTCCGCAGTTGACACCTGTTCTATATTTTGGAATATGCCGTGGGATAACCGCTAAAAGTTTATTAAAGTCTGAAGACACCGTTTTTAAAAGAACATGGTTTACCTCTTGGTTATCTTCATTCAATTTCCAAGCAAAGCCATTTCAAAAATTACTAAGGCCCAATGATTACCATGGCCTCATTCTTTAAAAAGGAATATTTAGTTTTCTTTAAATCACCCCCAATAAGTGCCTTCAACTTGCACTGGATTTTTATTCAAATATTTTGTGCTATCATTTAAATGAACCAAACACTGCGTTTCTGTATCCAACTCAGAATTTCAAGAGAGAGTCCGCCCTTTCCTGTGGTTCATTTCAGAAATTGCAAAAAACATACCGCTAGAAATGCGTCCATTTGTAATTTATAGTTGCCTATTTAATGCCATAAGATTCCATTGATATTGAGAAACCGCTATCGGTAGACGTGTATCCACTGGAGAAGAACCGTATTAATGGCGATATCATAGTTTGCCTTTTTCTTCCTTTATCCACAATTACATTAACAAATGGACCATTCAAGATTTAGACTTTTTATTTTTTTAAAGGGGGGGCCATTCTTTTGGGGGTGGGCTCACTTGCGTCCTTAACAGTGTCCTAATAGGACATGTCCAGGTTACCTTATTAGAAGCAAAAAGAGTATCTCCCTCAAAGGTGGGCCTTATTAATTAGTGTTATAATCACTTAAGTAACGGTAGCATTTGGAAAACTTCTAAATAGGATTTAAATCCGCATCGGAAAACATTGAAGGTAGGCATTAATTATATTTATTTACCTTATCTTACATGATTCGGCAATTTTTCCCTTTAAAGAAAAATGGAAGTAGCAATTAATAATAAAACTAATACCAAAATACCCCACCGACAATCCTTTAAAATTTTCTTTTTCATCTGGTTGCTATTTAAACCTTTTTTTGTATCGAAAGACCTGTTTTTTTATTGGTCTATGTAATTAATTCCCAGCCTGTGCATGTATATCCACCTTATGCAAGATAATTCCCGGAAGCCTTAAATACCAGCTGTAGCAATACAAATCCTTTTCTTTACGATATTCTTTATTCGTAAACCAAATCGCCAATATTACTTAAAAACGGGGGCTATTTCATTAAACATATGCATTTTTAAATTTTGACGCAATTCTACAATAAATAGACAAGTCCAAGCCCAATTTCCATTATAGTTTAAATAATTATTGTAACATAGAAAGGGAAAACAGTTTAGGCCTTGGCCATCACCATTTACAACGCTTATCAAATTGAACTATTGGGTTCTTCGTTTAAGAACAACCAAAAAGGTTATTTTATTATGCTTCAAGGTCCAATTTCCTGGTTTACTTTCAAAGTTAACCGCTTTCTAAATAGATATGACGAAAAAATATAAAAAGGGTGTCGAAGAAGGCCCAATTATCATTAAAAATAAACCGCTTGATAACTAGTCGTAAAACATAGGACCATGGCAGTTACTTAAAAACACACGAAGCCCACTACCGTAACGTTTCTATTAAAATTGGCGAGAGAAAAGTCGAGAAATTATTACGAAGCCATAAGTGTTTCCATTTGCGTTATTCTTTTGCCAAAAATGTAGATACCGATATCTATTTATATTTGGGCAAAAAGATAAGCCAACATTGAGGCTAAACAGCAATAGGGGTAAGGTGCAAAATCACCATGGTTTTAAATAACCTCATGTTGACTGGTGAGTTTGTAGTGCGGGAACACTATTGGCCAAACAGAACCGATTCCATTGAAAAAAGGACGCAAAAAAATTCCTGCGGTTTACAATCTGGTTTGCTTTTTTTCTGCCATAAATTTCCGATATTCAGATACCGTAATCAGAAAACCGTTAAGGGGATAGGGTTAAAATGCCACAGAAATTTCAAAAAGGACGCTTCCCAAAACCGTGTAACATCCCCAAAAGGCTTCCATAAAAACTTTTGAAAAATGTAAAATTGGAAACCACAAAGACGAGGTAAGACAAAGCTCCCAAATAGAGGGTAAATCTTAAAAGGCTGGTTTTTTGATCCTCTCCTTTAAGACTGATTCTCCATACAACAATAAATCTTTTAACAACCTTTATAATTTAATTTCCAATACACAGGACTCGTTTCTACACTTTGATTTCTTGAAAAAATCAAATTTAAGGGACAAGAACGATTAACAATAAAAAGGAAATAAAACAAAATTTTAAGCATGAACAAAGTATTTTAGTAGCATTCCTAATTCTAATAACCGGCCAGTAGTAAAGGGCAGTCTTATATTGACTAGGTACTGACATACAATGGGGTGCATGGGCTAATGTCCACCGGCCATATAAGTGGACTCTAGATTTTAAACGGACATAACCTTATAGGGGTTAGTGGATTAATTAGGAAGACTATTCAGTGTCAAAATTTGGAGATATTTTTTAAGACAGTTTTGTTTTGCTGATGATGGAACAAAATCGCAAAATGCAAATAACGCTTATGGCAATGTGATATTTTGGGGACCTCATTTCATGTTCAACGAGTCAATTCTAAAAATTCTTAGCTGTTTTTACAGAGGCAGGTATTTTTCAATATCAACGAAAATCAACGGAGATTACCTTTGATAATATTTTTCCAATGAGTTTTCGATGAATGAGGATTTCAACGTTAAATGAAGGCGATTATCAGATGAGAGCAATGCTTGGGCAGAAACAGGGATTACCTATGCCACAGCTTGCTTAATGAACGAGGCAACAACATTTCTTAAGGGTAGGGATTATCTCCTTAAAAATACTTAATGGGTTATGGCACGCTTATTCCAGTGAAAGAATATAAGTTATAGATTATGACCGCTGACCGGTTTCCGGAACTACCGGGGAAGCATTGATCCACAAGGTGAATATCCGTATGGCAACAGTGACAAATTAGAACGATTTGAAGACACGAAATTTGTTTAAAAGTGCGGACGGGCTTTGCGGGAG